>SXGT01551899.1_pt1 | contig 48336 bp, 31 predicted proteins | sample 3176221 | NCBI WGS metagenome assembly SXGT01 (sample SAMN11356862, study PRJNA531348) | freshwater metagenome | isolation source: freshwater sample F1-120 | place: China: Fuxian Lake, Yuxi | collected 2017-12-25 | reverse complement strand
TGTTAACCGCCGGGTCGCAGGTTCGAGTCCTGCAGTCGGAGCCAGAGGGCCTCCCAGGCCAACCAGGGTCGCGCCCTGGTCAACAGGAAGCCTCGGTCGATGACGACCGGGGCTTTCGTCGTTCATGGGCTGAATCTCAAAGGATTTTCGCCCGCGGGCGTGGTCGGCGGCGCCACGAGCGCCCGGGCCATAGAGATCACGCGGCGCCGGTCCGGGGTCGCATTGAGGGCGCTCCCGGCTCTCCGAGGCTGAGAACGGGGAGAGAACGGGCCGCCGTGGTTTACCCCAAGTTGATCACGCATTTTGAGAAGCCAAGTACTTCCAAGGCCTTGCGGACGCCTTGTAGATACAATCCGGTCGGCGGCTAGGGGGGATCGCGCGGATGCAGGCTGTTCCGGATGGCCTCCTCGTCGACCAGCTCGGTCAGGCGCAGGCTGCGGAGGACCGCGAGGTGGTCCTGCGTTGGCTGGGTGAGTCGGTACTGGATCGGCGCTTCCGGCGCCGCGCGGAGGATGTTCAGGTGGCAGCCGCGGAGCTGCTCGAAGCAGGCCGACGCGGTCAGTGGCGTGGCCGACTTTCGGAGTCGCTTCTCGAGGGTGCGCTCGACGAGCAGTCCGAGCATGCAGAGCGTGACGTGAGCGCGCACCTTGGGATCGGTGTGGTGGAACACGGGTCGGAGCTTGATGACGGACTTGATGGTCTGGAAGTCCTTCTCGACGGCGTCCTTGGCGCGGAAGAGGCGCGCCAGCTCGGCGCCGGTCATGGGGAGCTCTGGATGTGCAATGAGGAGGACGAACCCGTCGAAGCGTCGGCGGCGCTCCCACTGCTTCTCGTCGAGCTCCAGTCGCACCTGGAAGTAGGTGCGTCCGGGCTCGACGTCCACGGAGTCGATGTGCACGGAGTAGAGGCTGACGACGTTGTTTCCGGTGAGCTTGTTCATGACGTCGCGATAGACGGTCTCGCGCGTGCGCTTGAGGGACGGCAGCCGCTGATTGAGCTCCGCGACATACGTGGCGAGCTTGGCTCGCCGGACAAGCGCTCGAGCTCGGTTCTCGACGAACAGCTGAGGGTTGAAGTAGGCGACGAGCCGTAGGGCGACTTCCCGCGGTCCGGTGCGGCGGAACGGACGGCCGGGATCCTCGCGCTTCACCGCGGCTCGCTCGATGACCTCCTTCTGGGCCTCGGCGCCCTTGCGGCGCACGGCGTCGCGGAGCACACGCTCGGAGACGTAGCCGAAGTCGCCACGGAGGAGGCGCTCTTGGAGCTTGAAGTCCAGCCGCAGGAGATTGAAGAGCTGGGTGATTCGAGCCCGCGTGAGCTCATGTTCGCGCGCGAGCGCCGCTTGGCTCTTGGCCTCGCCGGTCTCGATCTTTCGGCGAAGGATGCGCGCGAGCGCGAGAAACGCGGCTCCGCCCTCGAGGCTCGCCGGGTCGTGCTCCGCACCGGTGGGACGAATGGGCTCGCACTCCACGTGCAGCGTTCGGGCTCGGACGCCAAGGTCTTTGACGTAGAGGAAGTCGTCCACCCTCTCCAGTCCGGCGCCCTCCGCCGCCGCTCGCGCGGCAGCGATGTCGATCTCGAGGCTCAGTTCCGTGTCGGTCGGCGTGAGGTCCGCGAACGCGGCGGTCGGCAAGTCCTCCGTGTAGGCCGGGATCTCCGAGACACGGGTCGCGGTGAGGAACCTGAGGCCGCTTGCAGCGAGGCGCGCGACCGCCGAGGCGTGACCCATGGCGCGGTCGCAGACGAACGGCACTTGGCGCACCCAATCGAGACGCTCGACGGTTTCGACCATCGCCTCCATGCATTGAGGATCACGGCGCTTGCCGGCCACGACGTCCCAGCGCATCGGGTAGCCGTGCTCGTTGCAGAGCAGCACGATGCCGATCTTGTGGACGTTCCGCAGTCCCTCCTTGGTGCGGTCGCGTTGCGCCAGCTCGGGGCCGTGACCGTGAAACCAGGTGTCCGTGACGTCGAGGAAGAGCGCCGCGAACGCTCCGTCGCGATGCTCATAGCGTTTGGGGAGCTCGGCTTGCAGCTCACCATTGACGCGGTCGAGGTCGTCGAGCGCGCGATGGATGCGGCCGTTGTTGAAATGGTCGGGGTCGAGCCCGAGCAACTCGGGCAGCGCGGTCGTCCGGAGCCACCGTTGCGCGAGAGCCTTCGACCCCGGCGCGAGGCACCGTTGGAGCACAAGCGGCGCAACGATCGCCGAGGTGGCCACGTGCTCGCTGCCCCGCGGCAGCAGACGGTTCAAGAGCTCGGTCAGCTTCCAGGAGTCCCACATCGACAACGCCACAGCCGCGTCCAGGTAGTCGAGGTTGGCGATGACCTTCAGCTGCCAGTCCTCAGTCTTCGTCTCCGACGGCAGCACCACCGACTGCCCCTGGCGCGATGCGCGGAGCGCCCGGCGGAGGTTCTCGACCTCCTGGTCCGACAACGACCCCAGGCCCGCGATCACCTCGTGCCTCGGCACGCCGTCCGCGCCGCGGTAGCTGCGCACGAGCTGCGCGTAGCGCCGAACTTCCTGACCCGACCGCGCCGATACGACTCGAACGTGCATCCTGTGCCTACGCTAGATCCGTCAAGAACGCGCGTCAAAGATTCATGTCCTTTGCCTGATGGGCTTCTTCTGTATCTACACGGCTCGCCCCCGAAAGCATGAGAAGTCCAATTGGCTCAAAGAGCTACACCCGATCAGGGCCGGAAGGGGTGATCAAGTTGGGGTTGACAGGGCGCGACGGCGCGGCGCCGAAGCCGCATTCTGGCCACGGATTCTGGCCACCGCCCCACCGTGGCCAGAATCGAGTCGACGCGATTACGAATGGTTACGGGACTCCGGCGGCGCAGCTCATTGGCCACCATCTCCTCCGTGGCCAGAAGAGCTGGAGGACGCTGGAGGACGCCCAGGCGGTTGACGTTGACAGCTCGTAGCCTCGACCTACACTGGTGTCCGTCGAGCGCTGATGGGTCCCTGGACATGAAGTGGGTAGACGCAATCAATCTTCAACAGTGGGCTGACCGCACCGACGCGCGGACGCGGCTTCCTGAGCTCGTACGCCGGCTCATCTACGCGACCACGCCTGACCTGCGTGAGATCGATGTTCCAGCCGGCGATGCGGGGCAGCGCCCTGGCTGGGACGGCATCGTGGTCACCGGAACAGCAAGCCCGCACGTACCCGCCGGGTTGTCGCTCTGGGAGATGGGCTGCGACCGGGACCCGCGGGAGAAGGCCGAGGAGGACTTCGCCAAGCGTACGAAGGAACCGCGCGGACGAAACCCGTCTGCCGCCACCTTCATCTCCGTGACGCCGCGCATGTGGTCGGGCAAGGATGCCTGGGTGCAAGCAAAGCGAGCGCTGGGGACCTGGAACGATGTGCGTGCCTACGATGCCAGCGACCTGGAGCAGTGGCTCACGGAGGCGCCGGCCGTCGGTGCGTGGCTTGCGCCCATCGTGGGCACGTGGCCATCTGATGACGTCCAGGCGGCCGAGGCGTATTGGGACGAGTGGACTGCGGCCACGTTGCCGCCCACGCATCCGGATCTGCTGCTTGCAGGCCGTGAGGCACAGCAAAAGGCCGTCCTCGATTGGCTTCAGGGACCACCAGCAACGCTCGCCATCGAGGCTGACACGACGGATGAGGCCGCGGCGTTTGCCATCGCAGTGATCAAGGCACTGCCGGCGAACCAGCGTGAGCAAGTTGAGGCGCAGGTCATTCTGGTGCGCAATGAGGGCGCCTATCGGCGCCTTGCTGCGACGAGAAACGGCCTCGTGCTCGTGCCACTGTTCCCGATTACACCTGGTCTGATCGCATCGGCGGCGAGCACGCATCGCGTGCTACTCACCCGGCCTAACGCAGGGTTGCGGGGCCCGGCGGTTGCGCTCGCGCCAATGGACAAGTACGCGACCGCGCGGATTCTCGAAGGGGCGGGCATGCCCGAGGCGCAGGCACGCCGAGTCGCATGGCAGGCCGGTGATAGCCTGAGCTCGCTCCGCCGTATCCTCTCGGCTTCTGGTGGCACCGACATTCCACTCTGGGCGGAGGCGATCGAGGGCACCTACCTTGCGCCGGCGCTGCTTGCAGGGGCGTGGGACGGTGCGAACGCGAGTGACCGCGCAGTCATCGAAGCGTTGACGGGCTCCTCGTACGATGAACTCGAGACCCGCCTGGTGCGCTGGGCCAGTGCGGAAGGCGCTCCGTTGCGTCGGTCCGGCACGACATGGCGATGGGCATCGCCGGCGGGCGCCTGGGACCTGCTGGCGCGATTCATCACGAGCTCGGCGTTGGACCGGTTCGAAGCGGTGGTGCATCAGGTGCTCGGGGCGGGCGATCCCAAGTACGACCTCCCAGCGGACGAGCGATGGCTTGCGAATCTGAAGGGCGCCACCTTGACCCACACCGGGTTGCTACGCGACGGCTTGGCTCATGCGCTTGCTGCGCTGTCCGGCCACCCAGCGAGTGACCGCATCGCCGACAAGATTCGTCCGAGCCAGCGCGTAGCGCGTGTTGTGCGGAGCCTCCTGCATGAGCAGCCCTGGAAGCGCTGGGCGTCCCTTTCCGATGCGTTGCCCCTTCTTGCGGAGGCAGCTCCCGACGACTTTCTTGATGCCGCTGATGCCGGGCTGCGCGGTGGCACACCCGCACTGGCCGGCATCTTCAACGAGGGGAATGACGCCCTCTTCAGCAGCAGCCCCCATACCGGACTCCTGTGGGCGCTCGAAGGGCTAGCGTGGTCCTCAGATTACCTCACACAGGTGGCACTGACGCTCGGGGCGCTTGCCCGGCTTGACCCGGGAGGCAAGCTCGCGAACCGCCCGGCGGCGAGCCTGCGCAGCATCTTTCTATCCTGGTACCCACAGACGGCTGCGCCCGTGCCAGCGCGGTTTGCTGCTTTGGACCGGCTCATCACGCGAGAGCCCTCGGTCGCGTGGAAGCTGCTAGTCGCGCTGCTGCCGCAGCCGGGTGGCGATTCGTCCGGGGAAAACCACAAGCCGCATTGGCGGCAGTGGCACATCGGCGCGTCGCGGCGGGTAGCGACGCGCGAGGTATGGAAGTTCTTTCAGGAAGTTGCGGACCGTGTCCTGCTGATGCTCGGCAGCGACATTGACCGATGGGTCGAGATCCTGGACCGCCCCTTGGCGTCAGTTCCGGACAGCCACATCGACAGGCTGCTTGAGCAGTTCGAGGAGTTTGAGCGCACCCTCCCGTTGCCGGACGCGCGTTTGCGGTTATGGGGCGCGCTGCGCGGCGCCGTGCACACGCACCGACGATTCACCAACTCCGAGTGGGCGCTACCACAGGAAGCAGTGGATCGGCTCGCCGCTCTCTACTCACGGCTGGAGCCCGCGTCGCTTGTGGACCGCGTCGCTTGGCTCTTCTCGTCTTCACCGCAGTTGCCTGAAGTCGCGCCATATGAGCGCGATGATGCGAAACATTCCGAGCGTTACGAAGCGGAACAGCTTGCCATCCGCGAGGCGCGGGAAGCCGCTGTCCGGGAACTCGTTGCTGTCGGGTCACTACCACACCTCGTGGAAGAGCTCCTTGAGCGGGTCGAGAATGCGTTTGTGCTGGGGCGCTTCGTCGGGCAGGTGCCGCTGGCCGATCTCGACGAGGGTGTCCTGCTTCGCATGGGAATTACACACGACCGCGACCGACACGCGTTTTTGAATGGCTTTGTGGCCGGGCGCTTCGCGACGGGTAGCTGGGAGTGGGCTGACCGCGTGTTGCAGCCAGGGGGACCACATGGGTTGACGCACGTCGAGGTAGGACACTGCGCACGTGGACTGCTTTTCGAGCGGCGCACGTGGACACAGGTCGACTCCCTCAATGAGGAAGGGCAGCGGATCTACTGGTCCGCGGTGGAACCGTGGCTCCCCGCCGCGGACATTGCGCGTGAAGCGGTCACGCGGCTGCTCGCGGCGTCTCGGCCGTACACGGCATGGGACGTTATCGCCGGTGTGCACGGAGACAAGAAGGACGACATCCCATCGGCACTCATCGTCGACGTGCTGTTCGCGCTCGCGGCCGGCGACCGCAACGCAGAACCCGCATCCTGGCGGCTCGGCAGCTTCGGCTATTGGCTCGGGGTCGTGTTCGCGACAATCGACAAGCGTGGGGACGTATCGGATGAGGTCCTCGCCCGCCTGGAGTGGGTCTTCCTGCCTGTGCTCGCCTCTGGTTCCCATCGGCAGCCGCACGTGCTGCAAAGGGAACTGGCTCATAGTCCAGAGCTCTTCGTCGAAGTGCTCGGCGCCATGTACCGGCGGGAAGGCGAAGAAGGGACCGAGGCTACAGCGGAGCAGGAAGGGCGTGCCCATCGTGCGCACGACCTGCTGCAGTCCTGGCATGGGGTGCCTGGACAGACGGAGGACGGGTTTGACGTTCAGGGGCTACGCGATTGGGTCAGCCGTGCGCGTCAGCTCGCGTCCGAGGCGGGGCGGAGCAAGGTCGCCGACGAAACCATCGGACAGATTTTGGCCCGGGTGCCTTCCGATCCGAACGACGGTGCCTGGCCGGCCCTTCCGGTGCGAGACCTTCTTGAGGAGTTCGCGAGCACCGAGTTGGAGATCGGCGTGTACCTCGGACGCGTGAACAGCCGCGGCGTCATCACCCGCGACTTCGCGGCCGGTGGGGCACACGAGCGCGCGCTTGCCGCCACGTACCGCGAGAAGGCGTCGAAGGTTGCCGCAGCCTGGCCACGGTCAGCGAAGCTGCTGCGCGACCTGGCGGAGCGATACGACACCGAGGCGCATCGGGAGGACGTAGACGCCGCGCTGCAGAAAGCGAAGTACTGACGCGTCTCGCGGACTATGCCCGAGCCCTACTGCAACACCGTCGTGCGCAGTGCGTGGTGGTTGGAACAGGCGGCGCAGCGGGAGCCCCCGCGTCTGCACTGGTCGTCATGCCTGTGTCTCCCGCGCTTCGGGCGCGACGCCCACGTCTTTGAACCGCTCGTGCAGCGCCAAGAGCACCTCGGCGTCCAGGGCGGCGTATTTCAGCTGGTCTGCGTCCAGCGGGCGGCGGCCCCAACTGGAGGTCTGCGCGGATTTGTCGAGGACGATGCCGAGCTCGCGCTCGCACACCATCGCGAGGCTATGGCCACCGAGGGCGTCGACGCCGCACGCGCGACGCGAGGCCTCCAGGGTGTCGAACACGCCGTCGAGGGCGATGCCGAGGGCGGCAAGGATCCGGCGCTCAAAGCGAGCGTTGTGAATCACCTTGAGAGGCGCGGCGCCGCTCAGCACATCGATGATCGGCTCGAGATCGCCGACGGCGAGCGGGTCGATGAGGAAGGTCCGCTTGCGAGTAGCGATCTGCAGAAGGCAGAGCGTGCTGAAGTCGAGCGTGGTCTCGACATCAAGGCCGACGACGTCGGCAGCGCGCACTTCCTCGCTAACCTCCCGCAGCGCCGACGCGGTGTCCACCCACTGGACGTCATTCTTCGGCGTCGCTACGGCACCAGAAATGGCCCGCGGAGCCAGCTCGAGGACGAGCGGCCCAGTAGCTTCAACGTCGGCCAGGCGCGCGCCGGTGGGGCGCGCGGCGACGCGGGCTCCGTTCACCTTCACGGTGGCGAGGAAGCGGAGCGCGCCGGGCTGGTCGAGAAGGCGCTCGGAGAGCAGCCGGTCCTCGGCCTCCACGGGTAGGCACGGCTGGAACTTGCTGAGCATCCCGCGCGCCATCTCGCGGGCTGCGTGGGCCGCGACGCGCTCCCAATCCAACTCGGCGAGCGAGCGGATCGCGTCCCCTGCTTTCGTGAAAGCGATGTCCTTGCACCGGAGCGAGAGGTTTCCGGCCACCCATTTCTTGCCGGACTTGTGCTCGAGGCCCGCCGCGAGGAGCCGATTCACTGCACCGCCGGCGAACGTGTGCCATTGCACGCCGTCCGGATGGTCTTCGAGGGGCGCGGTGCCTTCTTCTAGCAGGCCGTCGTAGCCATCACGCATCGCTGCGAGCTCGGCCGCGGCAGCCTTGCTGAGCCACGCGCCTTCCTGCTCTTCGCGAAGGAGTACGTCGAGCATGCCCTGGCAGAGCGCGTTGGACAGCACGCCCGGGAGCCCGAGCCAGCTGGGCACGCGGCCGTACTCGGCGGGGCGCACGTGGAGTACGCCCTTGCCGTAGTCAATCTGCCCGACTTCCCACGCACGCCCGGAGAGGCGAAAGCACAGCGGTCCCTTGCTGGCGTCGTGCATCGAGACGAACAGCGCCTGGATGTAGCCGACGTCCTCCTTCCCGTGCTGCACCCGCATGACGGGCGGTGAGGTGAACACGGCGTAAAGCTCGAAGAAGTTCTTCGGGCCGTAGAGCTTCTCGCCACGTTGGCCGAGTGAAAGGAGCCCGTCGGCCTCGTAGAGGATCTCGCGTTCGACCATCGTCTCGACGAGCTCCTGCACGCGCTCGGAACGGATCGACGAGAACGGATAGGCCGCCTCGACCCATGGCATCAGCTTGTGCCGCGAGATGCCTCCCTCTTGCAGGATGAGCGCCATCACCTGGTGCGCGAGCACGTGCATCGCATGAGCGGCGGGCTGCACGTCCTCGACCCACCCCGCTTCGGCGAGACGAAGGAGTGCGACGGACTGGAGCAGCGACTCGGGGCTCAAGCAGAAGAACGTGCAGTTGGCGCGCGTGTCCGCGCGGCGTCCGGTTCGTCCGAGGCGTTGGAGGAACGAGGCGACCGAGATCGGCGCGTCGACCTGGATGACGTGGTCGAGGTCGCCGACATCGATGCCCAGCTCCATCGTCGAGGTGCAGACGATGGCGGTGTTCTGGCCCTTGGCGAACTGCTCCTCGGCGAGCGAGCGATCGGCGCGGCTGACGGAGCTGTGGTGGATGAAGACCTCGACGCGGGTGCCCTCGAGCGCATGCGCGACCTTCTCGGCCTTGGAGCGGCTTTCGACGAAGACGAGGCTCTTCTTGCCGCGCGCGACCTGTCCGATGGCGTTCGCCGCCTCGCCGATGTCGGCGCAGAGGTCGAGGCGCAGATCGCGCGCCGGCTTCGCCTTGGGCGGGTCGACGAGACGGAACGAGCGCTTGCTAGAGCCCCGAAGCCATTCGCCGATGACGTGCGGGTTGCCGACCGTCGCCGAGAGGCCAACGCGCTGGATGTCGCGGCCGGTTAGCGCGACGAGACGTTCGAGCAGGCTCGCAAGGTGCGCGCCACGATCGTCGGCGGCGAAGGCGTGGACCTCGTCGATGACGACCGCCGAGAGCCCGGAGAAGAGCGCGTTCGCGTCGGTGCGCTCGCTGATCATCATGACCTCGAGCGACTCGGGCGTGGTCATCAGGATGTGCGCGAGGGTCTTGCGGAACGTCTTTTTGCGCGAGTCGGACACGTCGCCGTGCCACTTGAAGATCTCGAGGCCTACCATGCGCGCATACGACCGGAGCCGCTCCTCCTGGTTGTTGAGGAGCGCGCGGATCGGGCACACGTAGAGCGCAGAGACGGGCTTCAGGTCCTCTGTCAGCACGCGCGAGAGCACCGGGAAGATCGACGCCTCGGTCTTTCCCCCCGCCGTCGGAGCGAGCACCACCGCGTTGCAGCCATCGAGGATCGCGTCGATTGTCAGCTCTTGGACAGGGCGAAGCGAACGCCAACCAAGGTCGTGGATGATCGCGTGCTGCAGGTGCGGATGAAGGCGCTCGAGTCCGGCCATAGCTATCCATCCAGCCGTTTCGGCTTCGGGGCCGGCGTCGGCTCCGAGGCTTCTTTCGAGTCGGGCTCCGCTGCTGCTTCCTCTACGGGCTCGAAGGCGGGCCGGCCGTGCTTGGCGGCCAGCTCCTCGGGTGTGAGCTTGCCGTCGTCGAGCTCGAGCTTGTAGTGAGCCTTCGGGTCGTAGGCTTCGTGGATGTCGACGCGGTCCATCACGTCGATCAGCTCGCGGAGGAAGAGGCGCGGCGCGAGAGCCACCTTGCCTCCAAAGCCCTCAGTGACCTGCGAGACGAGCCCATGCAAGAATGCGTCGTCCACGCGTGCGGCGAGGCGCTCGGGGTTCTTCGCGGGGTAGAGGTCCCTGATGCGGGTGCCGACGGTGAGCAGCCGATCGTCGGTGAACGGCATCAGCCGCACCTGTGGCGCCTTGAGGTTGTCGAACCGAGCGTCCTCGCTGAAGTTCACCTGCACTCGCTGGTGGAGCGGCGCGAGCGCCTTCAGCCCCTTGTACCCCTCGAAGAAGTCGCGCGTCCCCGTGATGACCAGGTAGAGCCCTGGCAGCTCCTCCTTGGCCAGCATGTCCATGAGCTGCCGAAGCGCGTTGAGCGACTTCTCGCGCGTCTGCGCGTTCATGCGCTGCACCGTCTCGACCTCGTCGAGGACGACGACGAGCCCGGCGTAGCCCGAATGCCGGAGCAGTTGGAGCAACCCTGCGAGGAAGGTGAGCGACGCTTGGCCGTCGACCTTGCCCTTGGTCCCCGCCGCTTTCAGCACGGAGCGATCGGTGTGCGGCTGCCCGGCGAGCCACGCGAGCAGGCCCTGCGCGGTCGCGAAGTCGCCCTCGTGCGTGGCGCGGTGATACGCACGAAGCACCTGCGCAAAGGCCGGGTTGCGCTTCGAGAGGTCGGCGAGCTTGTCCTCGAGCCGCTGCTCCGTCGCGTCAGCGAAGCCCGGGTCGTCTTCGCTGATGCCGCGCAGCCGCGTGACCTCGTCGCCGACCTGGTAGAGCCAGCCCTCGACGATGGCCTGGAACGCGTTGGGCCCATCGGCCGAGGTTTCGAGCCTCTCGATGAGCCGCCGATAGACCGTCTCCAGGTGATGGAGCGGGGTGTCGTTGATCGAGATCTGCACCTCGGAGCTGGCAAACGTCCGCTCGCGCGCCTTCGCACAGAGGTACCGCGCCGCGAAGGTCTTGCCGGTGCCGTACTCGCCGCGAATCCACTTCGAGAGGCCCTTGCCACCCGCGACGAAGTCGAGGTCCTCGTTGACCGCGCTGACGAGCGCATCGAGCCCAGTCGCGAACTGGTCGAGGCCGACATTGGGCACGAGGCCGCTGCGGAGTGCATTCACGATCGCCGCAGATTCGGGGACGACAGCCATCAGCGTCCCTCCTTCGATTGATAGCGGTACATGGTCTCACCACTCGGCAGCACTTCATCGCTGAAGAGGACGTGCCCCTCGGCGTGAAGGGTTCGGCGCAACGCGCGCATGAGCCCGTTCAAGCGGCCGGGGTTCTTCTTCAGGCGCTCGGCGAGCTCGCTTGCGCGCGCGGAGCCGGTCTCGCGCAACAGCACCAGGATCGACTTCTCGTCGGCGCTGAGCTTCTCGATGAGCGCTGCGGGCAATGGGAGCGACCCCGCCTTGTCGGCAGGGTTGAACAGCGAGAGCTGCGCCTTCGGCTTCGCCGGCACTTCGTCCGACGGCAGCGGCGTGACGATGGGCGGCAGCACCGGCTTCACCTCGGTGGCGAACTCGGCGAGGGTGCCGCGCCCGTACCACCAGGAGGGCTCGTCGGCGTGCAGGCCGTCGCGCTCGATCCATGCGAGCGGCACGACGACCTCCTCCAACCCAACGCCGCCGTGGAAGCCCACCTGCGGCCCGCCAAGGTACGCGCCCGAGCGCCACGCGAACGCGCGCCGCTCGGGCGGTCCGCCGAGCCCGGCCACGTCGATTTCGATGAAGCCCTCGGGCACGGCGTCGTGCTTGCCGAGCGTCGTGTACCTCGGCGTCTTGCCGTTGCCGGCGCGCAGCGACTTGTCGATGTAGGGGCTGTGGCCGTGGTCAGCGGTGATGAGCACCCGCCGCCCCGCCTTCAGCGCGACGCGCAGCGCGGGCTTGAACGCGGTGATGTCCTCCGGCGAGATCTTCACCGTCGCGCCCGTGTTCGACGAGCCGATCTGGTCGTCGACCGCGTTGAACACGACACCGACCACCGAGAGGCTGTCCTCGCCCAGTGCGGAGAGCAGCGCCAGCCCGCCGTCGGTCAGATCGCCCTTCAGGAAGAGTCCTCGCGACTTGCTCCCTAGCGCGGCGTTCTGGTTGAAGCGCGCCTTGTCGGTCTTCGCCTCGTCCTGGTCCCGGAACACGGTCTCGGCGACCAGCGGATCGTTCGGCAGTTCACCGAGAAAGATGGCGCCGCGCGCGTGGCTCGTGACGGTCGGCAACGGGGAGAGCGCCGGAAGACCGTGCACGTGACCGTACGCGTCGGGTTTGATGCCGAGCGGGAAGCTGCTGTCCTGAGCCAGCGCGTAGAGCAGCTCGAGGAACACCGGGTAGCTGCAGCCGTCGAGCACGACGAGGAAGAGGCGCGCGTTAGGCTCGCTCTGCCACAGCGGCGCGACGGTGCGCTTCCACAACCGATGCAGAGGCGTGAGCCCCTCGCGGTGCAGCGCGGCCTCGTAGCCGCCGGCCAGTGTCTCGGCGAAGTGCCGATTCTCGCGATTGCGCCGCTCGCGGCACGCCGCGAGGAGCTTGTTGGCCTCGGCGTGGAAGTGGACGCTGCTCGCGAGCGCGCGGCGAAGCTGCATGATGGCGAGGTCGACGAACGCGCCGCCCCGCTGGTAGTCGCGCACCTGCTCGAGCAGGTCGGACTTCGGGCTGAAGGGCTGATCGAGGTAGCGCGAGATGCGCGCCATCGCCTCGACCACCGCGAGGTCACCACGGTTCATCCGGGCGGCGCGGTGGCTCGCGAGCCACGTGATGTCGGCTGTGCTGATCGCTTTACCGGTTGCCGCTTGCTGCGCGAGCGCATGGCAGCGATCGGTGAAGGCGAGCGGCAGCACGCGACTCGTCTGGAGCTGCGTCGGTGTGAGGCTCTCGCGCCCCACGCGGTCTGCGCCGGCCAGCAGATCACCGCCCGCATCGCCCAGAAGCGTCAGCGCTTCCTCGGCGAGGCGCGCGACGGTGCGCCGGAGGATTCGACGGTCCATCTCGATCGGCGGCTCGGTGGCGGCCTTCCACAGCGGACCCCACGCGGGCTTCGGCAGCTCGGCGGCTTCGACCGTGAGGACCGCGCCGTACACGACGAGGTCACGCAGGCGCGTGTCGGGCTCGGCGAGCGCCCACGCGAGCAGGCGGCCCTCGTCGCCGTGCAGCGTCGGCATCGCGTCGCGCACGAGCTGGCTGATGTTCGCCGACCAGCGCGGCGGCTCTTGCACCCACGCGGCCAGAAGCTGGGCCGGGCTGCGCGTCCGTACCTGCTCGCCCACGCTCACGTCGACGAGCAGCTCCGTCAGGAGCCGCCGGTCGACGACCGTGGGCAAGGTGCGGTGGCTCATCGCGAAGCCGAGCTTGTCGACGTTCTCGAGCGCGAGCTGCTGCATGTACGGCGCGTCGGCGCCCACTACGCGCACGCCGAGCACGACCTCGAGGACGTCGTTGACGGAGAGCGCGTGGACGCGCTGGTTCTTCGCGCGCCGCAGGAGGTCCGGTGCGTTCTGGATTCGCCGTGCCACGTCCTCCGGCATCACGGCGATTAGTGGCGCTCCCTTCGCCTTCCACAGCAAGTGCCGAAGACCGAGCTCGGACGTGACGCGATGGACGCCGTACGAGCCCTTTGGCGTCGGCATCTGGTCCGGCAGGTTCTCGAGGCCCTCCCCGTCGATCACGAGCACGTAGCCCGTCTCGCTGGCACCACCCGCTTGATCGAGGAGACGGCGAAGGAGGAGCTGGGCTGCACTCACTCGGCGTCTCCCTCTTCCGGCTCCGTCCGCACGAGCGCGATGCTGATCGGCTTCGTCCCTTGCTCAGTCAGCGCCTTGCGCACCTGGGCGAGGAACGACGAGATGGCGTCGGCGTCGGTCGGATTGACGCGCGCCTTCACGAGCACCGAACGCGGGGCCGGGGTCGGCGCCACCACCGGCGGCACCGCGCCACCGCCGACGACCGGCGGCTGTGGGGCCACGGGCACCTGGGGCTGCTCGATGAGCCGCTTGATCAGCTCCTGGGCCTTCTTGTTCCAGGTCGTGACCCACTCCTTCGTCAGCGGCTGCTCGGCCTGCGCCGCTGCGAGACGACCCTCGAGCGCGCTCAGGTGGCCGCGCACGTCGGTGCCGACGACGGAGTGATTCACACCCGACTCGAGGTTCGCGCGCGCGTGTTCATTCAGCTCCCCGAGCGCATCGCGGATGCTCTCGGCCTGCTGCACGATGGTGCGCAGCGCGTCGGACGCATCGTCGGGCCACGCCGCGAGCAGCTCGGTCAGCACCTTGTGCGTGTCCGTCGTGCTCTGGGCGAGGGGGCCCAGACGCGTGTTCGCGGTCGACAGCTCCGCGAGCCGGTCGCCCTGTTCCACGCCGAGGTGGACGAGGCGCGTGTGGAGCCCCTGGAGCACCGTGCGCTTTGCTTGGCCCTTCGTGCGCAGGGCCGCAGTGAAACGATCCTGCCCCTGCAGGGAGCGATGCGCGGCCGGACGCGGCTCCTCGAAGAGCTGGTTGCCGAGGTCACGCAGGCGATGCCAGTCGGCGGCGCTCACGAGCTTGCCCCGCTGAAGCCGAATGCGTGTCGTCTGCGACATGCCGATTCGCACGTCGACCGGCTCGCCATCGACGTCCTGCAACGCGCGGTGGTCGCGCTGGCAGAGGAAGCAGAGGAAGAGATCGACGAGCAGGGACTGGAACCCATACGTCTCGCGCAGGTGGTCGGCGATCGGCGTCCACGCCACCGAGTCCTGATCGGCGCGCTGGAGGACATCCTTGATGTAGCGAGAATCGAGACGCAGCGACGCCTTGGTCTGCCCGAGGTTCACGAGCTCGAGCGGCTGGCCCAGCGTCTTGAGCACCTTGCCGACGTTCTCGTCGTAGGCCACCGACACGCTGCCCTCGCCGGCGTCGACCATCCACCCGAGCAGCGCTTCGAGGTCCTGCTTCTTCGGCTCGGCGAGGAAGGTCGGGTGCTGCGGGTAGCGGCGGTCCATGAGGAGCGCCGCGATGTGCTCGAGGTTCTCGGCGAGCGTTTCGCGCGGGCGGCTCGAGTCGACGTCCGAGATGAGCGCGAAGAACTCGCCGTGCCGGACGTAGACCTCCCTCAGCAGCTCATCGAGTTGCCCCTCGAGCGTCTTCTGGCGGATGCCCGCCTGGTCGAGGACCTTCCCCTTGTCCTGCGGGCCGAGCGTCTCGAGCAGGTCCTCCTGCCCGGCGTCGGAGAGCAGGTACCGCACGGCGGCGAGCTCGGTCAGCACGCCGAGCTCGCTCGGACTCATGTGTCGCGGCAGCCAGCAGACTGTGTGAACGAGCCCCTGCTTCTTGCGCACGTTCGTCGCGCGCAGGCGGTCCTCGTCGACCGTGTGCCCGGGCTCGTCCCAGGGGTAGTCGATGAGGATCTTGAAGGCTCCGTCCGGCGGCGCGAAGTCGTCGTAGGACATCTCGCGCACGTTTCCAAGCTTGAGGCGGCCGCGACGCCTGGTGCGCCTCCAGCTCAGGTCCCAGTCGCCCTCGTTCGGCCCGCCCTCCTCGAAGCCCTTGGCGGCGGCGACGCCGAGGGCGTTGCGCAGCGCGCCCCAGAACACCTTGAAGCGCTGGGCCGGGTTGTCGACCTTCGAGCGCGCGCGCCCGAGGATCTCGCCGAGGCTCACGCGCCCGAGCACATAGCGGACGAGCGCGGTCTTGCCCTGACCCGCCACCTGGAGGTCAGGCACGCGCTGCGAGAGCGCGAGCAAGTCCGTCTCCGCGACGCGCACCTGGCCACGGAACGTCTCGCCCTCGACGTCGACGGCGTTGAGCTGCACGAGCCGCTCGATGGTGAGCCCGCCCTGCTTCAGGCGCGGCGAGACCTCCGCGAGGAGCACCGTCTTCACGAGCTGGTCGAGCGCGCGGCGCCGCTCGTCGGGGAATTCGCCTCCCGGGTCCCCGGTCGCCGCCTTCGCCATCTGGGCCATCGCGGGTGCGAGGCGCGAGTAGTACTGGTGGTGAATGTCCTGCATCAGCTCCACCTTCTTGCTCGCCTCGACCCCCGACTCGGGGAAGATTGCGGAGAAGGCCGAGCCGACCGGCAGGAACTCGCCGAGCGGCAGCTTCGGGTAGTGGATGACGAGCAGCTCGTAGAGCAGGCGCAGGGCCGAGCGCTCACGCTGCATCAGCGACGTGACGTCGACCAGCATCTCGATGAGTGCGGGGTGGAACGGGTAGACGTCGCGCAGGTAGTCGATGTCGCCGCCGGCAAGGAGCGCCGGGAGCACCTTCTGGTGGCGCTCGGCGAGCGAGCTCACCGCCGCGCGCACGGCGTCTGCGTTCTTCGGCCGGAGGACACGGCCACGCACGATGTGGCGCAGCTCGACGTCCTGCAGCTTCGTGATCTCGAAGCGCTTGGCGTGGTGGTCGAGGTGCTCGTGGATCTTCGACTCATCGACGAGGTCCGGGAAGAACTCCTGGAGGTTTCTCTGGCGCGCGACGAAGACGAAGATCGGCGCTGGGCGTTGCCCGGTGTTGTGGTCGACGATGACGTTGAGGTTGTTGATCTCGGCGACGAACTCCTGGCCGCTCTTCTCGGCGAGCCAGAGGAGGAACTCGTCGATCATCAGCACGATGCCGCCAAAGCCCTGGGCCTTGGCGTGCTCGGCCATGCGCGCGAGGCCCTCGCTCCAGCGCGGGTCGACGCCTGCGTCTGCGGCGTCGCGGCCCTTGTACTTGAGCCAGGCGCGTGCGAACCGCTCCTTCGCCTGAATCGAGCCTGCCGCGATGGCCTCGAAGTCCTCGCGACCCCCGACTATGCTCTCGGCCTCGAGCCGCTTCCAGACGATGTCGCCGTACTCCTTCGCCTCGCGGCGGACCTCGTCGAAGATAGCGTCGACGTTGAGGAACTCGAAGGGCTGCTTGCCGCGTCGCTTGAGCGCCGCGTTGAAGCCCTCGTAGACCGCGCGGTCGAAGCCGGTGCTCTTGCCGCGCACCGAGAGCATGTGGATGCGCACGACCAGGAGCCCGGCCTTCGCCAGCCACGCTTCGTGGTCCGCCGCCTCGCCGCCCTTGCTCACCTTCGCGTCGCGATGAGCGTTGAGCAACGGGCGGAACTTCTTCCACGCTGGCGTCGCGCCCTCGACGAGCAGCGAGAGCATTGTCATGAAGTGCGACTTGCCACTGCCGAAGCTGCCGTGGATGAAGCGCCCGTACTCCTCGCCGCGGTCGAAGACCTGCTTCATGTCGTCGAGGATGCGTGGCAGCTCCTTTTCGATCGCGGGCGTGACGACGTAGTCGCGCGCGAGCTGCTCGACCTCCTCGGAGTCGGGGTCCAGCTCGCGCAGCTTGACGACGAAGCCCATCGCCCGGATGTCTTCGGGGCGCGGAAGCTCGAAGGCCTCAGTGATGGTGGTCATGTTTTCGCTCCCCCGAGCCAGCCCTCGTCGGCGAGTCGCTTCGCGGCGAGCAGGATCTGCTCGTCGGTGAACATCTGCTTGCGAAGATTCCAGGCGTGGATGGCTTCGACGATACCTCGATCACGCGCCCCTTCGTGCGTCATGACCCAGTGGACCGTGGCGAGCAGCTCCATGCCGAAGGACGACTCGAAGCCCTCGACCAGCTTCGAGACACGGGCGAAGCGCTCCAGCGTGGCGGGGTGGTTCTGCAGGAAGACCCGCGCATCGCCAACAGCACCGGGGACCAGCTCGAGGGGCTTCTCGGGGGCATCACCGCCGTCGCCGTAGCCAGAGATCATGTACCCCTCGATGGCCATGAGGACGTGCCGCAGGTTCTCGGCATACGGGCCGTAGGGAGCCTTCACGTACGTCAGGCGCAACGGCTCGCCCGCCTCCTGGGCGAAGTACATCAGCTTGTGGACCTCGAGCAGCGAGATGGACGGGTCGAGCAAGCCGGCGAGGTACTTCTCGAAGAGGCTCACCAGCACTGCGCGCCCCGGCGTCATCTTCGGGACCTCCCTGGTCTTGGCCATCTTGTCAGTCGGCCCCCCGTCGTTAGGCTCGAATACCACCGTGCGAACCTCGGGGAGCGCTCCGAAGGCGCGCTCGATCAGCGGACGCACTGCCTTCCAGTCGAGGCCCCCGAGGCCACACCCAAGCGGCGGGATCGCGATCGACTTGATGCGGTGCCGCTTCACCTCCTCGACCAGCGCCACGAGGCCGGACTCGATGTCCTCGATGCGGCTCGCGCCTCGCCAGTGACGCTTCGTCGGAAAGTTCACGATGAAGCGCGGGTTGGTGAGCTGCCCGGTTTCGAATATGAACATGCGACCGGGCACGACCTCCTTGCGCTTGCAGGCCGACTCGTACGCCTTGAAGTTCGCCGGATACTCGCGCTTGAACTGTGCCGCGATGCCTCGCCCCATGAAGCCAACGCAGTTCACGGTGTTGACGATGGCCTCGGTATCCGCTCGTAGAATGTTGCCTTTGGTGAATTCCATCGTCGTCCCTCAAAAGTACCAGCTCGGTTGAACCGAGATTTGCGGCCTGTGGGCCGCGTTTACGATTGCTGCCTGCGCCTGAATGGCCACGGCCTGCGAGGCCACGCCGATGCGTTGCACGAGGCTCCAGGGAAAGTCGTTGTGCAAAAGGAACTCGGCCTGCTTGCCCTCCTTCACCTGGATGCCGCTGGGCGTGTACGAGCCCGCGGAGAAGTTGATCGAGGCGACGGCGTCCCAGTCGATGTGGTGCAGCTTGTTCAGGTTGTTGCGGAACTGCGCGTACCCTGCGCCTGCGTTCGAGAGGCTGAAGGCCCAGCGCCGTTGCTGCTGGTTGGCCCACGCGACGACTGCGCCGAGGTCCGCTTCGAGATGCACGATGGGTCCCTGGCCACCGCGATAGGCAAGCTCCGGGTTGTTCGCGCAGTGGATGACGAACAACATGATGGAGCGCGGGCAGAAGTAGAATGGCACGCAGTCGCCGACGTTGAGCCCGAGGTGGCAGCCCACCGGCAGGGAGAGACGACGCTGCTTGATGGTGCCCATCCCGATGGTCGCAGCAGGCCCTCCGCGCGCGAGGATCGCGGCATCGCTGACCAGCCCTCCGTTGGCGATGATCGCACGGAGGTTGCTTACGTGCGTGATGTGGTAGATGCGCGGCTTCGCGGGAGGCTGGCTCATTCGTCATCCTCCTCGGTCGCGCCGTCTTCCTCGTCGCGCGCTGCGGCTGCTGTGTTGGCCCGCGCAGTGCGCGCGGTCGGCGGCGGGAAGCGCTTCTTCCAGTCCTCCATGAGCTAGCGGCTCGGGCCATCGGGGCCCACGAGCGCCTGCAGCTCGGCCTTCAGGCGCGTCGCGGCAGCGGCGTCCTCGCGCGCTACGTCGGGCAGTAGGCGCCAAGCGCTGTCGAGCAGGCCGATGCGGTCGGCGAGCGGGACCGAGGCGTCCTCGAGCTCCTCGTCGATCGCGAGGATGGCCTTCACGCGCTGCTGCGCGGTCCAGCCCGCCCATCCGTAGAGCGTCTCGACGCCCGACCGACCTGGAACTTCGGTAAACGCGATGAAGCGCTCCTTCGGGACGTCGAGCTTGCCGCGCAGGCGCCAGTAGTCGGGCTTCAGAAAGTCGCCCGAACCGTAGGCGGGCGGCACTTCCGGCGTGATCCTCTCGCCTGCATCTTCGCGACGCTGGTCCGCCCACGTTCGTTCCCACGCCTGATGTCTCGCAAGTCCGGACGTTGAGTAGAGATGGGAGCGGTGACTCGGGACAGCGCTCGCGACAACACGGTCACGCACAAGCTCGGTCAGACTAAAGTCCGGGCGGTTCGCCAATAGCTCTGCGACCGCGAGCACAGCTCCGTCGGCCTGGTGGGCGGCGCAGATATGTTCGATGGTGCTTGGGCGACTTCTCCCAGAGAGTGCCCCCTCAATGCGTCCGGAGAGCCACTCCAGCATCGCCGTCCGCGCCTTCTCCGAATAGGTCCTGTCGTACCGACCGAATACGCCCTGTGTACCTCGCCAGAGGCGCTTGAAGACGACTGTCTCGATCAGGCCAATGTCAGGAGTGGCCGATATCGCCGCCCTCCTCTCCGCATATAGCGCTGCAAGGGAGGGCTCGAGCTGCCCCGGGGCCGGACCGGAACCAGGCCAGCAGAAGGGACGCTGCTCGGGGTCGAGTTCATGCGAGCCTCGTGCACTGGCGCCAAGCCACAAGCCGTAGAGTCCATAAACGCGCCAGTCCAGTTCCTCTTGCGCAAAGACCATTCGTCGGTGCAGCAACTGGTCAGCTTCCTCCGCACTTCGAAAGGCCTTACGCAACGCCGCCACATCGTGAAGGTTCGGCGCTTGAGCCAACACCTGTGCCGGCGCCAGCGTCTGACGCTCGACGCCGAGCAGGTGGATCCGCCTCGCAAGGTCAATCACCGAAGAGTCGCGCCACTTCGGAGGAAGCGGGAAGGTCTTCATTCCTGTCGTGGAGATCTCGTAACGATTATTCTCCGGAAGCGTGCCCTCCTTGTCGACATCATGGGTCTTGGTCCCTTTTGGAAAGAAGACCTGCTTCATCCAGAAGCAGGCCACAGAGGAGTTCAGAATCCCAAGTAGAGCGTAATGGTCGTCCTCCGTCGCCTCGCTTCCGAGCTTCATGACGGGAGCGTGCGCGTTGTTCAGATGGCCCTTCGACTGCAGCGCAAAGTGATTGTCGCTCGCGACATTAGAGAACGTGATGCCACCTGAAGCTCGAAGGCGCTCTCGGTAGTGCTCAAGGTGATCAAACCATCGCCCCCCACGTTCTTCAGGAGACTTACCGAACACTGTGCGGGATTTAAGAAGTGACCTGTAGCGCCAAAAATGCCTCTCTACTGCGGGATCATTTTCCGCGATCGAAGGCCCGCCAGGTGCGGCATACGGATACAAGGCATACTCGCTTGGTCGCACCGACCAATCTCGAATCACCTCACCAACGATTAGTGGACGAAGTAAGTGCTCGGCACCCAACCGTCGAGCGGCGTCAGGGGGCATCACATAGACCTGATCAAGTCCGCACACTGTCGTGCGCCCCATGTCAGGAACGCATTCGCGCAACGTCACTCCGCCCGCCCTCTCCAGGCGTACCTTGAGCTCGCTCGCTCCACCAGCCGTCAAAGTCCATGGATGTTTAGCTATTACCGAACGTGGCGTGTCGACAGCAGCGATGTACTCGTTTTCGAATGGTCGCTTCTCGTCCACGCCGCGGATAACGCTTACCCACGACTCGCAGCTCGCCGGCTTGTCAGGGGTGCCAACCTCTCCCTTCTTGCCCGTCACCACGCGAACACAAGGGGCCCGAGGAGGACGATGCCGTCCAAACAGAATGACGGTCGGAGTTGTGTGGTGCGGGATATACGCCTGGGATGTGTCAACGACAGCCGTCAGATCGAGCCTGGCCAAGACCTTCTCGACGAGTGGCTTTCCGAACTCGCGCTTCGCAAAGTTGTTTGAGGTGATAAGTCCCACATAGCCATCTTGCGTCGCGAGCTGAAAACACCGCTCAGTGAAGGGAGAACTCAACGAGTAGCCGCCAAAGGCAGACACGTAACGGCGCGAACGGCCAACCTGCTCACGGTGGTACTCACGGCGCGCGGCGTCCTCCTCAGTGATGTACGGCGGATTCGCCACAACCGCGTGGAACTTCCTCTCGAAGACGTTCTTCAGCGCGGCCCGTACATCCGAGCGCGTGAGCGTCGCGCGAGGCTGCTCCTCGACCTTCTCGAAGAGCGAGAACTGCACCGACGGCTTCTGCTCCTCCCTCTCGACCTGCTCGAGCCCATCGGCCCAGTACACGTGCGGATGGAAGCGCGCAGCATCGGCCAGCTTGGTCACGCCCGCGAGCTCGGCGGCCGTCATGATGAGGCGCGTGCGGGCGAGCGCGCAGGCGTAGTCGTTGAGGTCGACGCCGACCACGCGGTCGAGCGCATGCGCGACGACCCTCGCGCGGTCCCAGTCGGCGTGCTTCTCGGCGGTCGCAGCGACGAGGCGCTTGAGCCCGTCGATGAGGAAGTGGCCCGAGCCGCAGGCGGGATCGAGCAGCCGCACTTCGTCGGCGCCGAACGTCTCGATGGCGGGCGTCAGCGTGCGGTCGAGGATGAAGGCGCGCACGAAGTCGGGCGTCTGGCAGAGCGCGAAGCGGTCCTTCACGACCGGATCGAGCTCCTGGTAGAGGTCGCCCATGAGCTCGCCCTCGAAGTGCTCGTCGGCGAAGCTCCACGCCGCGCCCGAGTCGGCGTCGCGGTGGCGCCAGAAGGCGATGAGCGCGCGCGACAGCTCGTCGGAGGGCAGCGCCACCTCGGCGGGCTGTGGGCTGAACAGCTCGGGCACGCCGCCGCGCGAGCTGGCGAGGTCCTTGTAGATCCAGCGCAGGAACGCGGTCTCGCCCAGGTTGGGCGCGAGCTTCTCGAAGAGCTGCTGGGCCTCGGAATCGAGCAGACGTCCGGGCGCGAGCAGCCCGCGATCTTCGAGCACGCGCACGTAGACCGACTTGAGCACCCACAACACCGCCGCGCGGCGCGAGAGAAGGTCTGTCCAGACATCGAAGTCCTCGGCGACGCGCTCGTCCTTGTGAAGCTGCTCGGCGGCCACGCGCGCGGCGCCGGGCGCACGCATCTTGGCGCGCAGGTCGGCGGCGATCTTCGCAACATGGTCGCGAAGGGCAGTGGTCAGGCGGGCTCGGTCGTTGGCTTTCATCGATAGTGGCTCAGCCCGGCAAAGGGGTTCAGAAGTGGCAGCGTCGCGCCTTCGAGGTGCCACATGGCGGGCCCCTCGTTGAAGCGCGGCTGGCGGTTGTGGATGACGCCCGGGACCACGAGGACCCAGAAGCCCCGGCTGCCGGAGAGCGTCTCGTCGTAGAGGCGGCGCGGAAGGTCGAGCGCCTCGCACAGGCCGAAGAGCGCGGTTTCGCCGAGGATGATCACGTTCCCAGGCTTGCCGTGTTCTTCGAGGAGGTTGAACAGCGTCTGCTCTGCAGCCTCGGTCAGCGCCTCACGCTGGGCCACGAAGCGCTCGGCGCGCTCGAGGGACTTGATGTCGGCTCCGTGCTCCGCGAAGAATGCATCGTCGAACGATACCCACTTGCCCAGGAGCGCAGCCGCTACCGAGCGCCCGATGTCGGCGTGCCCCTCAGGCGGCGTGACCAGCATGCGGAAGCCCCGCGAGCGGGCGGCCTCCTCGAGCATGCCGCGCACCACGAGCTCAGGGCTGCGCTCGGCGCCATGAGAGCTCGGCGGCCCGTCAGCCGCGAGTGGCGAAGGCGCGATGATGGAACCCGCGCGGCCGGACAGCACGAGCGAGCCCTGCACGCGGCAGTCGAGGTCGCGGAGGATCGCGAGCAGGTGGTCGGGATCGGGGTACGGCGTGTGCGGGCCGAAGATGCGTCGTACTCGCACGGCCAGGTCCTCGAGCGAGATGGGCTCGCGCGTCTGCTCGATGACGAAGTCGATGCTCTGCTTCGGGTCGACCGGGCCGATGAAGAGGTGGCCGGTCTCCGCGATCTCGACGTCCTCGCACATACGCACGCCGAGGGCGAGCGGGTCGCCGTCGAAGTGCGGGAGCAGCCCCGCGAGCGTGCGCCGCGCGGTGTCGGGCTCGACGGGCGGCCACTGGCCGGCGAGGCGTCCCACCTCGGCGGCGAAGGCCTTGACCGTCTCGCGGTCGAAGATGGGCCGTGCGAGGAGAGGCTGGTCGGCGCCATCGACCTCGAAGATGTGCGCGCGCCCAGGCGTGACACGAACGAGGAGCCGCACGATGCCCTCGCCCGTCACGACGCCGGCGGGCCACTCGCTCTCGAAGCGCTGGCCGATCTCGTCGAGCCGAACGATGCCGCCGAACCCGTCGACCACCGCATCGAAAGCGTTCGTGAGGTCGGCGAGCGCGGAGAGGTCGAGGCGCTCGAGGCCCTTGGACAGGTCGTAGCTGATCTGCGGCTGGTTCTTGCCGAGGTCCTCAGCGATCTGCTCCTGCGTCTCCGGCGCGCCGGTGATGCCAATGGAGCGCTCCACGGCGATGCGCTGGCCTTCGTTGAGCGGCCGCGAGGCGAGCTCCCAGATGCGGTCGAGCGTGTGCGCGCCGTCTCCTCCACCGCCCGTCCTGCCTTCGGTGTGTGCGCGGAACTGGTGCAGCGCCTCGACGACATCGGCGAGCTTCTTCCGTCCGATGCCGGGGAGCCCGAGCAGCTCGCTCCGCGTGAGTGCCGCGACCGCGCCGACCGTTGGTAGTCCACCCTGTGCGAGCGCGGAGCGCAGCGCCTCTCCGAGCGGGAGCTTCTGCACGGGCTCGGGGGAGTTGCACAGGTCTGGGACGAGGGGTGGCTCGATCGTAGCAGGGGAAGGCGAGGTGCCTTCGAGTCCGCGCGAGAGCAGCGTCTCCTGGAACAGGATGATGTCGTTCGCGGTCTTGGTGCCGATGGCGTGGATGGCGCGCACCTGCGCGGCGGGCAGCGCGAGGAGTTGCCCCACGGTGTGAACCTGACAGCGGGCGAGCGCGTTGATGGCGCGCGTCGAGAGGCCCGTTGTGCGGAGCGGCGTGGTCGCGTCGATCTGCTTCGGCAGCGGCACAGAGGACGACGTGGTCATGTCCTCGCCGAGCGCGACAAGGAGCGCCTCGCGCATCGCACGCGCCGACGGGAAGCGCTTCTCAGGCGTTGGGTCGAGCGCCTTGCGGAAGAACGCGGCCAAGCCCGTGGGCTGGATGTCGTCGTCCGAGACGCTGGGAGCCTGACCGGGCTCGGGCACACGGCCCTCGAAGGCATGCCGCCCGGCATAGAGCTCGAAGAGGCAGAGCGCGGCGGCGAAGCGGTCCGTTGCGTGCGTCCAGCGGGCGCTCGCGGGATCGCGGTAGAGGGCCGTGCCGCCGTAGGGCGCGTCCTCGGGCATCGCCGCAAGGCTGAAGTCGATGATGGTGAGCTGCCCGTCCGAGACGAGCAGGTTGTCGGGCTTGAGGTCTTTGTGCGTGACCGAGGTCTGCTCGAGGTAGTCGAGGCCCGCGATGAGGTCTTCAGCGAGGCGGCGCTGCGCGGTGGGCTCGGGCGCAGGGTTCTGCGCGAGCCACTGGCGCAGATTCATGCCGCTCACGCGCTCCATGACGAGCGTGAGGCGCCCCTCGACCATCTTGGTCAGATCGATGACCCGGACGATGTTCGGGTGGTCGAGGCGGGTGAGCGCCTGGTACTCGCCGCGCAACGCCTCCTCGGCGGCGTCTTCTGAGCGGGCGATCTTGAGCGCGCGCGTGCGGCCGCTGACGAGGTGGCGCGCGGCGTAGACGACGGCCATGCCGCCTTGGCCGAGGCGCGTGACGATCTCGTAGTCGAAGCCAATACGTGTGCCGGCCTGGAGGTTGTCGGCATCGAGCGGCGCGCGCCCCGCGTTCGGGAGAAGCGCCTGCTGCACGCGCGGCGATGGGTCGCGACCCACGCGTACGGCCTCGATGGCCTCGGCGAGCGTCGGATAGCGGTCAGTGGCGCGCAGCTCGACCATCCGCGCGACGGCCTCGTCGAGGCTGAGCGGCAGGCGCTGGGAGATGTCTCGAACGCGGCGCATGAGCCGACGCACGGCCATGAGCTGGCGCGTGTTCTCGAACAGCGGCTTCCCCGTGAGAATGAGCGCGAGCATCGCGCCGAGGCTGAACTGGTCGGAGGCGGGCTCCGCGCTGCTGAATGCCGTCACGACCTCGGGAGCCGCGTTCACCAGGCGATCATCGTGAATGGTCGTGAGTGAAATCGTGGCTTCGCTCGTCATCTGCTTGGCGAGGTCGAACCCCGTCACGCGGATTTCGGTCGGCTCCTGCTTGTCCTCGACGAGGATCACCTCGGGACGAAGCAAGCGATGCACCACGCCCTGGCGATGCACCTCGTCGATGGTCTGCGCGATGCGCATCCACAGGTCCGTGCGGACGTGGAGGTCGGCCTTCTCCTTGCCGCGCGCGTCGGGGCCGTAGCGTTCGACCCACGTGGTGAGCGTGATGCCCTTGAAGTGCTCGAGGGGCAGCACGATGCCGCTCTCATCGGAGAAGGGCTGCTCGGCGGTGAGCACGCCCTCGCTTCGCCCGAGGCGGCCGAGGACCTGCGCCTCCCAGCGTGCGCGCTCGGCGATGCGGTCACGCTGGGCTTGGGTCGCGAGCGGCGGGGTGCTGTAGATGCGAAGCACACGCTCGGCGCCCGAGAGCGCGTTTCGGCCGAGCAGCTCCGTGAACGTGTCGTGGTGGTCGAGGGTCTCGACCACCTCGTACTCGCGCACGCGCCGAACAGGGCGCGGTCCGCCCTGGACGCCCGTGAACAGCTCGAGCAGCTCGCGCTCGGCGCTCGACGACGGCGTTAGCGCGCGGCCTCCGCTCAGGCGCGTGATGAACGCCGCGTCCTGGAGCGCGGCGAGGATGGTCTTGCGCGTGTGGACCCGGTCGTTGCTCGCGGGGCCGCGCACGCCAACGTCGGTCGTGGCCGAGAGGAACACGAGGCCTTCGGTCCAGACCTGGCCTGCTTGGTAGCTCACGTTCTTCAGGTGCGACTTGAGCACCTGCGAGGTGATGCGATTGAGCTTGAGCGGGCTGCGGATCTTCTCGGGAAGCCACCAGTCGTTGTCGGTACCCTCGATGTGTCCCCGGTACGACTTGATCTCGACGACGAAGACCGCGTGCGGCGAGACGACGACGGCGTCGAGCTCGTAGACGACGCCGCTGCGCTCGACGAGCCACGCGTTGCCGTAGACGGTGAAGCTCTCGGGAAGCCCCTCGACGAGGAAGCGGAGCGCCTGCCGTTCGGCGTCGTGGGCGGGCTCACCGATCTGGATGAACTTGGCGGCCATCGGTCACACCAACAGGACTTTCGCGGAGGGGAACCAGATCGCGAGCTGGTCCTCGACGCGAAAGAGCCCGCCCTTGTCCGGGTGAAGCCCGACGACGAAGTCGAACGAACGTTGACGGAGCGGGTGCTCCGGGCTCTTGAGGTCCGCCGCGTCGGCGCGTGTGGCGAAGTCGGAGTGCGGGGCGCCGAGCTCGAGGGCAACGACGCCCGCGAGCGTGAGCTCCTGCCACGAGCCGCACGCCACGACGAAGTTGTCCTGCAGCGTGAGATCCTTCTGGCTGCTCACCAGGTGATGGGCGAGCTGACCGCCCGTGCCGGGAAGCTCTAGAACCTTCTGGTGCGCCTTGACGACGTGGAGGTCGGAACGGGCCATGCGCGTCGGCAGACCAATGAGGCGCGCTTGCTCGATGATGTATTCGGCGCTGGAGGCGTTCGAAGAGAGCGATTCGACGGCCTTGAGCCACCCGTCCGTCACGGCCTCGGGGAGTCGCTCAGGGCGAAGCGATCCGCCAACGGCCTCGGGATCGAACGGCACAGGGTGAAGCACTGCGGCGTCTTCGAACAGGAGCGAGACCAGATCCACACTGGAGAGACGCCCTCTAAAGCGGGTCCACGTGTCGAGCTTCGGCTCCGTGAGAGCAGGACGCCGTCGCCCGGCTGCCTCATCGCGTGCGATGGCGTGTAGGAGCGACGCTGCCCACACGCCGGTGTGGCGCTCCACGTCGCTGAGGTTCGAAACGTCAAAGCCCCCCATCAGCGGTCCCTCCGCGTCGGACCCTCGGAAGCGCTCTCGGTTCGAACCCACTCGTCGACCTCGGACAGCTTGAACTTCCACAGCCGTCCGATCCTTTGCGCCGGCAGGCCACGCGTGTCGATCCATCGGTAGACGGAGTCCTTCGCAACCCCAAGGTGCTTGGCCACGTCCTCGACGGAAACCCACGGCTCGGTTGTCATATGTTCAGCTCCGGCCCTGCTAGCGCGTTGGGCGCACGGGGGACGGTAGCCTGACGGGGCTCTGCGGACAAGACCCGACTAGAATCGAGATCAACGAATCAGGGTCGTAGCCTACCGACGCCGCCGGGCGGCGGGCCATTTCGCCCGCTGCTCGGCCCAACTTCCTGCGTGAATTGCCGCTCGGAGCGCCCGCTCAGCCATCGGCTCGACTCCATCGACGGCCTCCGAGAAGAGGATTTGCTCCTGGAGGTCCGGCGCCAACAGCGTGAGGTCCATGAGCTGGGTCAGCCGAGCCCTGGTCACGGCCAGCTGCCGGGCGGCGTCGGCGCGATCCCGGTACTCGCCGCGCGCGATCGCGGCTTCGATGCGGTGCGCGAACGCCAGCATGCGCGCGATGCGCGCCGGGCGTCGGACAGTCGGCGGCGGCGGCGGAGGAGGCTCGGTGCTGAAGCGGACGCCCACCTTCGTGGGCACGCGGAACAGGTGCCCGGTGACGATCCGCCGGCCGGGCTTTTCGCCGGCAGCCCCTGCCGGAGTGCCGGCGCTCTCTTCGGTCGGGTCGCTCATGCTGTGGCCTCGAATCCCTCGGCAGACTCGCACGCGAGCGCCTCTGGCGTCGTTGTTTCGCTGCTGTCGTCCGTCGGCGGGTCGCCGAGGGCGGCGAGCGTCTCGTGCAGCGTGATCGCGACCGTCCCCTTGCTCTCGTTGACGTCGATGCGCTCCACGAGGCACCGCACGACGCGGCCGCGGTTCTCGGGCGTGAGCGCGCCCCAGACCTCACCGAAGTTTCGGAGCACCCCGGCGACCCAGCCGACCTCGATCACGTTGTCGGCAAGCGCGGCGAGTTCGGCCTCGGTGTCGCCAAGCTGCGCCTCGCGCCGGCCGAGCTGAAGCCCGACCTCCTGCAGCTTCTCGTCGACGAGCCGCCGGGCGGCGCCCTCCACCTCGCGGATGGTCTCGACGAGCTTCTTGCCCTCGGCGGCGAGCGCGGCGATCTCGCCAGGGAGCTTGTCCGCCTGCTTCACCAGCACCTTGCGCCGCGCCTCGGCGCGCGCGCGAACGCCTCCCTCGACCTGCGGGGCCAGGGCGCCATCCTCGGTCGCCTCGCGGAGGCGCTCGACGACGAACGTCTCGATGGCGCCGGCCGGTAGCGGACGGGCCGTGCACGCGGCGCGGCCCTCTTTGTCCCGCTTCACCGACCGGTAGTAGCGGTACTCCTTGCCGTTCTTGTCGGTGGAGGCCGGCGTCAACGCCGTGCCGCAGCAGGTGCAGTGGAGGAGCCCGCGGAGGATGTAGTCGGGGTTCCGTCCGAGGCTCGGCTGCGCCTTGAAGCGGCCGTCGAGATGGGCCTTCACCCGGCTCCACACGTCGCGGCTGACGATGGGCTTGTGGTCGGCCTCGTGCAGATCGCCGTCGCAGGACATCCAGCCGGCGTAGATGGGGTTCTTGAGGACCCGGAGGACCATGTCCTTGTCCCACGCTTTGCCCTCGCGGGTCCGGCCGCTCGCTGCGCGGTGGCGCTTCGTGAGGCGGTGGCGCTCGTTCAGGATCGCAGTCACTCGCAGCGCCGACCGGTGCTCGAGGTAGAGGTCGAACACCTCGCGCACGACGATCGCCTCGAGCTCGTTCACGACGAGCTTCTTCTCGTGGACGTCGTAGCCGAGGGGCACCTGCCCGCCGGTCCACTTCCCCCTTCGGCGCGCGGCGGCCATCTTGTCGCGGGTGCGCTCGGCGATCATCTCGCGCTCGAACTCCGCGAAGGACATCAGCATGTTGAGCGTCAGCCGGCCCATCGCGTCTGCGGTGGAGAAGTTCTGGGTGACGCTGACGAACGCGGCGCCGGCCTTGTTGAAGCGCTCCATGACGCGGGCGAAGTCGAGCAGCGAGCGCGAGAGGCGGTCGACCTTGTAGACGACCACGATGTCGATCTTGCCATCGTCGATGTCCTGCAGCAGGCGCTGGAAGGCGGGGCGCTCGAGGTTGGCGCCGGTGAAGCCGCCGTCGTCGTACCGCTCGGCGACGAGCTGCCAGCCGGCCGATGCCTGCGAGGCGATGTACTGTTCGCACGACTCGCGCTGCGCGTCGAGCGAGCTGAACTCCTGGTCGAGGCCCTTCTCGGTCGACTTGCGAGTGTAGATGGCGCAGCGGCGTACCTGGGGCACGGCTCGGACGTACGTGGCGCGGCGGCCGTTCGCGGGGCCCGTCATGGCGCCGTCGCCGCGGGAGCGCGCTTGGTGCGGCGCTCGAGGTTGAAGAAGAGGAAGCCGTTCCAGGCGGTGCCCGTGATGCGGCGAGCGATCTTGGAGAGGCTGGCATAGCGCTCGCCGGCGTACTCGAAGCCGTCGGCCAGGACCGTGACCGCGTGCTTCACCCCGGCGTGCTCGCGGGCGATCACCGCGCCGACGGGCGGGAGTCGCGGGTCGCGCTCAGGCGGTGCGTTGGCCTCGGCCGCGGGCTCGATGGCCGCCGGGAACGCGGGACGCGGCGTGCGCCAGCGGACTGGGGCGTCCGGCGCCAGCTCCGCGATGCGGGCTCGCGCGCGCTCGGACAGGCCGCCCTCGGCGAGCTCCTGGATGCGCCAAGCGAGCTTCTTGCGCAGGTAGTCCTTGTTCCGGGAGCGGGTGGGCTCGCCGTAGAGCTGGCGGTACCTGTCTGCGAGCTCTCCGACGGTCAGCGAGCGGAGGGCCGCCAGCTGGGTCGTCACGTCTGCCGCCGTCTGGGTGTCGTTGGCCGTCGCCATGATCCTCGTCACCATCGCGCCTCCATCGCTGTCCCCGGCGCCCCACGCGCCGAGCAGGCACATGAAGGCGTTGTCGTGCCGGTAAGACAAGGCAAGTTCGTCTTTAGTTGCAGGCGGTTGACGCGTCCTCGGCTGGCTCCGGGCGTGGTGGCGCTCGCCGCCGGACGTGCCGCATGAAGAGGTCGAACACGACACCCGCGAGCACGTCGGCGAGCTCGTCGTGGCGCGCTGCCGCTGCTCGACGCCGCGCCGCGAGCGTCGGCGCGCCAGGGTCGCTGGAAGCCTCTTGAGTCACCGGCTCTTCCGTCTGCATGCCCACGAAACGCCACCCGGCGCGTGGCACTGGGACAGCACGACGTTGGATCGCACCCTGTGGGTGGGGGATTGACAACCGCTTAGGGTTTAGGGGACAGTTGGCCGCGTGATGCCGACGACCGAGAACTTGGGCCAGAGGATCCGGAAGAAGCGTCTCGAGCGCAAGCTCGGGCTGCGCGAGACCGCGACGAAGGTCGGGATCTCATCCACCTACCTGTCGCGCATCGAGACGATGGCCGAGACGTCGCCGCCGGCGGAGGACGTGATCCGCAAGCTCGCGGACGTCCTCGGCGATGAGGTCGATGTCCTCATGCACCTGGCCGGGCGGGTCCCTCAGGACGTCGCCTCGGTCATCAAGGGGGACCCGAGGATGCCGGAGTTCCTCCGGCGCGCGCACCAGGAGCGCGTGAGCGGCGATGAGCTGCTCAAGATGCTCGACGAGCGCAAGGACAAGGGGGGGCCGCGATGATGGTCCTGACAGTGCCGTTCATGACGACGGCCGCCATCGAGCGCGAGGCCACGGCGCTCCTCGTGCGGTACGCGACGTACGCGGGCGTCGTGCCGCGTCCGCCCATCCCGATCGAGAACATCGTCGAGGGGCTGCTCGAGGTCTCATTCGAAGTCGGCGACCTGCGGGGGACGCTCGGTATGGATGACGTCCTCGGCGCCACGTGGCTCGATGACCGCTTCATGATGCTCGACAGCTCGATCGAGGAGCACGCCGGCCGCTACTCCTTCACGCTGGCCCACGAGGCCGGCCACTGGCACCTCCACCGCCCGTACATCGAGATGGAGAAGGTGACGGTCCCGCTGTTCCCGCGAGCCCTCGGTGACAAGCCGCGAGCGGCGATCGTCTGCCGCTCGGGTGAAAAGAAGCTTCGGCAGGAGGTCCAGGCCGACGCGTTCGCGGCCGCCGTGCTCATGCCGGCCTCCGACGTGCGCGCCGCGGCGCGCGAGGCCCTGGGTGACCGGCCGCTCGCCATCGAGGGGCTCAACGTCCGCCGTGGGATGCGCGCGTTCGATCCGGAGCTGAAGGAGGCGGCGGCTGTCGTCATGGAGGCCGGCAACTTCACGAACGTGTCGAACGAGGCCATGCGTGTGCGCCTCGTCGAGCTCAAGGTCGTCGTCGACGGCGCTCAGCAGGTGCTGCTGTGACGGGCCGCGGCGTCATAGAGGTCACGGCGCGGATTTTTCGCGTCCGGGGCGCTTAGGATTTAGGCATCAGTAAACGGGGAGGGAGTTATGGGTCATCGCGAATGGAATCCGAAGTCGTTCTTTCGGCACCTCACTCCGGAGGTCCTCGACGATCTGGTGGGCTGGTAGGTGCGCTTGTCAACCCCTGACCCGACCTAAATTCCGGACAGTCCTCACGGGGCCATCGTGTCGGGTCATGGTCCAGCCACGTCTGGTGGAGTGCGCTCGTCCGGGGAGTTCTGGGCCGCGCGAGCGGCCAGGGCTGCGGATTCGGCGTGAGCAGCGACGCGCATGTGATTCCCGGAAGCGGTAGCGGCTGGCGCCGCTCAGCTGATGGGGATGAGTCGCTCGGCGAGGTCGCGGACGATGGCGGCCCGGAGCGTTCGCGGGACCCGGTAGGCGGCGATGACGGTTCGCGTGACGCGATCGAAGTGAGCCTTATGCATCTGCGGTGGTTCTCGTTGGATGGCCGCCGCGAGGGCGTCCTGCCAGACGAGGCGCGCGAGTACCGATGGCGCGTTGAGGACGCGCTCCGTGAGGCTCGCGAGCCGGACGTGGAGGTCGCCGATGAGGTCGTCGCACTCGCGCATCAGGCGCGCAAGGATGTGGTCTCGGGCCTCGAGCCGGCGTTGCCAGAGGGCCTCGGCGACCGCGCGACCGAGCTGCTCATCGGCGATGTTTCGGGTGATCGCGAGGAGGTAGCGTGGGCCCACGCCGGGAGGCCGGGCGCCGGAGGCGGCCTTGCCTTGAAGGATGGCGATCGCGGCAAGCACGGCGTTGAGGGGAAATCCCGCGATTGCGGTCCTGACGCGGGCCTCGGGATCGTCCCACTGCGCGTCGGCGAAGACCCGATCGAGGAGCACGCGAGCGGTCGGATTGGCGCGGGCCCGCCGGGTCGCGTCGACCTGGTCGTGGCGTCTCTGGATCTCGGCAAGCTCGGCCTTGGCGCGGTCGATCTGCTCGGGCGTGGGCTCGGCCTCGCGATAGAGCTCGACGCGCGACTTTCCACCGCGACTGGCGCGCGGCCGATGATTGAGCGTGCGTCCCCATACGGTCAGCACGAGGGCCAGGACGGCCTTGGCGAGCTGTCGAGGCCGGTGACCTTGGACCACCAGTGGCGGCGCCGTCTGCTGGAAGAGGCCGAAGGCCCCCTCGACATGCGCGTCGTTCTGAGGGCGCCCGAGGGTCGCGTGGATGTGGCGGGTCTCCCCCAGGGCCTCAGCGACGCCGGGCCCATCGTTCTCGGTCGCGTTGTCGGTGTTGAGCGCGAGCGGGGGCGCGCCCGTCGTGGTCACGGCGTCTTGGAAGGCCGCGATGACGGCCGGGGCGTCCTCGGTGTCGCGGAGGTCGGCGCCGACGCAGGCCGCGGAGGCCGTGTCGACGACCAGCTCCCAGTTGAAGGTGAAGCGCTCGCCGCACCAGTCGATCGTGATGGGCGAGCCGTCTTCGGAGCACTGAGCGCCGGGAAAGAAACGCAGGAAGGCGTCCCGCAGCGCGGACTCATCCGGGCGTCGTCCCGGCCGTCGTGACCCGGTGCGGCCGCCGTGGAACGCCAGTGTCTTGGCGATGCGCGTGTCGCCCCAGGGGATCGCGAGCTCGCCGCGGACATGGAGACCGAAGGCGGCCAGTCCACCGTGCCACTGCGTCCAGGCGTGCAGGACTGTGGCCATGCGCGCGGTGAGCACGGGATCGGACGGCGTGGGGGCGCCCGGCCCGGCGGCGTCGTTCGGAGCCGGAGCGGCCATCCAGTCGTCGAGGGTCGCCGCGGGAATGCCAAGGGCGTCGGCCAGGGCGCGCCGGTCGAGGTCCGGCCGCGTGGCGGCGAGATGCGGGACGTGGGCTCGAAATCCGTCGCTGTACGCCCGTCGAGGCCCGCGCGTCGTGACCGCCCCGGGATGCGCCATGAGGTAGTCGAGCGTGGCCTGGGTCAGCGCGCGGGTGTCGGCCGCCGGCAGCTCGGGAGCCGTCGGCCGACCACACGGCCGCTGCAATGCTGGGAGGGCGGCCTCGATGGCCGTGCGCAGGGCATAGGCGCGGGTGCGGCCGGCCCCGGTCGCCTCCAGCACCGCCGTTGCCGTCGGCGTGCTGAAGCCCAGCCGCGTGAGGTGAGGGAGCGCGGCGAGGAGCAGGCCGGCGGTGAGATGGGGAGAGACAGGGGAAGCGGTGTTTGGTATCACAGGCATGGCCGCGGTTTGTGGGGTCTGGGGTTTGGTGTGGTAACCGCCTCCTGCCACATGTGCCGCGTGCCGCCTACCCAGCGCTCAGCCCCCGTCGAAGATCTTTTGGCCCATGAGCCACACCTCCGCGCGGCCGCGCTGTGACGTCACCCGAAACAGATCGAGCGTGCGCGTCGCCAGATCCAGCGGGTCCGGTGCGCCCTGGCCGGACTCGATACGCCCCAGGATCTCCTCGACCCGGCCGTAGTAGCGATCGGCGGGCACGGGGAGGCCACCGAGCGCGTGGTGCGTTCGATGGTGGTTGTACCAGTGAAAGTGCGGCCCGAGCCGTCGCCGCAGCTCGCCGACGTCGGCGAACGTCACGCGGTCGAGCAGCTCCTTCTGCAGATTGGCGTTGAAGACCTCGCTCTTGCCGTTGACCTGGGGCACGTCGGCCTTGAGCTGGTCGACGCCGTACTCCTCGAGCACGCGCGTGAATCGGCTTGAGCCCTTCCACGACCAGAACGCCGACCCCCCGTCGTGCATCAGGGCCTCCGGTCGGCCGTAGCGCGCCACGGCGGCCTCGAAGCTCGCGATCACAGCGTCGGCGCGCTCGGCGTCGTCCAGCGCCCAGCCGGTCACGAAGCGCGAGTAGTCATCGAGCAGCGCGAGGATGAAGACCTTCTGCTGGTGGATGTGCCGGTGGACAAAGTCCAGGTGCCAGAGCTGGTTCGGCCGCAACGCCTCGTAGACCCCCATGTGGTCCTTCCGCTCGGTCTTTGGCGGCCGGTAACCGGCCTCTTCCATGACGCGGCGCACCGTCTGGACGGACACCGTCATTCCGGCGCGACGCAGCTGATTGCGGATCTGGGACGGACCGAGCCCCAGCTGCTTCTTCCATTCGCTGAGGACCCGCGCGTCCCGGTCTGACTGAGCCGCCTTCGGATCGGGCCCGCTGGTGGGCGCTGCGCCCTCGCCCTTGGCCGCGCGAGCCACCTTCCGCTCCCACTCGCGGAGCGTCGTTCGAGAAATGCCGAGCGCCTTGGACGCCGGGCGCACACCAAGCGCCCGGATCTGCTCCAGCGCCTCAGCGATCTGCGAGGGCGTGTACACCCGCGCCACGCGAGCACGCCGCGTCGGTGGGGCGACCGCTGGCGCCGCCTCAGCTGGTGACGCGGCCGCCGCTGGCTGAGGCGCGTCGGAGAGACGAGACGGCTGCGGCGACTCTTGCCGCGCGTCGAAGACCCAGTTCGACAGCGTCCCCTTCGGGATCCCCAGCTCCGCGCTCGCTCGGCTCGATCCGACCTCGACCGCTCTCGCCGTCGCGCGTCGCTTCTCGTCTACTGAGTAGACCCTTGCCCTTGGCTTTTCCATTCGCAGCTCCAGCGGAGTGACCGCGCGCCGAACGGACGTGTTCGGGATTTCGGGTCACCCACGCCGGGTCACAGTGCGGTAACGACATCTACGTGCTGGACGCCCGCCCGGAGGCGCCGCCCGCATCCGGCTACCTCGGCACCCTCCGTCGCGCGTACCGGCGGCTCGGCTTCGATCACGAAGCGCTCATGCTCGCCACCGGAGGTGCGCCATGACGACCGCAAGGGCGAGCACGCGTGAGACCCTCATCTTCGTCTACGACACCCTCCGCCACGGGGAGCCGAACCACCGGCTCCTCAGCCCGCCGCGGTTCCTGCGCCACGCTCGCACCACCGCGTCGTACGACCTCGTGGATCTCGGCGCCTTCCCGGCGATGGTCGCCGGCGGCGCCAACTCGGTCGAGGGCGAGCTCTACGCAGTGAACCAGCGCGTGCTCGCCGACCTAGATCGGCTGGAGGGCCATCCATGCTTCTACCGCCGCACCGCCGTCAACCTGGAGGACGGCGCGGCCGTCGAGGCGTACTTGATGCCCAGCGCCATCGTCGCTGGGCGACCGCGCATCGCGTCGGGCGACTGGCTCGACCGCGGAGAGGAGGAGACGGCATGCGAATCCAAATCGTGAACGACGGCCGCGTCCTCGAGGGCACCGCCGTGCAGATCGTCCAGCAGCTGCAGTACATCGCCTTCGGCAAGGAGGAGGCGACGCTCGCCGAGTACGTCGACTGGCTCGCCGCGCAGGTCGCCCGGCAGGAGGGCGTCGACTTGAGGGTCGAGGGCACGACCGGCCGCGAAAAGGCGGTGGGGCTTGTCAAGGCGATGGTCAAGGCGGGGCTCGCGGTGAAGGTGTGAGAGCTGCGTGGCCCCGGGACGCCGGCATGCAGGTGTGAGAAGCGCAGTGACTGCGCCGGAGCGATGCAAGATGCTCCCGTGATCGTCCGTCGTCGCCGACCTTCGCGACATCTAAGACCCTTCATTCCGCCATCAACACGGCTGTGGGGAACCCGGTCAGCAGCAGGCTCCCGTCGGCACGAACGTGAACCTCAATGGCCGCCGCCTGCACGGCATCCTCTTCCGAGTAGCGATTCGTGAGGAAGTGCAGCCGCTGACTAGAAGAACCGCGCCAGGGGAGTCCTTCAATTCGCTCAGCGTCGGCATATCGACCGGCGACGAGGACATCGGTCACCGCAAGCAAGCTGCGGTGGGCGTCCTTCGTGAGTTCGCCCAGGTCGTAGCCGCTGAACACAAAGACCGACAGGCCAGCCGCTCGCACTGCCCTGCCCACCTGAGCAAGGGCTCGGGCTTGTGCGAATGGCTCGCCCCCGGTGAAGGTGACGCCCTCGATGCCAGGCGTGCCGAGGACCTCGTTGACCAAGTCTGCCACCTCGCGCACTTCGCGGCGGGTAAACAGCCAGGTGTCCGGGTTCCAGCAGCCGTGGCAGGCGAGTGGGCACCCCTGTACCCAAACGACAAACCGTTCGCCCGGGCCATTCGCGGCGCTGCGCGGGAGGGTGCGAGCGAGGTTCAGCCGCACCGGTCAGTAGGTCCGTTTGATGAGGACCAAGCGCACCGTCTCGCCCTCGCGGGTCTCCTTGACCTGGTAGCCCATCTTCTTCGCCCGTTCATGCACGGCGTGTCGCTGCGCTTCAACGAGGCGCTGACGCTCTTCCTCCAGCCGCCGGCGCTCCTCTTCGGCGGCGCGCTCCTGCTTCACCTTCAGGTGGGCCTCGTAGCTGTTGGTGAGCTGGGACAGCCAGCCCGAGCCAAACCTCGGATGGTCGTACCCGCTCACAAGCGCCTGGTAGCCCGTCTCAGTCGCGAGGAACCCCACGTCGTTCGACGCCGTGCCGACGTGCTCTCGTCGGATTACGATATTCGCCGTCTGCGCCCTGCTGTCGCCGCGGTATCCGACCAGCGGGACGGGCGAGGCATGGATCTCGACCTTGGAGTTGTCGAAACCAAGCGCGGTGAGCGCGGCGAGCAGGCACTCCTGGTCGGTCATGGGCGTCATCAAGGTCATGTACGCGCTCATGGCTTCTTCCCCACTGCCTGCGTGCGGGCTGTCGTGACGCGGGTGGCCCCCGCGTCAGGCTTTCGCTCCACCACGGCCGTTCCCGGCGCGAGTCCCTCTAGCAGACGGTCCAACTCACGCAGACACGTGTTCCCGGTGAAGCCGTCGGCATCCGCGGTGATACGGCCATCGGGACCGATCTCGATGATGATACGCTGTTCCTTCATACGTCCTCCGGAGCAACGAGCTTTGCTGACAGGCGAGTGGCAGCCAGTTCGCCGGCCGCGAGCTCCTCCCATGTCTGAATAACCAAGTAACGCTGCCCCTGTCTTCTCCGGAGCTTGCCGACCTCAGGGAGAGCCTCGTCCGGCACGGGCGAAGCTGGACGAGCGCTCGGGGGTGTAGGCACGAACCGTCCGGTTGGGGGCGGGGTACGCCCAAGCGGACTGACCGGAGGACGAAACTCAAATTGCTCGGATGCACGCTCCTCCAGGTCGTCCACCTCGCTGGTTAGCCGCCTGACTTCCTTTCTCGCGCGGCTGAGCTCGTCGGACAATTTCTGCCGTCGTGCTTGGAGATCCTTCTTCTTGTCCTTGTCAGCGGATTTCAGACTCTCGTCGACCGAACCCAGCTCCTCGGAGAGGCCATGTTTGCGACCCTCCGCCTCCCTGCACGCAACGCGGCAATCGGAAAGTTTCCGGTTGGCCTCGTCCACCCGAGAGCGCCACGCTGCCTGCTGCCGATCCCGCTCATCCTCCTCGCGCGCCCTCCGCTCGGTCTCATCCAGGTCACCCTGGTGCTTTCGCGCCTGCTCTTCGACTTCGCTCAACCGGTCCAGCAAAGCGGGCGCGTCCGACGGACCAGCCGCGGACGGCCGTCGCGCCTCGAGCACCGCGACGGTGGCGAGCAGACCGCTCTGCGTGCGTTCAAAGCCGAGCATTGCGCCCACGAGGCGAGAGAAGGCGCGACCGATGCGCCCACGGGCCCCTTCTGCGCCTTGTAGCAGTTCACGCACGCGTTTCAGGCGCGCGTTCCAGTCATCGTCCAGCTTGTGCCAACGTGCGACGAGGGCATCTTCTTCGCAGCCGGATGGCAACCGGGAAGGCACAACGGTCCACCGATAACGAACCGTCAAGGCGAGTGGCTGGGGCTCAGGAACCGCCGGTGGCACCGTATCGGGAACCGCTCTGAGGGTGATGGCCGGCACATCAGGGACGGCAATTACCTGCTCGTCCTCCACGCCACGCGCCGCCGCCTCGCCAGCCAGCCAGAAGCGGGCACCGCGTAAGGCCGGGTTGCCGATACCTACGTCTGTCCCGAAGACCCAGCTCGCTGGCGTCTCGAGAACGTGCCTTGCATCCTCGGACTGGTCAGAATTGAGGCGAACACGGAGCCTCATCTTCACGCCGGCCAACAACGCCTGTCCGCTGCCGGTCCCGACGGCTAGGTCTGGCAAGTGCATGTCCTGGCAAACGATGTCGGCGCCGGCGCGTGCAAGCCGCGCGAGGCGATCATGGTGCTCCCCGCTCGCGGGGAACCAGAGTCGTCGTGGCGTCGCCTCTGGAGGCAGGCCGCCCGTGAGATGCACCAGCGCCCCGCGCGGTTCGATGTCCAGTCGGGCGTCGGGTGGAACCAGCTGCACGCTGGCTCCGCGCGGAATGTCCGGCACATCGAACGGACGCTCTGCTGCGGTGCGCCATGTCAACTGCCGACCACCGGACCAAGCCTCCTCGGTCGCGTCGTGCCAGAAGAGGCGCAAGAAGATCTGCCTCAAGGTGTCTGCTTGCACGGCGTCGAGCCTCAGTGTCCATGCGCCGCCAACCCACAGCCGAGCCCCGGCATCGGTGTGGATCGCCGCGGCGGGGACTTCGGCGATTCGGCGGAACAATATCCGCGGCGCCTGGAGCAACTGCGGGTCTACAGCTGCCTTCCCCCAACCCAAAGGGACGAGCACGTAGACCCTGGCACCGGCGCTAGCGTGAACGACAAGGTCATGGAGTACCCCATCGCTCTCCGAGCCCAGCATGATGAGGACCGGTGTGCGAGGATTGGGACGCGCTGGCGCCTGTTCTGCCGTCGTCAGCCAGGACAGGCCGTCGGGGTTCCGGGGAGCAGGCTCCGACCCGATCCAGGCCGTCGGCACTCGCGCGTCATCACGCCGTTCCAAGCGCTCACGAGCGAGGCGGCGGATATGTCCTTGCATCATCGGCTACCTCCGTTAAGCCACTGGCGCAGCGCGGGTTCGAGCTCGTCTGCGGTGACGCGAGTCCCGAGGAGATCCTTCCAGCGCAGCGGCGACTCAGGACTCGCTGCGTGGACATCAGCGCGCGCATGGATCGGGCTGTTGCTCATGTGCCAGCCAAATCCCTGGCCCGAGGTGGGCGCGACCAAGAGATACCTGTCGTGCGGCAGGTTGCGCCCGAATACCTCGCGGTAGCTACGCGGCGCCGAACCCGTGACCGCCTGGATTTGCTTGAAGTCGGCGTCGTCGTCGACAGTCCAGACTTCGAAGACTGCAGACGGCCCGACGGCACGCACCGCCTGCACCATCAGCCTGAGCGCCGCCAGGTTGTCTGCCCCACGCACATAGCGGTCGCACAAGAGTACCTTGCGGGGCACAGCGCCGGACAGCAGGGAGTTCACCAGTCGTGCCATGGACCAGCCGCCACGGTAGGGGACTCGAATGATCCCCGGAGGCTCCGCGGTCGTAGTCGCTGCGGGGGTTCCGATGCGGAGGGAGGAGAGGTCCTCGAATGCCACCGGATGCGGTGCGAGGTCGACGGGCGCAGCGAGCGACCAGAAGCGCGCTGCGTCCTGCATCGGCGCAGAGATGAGGTCTTCGTGAGCGGGCAGTACAGGCGCGAATCGTTCGAGGGGCGTCCCCTCCGTAAGCTCAGCGAACAGATCCCGTACCTCGGCGCGGCTGCGGTATGCCGGCTGCTTCGCGAGCAGGCGGTCGAACCTGGCCATGGCCCACTTCTGTGCATCGTCGGCCGACGCGGGCCCGATCGGCACGTCCTCCAATGCCACATTGTCGTACGCCCCCTTGCCGGGAACTTCGACTCGGCGAAGTGCCAGCGTCTTCGCGAAGCGGTCAATCTCTTCGTCAGAGAGACTCTGGAAGACCACGGCGAGACGGCGTTCCGCCGGCTGCCAGCGCCCGAAGGATGACAAGGGGCCCGCGGCCCAGGAGTTGGCGAGGCCCCACAAGTCCAGGCCGTTCGACTCAGGCTCGTGCTGTATCGGGCGCATGGCGTGCTTCCCGTTGCCCTGCGGCGCCTCGATCGTGCCGTCGAGCTGCCACTGCTCCTGCTCGCCATCAAAGTCGAGAGTCCAGCGAATCCTACAGGTGGCACGCGTGTCCCCAATCAGGCAGCCAGCCTGGCCGTGATTGACTGGTAGATCACGGACCTGAAACCGGTCCTTCGGTTCAACGACCGATGTGAACAGGTTGTCGCGATCAGGCTCGACGGGAAGAGCCTGGATGTCCTCGAACCGTTGGTCACGATGCGAAGCAAGGCGCTCTGCGGAAAGCACCCGGCGACCGACAAGCGGATGTTGCGCAAGCCATAGTGCGTACACCCCCTGCTCCGGCACGGGGGCCTCGTCCCGCTCAGCTACATTCTCGCCGAGCGTTGTGAGCCCACCGCGTTGGTCGCAGATGCCCAGCGTATTGGCCCACGCGAGGACGTTGATCGCGCCAGCGTCTGAAAGACCAGGCAGCGCCGCCTGCACCGTCGCCACCGTGATACGGTTGCCATTCTCCCGAGCGGCGCGACATAGCAGCCCCAGCTCTGGTCTCCGTTCCATCCACGCCATTTCCGCGAACACCGCAATACGGACGATGTCGATTTGGGCTGATAGCACTGCTCTCATCGGCTGCCTCGCCTCCATCGACGGACTTCCTGCTCTTCGACCAACGGCGTCCGCCGGGCCAACTCCTCGAGCTCCGAGATCCGACAGTCGCGGAAGTAGTCGGCCTTGCCGAACACCAGGAGCTGCTGGCGAGCGCGGGTGACCCCCACGTTCAAGCGGTTCGGGCTATCTAGGAACCCGACACGCCTCGTGTTACGCATCGAGAGCATCACGAGGTCCGCCTCGCGTCCCTGGAACCTGTCAACAGTCCCGCACACGACCTCGACCGGCGCATCGCGAAACAGAAACCTCGTCTTACGGTCGTCCTGCGTCAACTCGCGCAGCATGTCCGAGATAGCCCGTTCCTGCTTCACGTAGAAGCAGAGGCACGCGACTTCCCAAAGGTCTGGCAGGACGCGGCTGGGCGTCCCTTTGCGTCGGGCCCAGGTGACGAAGTCCCGGAGAACTGCGGCCATCGACCGCACCTCGTCGAGGTTAACGCCGCCCTGGTCACGCCCCTCAACGTGCGCCCACGCCCTTCGCGACCGGAACTGACCGAAGTCCCAGTTGAGTGTCTCGTCGCGGATCTGAATGGTGTTCGCGTCCTTGAGCGCGAGACCCTCGTAGATGACCTCGCGCGAGAAGGACGCGATCTCGGGGTGCATTCGATGCTGGTAGCTCAAGGTCTGGAACCGGGCGGCGAAGTCGGTCGGTCGAGTCGTCTTCAGTCCGGCAGTGAGCGCGCTACGTCGCTTCGCGCGATCTGCCCCAATGCCCTCCTGCAGGACCTCGAGGATGCTTGGCAGCCCGATGTCCTCGATCTCCGCGATGGCCTCGTCGATCTTGACCGCAGCTGGCTGGAGTCGGCCGAGATCCTCGCGGAGGCGCCTTTGTTCCCGCTCGTTCCGACTGTGGCGCAGTTCATGAAGCCGGGTCAGACGCCAAGCGATCTCCTGGGCCAGATCGTTGCGCCGTAGCCAGTCTGCCTCGCACGCCTCGCAATCGGCGAAGGTCGCCACATCCTCCTTCCGGAACTTCCGTTCTTGGTACGGCCGGGGAAGCGCTCCAGCGCGGCCGAGCCACCAAGCCTGGCGAAGGAGCAGGGCATTCCCCTCGTGTAGACCAGCACCGCCTGAGGCAGTCCGGTCCTCCGCGAGCAACAGGTTCGAGGGCAAGAGGTCCGCCACGTTAGGCAGCAAGTCGTCCCCGACTAACACCCAGTCGGCGGCGGCCAGGCGCAACGCCTCAGGCGCGCCGCCCCGCAACTGTCCGACTGTCACAACGTCCACCGGACCTTTGGGGGCGCAAGGTCGGGCGACGACTCGCACGACGCTCAGGTCAGGGACGGGCCTGTTGGCCAGTTCACGAGCAATCCAGTCCAGCACCCCGGGTCGTTCGACGAGCAGCCAGCGCACCCCGGCTTGCCGGACATCCCGACGGCCGAGACGGAACAGGAGCAGGCAGGCCCGCTGGTGGTCCATCGGAAAGACGGCACGGTCGTTTTCGTCGACCAGGTCGCGGAGGTTGGCCACGATGTCGGCACGGTCCGCGAACGGTGGGAGTTGCCTGACGTCGCCTACGATGATCCACCGCTTGGCCATGAGGGCCGGGACCATGAACTCTTGGATGAGGGTCTTGCTCGCTTCATCTACGATCAAGACGTCCCAATGGGGCAAGGAGGTGATCGGGCGCTCCGAAACGTGCAGATCCTCGTCCTTTCCGCGAAACATTGGGTGGCTGACGATGCCCATCGTTGTGCCGCAGGTCAGGTTGGCGGCCATGATGACGGTACGTTCCGCCATGTTCTCCAACTCGATGTCGCCGTACTTGCGCATCGCTGGCTGGCTCCGCCACGCGGAGAGGAGCGCTCCGATCCTCTCGTCGAGCTGAGTTTCGTGTACCATGTCATCGACCTTGTCCAGCTTGCCAATGCGTACCGCATCGATGGGCGAGCCAGAGTCGAGGAGTCGCTCCAGGACATTGTCGATAGCCACATGCGTGGAGGCGCAAAGGAGTACGCGCTGCCCCTGTTCCACAAGCTGCTGGACGATCTCGCAAATGGCAGTGGTCTTGCCGGAGCCAGGTGGGCCCTCGAGGAACGCGAAGTCGGGCGTGCCGAGGGCCCTGCTGACAAAGTCACGCTGCTCCTCCGTACCACTGCGCGAGACATCGGTGAGCGCCTGCCAGCTGTCATCCGGGATAGGGACGCGTTGCACCCTTGGCCACCGAGCGTGCTGGGGATCCTCGCATAGCCGCAGCAGGCCCTGGTGATGAGGCAACGGGGCATCCGCGAGTTGGCGCAGCGCACGCTTCTGCAGGTACAGATTCCGAAGGTCCACCGGAAGGTAGAGCGTGCTGCCATCCGGTGGGTAGCGGTCGAGCAGCAGTTGGTACCGGTCCTGATCGACCTTCTTGACCTTGAAGGTCGTGTCCCGGTTGCGCCGGGGCTGAGTCCAGACCTCGCTCACGTCGCCCTCGCAGAAGGCGGCGCGCGGGTCGAGGAACTCGTCTGACTCCGACGACTCGGGCGGGAGGAGCTGTATCCAGCTACCCTTGCGTCCGGCCGAGCCACCCTCCGACCAGCTGTATCCAACACCGTTATCGCCCCGGAGCGGGCCGTCAGCGGGTGGCTCCTCTGTGCGGAGCATACCGCCATTCACCTCGAACGACCGGCTCTGCTGGTCCACCACACGGCGCAGTCCCTCCAAGGCGGAGAGCACCTCGGCCTCGACTTCCTGGCCGTCGACGAGGAGATCACAGTCACCGTGCTTTCCCTCGACGATGAGCAGCCAGTGACCGTCGTCGTCGGAACGTGCCGGCACGATGAGCTTGAGACCCCGACCCTCCAAGTCGGTCACCTTCTTCGGAGGGGGAGGCGCTCCCTCCTGCCGAATCGCAGTCTCCACGCCGCACCAGTAGGCTCGGTCCGTTGGGTGAAGTGGAACATCGGTTTGCACAAGCAGCCCAGCGGTTGTGGGGCTGGCCGCAGTGACTCGAAACGCCAGGCCTCGGTTGATCACGAAGCCTTGCTGGGAGAAGTCCGGGGCCCTTTCAGATGGCCAATCGGCGAGCAGCACGCCGGGAAGCCGGCGAGGAATGCGCAGCAGACTATCTGACGGTTCAAGCCGAATCGTGAGGAGGTTCCTGACGCGCTCCCAGGGGAGCTGGTAGCGGGTCTGGCGTTGTTTCGCGGTGTGGATCGCTTGTCCAAGGAAGCGGCTAAACGGGCGCAGGGTGTTGGCCGCCTGGCTCATGAGAGGCGGTGCGACCTTCGGGTGACCGGCCGCGGCGTAGAAGTACAGGACCTTCACGAACGGGTACCGGGAATGAACGGGTTGCGGCTCGTCTCCTGGCGCAGTCGCGGCACGACGATCTCAGTGCTCTCGACTGGCAGAGGCTCCGGCGCCTGCCCGCCCGCGAGGCGCGCCCGAACTTTCGCCCACTGCCTCAGGTTCTCGATCTGCTCGCGCATTGTGCGAGACAGCGGGAAGGTCTTGTCGATCGCACGAGCGACATGCTGCGTCGAGAGCTCACGGCCCTCGGCGAAGGCATCGAACAGCCCCTCTCGGATGGCCTCTTCGAGTTCCGCGCCCGAGAAGCCTACCGACCGGGCAGCGAGATCGACGATATCGTAATCCGCGGGGGCGCGTCGTTTCTTCTTGAGGTGAATTGACAGGATCTCCTCCCGCACGGAGGACGTGGGCAGGTCCACGAAGAATATCTCGTCGAAGCGCCCTTTCCGGAGCAGCTCGGGCGGGAGCATCTCGATGCGGTTGGCCGTCGCAACCACGAACACGGGGTCGCGCTTTTCCTGCATCCACGTCAACAAAGTCCCTACGACACGGGCAGTGGTTCCACCGTCGGTCTGGTCCGAACTCCCCATGCCGGCCAGACCCTTCTCGATCTCGTCAATCCAGAGCACGCACGGGGCCAGCGCCTGTGCAACCTGGAGCGCCGTGCGGATGTTGCCCTCCGACTGCCCGACGATGCCGCCAAACACCTTCCCCATGTCGAACCGTAGCAGAGGGAACTGCCACGTCGCGGCCACCGCCTTGGCGAGCAAGCTCTTGCCGCAACCCTGGACACCGAGGAGCAGGACCCCCTTGGGCGCATCGAGTCCGAAGTCGCGCGCCCCCGCGCCGAACGCGCGTCCGCGCCGATCGAGCCACTCCTTGAGCTGCTCGAGCCCCCCAACATCCGCCATGCGAGCATCGGTGGGATAGTACTCCAGCACTTCGCTCTGCTTGATGATTCGCTCCTTCTCGCGGGCGACGAGGGGAACGGCGCCATGGTCGAGTCGGCCGAGCTCGGCGGCCGCCTTCCCAAACGCGAGCCGAGCCTCCATCACGGTGAGGCCGCGCGCCGCGTCGAGCAGCGCCTCGTCGGCCGACGCGCGCACTCCGAGGGCAGCCGCGGCGTCTTCAAGTACGACCCGGAGGTCGTTGACGACAGGCAGCTCAAGCTCGATGGTCGGGACCTCCTTGCGAAGGTCGGTTGGAAGCCCTGGGAGTGGCGTGGACAAGACCACGATCTTCCGCGGCGACGCGGGCATTCGGGCCAGGTCCCGAAGCCAACGGAGGATCGTGTGGTGCTCCTCGCGGAGAAACGGCTGGAAGTCCTCCATCAGCCAGATCCCAGGGTCGTCGGAGCTATGGACTCGCTGGAGGACGGCTAGGGGTTCGATGGCCCCCTCGTCATCGACGCTGATCTCGCCGTTTGCTCCGCAGGCAAGCACCCCCCGGGACTGGCTCCACACACGCAGGGGCAACGACATGTCGTCCGCTACCGCGATGATGTGACCGCGAACGCGTTCCCACTCCCAGGAGGCGACGTGCAGCACGTTCGCCCCTGCTCGAGAGAGGTGCAGCAGGTGGTTGAAGGTGGTGCTCATTTCTTGTGCCCTTCCTTGCGCAGTCTCAACGGAGCGGCTCTGGGCGCCTCGGCGCGCTCGCCCCGATCCACTCGCACCTGGATCCATGCGTCGATATCGCCCCGCCGGAACCGCCATTGGCCGCCGACCTTGAACCCTGGCAGCTCCCCCGACTGAGCCATGGTGTAGATGGTCTTGGTCCCCACCTTCAGCACCGCGGCCACCTCACGGATGGTCAGGATCTCGGTAGGTTCGGCCATGGGGCGCCTCCTGAGGTTCACCTCGCGGTGGACGAGCGACGAAACGCGAGGAACTAAGACTTACCAAAAGCCACCAGCTTCCACCAGCCCCGCCGGCCGACATTCGCGCAGCCTTGCCTTCGCCCCGCACCCCCGCCTTCTTCACCGTGGGAGCCCCGGCAACTGCGCCCGGGGCCAAGGAGGACGACGATGACGATGGCTGAGCGGACAGCGGCGGCGCGACAGCGCCAGGAGGAGCTGGTCGAGATCCTGAGTGGTGCCGTGTTCGACCTCTACATGCGCGACAAGATCCACGCCCGCTACCGGTCGCGCGGGCGGGTGGCGCGGCCGGACGACGCCGCACGGGCCGAGATGCTAACCACGAACACGACCCGGAACTCGACTCCGGACCCGTCGTAAGTGATCACAGGGGCTGTCTCCCAGAACGCCCCGCCGCGCCGGTCATGCCCGCGCCGGCGCGGTTGAACGCCTCTCACGGCCGTCAACGAGGCGGTTGGTCCACCGACCCGAGTGGGGAGCCAGATCCCCCCACCGCGAGTCGGTGGCGGACCCAGGTTCACAGCGAAGCCCCGTCGGGATGCCCGGCGGGGCTTTCGTGTTTCTGGGACTGGATTCGCGGGGTTGCGCCCCGGAGGGCCGCCCGAGGAGTGCGTAGACGCGTGCCCGCTCAGATCATGCGAGCACCCAGACGCGGCCAGCCTCGATCCGAGATCGGCTCTGAGACGGCCGAGACGCTCTCAGACGGGTCTGATCGCTGGTTAACTCTCGGCGGATCTGGGGTTTACAGCCGGCGCCGTCTGGCTCCCGCCCTTGGAGGGCGCACCGGCGTTGGCGCCGCATTCCTCTCGGCCTGCTCCGTGGCGAACTGCTCCAGCATGATCTGGTCGAGCTCCACCTCGAGCCGCCGCTCCGCATGGTGCCAACTCGCCGCCCAGACGAAAGCCCGGACGAAGAGGGTCGTCTGCCCGCGGTCGAGCTGCTCCCATGCACCGTCCACCGACGCAAGGAACTGCTGAATGAGCACAGGGGCTTGCTCGAACGTGCTTGGCCGACGAAGGCGTGCCACGATGGCCTCCTCGACCTCGCGGGCGGGGACTTGAATCGCTGGACGGCAGGCAGGGCGCACGACGCTCCCGCGGCAGCGGTAGTAGCGCGGGACCGTGTCCGCGGTCTCGATGGTCACGGCCTGCGAAGCCGACGTCGTCATCGGCCCACCGCACCCGCCACAGCGAAGGACGCCGCGCAGCGTGAACGGGTCCTGCTCGATTGCGAGCAGCGGGAGGCGAGCGCTGGGCGCCCGCGTTCTCCTCGCCGCGATCTTCTCCCAGGCGAGGACGGCCGTGCTCTCGTCCACGAGCGCCGCGTGCACGCCGGGTACGAGCGCATTGCCACTGCTCCGCTGTCCTACGTAGAGGGGACTCTGTAGGAGCTGGAGGACGGTGCGCCCCGTCCAGCGGGAACCTTCACGCTTGCGGTTGGCCTTGGTCCGGATGCCGCGGTCGTTGGCCCACGCGGCGATGGCCTCAGCGGTCTCGCCCGCCGCCGCGCGCTCAAAGAACTCGCGCACAATGTCGGCCTCGACCGGGTGCGGCTCCAGCTGTCGGGACGCCGGGATGGACTGGTAGCCGAACGGCACGCGACCGGACGAGCGAAGTCCACGGGCGCTTCGAGCGGCGCGCGACTCGCGCAACCTCTCGCCGATGCGCTCACGCTCGAACTCACCGAAGGTCGCCAGGAGGTTGCTGACGAAGCCAGAGGTGGCCACGCCGACGTCGTGGAAGCCGCCGGCCACGACGGACAGCTCAACGCCCATCTCTTCGAGGAACTGGCCGAGACGAGCCCAGTCGCGCACGCTCCGGGTGAGCCGGTCGAAGCGGTGAACCACGACGCGGTCAACAAGACCCTGCGAGGCCGCGCGCATCAGGCGCTGTAGCACCAGCCGCTCGAGCGTCGCGCCGCTGACGCCGACATCGTCGAAGCGCTCCTCCAGGAGCTCCCAACCTTCCATGCGCATCGAC
>SXGT01180525.1_pt1 | contig 48348 bp, 45 predicted proteins | sample 3176221 | NCBI WGS metagenome assembly SXGT01 (sample SAMN11356862, study PRJNA531348) | freshwater metagenome | isolation source: freshwater sample F1-120 | place: China: Fuxian Lake, Yuxi | collected 2017-12-25 | reverse complement strand
GATGATCTACTACCCGCTCAGCACGTTGATGCTGGCGGGTGTGCGCGATATTTTGATCATCTCGACGCCGCGCGATACGCCGATCTTTCAGCAGTTGCTCGAAGACGGCAGCCAGTGGGGCATGCGGCTTCAGTACGCCGTGCAACCGAACCCGGGCGGGCTGGCACAGGCGCTGATAATCGGCCGCGAGTTCCTCGCCGGCGCGCCGTCCATCCTGATCCTGGGCGACAACCTGTTCTACGGTCATGACCTACCCGAACGCCTCGCGGCGGCCGATAGAAGGCAGGTAGGGGCGACGGTGTTTGCCTATCACGTCGGCGATCCGGAGCGGTACGGGGTGGTGGCGTTCGATGCCGCGGGGAGGGCAACCTCAATCGAGGAAAAGCCGGCACAGCCCAAGTCAAGTTATGCGGTCACCGGCCTCTATTTCTACGACGGCCGGGCGTCGGAGTTCGCTGCCGGCCAGAAGCCCTCACCGCGGGGGGAGTTGGAAATTACGGACCTGAATCGGTGTTACCTGGATCGGGGCGAGCTGGCGGTGGAGGTGATGGGCCGCGGCTACGCTTGGCTGGATACCGGCACGCATGCATCGTTGCTGGAAGCGAGTCAGTTCATCGAGACGATCGAACGTCGGCAGGGGCTCAAGATTGCGTGTCCGGAGGAAATCGCCTACCGGCAGGGGTTCGTCAATGCCGGTCAGCTCTCGCAACTTGCGAGTTCGTTTGGCCGAGGCAGTGAGTACGGGAGGTACCTGGAGGCCCTCCTCGAAAGTCCCCGCTAGCCGGTAGGCTCGCCCACTTCAACCGCCGTGCCCAGCCTTGACATGTGTTTTTCGCGTCATCAGAATGCTGCTTTGCCCATCTTGACGTAACAATCAGGCTTGAGATTTCAACGAAATGTTCAGTGCTGGCGCCCTATCTGTGACCGACCGGCACCCAATGTGTCGATTGCCCGTTATCGCTGCGCGATGTTCCACCTTAATAAGTCGATCCGTCCTGGCAGGCGACGGTGTCCTGTTCCCGGCCACGGGTAGTTCGCTCGATGGGGCCACGGCGTGACTCAGGTGCCGATTCTGCTGCTCGGCGCGGGCGGACACGCGCGTGCTTGCATCGACGTGATAGAGCAGCACGGAGGTTTCGCCATCGCCGGCCTATTGGGTCTCGCCACCGAAGTGGGAAGCCGAGTGCTGGGCTACCCGGTGCTCGGCGAGGATGGGGAAGTGGCGCGGTTTCTCCAGCCGCACGGCCAGGCCCTCGTGACGGTCGGGCAGATCAAGAGTCCCGAACTGCGCATGCGGTTGTTTGAGCTCCTTGCTGGCCACGGCGTCGAAGCGCCGACCATTGTCTCGCCGCATGCCTACGTGTCACCGCATGCGACGCTTGGCGCGGGCACCATCGCCATGCACGGTGCCATTGTCAATGCCGGCGCGATCGTCGGGCGGAACTGCATCATCAACAGCCACGCTCTGGTGGAGCATGATGCGGTCGTGGGCGATCACTGTCACGTCGCGACTGCGGCGGCGCTCAACAGCGGCGTGCGGATTGGCGCGGGTACGTTCATTGGCAGCAACAGCACGGTGCGGCAGGGCATCACAATTGGTGAACGATGTGTGATCGGCATGGGACAGCGAATCCTGACGGACTGCGCCCCCGGATCGTACCTGCCGTCGGTCGCCGGGATTGCATCGTGATCGCGGTCTCCATTTGCCGCCATTTTGCGGTCCTCGAGTTGATCGAACTGTGAAGCGAAAAGTCTGCGTCGTTACTGGAACGCGTGCCGAGTACGGGCTCCTGCGCTGGGTCATGTCCGGAATCCGGGAGACGCACGGGCTCGAGTTACAGCTCATCGTAACCGGTATGCATCTCTCGCCTGAATTCGGGCTCACCTATCGTGAGATCGAGGCTGACGGCTTTCGAATCGACCGCAAGGTCGAGATGCTCCTGAGCGGAGACACACCGCCAGCGCTCGCCAAGTCCATCGGCCTGGGGCTGATTGGCTTTGGCGACGTGTTGTCTCAACTCCGCCCGGACGTCATGGTCGTTCTCGGTGACCGATTTGAGGTGTTTGCCGCCGCGGCGGCCGCCATGGTTGCTCGCATTCCAGTCGCGCACCTCCATGGCGGCGAAACCACTGAGGGCGTCATCGACGAGCCGATTCGGCATTCCGTAACGAAGATGTCTCAGCTGCACTTCGTAGCGGCCGAAGTGTACCGGCGGCGAGTAATCCAGCTCGGGGAGCATCCGGATCGGGTCTTCCTGGTGGGCGGACTTGGGGTGGACAGCATCTCGCGCTTGCGCCTGCTGGCTCGCACGGAACTTGAGTCCGCCCTCGAGTTCGAACTTGGAGAGAAGAGCCTACTGGTCACGTTCCATCCCGTCACGCTCGAAGCTGGAACCAGCCGCCAACAGATGGCGGAGCTGCTGGGCGCGCTCGATGGGCTCAGTGACACACGCTTGATCTTCACGATGCCCAATGCCGACACCGATGGACGCGTGATCGCGGACATGATTCGACAGTTTGTCGCCACCCACCCACTGGCCCGGGCGTACACATCCCTCGGCCAGGTGCGGTATCTGTCCTGTGTCCAGCATGTCGACGGCGTGATTGGCAACTCGTCGAGTGGATTGGCCGAGGTGCCCAGCCTGGGGAAGGGCACGATCAATATCGGTGATCGCCAGCGCGGGCGTCTCAAGGCCGCCAGCGTCATCGACTGCGCGCCGGAGCGGACCGCGATTATCACAGCGCTGCGTCAACTCCACTCGCCGGAATTTCAAGCGAGGGTGGTCGGGGCTAGTAACCCTTATGGAGACGGCGGCGCGAGCGAAAGGATCGTTTCGATCCTGTCGAAGGTTTCGCTGGAAGGGATTGTCAAGAAACACTTTTTCGACCTTCCCAGCACGATCGACCCATTGACCTGAGTAAGAGCCGAGTCGGCGCCCGGCCACCAACGGGAATGTGAATCGCGAGTCGGGGGCCGTCTTTAGTTGAGATTCACGGTAAGCTGGTCTACCCGCAACGAGGGAGAATCCAGCCGCGTGTCCGTCTGACGCCATGGACGGAAACCTTGACAGTGCTTTTCCAGGCAATCAGAATGCTGATGCTGTTCACTGCGTGAACGAGTCGCCCCAAGCGAAACGCCGACGGCTTGGGCCCGGCTGTAGCTGACAGGCACGAAGTGTGTACGTCAGCGTGTCGCAGAACCGCGGCCCCCATGTTTATTCGAGATAACGTGCCGGACGACACCGACTCGGTTTGCCTGGGTCGATGAGGGCATTAATTGTCGGGCTCGGAGCCATCGGCCGACGGCACCTGGCTAATCTGGCGGAGGTGGAGCCGACCGCGGTCGTGACGGTGTGGCACCAGCACTCGGGACCGTACGATCACCCACTGCCATCGCGTTTCTCCGAAGTCTTCAGTCTGGAAGATGCCTTGGCCAGTCGACCACAGATCGCTCTGCTCACAGGTCCGGCGAGCGTCCACGTGGACACGGCGTTGGATCTGGCCGCCCATGGCGTCCATCTCCTAGTGGAAAAACCGTTGTCGCACAATGTCGACGGAGTCGAGCCACTTCTAGAGCGCTGCCGATTGGGAAACCTCACCCTGTTGGTGGGCTACAACTATCGGTTCTATGAGCCCATGCAGGTGATGCGGCGGGCCCTCATCGAGGGGCGAATCGGCAGGATACTGTCGGTGCGGGCCGAGGTCGGTCAGTACTTGCCCGACTGGCGTCCAGGTGCCGACTACCGCCGGAGCGGCAGTGCCCAGCGGGCTCTGGGAGGCGGGGCGCTCCTCGAACTGAGTCACGAAATTGACTATGTGCGTTGGCTTGGCGGCGAGATTGCTGAGGTCAGCGCGACCGTTGGTCAGTTGAGCGATCTCGAGTTGGACGTCGAGGACACCGCCGAAATCACGCTGCGGTTTGCGACCGGGGCGATCGGCAGCATCCACTTGGACATGGTGCAACGGTGGCCCAGTCGGAGTTGCAAAGTTATTGGCACGGAGGGGACATTGGCCTGGGACGGTGCAAGCCACCAGCTGAAATGGTATTCGTCGGCCTCGTCTGAGTGGGTCGACCTCTGCCCGGCGATCCACCGCGACCGGAACGAGCCGTACCTGTCGGAGATGTGCCATTTTCTTGACTGCGTGCGCGGCCGCTCGACGCCGGTCGTGAGCGGTGCAGACGGGCTGCGGGTCCTCGAGATTGCTCTGGCGGCACGGCAGTCGTCCGCTGAGCGCCGAGCCGTCGCGCTGTGAGGCCTTACGTCGTGGCGGGGATCTTTGCCCGTGGCGGGTCCAAGGGCGTGCCGCGGAAGAACGTTCGGCTGTTTGCTGGCAAGCCGTTGATCGCGTACGCCATCGAAGCGGCCCAGCGCAGCTCGCAGATTGACCGGGTGTTCGTCTCGACGGACGATCGCGAGATCGCCGATGTCGCCATTCAGTGCGGGGCGGAAGTGCCGTTCATGCGCCCAGCCTTCCTGGCTGGCGACGACTCGCCCGAGTGGTTGGCGTGGCAACACGCGATTCGCACGCTCGGTGACGAAGCCGGCCAGCCGAGGTGGGATGCGTTTGTGGTGGTGCCGACGACCTCACCCTTGCGCAAAGTCGATGACCTTGATGCGTGCATTGCCAAGCTCCTCAACGGCGCGGCGGATGTTGTGATTACCGTCCGGAAAGCCGAGCGCAGCCCGTATTTTAATATGGTCACCTTGGATGAGCGCGATCAGGCACGGCTGGTGATGGTTCCAGACCGGGCGACCTTTCGTCGCCAGGACGCACCGCCTATCTTCGACATGACGACGGTCGCCTATGCCGCGCGGCCGTCTTTTGTGCTGTCCGCGACCGGGATGTTCCAGGGAAGAGTGGAGGCGGTCGTGGTGCCAACCGAACGGGCACTCGACATCGATACGGAGTTCGACTTCCAGATCGGCGAGTGCCTGATTCGCCAGGCGGGTTCGCGCCCGTGACATTGCTCAAGTCCGTGGGATCGCTCATGGACCTCCGCGGACGGGTGGCACTGATTACCGGGGGAGCAGGTCACATTGGCCGCGCGATGGCCGATGCCCTCGCGGAGCTCGGTGCCGGCATCGCCGTTCTTGATATCAATGAAGCAGCCGCCACCGAGACTGCCGCCCAGATTCGGGCCGAGTATGGTGTGCCCACGCTCGCGGTCGGCGTGGACTTGACCGACGATATTGCGGTTCGTGACACGACGGACACGGTCCTGCGGCATTTGGGCCGCCTCGACATCCTCGTTAACACTGCGGCCCTCGTTGGAACGTCCACGCTCAAGGGGTGGGGGGTGCCGTTCGACCAGCAGACCGCCGAAACCTGGCGGCTCGCGATGGACGTCAATCTCACCGCGCCGTTTGTGCTCACGCAGGCGGCGCGAACGGCCTTGGCCGCGTCGGGTCATGGCACGGTCATCAATATCGGGTCGATCTACGGCATGGTCGCGCCCGACATGAGCTTGTATGCCGGAACCGCGCTGGGTAATCCTGCCGCCTACGCCGCGAGCAAGGGGGGGCTCTTGCAGCTGACCCGCTGGCTGACGACCGTCCTGGCGCCGGACATCCGCGTCAATGCGATCACGATCGGCGGTGTCTGGCGCAATCAAGCCCCGGGGTTTACAGAGCGCTATGTGAGCCGGACACCCTTGGGCCGGATGGCCACAGAAGAAGATCTGAAGGGAGCCATTGCTTATCTCGCCAGCGATCTCTCGGCCTATGTGACCGGTCACAACCTGGTCATCGATGGCGGGTGGACGGCATGGTGACCGCGGTGCAGGTCGGTGCGCGGACCGTCGGGGCAGGGTGGCCGTGCTTTGTCATCGCCGAAGCCGGCGTGAACCACAACGGCAGCGTTGAGCTGGCGTGTCAACTGGCGACGACCGCGCGCGACTGCGGCGCCGACGCCGTGAAGTTTCAGACATTCAAGGCGGACAAGTTGGTCACGCTGGAGGCGCCCAAAGCCGAGTACCAGCGCGCCGCCACGCCCAATGGCGAATCACAGTTCGACATGCTGCGCGCCCTCGAACTGTCCGATGCGTCTCATCGGGTCATACTGGAACACTGCCGCAAGATCGGCATCCTGTTCCTGTCGACGCCATTTGACGAAGCCAGCGCCGATCTCCTGGAAGTCTTGGGTGTACCGGCCTTTAAAGTGTCGTCTGGAGAACTCACCAACCTGGGCCTGCTCGCGCACATTGCGCGCAAAGGGAAGCCCATCATCTTGTCCACCGGGATGGCGGATCTCACGGAAGTGGAGCAGGCGGTCGCAACGATCCGGCAGACGGGTAATGGCGAAGTCGTGCTGCTGCAATGCGTCACCAACTATCCTGCGGCGCCGGCGGACGTCAACCTGCGCGCGATGGCCACGATGGCGCAGGCATTCCAGGTCCCCGTTGGATACTCGGATCATACCATCGGCAACCAGGTGGCGTTCGCGTCCGTCGCTCTCGGGGCCTGCGTCTTGGAGAAACACTTCACACTCAGTCGCGACCTGCCAGGACCCGATCAGAAGGCGTCGATTGAGCCCCAAGAACTCGCCGAACTGGTGCGCGGCATTCGTGTAGTGGAGGCCGCCATCGGAAACGGGCGCAAGGAACCCGCCGCGAGCGAAGCGGCCTCTTCGGCGATGGCTCGACGAAGCCTCGTGGCGGCGGCGACGATTCCGGCCGGTGCGGTCCTGACGGAATCGCTAGTGACGACTCGTCGGCCCGGCACGGGCCTGCCGCCGAACATGCGTGGGCAGGTGGTCGGCCGCATGGCGCGCGTGCTGATTCCCGAAGGCACCGTCATCTCGTTGACGATGCTCGCATGAGCACCGTCACGCGTCCGGTGGCGAGGTAGCTGAGGTCGGTCATGAACGTTCGCATTGCACCGCGGCTCGACATCAAGGGTCCCAACCTGGTGAAGGGCATTCACTTCGAAGGCTTGCGCGTCTTGGGCAAACCCGAGGATTTTGCCCGTTACTACTATGAGAACGGCGCCGACGAACTGATCTATATGGACGCCGTGGCGAGTTTGTACGGCCGGAACAGCCTGCTCGAAATCGTCGAGCGCACGTCACGCGAGATCTTCATTCCGCTGACAGTGGGCGGGGGGCTGAGAAGCGTCGATGACATCCGGCAAGTGCTGCGAGCAGGCGCCGACAAGGTGTCGCTGAACACCGCCGCCATCGCGCGGCCCGAGTTGGTGCGAGAGGCCTCACGGACGTTCGGCGCCTCCACCATCGTGGTGTCGATTGAAGCGATACGTGGTGCCAATGGGCGATACGAGGCCTATGTCAACTACGGTCGGGACCGGACCAATGTCGATGCGGTCGATTGGGCGGTGCAAGCGGCGGAACTGGGTGCCGGGGAGATCATGGTGACGTCGGTCGACCGCGAAGGCACCGGCCGGGGATTTGATGTCGACCTGGTTCGACAGGTGTCGGACCGGGTCCCGGTCCCGGTGATTGCCAGCGGCGGTGCCGGCAGTGTCGAGCATGTTCGCCAGGTGATCTCTGACGGACGAGTGGAGGCGGTCGCCCTCGCCTCGATATTGCACTATAACTACTTGAAGTACGTTGAGCAGCGTGCACCGCGCCAGTACGCGGCCGAAGGCAACACTGAGTTTCTGAAGCGCGGCGTCGGATTCGCCCGAGTGAAAGACGCGTCGCCAAGCGAAGTGAAGGCGCACCTGTCCGCGCACGGCATCGCGTGCCGCTATGTCACCTCGGCAGACACCCATGTCTAGGATGCCGCCGGCGCTGGTTGCAATTGTCGACTACGGTCTGGGGAATCTCTACAGCGTCAAGCACGCGTGCGCGCACGTGGGGCTGGACGCGACGATCACATCCTCGGCCGCCGATATCGTTGCGGCGGATGCGGTCATCTTGCCGGGCGTTGGCGCCTACGGCGACGCGATGGCGACGCTCGGCAACCTTGACCTGATCACGGTCATCCAGGACTATGTTGCAGCCGGCCGACCCCTGGTTGGGATCTGTCTGGGCATGCAACTGCTTATGAGCGGCAGCGACGAGTTCGGCGAGCGCGACGGGCTCGGCCTGATCCCCGGCCGGGTCGGGCGATTCGAGGATCCGGTCGAGGGCGATCGGATTCTCAAAGTGCCCCAGATCGGCTGGAACGGCATCTCTCGCCCGCGGTCGTCGGTCGGGTCGGGTGTGGCGGCGCAGCCCGACCCATGGCAGGGAACGTTACTCGACTCCGTCGCTGACGGCGAGCCGATGTATTTCGTGCACAGCTACGTCGTCCGACCCGCCGATCCCGGCGTGGTGTTGTCGACGACCCGCTATGGCAACGTGGAGTTTTGTTCGTCGCTGAAACAGGCCAACGTCATGGCCTGCCAGTTTCATCCCGAGCGGAGTGGACCGGAAGGCCTGAAGATCTATCAGACGATGGCCAAGATGATTGGTGTTCGTGCGAAAGGAGCAGTTGAGTGAGTCCGTCGCCTAAGACCAAATACGGCCTTCCCGAGCGCGTCGTGTTCTGCACGCGCTGTGTCATGTCGAATCAGCGACCCGCCTCGATTCCTGAGTTTCGGCACTTGCCGGACCGCCAGGGCGCGAAGTACATGCACATCGATGAAGAGGGTGTCTGCGACGCCTGCCGACACGCTGACCACAAGGAGGCCATCAACTGGAAGACGAGGGAGGAAGAACTGGTTCGCCTCCTGGACCAGTACCGTCGCGACGACGGCGCGTACGACTGCCTGGTGCCGGGTAGCGGTGGCAAGGACAGTGCCTATCAGTCGCATGTACTGAAATATCGCTACGGCATGCACCCGCTGACCTGCACGTGGCCGCCAACGCTCTATACCGACTACGGCTACAAGAACTACCGCAATTGGCTCGAAGTCGGCGGGTTCGACAACGTGACGTTCAAGCCCAACGGTCGCGTCCATACGCTCCTGACCCGCCTGGCGATTCAGAATCTCCTGCACCCGTTCCAGACGTTCATCCTCGGCCAGAAAAACCTGGCCCCGAAGATCGCGGCTCACTATGAGATTTCTTTGATTTTCTACGGCGAAAACGAAGCCGAGTACGGCAATCCGCTGGCCGATAATCAGACGTCGCTTCGCGACAAGTCGTTCTATGCCATGCGCGACATGACCGATGTCTACCTCGCGGGCGTCTCGATTCCCGAGTTGATCGAGAAGCACGGCTTGACGCTGCAGGACCTGAAGGCCTACCTGCCGATGCCGTCGAGCGAGCTCGAGAAGACGTCGATCGAGGTGCACTACCTGGGCTACTACCTCCGTTGGACGCCGCAGGAGTCGTACTACTATGCCGTGGAGAACACAGGCTTTCAGGCGCGCCCCTTTCGCACCGAGGGCACTTACAGCAAATACAACAGCATCGACGACAAGATCGATGACCTGCACTACTACACTACGTGGATCAAGTTCGGGCTCGGCCGCGCGTCGTATGACGCATCACAGGAGATTCGCAATCGCCATCTCACGCGCGAAGAGGGCGTGGCGCTCGTGAAGCAGTTTGACGGCGAGATGCCGTCGCGTTACTTGAGCGAAGTCATGGACTATATCGGCATGACGACCGACGAGTTCGTGCAGTTGTGCGTCCGCGCGCGGTCACCGCATCTTTGGGAGAAGCAGGCCGGCGACTGGAAGTTGAAGTACACCGTCGGGTAACAGGCGCCTTCAAGATGTGAGACTCTCATGTTCCGCGATATTGACAAGCTCTGCGTCCGTCCCGGCGATTCGGTCCGCACGGTCATCAAGCGTATCGATGACGGCCAGTGCGGGATCGTGCTGGTGGTGGATGTCGAGCATCGGCTGGTCGGCACGATCACTGACGGCGATATTCGCCGCTCGTTGCTGGCCGGCAAGGGTATTGATGACCCAGTCGAGGCGTTTTTGGCGCGGAAAGCCAACTCCCCATACGCCCATCCGGCGACGGCGCCACTGGGGACGCCGCCGGCGGAACTGCTTGAACGGATGACCGCCGGGGCGTTCCGGCAGATTCCGCTGATTGACGAGCACGGCCGGGTGGCCGCGTTGGCGGTGCTCCAAGATTTGCTCCCGGTGCCGGCGCCCGCGCTGCGGGCCGTGATCATGGCCGGCGGGTTCGGCACGCGATTGTTGCCGCTGACTGAAGGTCTGCCCAAGCCGATGCTGCCGGTCGGTGGACGGCCCTTGATGGAGCACATCATCGACCAACTCCAGCAGGCGGGTATTCGCCATGTCAACATCAGCACGCACTTCATGGCCGAGAAAATCATCGAGCATTTTGGCGACGGCCAGGCGTTCGGTGTGGACCTCCACTACGTTAATGAGGATCAACCGCTCGGCACCGGCGGCGCCCTCGGATTAATGTCGCCGCCCAAGGAAACCCAGCTGGTGATCAACGGCGACATTCTCACCCAGGTGGATTTCGGGGCGATGCTGGCATTTCATCAGGACAATCAGGCGGCGCTGACGGTCGCAGTGCGGCGGCATGAAATCCAGGTTCCGTACGGCGTCATCGAGTGCGACGGCGCCCGCGTCAGCGACCTGAAGGAAAAGCCGCAGGTGGGCTTTCTGGTCAACGCCGGTGTGTATCTATTGGAGCCGTCCGTCTACGAGTTCATTCCGAGCGGCCAGCATTTCAACATGACGGATCTAATCCGCTGGTTGCTCGATGCCGGCCGCACGGTGATCACTTTCCCGATCCGTGAGTACTGGTTGGACGTCGGCCAGCCCGGCGACTACGCCAAGGCGCAGGACGACATGCAGAACGGGAAGGTCGCACGGTGAACTGGCGCGGGAAGCGAGTACTCGTCACAGGGGCCGGTGGATTCATCGGCAGCCACCTGGCCGAGCGGCTCGTGGAACTCGGCGCGACGACGCGGGCGCTCGTGCACTACAACGCCCTTGGCTCATGGGGATGGTTGGACCAGTCGCCCTTGCGCGGCGACATGGCCGTGGTGGCGGGCGATATCTGCGATCGCGACAGCGTGAGGTCGGCGATGGACGGCGTGGATGTGGTGTTTCACCTCGCTGCCCTGATCGCGATTCCGTACTCCTACCGCGCCCCCGCGTCGTACGTGCGCACGAACATCGAGGGCACGCTCAACGTGTTGCAGGCCGCGCGCGATCTCGGCACCGAGCGCGTGATCCACACGTCGACGAGCGAGGTCTACGGCACTGCGCGCTATGCGCCGATCGATGAGGCGCATCCGCTGCAGGGCCAGTCACCGTATGCCGCGAGCAAGATCGGTGCCGACAAAATGGCGGAATCGTTCCGGTTGTCCTTCGCGGTGCCGGTCGTCACGGTTCGACCGTTCAATACCTTCGGGCCTCGCCAATCGGCGCGCGCGGTGCTGCCGACGATCATGAGCCAGTGCCTGGCCGGCGACACGGTCCGGCTGGGCAATCTCAGTCCGATGCGCGATCTCAATTTCGTGTCGAACACCGTCGACGGGTTCGTTTCGGCTGCCGCGGTGCCGGATGCCGTCGGACGAACGATCAATCTGGGTTCCGGCCGAGAGATCAGCATCGGCGATCTGGCCGCACTCACGGCCAAGATCGTGGGACGTCCCATAACCATTGAAAGCGACGAGGCCCGACTCCGGCCTGAGGGCAGCGAGGTCGAGCGGTTGCTGGCGGACTTTACCCTGGCCCGCACCGTGCTTGGCTGGGAACCCCTCGTGAGTCTTGAGGTGGGATTGCAGCGCACGCTCGAGTGGATGAAGACGAATGGCCAAACCTACCGTACCGGCGTCTACACAGTTTGAAGCTGGCGCGCCTGCAGCGGCGGGTGGCATCGCGCTGTGTGTGCCGGAACTGCGTGGCAACGAACGGGCCTACCTGCTCGAGTGTCTCGATACCAACTTCGTGTCATCCGTGGGACCGTTCGTCAACCGTTTCGAGCGAGAATTTGCCAGATACGTTGGCGCGACCCACGCGATCGCAACGGTCAACGGCACGGCCGCACTTCACGTCGCGCTGCTGACAGCCGGCGTGGAGCCAGACGACGAGGTTCTGGTCTCCACGCTCACGTTCATCGCGCCGGTCAACGCGATTCGCTATGCGAATGCCTGGCCCGTCCTGATCGACGCGGACCCCGCGTTCTGGCAGATGGATCCTGACCGGGTCGTGTGGTTCCTGGAGACCCAGTGCCGCTGGGCTAGCGGCGAATTGCGCAACCTGACGACCGGACGTCGCGTGCGCGCCATCATGCCGGTTCATATCCTCGGACATCCGGTCGACGTCGACCCGATTGTCGCGGTGGCCCGCAAATTCGGGTTGGCGGTGATCGAAGACGCAACCGAGAGCCTGGGGGCGCGCTATCGCGGTCGCGCGGTCGGCTTGCTCGGCGACATTGCCTGCTTCAGTTTCAACGGCAATAAGCTGATCACGACGGGCGCCGGCGGCATGATTGTGACCGAGAACGAGGCTTGGGCGGCGCGCGCGAAGTATCTCACCACCCAAGCGAAGGATGATGCGCTGGAGTTCGTGCACGGGGCCGTCGGATACAACTATCGTCTGACCAACATTCAGGCCGCGCTCGGCGTGGCGCAACTGGAACTCGTGGACGAGTTCATCGCCGTGAAGCGTCGGATCGCGGCGACCTACGCCAACGCCTTCCGCGACATGGCCGGCGTGACGCCAATGCCGGCGGCGCCGTGGGCGCAGAGCGTGTTCTGGTTATATACGATTCTGATCGATGACGCGGCCGTCGGGAAGGGGAGCCGGGCCCTGCTCAGGGCGCTGGCGGCAGCCGGCATTCAGGCGCGACCGCTGTGGCAGCCGGCGCATCGTTCGCCCGCCCACCAACACGCCGTGATGACGCCGTGCCCGGTCGCCGAGTCCCTGAACGCGCGGGCGGTCAGCCTGCCCAGTTCGGTTGGTCTGACGGAGTCCGAGCAGGCCAGGGTGGTGGCCGCCGTGACGGCGGCGGTGAGCCAGTGAACCCGATTCGCCGTTCGCAAAGACACAATCCGCCCTACTGATGCATAATCCCCGACTGACCGGTTTCGTGAACCTTCGCGGAGCCCTTTCCAATGCGTAACCGATACATCCTGCTGGCCGACGCCTGCCTGATTCCACTCATGGCATTCTCGGCGTTCGCCCTCAGGTTCGAGTGGCGCTTCTATACCGAGCGGCCCGAGTTCGCATCGTTCGTCGTCGGCGCGTTGGTAATCAAACTGGCCGTGTTCAATGCGTTCGGCCTGTACCGCCGATACTGGCGGTATGCGAGCGTGCAGGATCTGATTGCCGTCCTCTTGGCTTGCTCGGCGTCATTCGTGGCGATGGGCGTCTTCGTTGCGGCCGGACTCGTCCTCAACCCGCTGTTCGAGTTCTCCCGAGCCGTGTTGTTCCTTGACGGGTTGCTAACGTTCCTGGCAGCTGCGGCGGTCCGCCTGTCGGTGCGCGTCATTGCCGAGTCGCGCGAACGGAGACGGGAACCCAAGAACGGTGTTCCAGCGAAGCGTGTGCTGGTCGTCGGCGCCGGCCTGGCCGGCACCCTGGTCGTCCGGGAGATGGCGCGCAACCCGCACCTTGGCATGACGCCGGTCGGCTTCCTCGATGACGAGCGAGACAAGCTGGGCAAGCAAATCCACGGCATTCCGGTCCTCGGGACGACCAAGAGCCTCGAGGTGGTGGCGCAGGAACGGCGAATCGATGAGGTGATTATCGCGATGCCGACGGCCCCGGGCCACCGGCTTCGGTCCATCGGGGAACAGTGCCGCTTGCTCGGCATGGCGTCTCGGACGATGCCGGGCGTGTTCGAGCTGCTCGACGGCAATGTCAGCGTCAGCCGCCTGCGGCAGATCGAGATCGCTGACCTCCTGAGGCGAGCGCAGGTCATGCCGGCGGCAAATTCGGCGACCTACGTCGCCGGTCGCGTCGTGCTGGTCACTGGTGCCGGCGGCTCGATTGGCTCCGAGCTCTGTCGCCAAGTCGCCCGCTCGCGGCCCGCGTCGCTAATCCTGCTTGGTCACGGCGAGAACAGCATCTTCGACGTCCAGGTCGAGCTCCGTGAGCGCTATCCTGACCTGAACGTGATTGCGGTCATCGCCGACATTCGTGACCAGCGCCGGCTTCGCCGGGTCTTCGGTCGACTGCGCCCCGCGATCGTCTTTCATGCGGCGGCACACAAGCACGTGCCGCTGATGGAAGACAACTCCGAGGAGGCCGTTTCCAACAACATCGTCGGCACGCACAACGTCCTCGAGGCGTCGATGGAATTCGGCGTCGATCGCTTCGTGTTGATCTCGAGCGACAAGGCCGTCTCCCCATCGAGCATCATGGGCGCCTCCAAGCGAGTGGCGGAAATGCTGGTCCGAGACGCGGCACGGCGCCCGTCTCAGAAGTACGTCGTGGTGCGATTCGGTAATGTCCTGGGCAGCCGTGGGAGCGTGGTCCCGCAGTTCAAGCGGCAGATCGAGCGTGGCGGTCCGGTCACGTTGACGCATCCTGACATGAAGCGCTTTTTCATGACCATCCCGGAAGCTGTGCACCTCGTCCTGGAAGCGGGGGGAATGGGCCGCGGCGGCGAGCTGTTCGTGCTCAAGATGGGCGAGCCGGTTCGCATTCTAGACCTGGCCCAGGACTTGATTCGGTTGTCGGGACTCTCGCTGGACGATGTGGCGATCACCTATACCGGTATCAGATCGGGCGAGAAGATGGAGGAGGCCTTGTGGGAAACCGGGGCGTTCACCGAGGCCACCGCGCATCCTGATGTCCTACGAGTGATTGAGACCGACCACGCCACCGACTGCCGAGCGCAGGAGCTGGCTGTGGCCCTTCGCGCCGTGGTCGAGGAAGGCGATGAACTCCAGGTCAAGGCCATGCTGCTGCGTCAAATCCCGACGTTCGCGCCGTTCCTGCACCCCGAGCCATGATCAGCTCGAGCGTATCGAACCGCGCCCCCGCCAGGCGCCCCCGCGTCGCGGTAACGTGGCGGCATGGCTTCCTCGAGATGCGTTGGCGCCGATAGTGGTGCGGAAGTAGCCGTGACGTCAGACCAGCGGTCCTCGGCGACGGCGATGCAACTGGAGAAACGCAACGCGTTCCATAACGATGTCCTGTTCATCGATGGACTATGGGGTACGGGCAAGAGCCTGCTCGGGCCGATCGTTTCTGGCATGGCGGGCGTCGAAAAGGTCAAGGTTGAGAGTCTTTACGAATACATCAGCTGGCTGTTCTATCTCGGGAAGATCGACCGGGACGGAGCGTTGTGGATGTTGCGGACATACGCCGACTGCTCTCAGTATCACAATACGATCGGCCGAGAGGTCAACCTGCGTTGGAGCGACGACACCGGCCTTAAGAATGCGCCCGATCGGTTGAAGTACATTACGCGGCTGTTTGGCGGCGAGGGCGACGGTAAAGTCGACGAAATCAACACCAGGAACCTGGCGTACTGCGCCATGTCGCACATGCTGATGCTGACGCCGGAATTGCTGCCGCTGGCGTATGGCAACCGGGTCAAGGTGATCGAGATGGTCCGTCACCCGTTGTACATGGTGAACCACTTCGCGGCTTACCTCGGGCGTTTTGAATCACCGCGCGAGTTCACGATGGCATTCTACAGTGGCGAGGTTAAGGTGCCTTGGTTTGCCCGGGGCTGGGAGGCCGAGTTCGTCGGCGCGAATCAGGTCGAGCGAGCCGTGTTGAGTATTACGCGCCTCTCCTCGTGGCTGTTTGACAAGATTGAGGAATTTCAGGTCGCGGGGCTCTCCGTCTTATTGCTGCCTTTTGAGGAAGCGGTCTTCGCTACCGACCGAACGTTGGCGCAACTACAACAGTTCACCGGCCGGAGGCATCACCGGCGCATTGCTTCGATCCTCAAGCGGCAGATGCTGCCGCGGCAGAGCATCGCCAAGGGCCGGGGCCACGCCAGCTATGGCTGGTCCTCAAGCAGCAAGTCTGACCGCGAGAACTACGCCACGATGATTGCCACGGTGCGCGATCATTGCTCCGCCGATTTGCAGCATGAGATGAACCAGGCGATTCATTGGTACAACCAGAAGTTTTCAAGCCGGTTGTCCGAGTTTCAAACGGCCGTTAACTGAAGATGAGCAAGGTCCTGGTAATTGGCGGCTCGGGTTTCATGGGGAGCCACACCGCCGATGAATTGAGCCGGCGCGGCTATGCCGTGACGATTCTTGACGTCGTCACTTCGCCGTGGCTGCGCTCCGATCAGCAGATGGTCATCGCGGACTTGAGAGATGCCGACGCGCTCAGACAGGCGATGCAAGGCGCTCAGCATGTGTATCACTTCGCCGGCATCGCGGACATAGGCGAGTCCAAGCAGAATCCGTTCAAGACGCTTGAGTCGAATATCATGGGCGTGGCGCAGGTTCTCGAGATCGCGGTCGAGTCGGGAGTCCGCCGGTTTGTCTATGCGTCCACGATGTACGTCTACAGCAATCACGGTTCGTTCTATCGGGCCAGCAAACAGGCGGCGGAAATTGTGATTGAGGCGTACTCGGAGCAATACGATCTCGAGTTCACGCTGCTGCGTTATGGATCCTTATATGGTCCACGCGCACAGGACTGGAACGGGATCAGGCGATTCGTCATGCAGGTTGTCAAGGACGGCAGGGTCGACTACAGCGGGACGGGCGCGGAGATGAGGGAGTACATCCACGTTCACGACGCCGCCAGGCTCTCCGTCGACATCCTGGACGACAAGCATGCCAATGCGGCGATCACGATCACCGGCCAGCAGCTCATCCGCGTCGATGAATTGTTTTCCGTGCTGTTCGAGATCACCGGAATTGCGCCGGTCGTGAACTACCGGGAGGAGCCTGGCCGTTCAGACCACTACGGCCAGACGCCATATCGCTATGCGCCGAAATCAGCCAAGAAGCTGGTGCCGCAGGAGTTCGTCGATTTGGGGCAGGGCTTGTTGGATGTCATTCGAGAAGTTCACGATGAGTCCGAATCGGTTCAGAATTGACCGTTTCACGCACGTGTTTTGGGATTTCGACGGCGTGATCAAGGATTCCGTGGAGGTCAAGTCCAATGCCTTCGAGGCGTTGTTTCGACCACATGGCGCCGGACTGGCAAGCCGCGTCCGCGAACACCACGAGCGCAATGGCGGTGTGTCGCGCTACGAAAAGATTCCTCTTTATCTTGGCTGGGCCGGAGTGCCAGTCTCGATCCCGGTCGTGGAGGAGTACTGCCGGCGGTTCTCTGAACTCGCGCTGCAAAATGTGATTGAGTCTCCGTGGGTGCCCGGTGTCCGAGAGTATCTGGAACAGCATTACGAGCGCCAGTACTTCGTCGTCGTGACGGCCACCCCTCAGAAGGAGATCGAGGAAATCCTCCACAGGCTGGGCATTGGCGGATATTTTCATGAAGCGTACGGCGCGCCGACGAGCAAGTCGGCCGCTGTGGGCGCTGTCATGCTCCGGAGCAATGTCGCGCGGGACCAGGTGCTGATGATCGGCGACGCGGAAACCGACGTGACAGCCGCAAGAGAGAACGGCATTGCGTTTCTGCTCAGACGCACGCCATTGAACAGACACCTTCAAGCCGGCGATGGCCTCCACCTGTGCGACGATTTCACGCCATGGGCAGGAGTTCAGGCGCGCGTCGCGACGCAGGAGAACTAGTGGCTGCGAACTTTACTGAAGGGCTGCCGCTTCTTCCGTTTTACGACGAGGCGAACCTCCCCGTTCAGGTCGTGACGACTGCAAACGGCGAAATCGCCTTCGCGATGTTCGGGGCGACGACAGAATTCCGAGTGCGCACCCTGTTGACCAAGGAACCCGAAACCCTGCGATGGATAGACACATTTCAGGCTGACGACGTCTTGTGGGACATCGGCGCGAACATCGGCTGCTACAGTCTCTACGCTGCCGCACGCGGCGTCACCGTTCACGCCTTCGAGCCGTCACCGGTTAATTTCTGGTTACTCACTCGGAACGCCGGCCTGAATGGCTTCAGAGGTCTCACGGTTTTTCCGTATGCGCTCGCGCTCAGGCCGGGCATGACATTCTGGAACCCACATCCGGAGCCGGCATCGGCGCAGAATCAGACGCTGGAAGCCGGCACGGGAGCGGCCCTGCCCCAACAGAGTATCGATGCCCTGGTTGCCTCCGGCGTCCCTTTTCCGACGCACCTGAAGATCGACGTTGATGGAATCGAACGTCTCATTCTTGAGGGCGGAGTGGACACGCTGGGCGACAGGCGCGTGCGGTCCGTGCTCTGCGAGGTTACCGAGGGCGACCCCGAGACCGCGCGAATCGTCGATTTGCTGATGGGGCTCGGTTTTCAGCCACCGGTTACCCGCCATCCACCGCACTATGACAACTATCACTATGCGCCGTCGTTCAACTATCTGTTCATCCGATGAGCGTGGTCGATGAACCGCCGATTGGCGATTGACGTCGTCCGCGACCGCCTGCGTCAGGGCGGCGTCTCAATTGGGAGTTGGATGCAAATCCCCAGTCCTTCGCTGGCCGAGATCATGGGCCAGGCCGGGTATGACTGGGTGGCGATTGACATGGAGCACGGGAGCATTGCTCATGATCAGTTACCGGACCTGTTTCGGGCCCTCGAACTGGGAGACACGCTGCCGCTGGTGCGCCTCTTGGATGGCGACCCGAAAGGATGCAAACCGGCACTTGACGCCGGCGCTGGGGGCGTGATCGTTCCAATGGTTGAGTCTGCCGAACAACTCGTGGCAGTACGCGACGCCTGTCGCTGGCCGCCAGCCGGCACGCGCGGTGTGGGTTTCTCCCGCGCGAACCTGTTCGGCAAGCACTTTGACGGTTATCGCGAGGAGGCGCAGGCCCCGCTGCTGGTGGCGATGATCGAGCACATTCGCGCCGTCGAGGACCTCGACGCCATCCTCGGCGTCGCAGGACTGGACGCCATCCTGATCGGGCCCTATGACCTGTCTGCGTCCATGGGACTGACGGCTCAGTTTGACGCACCGACCTTTCGAGCGGCGATGGAGCGTATACGGCGTCAGTGCGCGGCTCAGCGCATTCCGTGTGGCGTGCACGTGGTCTCGCCGGATGTGGCGGAGCTAAGAGCCAGGATCTCCGAGGGGTACCGGTTCATCGCCTACTCCATCGATGCCGTGTTTCTCCACGCCGCCGTCGGCCGGCCAGTCCTTCACTCCTGACGCCGTGCATTCATTCCCTGCGTGACCATGCCCAACCAGAAAATACTCGCTCTCATACCGGCTCGAATGGGGAGCAGCCGCTTTCCCGGGAAGCCGCTGGCGAAGATCCACGGCAAACCGATGATTGGGCATGTCTACGAGCGCGTGTCAGAATGCCGCCTGGTCACCACCGTCGCAGTCGCCACCTGCGATCAGGAGATCGCCGACTACATCGAATCGTTCGGCGGCACGGCTGTCATGACCAGCGATCGGCACGAACGAGCCTCGGACCGCTGCGCCGAGGCCCTTCTCAAGCTGGAGGAGGTCAACGGGTTTCGCTACGACATCGTGGTGATGGTCCAGGGGGATGAGCCGATGACGCACCCGGATATGATCGCCGAGGCGGTCGGACCGATGCTCGAGGACCCGACTGTTAACGTGACCAATTTGCTGGGCCGTATTCAGGACGAGGCTGAGTTTGAGGACCGCAATTGCATCAAGGTCGTGTGCGATCTGTCTTCGAACGCGCTGTATTTCTCGCGCGAACCGATTCCGACGCGCTGCAAGGTTGCCGGCATACCGATGGGGAAGCAGGTCTGCATCATTCCGTTCCGGCGCGATTTCCTGCTCACTTATACGCGGATGTCGCCGACGCCGCTGGAGATCGCCGAATCGGTGGACATGATGCGGATCCTGGAGCACGGAATGAAGGTCCGCATGGTGCCGACCGCGCACGAGACGAGGGCGGTGGACACTCTCGAGGACTTGAGAACCGTCGAAATCCTGATGTCTAACATCGAGCCGGCGAGCTGACCGGTGTACGCGCTCCTGCCAATGAAAGCGCACTCAGAACGGGTGCCGGACAAAAATGTTCGTCCGCTTCACGGACAGCCGCTGTTCTTCTATATTGGCGACACGCTGCAGAGGACGGGACTGTTCGAGCGACTCGTCATTGATACCGATGGCCCGCTGATCGAAGCGCTCGCTAAGGAGCGATACAAGGAATGGGTCGAGATTATTCAACGACCGCATGAGCTTCGCGGCGACTTCGTCCCCATGAACGATGTGATTGCGCATGACATCAGGGTCTTGGGCCTCGAGCACGATTTTCTCCAGACCCACAGCACGAATCCGTTCCTGACGCGCGAGACCCTGCTCAAGGCGACCGAAACCTATATCGAGGGCAAGCGTGACGGGCGGTACGACAGCCTCTTCGCCGTCAACGCCATCAGGACGCGGCTGTATGACAAGGACGTGAAGCCTCTGAACCACAATCCGTCCGTGCTGGGGCGCACGCAGGATCTGGATGTCATCTATGAAGAGAATTCAAACTTCTACCTGTTCTCCGGTGCATCGTTTATGCGCAACAACCACCGCATCGGACAGACCCCCCAAGTGTTCAGCATGACTCGAAATAGCATCGAGTCGCTGGATGTCGATGACCTCTCCGACTGGGAGTTTGCCGAGTCGGTACTACGTGGGCGCCAGGGATAGCCCGTGACCGTCAAATTTATCCTCAAGACCATTCTCCCTGAGAGCGTCACGACCAGGCTGACCCTGGCCAGGCATCTCCTGACCAGCGACGCGGTCACCAATGAGCACCTGACCGGAGCCCTGTTGAATCATCTCTCTGTGGAGAACGGACTCGTTACCAATTTTGTTGGCGGCTTTATGGGGGATGAGCGGTTTTTCGAGTCATATAACGCCGGAAAAAAGACCGGTGGCTTGAGCCATCATCCTGGCGACATTCACTGGCGAGCCTACGTTGCCTGTTGGGCCGCGAACCGGGCGGCCACGCTCGACGGCGATTTTGTCGAGTGCGGCGTCCACCTGGGATTTCTTGCGCGAACCATCGTTGAATACACCCGGTTCGACACTCTGCCGAAGCGATTCTACTTGCTGGATACCTTCGGCGGCTTTCCATACGAGACGCTCGCCACCGAAGACCGCCGACTGGAGTACCCCGACTGGAGTACCCCGACTTTGGCAGGGACTATGGGGAGTGCTACGAAGAAGTGAAGGCGAGTTTTGCGAAGTTCCCCAATGTCATCCTCGTGCGGGGGACGGTTCCGGAGACGCTGAAACAGATCGAATCCGAGAAGATCGCGTACCTGTCGCTCGACATGAATAACGCGGCTGCTGAAATAGCGGCCGCCGAGTATCTGTGGGATCGGATGGTCAGCGGTTCCGTGATCGTGCTCGATGACTATGGTCATCCGACCTCAGGGCTCTATAGAAAGAGTTTCAACGAATTCTGCAAGAAGAGGAATCTCCAGGTGTTGTCGCTGCCACAGGGCCAAGGCCTGATTTTCCGTCAATGACGACTCGAGCCGAGACAGTCTCGCTCCTTCTCCTCGAAGGGCCAGGCGGGTACGAAGCCTACCTCGAGCACAAATCACGACTGGAACCGCATAAGCTGATTGTGTGTTGCCTGTCTGTGGATGCTCTCAGTTACTGCGAGGACCAGAACATCCGATACGTTCTGCCGGAGGATTTCTTCACCGAAGAAGAGAGCTCCGAGTGTCGGGAACGGTCGGAACGAGCGATCAGGGGGTTAGTAAAGCAGCTCAACGAGTACTATCGCGAACGGGCTGATCCGCATGGAGGCTTTCGATTCGACGTGGGCAACTACCACTACTTCATGCTCACCTACCTGCTGAGCACTCTGCACTATCGATGCTTCTTCCTCTCAAGGGTGATTGAAGCGCTTCGCGTGGACAAGTTGCTGATCGCGCGGCGTGCGGAACCGGCCGAGGCCAAGCGATTTCCTGTCGGTCAGGACACCAATTGCTATCTTGACCTCTGTCTGAACAGCGACCACAAAGATAAGGTCATCCCGCTAATCGAGCGGGAACAGGTCGCCCGACCCCGCGAAAGCGTGCGAACGGTTTTGCGTCGAGCCGTTTCCACGAGGATGAGGGCGATCGGCACTGTTGACCGGGTGATGAGCAGACTGCGGGCCAATCTCCCGGTGAACGTGCGCGACACCGTCCTCGGCCGGGCTCGGGCCGACATCCTGCTGGTGGGTGCGGCGGGTCCTTGGAAGCACGTATTTGATGACCGCACGCTGGCGAGCAGAGTCGACACGGTGGCGCAGAAGCCTGAATTCGCCAGAGCGCCGGTGCCAAAGAACTGGTTTGCGGACTGGTTCAAGTGGGACGGTCGTTTTTGTGGCTTCAACCTGTCGGCATTGTGCGGCCAGGAAATGGCGCGGGTGAAGGCGCTCTCGGAGTCGATGATTGCGGGGCATCGGGATGCCGTAAGCCGCCTGCGCAGGTATCACGCGATCATCTACTCGGTCAGTCCCCACCCTCTTGAGCAGTATCTGTTGTCCGTCGGGAAACACCTTGGCATTCCAAGAATCTGTTACCAACACGGTGAAATGTCGCTCTATCCCAACGGCTTATGGAACGAAGCGTCGGAGCTGCTGTACTGCAGCCATTACTTCAGTTTCGGGGACCAGGTGTCGCTCGAGAAGAGGACAAGCGCCAGCAAGGTACCCGGATTCCGTCTGGCAATCAGTATCGGTTCGCCCGCCTTGGAGAGGTTACGCCGCTCGGCGCCTCCAGGAAACGGCCACATCCTCTATGCCTCGAGCAAATACCTGGATTGGGGCAGTGGCTTTCTGCCCCGGTACGTCGATGTGCATGTGTACAGGAATCAACAGCTCCTGATTGCCTATTTTGAGGACATGATTCGTCGCGCACCCGAAATGCGGGTCATCTGGAAATTGAATCCGGAGCTGGCAACGCGCCGATCGGTGACCGCTGATCGCGTCACGGTGATTCGGGACGAGAGGACATTTGTCGACTTGTTGCCGGACGCGCGATTCGTGATCCTGGACAGACCGTCAACGACCGCGCTCGAAGTCTGCATGACCGATAAACCGCTCTTTGTGTCGCTGGCCAATCGCAATTGGTACCCGTTGCCGGAGTCGCTGTTGCGCAAGCGCGCGGTGATCGCCTACACGGCTGACGAGCTGGTGGCATCGATTGATCGATACCTGCAAACCGGCTATTACCCGGCCGACGTCACGAACCGGGAGTTCGTGCGCGCGTATGGTTCACACCTTGACGATGGAGGCGCCGCCCGCCGCGCGGCGGATGAGTTGATGAAGTTGGTCACAGACAATGTCGCATAACGTCCTCGTCACCGGCGCGGCCGGGTTCATTGGGTCACACGTCACTCGCCATCTCCACGCCGCGGGACACAAAGTGCTCGCGCTCGACGACCTGTCTGGCGGATTCCAGGATCAGATTCAGGCTGGCGTCACCTTTGTTCAAGGATCGGTGACCGACCGGGCCCTGGTGGACTCGCTATTCGCTCAAAACACCTTCGATTACGTTTTTCATCTCGCGGCGTATGCCGCCGAAGGCCTCAGTCCGTTCATTCGGTGTTTCAACTACAACACCAACCTGATCGGCAGCATGGTGCTGTTGAACGCCGCCGTGAACAGTCGCCGCGTGAAGTGCTTCGTGTTTACCTCCTCGATCGCCGTGTACGGCCATGCGCCGCCGCCGATGAGCGAGGAGACGATCCCGACGCCGGCCGATCCCTATGGGATCTCGAAGTATGCGGTGGAACTGGATCTCAAGCAGGCCCTCGAGATGTTCGGGCTCAACTACGTGGTCTTCCGGCCGCACAATGTCTACGGTGAGCATCAGCACCTGGCCGATCCCTATCGGAACGTGGTTGGGATTTTCATGCGCCAGCTGATGAATCGCGAGCCGGTCACCGTCTTCGGCGACGGCAGCCAGACGCGGGCGTTCAGCTACATCGACGACGTGGCGCCCATCATCGCGAACAGCATCGAGCGGCCGAATTGCTACAACGCCGTGTACAACATTGGTGGGGACCATCCCTACTCGGTCAAGGAGCTGGCGGAAGCGATCGGTCGCGCGCTCGGCGTCGAGGTCGAGATGAGATGCCTGCCGCCGCGCTCAGAGGTGCTTCATGCGTTCGCGACCCACGACCGCGTCCGCCAGGTGTTCGGCGACATGGTGCTCAACGTGCCGCTGGACGAAGGCCTCGCGCGGATGGCGAAATGGGCCCGGAAGGCCGGTATCAGGCCCAAAACACGGTTCAGCGACATCGAGATTCACGACAAGCTGCCGGCCATTTGGACAGAGCCCTGACCGTTGGAAATCGCGGAAACAGACGTATAATGACTGGTTGTGCGAAAATCCGCAGGCTGATCCAGGAGTAGTGATGTCAAGCAATCTGGGCAAGAATGCACGGATCGTCCTCATCTCTCCCCAAGTGTTGGGGCCGAGAAATCAGGTACGAAAGGCCCAGCCTCCGCTCGGCATCTCCTATCTTGCCGCGGTCCTGGAGGAAGGCGGCTACCAGAACAACGTGATGTGTCTGGACGCCGTCGTCGAGGGCTACGACAACGTCGTCGAGCTCAACGATGGGACCGGCTTCATCAAGTACGGCCTCTCGGACGAGAAGATCGTTGAACGCCTGGAGGCGTTCAAGCCGGACCTGGTCGGGATTACCTCGCTGTTTTCTTCAATGACGGAGTGCGCGTTCTCCATTGCGGAAGCTGTCCACCACAGATTCCCGGACCTGCCGATCGTGATGGGCGGGAATCACGCGTCGCACACCGCGGAGTCGATCCTGAACGACGTGTCCTGCGTCGACTACGTCATCAAGGGCGAGTCCGAGTACGCGTTCCTGGAGTTTGTCGATAAATTCTTCACGGGACAGAGCATCGACGACGTGCCGGGATTGGTCAGGCGCGCCGACGGCCAGTTGAAGACCAACCCCACCAAGCCTTTCAATATCTTGCTGGATAAGTTGCCGGACCCCGCGTTTCATCTCTTTCCGATGGAGCGATATTTCGAGATCGCAATGCCGCACAACCCGTTCGTGAAGTCGGGACGGGTCGGCAGCATCATGACCTCCCGCGGTTGCCCTGAGCATTGTTATTTCTGCACCAGTCCAACCTATACCGGGACCACGTTCAGGTCGATGTCACCTGAGCGAGTCGCCCAGCAGGTGGAACGGATGGTCGCAGAGCACGGGATCAAAGAGCTGCAGATCCTGGATGACAATTTTACGGTCAATGCGCCGCGCGTCGTTGGCATCTGCGAACGCATCAAGCACCTCGGCTTGAGAATTACGCTGCCGAACGCCATCCGTGCCGACATGCCGAATAACCGCGCGAAGCGGTTGGACATGTATAAGCACATGAGGGAAGCCGGTTGCGAGCAGTTTGGAATCTCGGTTGAGCATGGCGATCAGGAGTTCCTGAACCAGGTGACCAAGAAGCGACTCGATCTTGATGAAGTCATGGCCACGTGCGACCTCGCGCATGAGGCCGGCCTGCTGGTGCATGCCAACTTCATGATCGGTTTTCCATTTGAAACGGCTGAGTTAAGAAAGAAGACGCGAGATTTCGCGCTCAACCTCGATGCCGACAGCTACTCGGTGTCGATCACGCAGCCGCTGCCCGGTACGCCGATCTGGGACTTGGTCAAGGACAACAACCTGTTCATGCCCCACTTCAAGGTGACGCGCATGACCTACGTCAACGTCAACATCATCCCGCACGACATCTCGCCCGAAGACCTCAAGAAAGAAGCCGAAGATCTGAATCGTCTTCTCAATGAGACGGGACAAGCGCGACGGAAGGCCACCCAGGACAAGTACAAGGCCTTCCGGGACAGCGGCAAGTCCGCGAGCGGGGATCGCAAGTACCATTTTTCAGCCGAGGCCGTGCCCGATGCTGAAGTCCACTGGACCCCCGGGATTGGCGAAGAGGCCGAGTACACAAATCGGCACACGCCACGAAGCCGGAATCGCACTAGGAACCGAGCGCCACAAAGAAGCCTACGGTTGCTCGGTAGTCGGGCAATGGGTCCGCCGGTGGGCGGGCTGCGCCACGACGCCAGCTCTGCGCCACCCTTCCGAGTCCATCTGTGATGAACAAACCAGAACGCCCCAGCGTGGTTGCGCTGATCCTCACGTACAACGACGCCGAGATTGTGCAATCCTGCATCCGCAGTGTGCAGGGTAGTGACTATCCCAATCTGTCGGTATTTCTCATCGACAATGGTTCTCGCAGTGTTGACGTGGTTGGCACCATCGCGCGAGCCATCCCGGGCACCCAGATCATCGCCTTACCGGAGAACGGTGGATACACTGGCGCATTCAATACGGTGATGCGCCGGATCCTTCGAGATCGTAATGGTGAGGTCGACTATTTCTGGATCATGAACAACGATCTGGATGTCGCGCCGGATGCCTTGACCCGCCTGGTCGACGTGATTGAGGCCGATCCGACCATCGGATTTGTCGGCCCGGAAACGTTCCGGCGGCACGGCAACGGTGAACACGATCAGTGGATTACCCGGCGGGCGCATCCAGACAATCCAGGCATCGTTCTCCTGGATAGCGAATTCGACAGCCAGGGTGCCAAGCGAATCGAGGTCGAATTTGTCGTCGGACACAGCCTGCTTGTTCGAACCCCGGTGTTGGAGAGCGTCGGGATGATGCGTGAGCTGTTCATCTACTGGGAAGAGCGGGAATGGCAATGGCGGGCAAAGGAACAGGGCTGGAAGACCTTCGTGGTTCCGGGAAGCAAGGCGTACCATGATCGGCATTCGTTCGGCAAGCCTTTCAACACGTATTTGAGAGCCCGAAACTACGTGTTCTTTAATCGTCTCGTGCTTCGCTCCTACCCACGCTACCGGCCATACTTCGTGTCGAACTTGTACTACGAGTGCAAGAACGCGGTGGCGATGTTTGTCCGAAGAGAACGAACATTTCCCCACCTCTACCAATTCGGCAAAGGTTTTCTCCACGGTTTGGTCAGGCCGATTCCGAAGATCGACTTTCTCTAGGATTTGTATTCGGGGACGATGGGCACCTTTCTATACTTCAGAACTTATTGGGGGAAAGGCTCGGCGACGGGCCTATCCGGGCGGAACATTCTTGCCACCGACAAGATGCAGCTGGTGCGAACCTGCATCAAGTCGCTGGAGCTGGACACCCTCAAGATTCATACCTGCGCCTGTGTCGATCACTCGACGCCGGAGTACACAGCGTTTCTGGAGTCCACCTTCGACGAAGTGTTCCACACCGCTGAGGGCTGCGACATTACCGATCTGAAAGGCAACTGGCCGGTGTTCGGTGGCATCGGGAACCTGGCCAGGGTGCACCGTTTCATCGCGGAGAAGCACCACCAGCCTGACGATGTCGTGCTGATCGTTGAAGATGACTATCTCTTCATCGATCAGGGACTGAGACGCTGGATCAGTGCCTGCCAGCAGCTGCCAGGATTCGTGACGCCCTTTGATCACCCTGACCGGTACCTGCGGAATGACGATCTGTATCACCGCAGGCCGGAGATCGCGATTGTCGACGATCGGCACTGGCGAACGGCCGAATCCACATCAAGCGTCGTGGGTGGCAGATATCAGTATTTCGCCAAAACGGCATTCATCCAAAAACTCCCAAGGCTCTATGTGCGGTCGCTCTGGCCGAGCCGTCTCATAGGGAAGGAGCTGGCATCCATTGATCGGACATTCTACCGGCGAGCCTATCTCTGGCTCAGAGTGAAGCTGTACTCGCCGATGCCCGGGCTCGCCACCCATCTGTCCCGCTTCATTCCGCCACCCAGCAACAAATACCTCAAGAAAGGCGTGACCTTGCCGACGTCCCAACTCAGCCCTGGGGTTGATTGGGAAAAGAGATTTGCCACGCTGGCTGGAGGGGCATCGTGAGCGGAGGGCAAGCGGCCCAGCGACGAAGTGAGCGTCTCTTCCTCCGGAGTCTCACCGCGACCGACGCCGCTGGCGACGGCGCGCATACCGCGCTCGCCTGGGTGAAGGCCTGCAACGAACAGGTCCAGGCGCGCGTCGAGCGGATTGCCTTCAAAGACATGAAGCTGTGGCGACGCGACCCAGACGGCGATTCGATTCGCCACGAAAGCGGCAAGTTCTTTTCGATCGAAGGCATCCGGGTCACGACCAACTGGGGGCGCGTGCCGTCGTGGGACCAACCCATCATCAATCAACCGGAGATTGGTTACCTGGGCTTCATCGCCAAAGAAATCGACGGGGTGCTGCATTTTCTCACCCAGGCGAAGGTCGAGCCTGGCAACGTGAATCACGTCCAGCTCTCGCCGACGATCCAGGCGACGCGCAGCAATTACACGCAGGTCCACGCTGGCAAGAAGCCGCTCTACCTCGAGTATTTTCAGAAGGCGAGCGCCGGTAATGTGCTTCTCGACCAGTTGCAGTCGGAACAGGGTGCGCGCTTCAGGCAAAAGAGAAATCGCAATATCATCATCCTGGCTGACGAGGACGTTCCCACCTACGACAACTTCAAATGGCTGACGTTGGGCCAGCTGAAGCGACTCATGAGGCTCGACAACGTCGTCAACATGGATACGCGGACGGTGCTGTCGGGTATTTCGTACGGCAGCTACCGCGACGACGCGCTCGAGTTGCATGGCGCCTTGACCAGCGATCGGAACGGTGCACGTGCCATGGGGCCCTTTTGCCGATCGGCGCTGTCACTCGAGCACGCGCTGCACAGCATCGACGAACTCATTCATTTTCTGACCGAACTCAAGAGCCGGTACGATCTCAGCCTGGAAAAGATCCCGCTCGGCGAAGCCAGGGACTGGCGCTCGGCGCCGGACGAGATTTCCCGCCCGGACGGAAAGTATTTCAAAGTCATCGCGGTCGACGTTGCGATCAGCAGTCGCGAAGTTGTGACCTGGCATCAGCCGATGATTCAGCCGGCGCAGCCTGGCATTTGCGCATTTGTCTGCAAAGAGTTGAACGGCGTGGTTCATTTTGCCGTCCAGGCCAAGTTGGAATGCGGCAACAAGGACATTATCGAACTGGCCCCCACGGTGCAGTGCCTGACCGGAGACTATCGTGCTCCCGACAGCGAACCCGTGCCCTTCATCGACTACGTCTTGAAGGCGTCGGCCGATCAAGTGCTGCTGGACGTCTGGCAGTCTGAAGAAGGTGGGCGATTCTTTCGGGAACAGAATCGCAACATGATCGTGGTGGCCGAAGACGATTTCCCCAGAGAACTGCCCGAGAAGTACATCTGGATGACGCTGAACCAGTTGCTGTTCTTCATAAAACTCAATAACTACTTGAACATTCAGGCCCGTAGTCTGCTGGCGGCGGTGGCGCTGTATGAGGAGTGACAGATTGGAGACGTCATGACCCTGGTGCCGGAAGCGCTGGTCGCTCAGCGGTCACGGGAATGGACCACTTACGACGGCAGCGCCGTCGAAATGGACACGCAAGCCCGGCTGCATCTCGATCCGTCCTGCGACTATTCTAGAAAGCGTTTTCTCTACAGGAAGTCGGAGTCTTTCGAGCTCTCGCTGATGCGGGAACTGGTCGCGGCCGGTGATGACGTCATTGATGTCGGCGCCAACGTTGGCTATTGGACGACCGCGATGGCGCGGGCCGTGGGCCCGGAAGGACGCGTCTTCGCGTTCGAGCCCCTGGTACGCACTTTCCGGATCCTGCAGAGAAACGTTGAGATTAACGGTTTTAATCACGTGTTCACCTTTAACGCTGCCCTGTCCGATCACAATGGGGAAGCGCTTCTCACCGCTGACCGATCGCGAACAGGTCACTCACACGTCGTCCCGACTGGCCGTGACGCCGGCAACGACACGGTGGCGGTGGTGTTGAACAGGCTGGATCGCTATGAAACGCTGCTGCGGCGAGAGCGCGTGTCGTTCCTGAAGATTGATGTCGAAGGTCATGAAGTGGCCGTGCTTCGGGGGGCCAAGAATCTGTTAGCCCGCACCAACGTTGCCGTCTTGGCGGAATACAGTGAGGGCGGCTTCCAGCGAGCGGGATATGATTTCGCTGACCTGAAAGCCACCTGCGACGAGCTGCACTTCAATATTTCGGTGATTCTCCCCGACGACAATCCGAGCGTCCCGGCCGGCCTCCTTGATGCCACCGCGGAGACCTTGCCGGATGCCTGTAATCTCCTGCTGCGGCGAGCGTCGACCCCTTGAGTCAAGCGATCACGATCGGCGTTCTCGGGGCGGCGGCGATCGCGCGGCGATTGATGATCCCTGCCATTGCGTCGCTCCCGGAGTCATTCGTGTTGTCGGGCGTCGCGAGCCGTGACGCCGGGCGCCGATCCTCGGTGTCCGCCACATTCGGCTGTGCGACGTATGAGTCCTACGACAGCCTGCTGGACGATGCGTCCATTCAGGCAGTGTACGTACCCCTGCCGACGTCGCTGCATCGCCAGTACGTGACCATGGCCCTCGGACGTGGCAAGCATGTCCTGGTCGAGAAGTCACTTGGCTGCTCGTTGCAAGAAGTCGAGGAGATGACGAGTGCCGCCGAGATGCGCCACTTGGTCCTGCTGGAGAATTTTCAGTTCCGCTGTCACTCGCAGCTGGCGACGATCCTGAAGGTGCTGCGAGAGGGCGTGATCGGGGAATTGCGGTCGGTGCGGGTCGCCTTCGGCTTTCCCCCGTTCGCAGATGCGACGAATATCCGATACCAGGCGGCGCTCGGCGGCGGCGCGCTGTTTGACGTCGGCGCATACGCACTGAAGATCGCGCCCTATTTCCTGGGCGACCGGCTATTTGTCGCCCATGCGGCGATGGCGTTCAACACCGACAAGGGCGTCGATACCTGGGGCGGGGGCGTCCTGCAACAGGAGGGTGGCGCGTTGCAGTGTCAGTTCAGTTACGGGTTCGATCATCACTACCAGTGTGCCCTCGAGCTGTGGGGCAGCAAGGGCAAGCTCCGGGCCGGGCGTATTTTCACGGCGCCGGCGGCATTTACACCAGTGCTCGAGATTGAGACGGCGGCCGCGAAGCAGGACCGCGTCCTGCCGCCGGACGATCACTTCAAGAACATGCTGCAATACTTCGGGCGGCTGGTCCGGGGCGAGGAGCCGGCTTCGGTCGAGTATCTGGGCAACCGCACCCAGGCGGCGCTGGTGGAAGGCGTGCGGCATCGTGCGGGCATCTCCAGGTCGTCAGGGTCGTTCAATGAATGAAAAACGTCGGACTACAGTACGTTCGGTGATCGAGATTGAGCTGAGGTCGAATCTGGACGACCGCGGCGCCTTGACGGCGATCGAAGGAGGGATCGACATCCCCTTTGACATTGCCCGATGTTATTTCATGCACGACGTGGTCGCGGCGCGCGGCGGACACGCGCATCGGTTGTCGCAGCAAATCGTGGTGGCCGTCTCCGGGTCGAGCCGAATCCGTTTGTCGGATGGCGTGGCGACGGACGAAATCCTGTTGTCGTCCCCGACGTCCGGCGTCTATATCGGGCCGATGACGTGGATCGAGCTGCCGTTCTGCTCGCCGGGGGCGGTCGTCCTCGTGTTTGCCAGCACCCACTACGACAACAGCAAAGTGATCCGCGACTGGAACGAGTACCTGCGCGAGCGATCGGCAACGGAGCCGTCAGTGTCCCAGAGGTCGGAACCATGAGTAGCCCGGAACAGACATCGCTGTCTGCGGCCAATTCCGCCATTCCCTTCGGTTACGACTTCCGAGAGTCCCGGCTCAAGAGATGCCGGGACTTCATCGAGGCCCTGCCTTCCAAGGGACGTTTCCTGGATGTCGGTTGCACTCAAGGAGGACTCCTCGAATGGGCGCGGAGCCGAGGGTGGGATGCGTACGGCACGGATATCAACCCCGCCAACATTGAGCAATGCCGAACGCGAGGTTTGAATGTCGAGTGGTGTGACCTGGCCGCACAGGCGCTGCCATGGCCGGACGGACACTTCGACTTCGTCTTTGCCTGGGAGATTATCGAACATCTCGTCGACACCGACCGATTCATCGAGGATGTGCATCGAGTGCTGAAACCGAAGGGGGCAGCGATTATCACGACGCCGAATCTCGCGTCCTTCGGGAATCGTCTGCGATTACTGTTCGGCCGCTACCCCGAATGGATGGACTATTCCCTGAAGGAGGGCCCCGGCCACGTCCGCTACTATACGCCTCGAATCCTGAAGCGCCAGCTGGAGAGCCACCGGTTTCGGGTCGTCAAGCAGGCCGGCAATTTCGTCCCGATCGTTCCGCAGTTCCTCCTGAACGACATGCAATGCCCTCCCTTGGCGACGCTCGGAAGGGTCTTTCCCAGTCTCTGTCAGGGCCTGATCGTTCTGCTCGAGAAGCGATAGCACCACGCGTTTGTCAGCAGCGAACTGGGACCTCGAAGCCTACGGCAGGGCCATCTCAACGGCGGCAGAAGCCTGCTCGGGCAGGTTCGCTGCCCTCGCCAGTCCTACCTTCAGTAAGCAGGAGACGGTGACGTTTCTTGCCGAATCGATCAAAACGGGCATCGGGCAAGGACGACGCCCTCGCTTCCCGTGGCGCCGGGCGCTCGAGTTTGTTCCGCGCCTCATGGTCATGTTCGCGGTGGTCAGTTACGCCGCCACGCGGTTTCGAACACGCGGCATTCCGGAGGCCGCGGTCTACTTCCGAACCTGGCTGGTGCCACGGTCGGTGTCTGGCGAGACCGTCGTTGACGATTTCTTCCGGCAGCTGCCGGCGGATTTGGAGCCAACCGAGAACGTGGTGGTCGGGTTCACGGCAGTCGACGTCGGTCTGATGAACTTGTTTGCGCGCCGTCGCCGGACCGAGACCCAGATCATGGCGTATGGCCTCTTGAGCGTACGTGAGGTCATCGGGCTGTTCTGGGACTACCTGTCGACCGGTCTTGTCCAGATCCACCAGCAGTGCGATCTGCAGGGCGTCGACATTCGAGCCTATGTCAACCGCTCGTTGTTGCTTGACTATCTAGAGTTTCGCTCCTTCGAGGCGTATGCGGAGAAACACAAATGCCTCAAGCTTATCGCCCACGGTGTCCGCGCCTTCGTCTACGTCTTTGAGAACCAGTCGTGGGAGAAAGCCTGCTGCGCCACGCTTCGTGGGCACGGCATCAAGCTGATCGGATACCAGAGCAGCGGCTTCTCCCCGGCAGAGCTCAGCTTTTTCCCCAACGAACAGGATGCCCGGTCGGACCCGATGCCCGACATCGTCCTGACCGTCGGCGACCGCTTCAGCCGGTACCTGCTCGACCACGGTCACTATCGGATACCGGTTCGCAGTTTTGCCGCGCTGCGCTTTGCCTACGAGCATGACGGTGTGGCCTACACGACCCTGGGTCCCAACCCGTCGATACTGGGGCGAATTCTCTACGCGCTTCCGGTGCAAGTCGAACAATACGAAGCTGTGATCAAGGATCTGGTCAACGTCTTTGGAGGCTCGGCGATCGCGGTCGATGTGAAAGTGCACCCGCTTTACGGCCCCGCGGCGATCGGCAGGGGGTCGCCGCTGCCGAAGAACATCAGGATCGTCTACGACGTCGACATTGATGTCTTGCGCGACACCTATGATTGCGTGCTGTTCAACGACAACTCATTCGGGATTGAAGCGCTGCTTCGAGGTGTCAAGTGTCATCAATACAGCCGCGACGGCAGCCGCGCCGACGAACGCCTCCTGGGTTTCGACTTGTGGCCGACCACATACTCGTTCGCCGACCTGCGCCGGTTGAGAGATGAACTCGTCTCGGGGTCGTACGACAAGACCTTTGATCGGCTGGCCGTGTCGCGGTACGTAAACAGCATGTACCGCCCGTACGCCGTCGACGCACTCCGTGAGTTTCAAGACCTCTTGAAGAACGCCTGACCATGCCGTTCTTTACGGTCGTCATTCCAACCTACAACCGGGCGGCGAAGCTGCGGCGTGCCGTCGAATCGGTCTTGAACCAGACGTTCACCGATTTCGAATTGCTGGTCATGGACGATGGGTCGAGCGACGACAGCGAGGAGATCACCAGGAGCTTTCGCGACGAGAGAGTCCGGTACGAGTGGATGCCGAATTCGGGAGGTCCGGCGACACCGCGCAACCGGGGTATCGTGGCGGCTCGGGCGCCCTGGATCTCGTTTCTCGATAACGATGACATTTGGTACCCGGACCGGCTCGAGCGCGTTGCGGACACAGTCGGCCAGCGCCCTGCCGTGGATGTGGTCTGCCACGACGAAGTGATGCACGTCGTGAGGACCGGCGAGAAGACGCGCTTGCGGCACGGACCCGCGGCGAGCAACTTCTACCGCGTGCTGCTCCTTGATGGCAATCGCCTCTCGACGTCGGCGGTCACGATTCGACTCGAATTCCTGAAGAGTCACGCGCTGCTCTTCAACGAGGCGAGTGACTACGTGATCGTCGAGGACTACGACCTGTGGCTCCGCCTGGCCGAGCGCGGCGCACGGTTTCACTTCCTCGACCGCTGTCTCGGCGAATACACGATCGAAGACGACAACATATCCGGTGAGACGGCCACCTACTGTGCCCACCGCGAAGTGCTACTCCGCGACCATGTCTATCGGGTGCAGCAGTTCGAGTCGGACAAGGAGAAGCTGTGGCGAGAGGTTGCCCAGCGGTTGGCTTTGGAGGAGGTCGGTGCGCTGCTGACCGGCGGCAGCGTCCTGGACGGCTGCCGCCAGTTCGTGCGAGTGATGTCAACAGCGCCGCTCGTGACCCTGAAGCACGGTTTGACGAGATTGGGTCGGAAGGCGGGTAATCAATGGAAGCGATCCCCATAGCCTCCGGCGACGCCGTTCAGGCGACCAGCAGCGAAGATTCGCTCAAGAAGCGCTATTTGGCCAAGCTTGCAAAGGGCGTCACTGATGCCGGCATCAACGTGGCGCTGCTGCTCTTTGTCCCGCGCGTGCTCGGCCCCGGCAGCTATGGCAGCTTCAATTTCGTGCGCGACACATTTCAGAACACCATCAACCTGGCCGACCTGAATCTGTCTTCCGCGCACATCAATCGCGCGTCCAGAAAGGGCGATTCGAGCGCCGCGACGGACGTCTACTTGTCGTACACCTTGCTGATTGGCGTCCTGCTGTTCGGGGGGGTCGCGGCAATAACGCTCACGGGGCTTGGACGCTACATTTTCCCTGGGCAGGTCTCGACGGTCTTGTTCCTGGGAGCGTTGCTCGCTTACTTGATGTACCTCTACGTGGCGCTGATGGGGCTTTCGGACAGCAAAGTAGCGACGTATGGTTTTGAACTACGCAGCATTGCAGTGAACGTTGGGATGTCTGTTCCGCTGGTGCTCCTGTACTGGGGGAACGCGCTCAATCTCACAACCTTCTTCACGTTGCGCATCGTTCTGTATATGGCGTTGTTGGGCGTGGGCGCGCACTACCTGTCGAGGACCATCCGGTTCCATCCAAGGCTGGCGAATCCGTGGGATCCTAATACCCAGGAAGTGATTCGAACCTTCCTGTCATATTCGCACCCCCTGGTGACGATGTCACTGCTGGGCGTGCTGTTCAGTTTCTTCGACCGCTGGCTGTTACAGGTTGTCTACGGATCCGTGTCGCAGGGGTATTTCAGCCTGGCGTTTTCGCTGACCTCCGTTGCGAGTCTCTGCCTGGCGCCAATGACGCCCTTGCTGATGCAGTCGGTCGCGCGGTCGGACGAGGCGAACGACGCCGCCGGAGTGAGAACGGCATTCCGAAGGGTCGAGCTTCTTTATCTGGTTTCTGCGTTTATCTCGGTGTTCGTCATGTTCCACTCGGCCGAGATTATCCGCCTAATCGGCGGACACGAATATGACGGGGCGCAGGCGACGATTGTGGTCATGTTCGTGTACCCCATCCACGTCGTGTATGGTCAGTTTTGCGGCGGCACCCTGATTGCGTTGCGCAAGACCGGACTCTACCGGAACATCTCACTGGTGTCATCGCTCGTCGGGGTCGTGCTGACCTATGTGCTGCTTGCGCCCCGGTCGTTTACGATCCCGGGCCTGGAGCTGAACTCACTGGGCCTGGCGCTGAAACTGGTCCTCGTCCAATTGGTGTCGGTGAGCCTGCAGCTATATTTCGTCTGCCGGCAACTCAATGAGCCGATGTCCCGATTTATCTTCACGCAGGTCATGACTCCGCTACCAATCATTGCGATTGGGTTGGGCGAATGGCTGGTGCGAAGCGGCCTTGGCTTCCAGACCAGCGGGGTCGTCGACAGCCTGTTGAGTGTAATCGGCTCATTGGCCGTGTGGGCCCTTGTCGTCGGCGCCACCCTCTGGCGATACCCGGCGCTGGCGGGCCTCGAGAAATCGGTTCTGCGTGGCGCGGCTCGCGATGTCTACCTTGGCGTGCGCAGCAAGTTCCAAGGTGTGAGCAGCTAGTTGAGCATGACGCAGGTGCCGCTGCCAGCCTGGCGGGATTTGTGCAGGGCCTCGTTCGCGGCAACTCCCTCCACGAAGGTGCTGTCGCGGGGCTGGGTAAGAGATGGCGATACAAGCCGGTGGTTCTCCCGGTCGGCCTGGTCGCTGATCGTACTCGCTCACTGGCGTCAGAAGGTCGCCGGGAGGCGCGACGTCACGGTCTGGGTTCCGGACTTTTTTTGCGACGAGTCGCTGCCGTTGCTGCGCACGTCAGGTGCACGACTAGTGTTCTATCCCGTCGATGTGCACCAGCATCCAGACCACAGCCGTTTTCCGGAAGTCGACGCCGCGAACCGGCCCGATCTGTTCCTGCTGGTCCACTACTTCGGGCAGCCGTCGCCCGCTGATGGGGCGGTAGCCTTGTGCAGCCGTCATGGCGCCTGGCTGGTCGAAGATGCCGCGCACGTGTTGCTGCCCATTCCCGGCGTCGGTGAGGCGGGGGATTGCACACTCTACAGTCCGCACAAACACCTGGCCATTCCCGATGGCGCCGTCTTGGTGGTTCATCAGGACGGTCCCTCCGGGTTAGGCGCGCGCGGTGATCTCCTGACGGTTCTGGATCAAGTGAGCGCCGAGATCCTTCGCACGAAACGATCGCAGGACATGCGAATGACGCGATGGGTCGGCAAACGCGTCCTGCAAAGAGTCGGCTTCCGATCGCGGCGAAGGCCGCCAGGGTTCTCGCTGGACCCGCACCCCATTCCGGCCGTGACGGAGGCGCCGGCGATGAGTGACCTCGCAGCTCGTCTGCTCGAGCGTGAACTGAATCGGTTGGCCTCGACTGCCGCCCAGCGCTCGAGGCTGGCTGCGGCGTGGGACAAGGCGCTGCCAATTGTGCTGCCGCCCGGCAACGCGACCGTCCTGCCCGGGCCCCAAACCCCGTACCTCGCCTGTGTCGCGACCGACGAGCCATCGACTGCTGCGGAGCTGTACGCGCAGCTTCAGTCAGTTGGCGTGCCTGTCGCGACGTGGCCGGACCTGCCGCCCGAAGTGGTGGGTTCGGAATCGTCGCATGGGGCCGCGATTCGGCTCCGGCACACCCGCGTATATCTGCCGGTGCACCAGACAATGAAGATGCAGCAAATCAGTTCCGCCACTCGCGCCTTGCTGGCGCGCGCGCCTGGCCGCTGGCGGATGAGACAAATAGAGTCACGTGCTGAGTGGGAAGGGCTGTGGGCCGACTGTAAGGCAAAGACCCTGCCTCAGGCCTGGGAGTACGGCTCGGCGAAGGCGGAGGCCGAGGGCTGGCGGGCGCTTCGGTATCTCGTTTGTGCCGACGAAGATGCGCCGATCGCCCTGTTTCAGGTCTTGGTGAAAGGCCTCCCTGGGGTGGGTGGAGTGGCGCGAATCAACAGAGGACCGTTGATGCTTCGCGACGAGCCGGCTGAGGGTCATGCCCTGGCACTGCGCTCGATCGCGGCCCTCTTGAAGGAGGCGCGCCGGAACCGCTGGTGGATGTCGCAGATCGCGCCGCTCCTCCCGCCGGGGCCCGATATTGAGGAGGCTCTGCGCCACCTCGGGCTGAGGAAACTTGCAGACTATCCGGCAGACTCGGCCAAGCTGTCGCTTGAGGACAGCGAAGATCAATTGTTGATGCGCCTGGACCGCAAGTGGCGCAATTGCCTCCGCAAAGGGCAGAAACTTGGCGTCAGCGCCCATCTTGACGAGGGCGCAACCGGCCATTTCGCTTGGCTCATTGATTTCTACAAGACCCAGCAACGGGCGAAGGCCTTTGTCGGCACGTCGGAGGCCATGCTTCAGGCGTTGACCGCCAATCAGAGCGATTCCTACCGCTTCAATCTGTTCCTTGGCACGGACGGGGCGGAACTGAGCCATCAGTCCCTGCTCGGCGTCCTGGTCACCGTGCAATTCGGCGACGTGACCGAGTACCTCATCGGCGCCGTGAACGACAAGGGGCGTGCGCAACAGGCGAATTCGGTGCTCCTGTGGGAGGCCCTCTTGCACGCCAAGCGGAAGGGCAGCCGGTGGTTCGATGTGGGGGGGCTGGCGGCGAATACGCCTCCGGGGATCGCCGACTTCAAGAGGGGACTGAACGGCGAGCCTTACGAACTGGTGGGGGAGTGGCGACGGTGGTTCTGAAGCCAACGTCGGCAGTCAGATGAAGAGGACCAAACGGAAGACGTTCAGCGCGCACGGTATCCTGCGTTTCTGCAATCTGGGCGTGGCGAGTCTCCTGGTGTGGGACCTGGTCACTGCTGATTTGTCGGCACACCCGTACATCAACCGACTCACGCTGGTGCTGGGCCTCGCCCTGTGTCTACAAACGTACATCGTCCTGCGTTTGCAGCAGCGCCATCCCGACCCGTTCGTCCTGGTGATGACGTACCTGCTGACGTTCTTCTACTCATTGAGACTGTTTACTCTTGTGCACTACCCTTTTTCGGATGTGTTTCCGCGAATCGTGTACCTGCCCCAGGATTCAAATTTCGCGCTGTTCTTCATGCTCGTGGCAAACGGATGCATGTACGCGGGTTTCCATTTCGTGAAGCTCGATCCTCAGATAGAACCGACGTCACCGCCGGAGCGGAGCAAGCTTCGCTTCATGATGGCACTCTTCGTTCTTTCAGTGCTGTTTGGGCCATTCATCAGGATGGAGTTGCCAACCGCCATAGCCGGGCCGCTGACGTTCCTGTTCAATAGCTTTCTGATGCCGAATCTCATCCTGCTGGTGATGGCTGCGTATGTCGTCGTGCATCGGAAACAGCTCCCCAAGTCCTACGCCGGTGCAGTCGTTGCCGGTGCGGTGTATCTCTGCGTCCTGCAGACGCTGGGCTTCAGTCGCAGCGGTCTCTTAACGATTCTGGACAACTCCATCATTCTCTTTGTGGCGCTGGTGCCAATGATCAGGATTCAGAGGAAGCTGGTCTACTTCGGATTCGCACTGCTGCCGGTGGCGTTGATGCTGGCCTTCACTTTGTACACCATCTCAACGACGTCGAGGCTCATGAAGGGGTTTTCTGGCACCACGTTGAGCGAGCAAATCGAACTGATTCAGACGTCTCAGCGCGCGGTCAACGACGAGGGTCTGGTTGACCAGAATGCTGCGCGCGCTTTGGCGCGCGCGGGCTACTTTGATTATTCGGCCGAACTGATTGCGAATCAGGAGCGATACTCGGAGTTCATTACACTGGGCAATTACGCGCGTAGTGTCGTCGACAGCGTCTTCACACCAGGTTTCGATGTCTTTGACCAACCCAGGGTCTCGAATCTGCTCAAATACGCTGGCACCAGCGTAAACCAATTCTCAAGAAAGCAGGAGGCCGCGGGCTACCACTCAGATGCTCTTGGGCTTTATGGCGAGGTGTACAACCTCTTTGGCTTCTTGGGCTCTTTGCCTGTTCTGTTCTGTATTGCATACGTCCTCAAGCGTGTCTATCGGGGGAGCGGGCGTGCCCTGACGGTCGCAGAAGGGTGCAAGAGGGTCTTCATCGTGGCCATCTTCTTTCGGATGTTCAATAGCTTTGGATTTGACTGGGTGCTGATGGACGCCGTCACGCTGGGCGCGGTGATGGCGGTAGGAGCAGGGATCTTATCACCTCGTGCGCGGAGGTTCGGAAGACGGCGGCCGTCATTGGTGGTTGAGAACTCGCAACTAGCGCCGACTGCTCGATAGGACATCATCTATGGACGAAAACGGACGAAGATACATTGCCCTGATGAAGAATGTCCTCACCGACTTTCACCGGATGGAGCTTGGTGAGTACCAACCGATACGGCGAAAAGATCTCTCCTGGAAGACCCAGCTCTTTCCCGTATTGAACAGAGTACTGGGGACGAAGGGCTATACCATTTGCCGCAAGATTGCCTATGAGCCTGAGCAAAGAATGTTCGGTTTGGATTGGCCGGCGGCTGCAGACACCATGATTGGGATGAAGCGGATTGAAAACCTAGAATTCTGCATTACCGATGTGATGGAAAGAAATGTCGAAGGCGATTTTATTGAGACCGGTGTGTGGCGTGGCGGGGCCACGATTTTCATGAAGGCCATGCTAAAGGCATTGCATGATACCGACAGAACCGTCTGGGCGGCGGACTCCTTCGAAGGGTTACCAAGACCAAACAAGGAGAAGTACAAAGCCGACGAGTTTGATGAGCATTACAAAGCAGCAGAGCTCGCTGTATCGCTCGAGACGGTGCAACGCAATTTCAAGAAATATGACTTGCTTGATGATCGCGTGAAGTTCTTGAAGGGATGGTTCAAGGACACTTTGCCGACAGCCCCGATAACGAAGCTTGCGATCGTTCGTTTGGATGGTGACATGTACGAGTCGACAATGGATGGACTTGTGAATTCGTACCCGAAGCTGTCCGTCGATGGATACCTCATCATCGATGACTGGAACGCGGTGCAAGGCTGCAAGAAGGCTGTTGAAGACTATCGCGCTGCCCATGGTATCGCCGAACCGGTCATCGATATCGATGGCGTCGGGGCGTACTGGAAGAAAGAGAAGAATATCAGTGGTGCCACGTAGACTGTTGATGTTCTCCTTGTGCCTCCGAGGAGCGGTATACTTAGGACCGGTCAGCCTTTAGTGGACGACCTTGGATGATTGGAATCATGGAATCCATTGTTGGGTATCACGGTGTTCGAAGAACATGTCCCTCCTGAGAGTCAGCAAGCGGATCCTCGCCACGACGCTCGGTTCGGCGCCCAGCTATCATCTGTTGAAGCGGATCCTCTATAGCCGTCTCTTTCCATACGTTCAGGCCGTTACGTATCACGGCACTCCCGAGTCACTGAAGGACAGCTTCTGCGAGCACCTGCAGTGGTATCGCCGCCATTTCTGCAATTGTGATCTGCGCGCGCTGCAGTTGCTTCTCGATAAGGGTGTGTGGCCACATGACCAGCCCGGCCTGATCGTGACATTTGATGACGGACTGCGATCAAATTACGATACCGCTCTGGCTTTGCTGGAAGAGTCGGGATTCACCGGCTGGTTCATGGTTTCGCCCGGCTTTGTCAGCACCGAGACGCGGCAGCAGCGAGAATTCGCCCGCCAGCACCGGATTGACATCGACGGAGAATCGGCCGCGGACCGTATCGCGATGACGTGGGAGGAGATCCGCGACCTGTGGGGGCGGGGGCATGTGGTCGCCTGCCACACCATGAATCACAAGCGATTGAGTAGTCAGCTGAGCACTCGTGAATTGGAGGTCGAAATCGTCGAGTCGAAGGCCGTAATGGAAGCGCATCTGGGACGGCCTGTCGACATCTTCACGTGGGTCGGCGGTGAAGAGTGGGCGTACAGCCGCGAGGCCCATGAGATGATTACCCGATCCGGTTACACGTTGACCTTCTGCACCAACTGCGCGCCGATCACTGGCGGGCAATCACCGATGTTCCTGCAGCGGTATCACGTCGACGCAGACTATGACGTCGGCCAGTTACGGTTTGTGCTGGGGGGCTTCTATGACGCGAAGTACTTCTGGAAGCGGAAGAGAGTGTCCCATGCCTTGCTCCCCGGGTGATGCAAGGGCCACCGTCTGTCCTGACGCTCGGAATAGACGCTTCCCGCAACCGGTCCGGCGGCGCCAAGGCGCACCTGATCGGAATCCTGTCTGAAGTCGATCCAACCAGGAGCGGCATTGGCGCGGTCCATGTCTGGGCTTTCAAATCGCTGCTGGACGCCATTCCCGATCGCCCGTGGTTGGTGAAGCACAACCCGTCCGCATTGGAGAAGGGGTTGCCGGCTCAGCTCTGGTGGCAAGCGACGGGACTAATCCGGGAGGCCAGGGAGGTCGGTTGCGACATCCTGTTTACAACCGACGCCAGCACTGTGTGTCGCTTTCAGCCCATGGTCGTACTAAGCCAGGACATGCTCTCCTATGAACCCAATGTGATGCAGTCCTTTGGACATGGTTATTCGCGGGCCAGGCTGATCGCGATTCTGTATCTGCAGAACTGGGTGTTTCGGCGGGCGCAGGGCGTGATCTTCCTCACCCGCTACGCTGCAACGGCGATCCAGCAGTCGTGTGGACTGCTGCCAAACATCACCCATATCCCGCACGGCGTCGGCGCGGCGTTTCAGGCCCTTGAGGCCGCGCACACCTGGCCGCCGGTGGCCGGACGGGCGGTTCGGTGTCTATACATCTCCAACACCGCTCCTTACAAGCACCAGTGGCACGTCGTACGGGCAGTGGCACAGCTACGCCAGCGAGGTTACGCGCTGCAGCTGGAACTCGTAGGTGGCGGCGAGGGCAAGGCGCAGACCCGACTGGAAGCGCAGATCGCGCTCTCTGATCCCGGCCGTGAGTTCGTGACTCAGCGGGAGTTCGTGCCCCAGCAGACCTTGCCCGGGCTTCTCGAGGCGGCCGATTTGTTCGTGTTTGCGTCCAGCTGTGAGAACATGCCCAACACACTGGTGGAGGCAATGGCCGCGGGCTTACCGATTGCGAGCTCGAATCGCGGGCCGATGCCGGAAGTACTGGAAGACGGCGGTGTCTTCTTCGACCCCGAAGATCCGAATTCGATTGCCGCTGCGATCGAAGACTTGATTACCAATAGCGGCAAACGCACCCGGCTGGCCGCGCGGGCGAAGGAACTGTCTCGTCAATATTCCTGGGCGCGCTGCGCCCGGGAGACCTTTTCATTCATCGCGCAGACAGCCAAGCGAATTACGCAAAGTGGCCAACGATGACAGCCAGACCATATCAAATTTGTACCAAGCTGGTGATGGACACCAGCGACCCGACCATCACATTCGATGCCGACGGCGTCTGCAACCATTATCCAGATTTTCACCAAACCGTGAAGCCACACTGGCAAACCGGGCCGGAAGGGCAGCGGCAGCTCGAGGCCACAGTGGCTGCAATGAAGCAGGCCGGTGAGGGGCGCGATTTCGACTGCATCATGGGCCTAAGTGGCGGCGCCGACAGCTCCTACATGCTGCATCGGATGGTTACCGAGTTCGGCCTGCGCCCGCTGGTGTTCCATGTAGATGGCGGCTGGAACACCGAGTCGGCGGTGGACAACATCAACGGCCTGATCGACAAACTAGGACTTGATCTCTACACCGAGGTCATCAACTGGGAGGAGATGCGCGACTTCCAACTGGCGATGTTCAAGAGCGGCGTGCCGCATATCGATATCCCGCAGGATCACGCCTTCATCGCGGTTCTCTACCGTTTTGCCAGCAAACACCGGATCAAGTTCATCCTGAACGGCGGCAACATTTCCACTGAATGCGTGCGTAACCCCCTGCAGATCTACTATTGGGGGACGGACATGGCCCAGATTCGAGACATACTCGGCCGCTTCGGAACCGTGCCAATGCACAGTTACCCCTTCAGCCCCATCTACTACCACAAGATCTATCTGCGCTACTTGCGTGGCGTGAAGGTGTTCAAACCGTTAAACCTGATGCCCTACGTTAAGTCCGACGCGATGCTTCTTCTCGAGAGGGAATACGGCTGGAAGAGTTACCCTCAGAAGCACTTCGAATCCCGCTTCACGCGCTTTTTCGAAGGGTACTGGCTGCCCAGCCGCTTCGGGTTCGACGTTCGCCGCGGGCAGTTCTCGAGCCTGATCCTTACCGGGCAGATGACCCGCGAGGAAGCACTCAGCAAGCTCGAACAGCCGCCTTACGATCCGGAACTGATTCAGCAGGACATCGACTACGTCGCCAAGAAGCTGGGCATCAGCAACGACGAACTGTGCACCTATCGCGACATGCCGAAGAAATACTACTGGGACTACCGCAACCAGCGCGCGACATTCGAGTGGGGCGAGCGTGTGCTCTCCTGGTTCGGTGGCACACGGCGCGGCGGCGCATATTGATTATGCCGGTGGTGACTCTGGTTAATTACGGCGTCGGCAACATCCAGGCCTTCGCTCACATCTACCAGCGCCTGAACTTGCCGGTGGAGGTGGCGTCTAGCCCCGAGCAACTGGCCAAGGCGGAGAAGATCATTCTGCCCGGCGTTGGTGCCTTCGACTGGGCAATGGCGCGGCTCAATCAGTCCGGCCTCCGGGATACCCTCGACGAACTGGTGCTGCGCCGGCAGGTGCCGGTGCTTGGCGTCTGTGTCGGCATGCAGATGATGGCCCACCGGAGCGAGGAGGGTGTGTTGCCTGGACTCGGCTGGATCGACGCCGACGTCGCGCGCTTCGACCCGGTCCAGATCGATCATGCGCCGCTGCCGCACATGGGCTGGAACGACGTGCAGCCGGTCGCCACCGACAGCCTGTTTCGGGCGATTGAGGCGCCCCGTTACTACTTCCTCCATTCGTATTGCGTCGTGCCCCGCGATCCGGCGGATGTGCTCGCCACCGCCCTCTACGGCGGCGCATTTACGGCAGCGGTGCGGAGGGGACATGTGTTCGGCACGCAGTTCCATCCCGAGAAGAGCCACCAGTGGGGCATCGAACTGTTGCGGAACTTCGCGGCACTCTGATCATGTTGCGGCCCCGGCTCATCCCCTGCCTGCTCATCCACAACGGCGGTCTCGTCAAGACCGTGGAGTTCGCGGCGCCGAAATACGTCGGCGATCCATTGAATGCCGTGCGCATCTTCAACGAGAAGGAAGTCGACGAATTAATGGTCGTCGACATTGATGCCAGCCGCCTCGGTCGCGCGCCCAATGAAACCTTGATCGCGCAATTGGCTGCCGAGTGCCGCATGCCGCTGTGTTACGGCGGCGGGGTGAAGACCATCGAGCAGCTCGAGCGCCTGATCGCCCTCGGAGTAGAGAAGGTGGCACTGAGCTCAGCGGCTGTGAACGAGCCCGAGTTGATCACCCGCGCCGCCGAACGCGTGGGTAGCCAGAGTGTCGTGGTGGTGATCGATGTGAAGGCGACCGGCCTGACGAGCCAGCCTGAAGTGGTGACGCTTAACGCCACAAGGCGCACCGGCCTCGAACCTGTGGCATTCGCCCGTCAAGCGCAGGCCTTGGGCGCGGGCGAAATCGTCCTGAATGCCGTTGATCGCGACGGGCGGATGCAGGGCTACGATCTTGAACTGACTGCGCGGTTGCGGTCGGCGGTCAGCGTGCCGCTGACCGTCCTGGGTGGGGCGGGTTCGATCGATGATATCCGCGGACTGGTGCAACGCTATCCAGTCATCGGTGCCGCCGCCGGCAGCCTGTTCGTATTCAAGGGTAAGTACCGGGCAGTACTGATTAACTACCCAAGCCGCAACGAGCGCGACGCGCTTGCCCGGCCTTCGGCAACCAAGGCCATTTCGTCCTGATGTTATTGAGGGCGCGTCGCGTGTCCGATTCCGAGCGGTCCGCGTGACATTATTGACGCAGACGCTCTGGGCAGGTGCCGCCGGATTGCTCGCGTCGGCAGGGCTGGTCGCCATGGCGCGGTCGTGGGCGAGGCAGCGAATGATCCTTGATCACGCCAACGAACGAAGCCTCCACCACGACCCCACACCTCGAGGCGGCGGAATTGGCATCGCCGTGCCGGTCAGCTTGGGGTTATTTTTCCTGTCAGGCGCGCCGGGCCCCTGGGCTGTTGCCGGTATCTGGATGGCCGGTGCGGGAGCCATCGTGGCATCGGCCGGTTTGGTCGACGACATTCTCACGCTTCCCGCCGTCCCTCGCCTCGTCGTTCAGTTGTTCGCTGCGTGGCTGCTTACGCAGGGGATTGGCGAGTGGCGTCTTCTCACCTGGCCCGGGCTCTTCACCGTCGACCTCGGTCAGGCAGCACCTGTCGTGACGGTGCTCCTACTAGTGGGACTGACCAATGCCTACAACTTCATGGACGGCGTCGACGGCATCGCTGGTACGCAGGGCATTCTGGCAGGGGCTGGCTGGGTCGGCATCGGCTACGCGATGCAAGAGCCTGCCTTGGCCTCAATCGGGGCAATTCTCGCGACGACGAGCCTCGGGTTCTTGCTGTTCAACTGGCCGCCGGCATCGATCTTCATGGGTGATGTGGGAAGCTGCTTTCTGGGCTTCGTGTTGGCCGCGCTGACAATCCATGTGGCGACCCGATCGCCGGTGGCTGCGACGGCAGGGCTTCTTTGTGTCTGGCCCTTCATCTTCGACACCGCTTTCACGCTGGTCAACCGGATGCGTCGGCGCGAGAACGTGCTGCGCGCGCACCGAAGTCACCTCTACCAGCGACTCGTACTGAGCGGGTCCTCGCATCAATCCGTTACGGTTCTATATGGCGCGCTCGCCGCTGCCGGAGCTGCCGTCGGCAACGCCATGGTTCGGGAATCGGCGCCTGCAGCCATCGCCGGGGCGGTGCTAATCGCTATGCTGGCGTGTGGTCTCTGGTGGGTTGTGGTGCTGCAGGAGCGCCGCGCATGACCGCTGCCACTCGTTCTGTCGGTGAGCGCGATGCCCTGTTGGTTGGCGGAGTGAGTTTCCTGGTAGTCGCGGCGCCGATATTGGCGTTTCCCGACGTCGTGAGTGCAACTTGGCGGATGTCCGCAGTGACCGCGGCCACGCTCACGGCGCTGGGGCTCGGGACGGCGATCCTGTGGCAGTGGAAACGGTTTCGCCTGAGCCTCTGGCTGTTTGTGTTCTCCCTCGTATCGGCGTGGACCTTGGTGCCCGCGCACGAGCTCCCTGGACTTCGTCATTTCGCGGGTACAGGTTTGGGTGTGCTGGCGATGGCCGTCGTCGCCAGATGGTGCACAGGCACGGACCGAATCGTCGTGGCGGGCTCGGTCTTCGCTCTCGTATCGACCGGGATCCTGGTTGTGGGGTCGGTGGGGGCGGCCGCCAACCTCAACACACTGAAGTTCATTCGCTGGAACCAGATGCTCACCCTGCAACAGATGGAGGCGGTCTCGAGTGTTGGCCTGGGGCTGCCTGGCATGGAGGAAGAGAGCAAGGGCGGTCGCGTCAACCCAAACGCCCTTGGCGGCACCGCGCTTCTCGTGCTGCCGACGTGCGCAGGCCTCGTGGCGGCATCTCTGACCAAGTGGCGCCGTCGGCGGATGACGCTGGCGATCGCGGGCATGGCGTCTACAGTGGCGGCCGCAGTGATGGCCATCACGCTCTCGCGGACGGCGTGGGCAGCCGCGATCACGACCCTCGCACTCATAGGCTTACGCTGGAGGCGAAGCCGGCCGTGGGTGGTGTTGGCGCTGGTAGTCGTAGCGGCTGGACTGGCGTCCGGAGTGCATTTCTGGCGCGCTGCTGATGCCGCCGGTTTCGACTCGTCACTCACCAATAGCATCAACGAGCGCTCCACGCTCTGGCTGGCGGCACTCCGCCGCCTCCGAGAATCACCCTGGCTGGGGATCGGCATCAGTAGTTTCCGCGGGGCTGACACAGGCGGAGGCAGCAGTGGATTGGAGGTGCCCCACGCGCACAACATCTGGCTTCAGACAGCCTTGGACGTGGGCCTTCTGGGGCTACTCGGGTACGTTTCAATGCTGGGAACACTGCTGTGGGGGGCAGATCAGGCGGCTCGGCGGTCTGGAGAAGTGGGTCGCATCGCTGCAGGCGCGGGCTTGTCGCTCCTGGCTGTTCATCTCTTCGGGATGACCGATGCGATCGCACTTGGTGCAAAGGTCGGCATCTTTCAGTGGCTGTGCGCAGGACTAATACTCGCGGCCGCGCACCGGCCGGGGGCGGTTAGTCCGGAACCTGTTCAGTCGGAGTACCATGATACGCGAGCTAACGCACTGAATTAGGTGGGCTCACAAGCCCGAGTTCAGGCAACAGGCAGACACCGCAGTATGTTCAATGGAAAAACGCTTCTCATCACTGGGGGAACCGGCACCTTCGGCAACGCTGTGCTCCGCCGCTATCTCCAACAAGACATCGCCGAGATCCGGATCTTCTCGCGCGACGAAAAAAAACAGGACGACATGCGCCGGCGATGGGCAGACGCCCGCGTCAAGTTCCACATCGGCGACGTCCGCCACGAGCAAAGCGTCAAAGACGCCATGGATGGCGTGGACTTCGTCTTTCACGCTGCTGCCCTGAAGCAAGTGCCGTCGTGCGAGTTTTTTCCACTCGAGGCGGTGCGCACAAACGTGCTGGGGGCCGAGAACGTCTTGGATGCGGCGCGGTCTGCCGGGGTCAAGAGGGTCATCGTCTTGTCGACCGACAAGGCGGTGTACCCCATCAACGCCATGGG
>SXGT01203329.1_pt1 | contig 48366 bp, 37 predicted proteins | sample 3176221 | NCBI WGS metagenome assembly SXGT01 (sample SAMN11356862, study PRJNA531348) | freshwater metagenome | isolation source: freshwater sample F1-120 | place: China: Fuxian Lake, Yuxi | collected 2017-12-25 | reverse complement strand
GTGAACCACATGACCACCCCAAGATCAAAACCATCGACTACAAGCCAAAAAACAAGCACCGCAAACAGTGACTACCTTTGACTGACACTTTGTCACCACGCAACGCCGCGGGTGACTACCTTTGACTGACACTTGGCCCCTAATGGCTCAAATCCCAGGGCTTCGCCCTGGGCTGTCGAGTTCCGCCCCCTTCGGGGCTGAAAACAACGCAACTTCAAAACTGACGTTTCGGGTTAGTGGGACAACACACACCATGTTTCATTGCAAACTCCAACGACTCGAAGACAACGACCAGTTGCAAGCCGATTGGCGAGACCTGCTGGACCGCGTGCGGACGGAGTTGCGTCTGTTCGGCCCGGAGTGGTACTCGATTTGGAAGCGCACAATCGGCTCGCACGCTCCGTGGACCGGTGACATGCAGTTCGCGACGGTCTACGACGAACAGAACCGGCTGTGCGGTGTGATGCCGATTGGACATCCGAAAGTTGGGCTGTTGCGCGTCAACGCGATGGGTGGCTACTTCCAGCCGTGGCGTTTGGTGCTGGCTGAGCAGACTCACGAGTTCGCCGTTGGCCGTGCGTTGGGTTGGTTCCTGGTCGAGATCGGTTGGAGCATTCTTCAGCTTGGCCCGTGGCCGATGTCACACGAGGCTCATCGCGGAGTCCTCTCAGCGCTCAACGAACTTGAGATGCCGATTCAGCGGCAGAACTCGGATGAGCTGGCCATCGCCGATTTGCCCGCCACCTGGAACGAGTGCCAGGAGACAACGCTCGGCCGCAAGTTCCTCCGTAAAATCCGCAACTACGAGAACAAACTGGCGAGTGATCATCGCCTCGAATTGCTGCATCTCAGTCACCCGTCCGCGACCGAGACATCCGACCTTCTGGCCGCGCTCGCTCAAGTCGAGCAGCGAAGTTGGTTGGCGAACGATCCGCGCGGCCGACTGCGATTCAGTGGCTCCACCGAACAGCGGTTTTGGTCCGAGCTGATTCAGAACTGGCTCGCGCCGCAGGATTTCTTCGACAGTTGGTTGTTGCTGGCCGACAACCGGCCGATCAGTTTCGTCGTCGCGGCAACCGTCGGCTCGACGCGGTACGTCATCGCGAACAACTACGACGAAGGCTGGAGCAAATACCGCGTCGGCTCGCAGCTTTATCGCCAGATGTTTGAAGAGGGCTACTCGCGCGGCGTGACGCGGTACGACTTTGGCACGAACGAACTGCACTACAAAAGTCGTTGGGGAGCCAAGTCCGCAGATCGCGTGGAGTCCTTCACCGTCTCGGTCAATCACATGGTCAGCGGCTTTTGGAATGCGGGTCTGAAACTTAAGAGCTTGTTTGACGGCGGCCTGCGAAGGCACTCAGCCTCGCATGAGCTTCTCGCTTCCGGCGAACCACGCCCTGAGCCCGTACCAGCACAACATGAGGAGTTGGTCGCCCGATGAGTTCATCCTTTTTCACGCTCGATGAGCTGGGCCTGCGATCGGATGAGGATTCGCAGTCGATCTGCTTGTGCGCGGAGGATGACGACGATCGCGGCTCACTTTCGGTGTTCGAGATCAACGACCTGGCGACTCTCGCGGAACTGCAACCGCTGTGGAGTGACCTGCTCCACAAGACGCTGCGTCCCGCATTCTGCCAGACGTGGGAATGGCTGCAGCTTTATTGGACTCATTTCGGCGAGCGACAACGGTTGCGAGTCTTCTGCGTGGAACGCAACGGTGACACGATCGGCCTGACGGTTCTGATCGAGCAACAAACACATGGCCGACGCGAACTGACTCTTCCAAACGTCGGAGTCGAAATGCTCTGGCCGCTCGGAGTGAATCCGTACTGGTCGTGGCTTGCCGTTGGAAATCAATTGCAAACAGAGCTGACGCGGAAGCACTCTCTTGATCTGCGTGGACTTCCTGACCCGCAGGACCGCACGTTGGTGGCGTTGAATGCCGCTGGATTGTCGGTTCGCTCGCAGTCGTGGACGAGCACAAGCTTGTTGCGATTGGACGGCGACTTTGCAGATTTATGGTCGCGAGTCGCTCCGCCGCTACGAAACGTGGTCGAACTCGGCGAGCAACGCCTGGCGACGCTCGGCCCGACCAACTTCGTGCGCTTCCGACCCCAAACGACCAGCCACACGCATCCACAGTTTCCAGACGAGCTTTACCAAGACTGTCTGACCATCGCCCTCAACGATGAGCAGCAATTGGCGCGAGCCGACTCCGTGCTGAACGCTCCCGAACGGCATCAGTTCTTGCGCGATCTGCTTCCGTGGGCGTGGCAACACGCGGCTGCCGACCTGTGCCTATTGCTCGTTGGATCGCGACCCGTCGCGTTCCGTTTCCACACGTTGGTGCGCGGACATTTGCGAACCGTCTGGACCGGAGTCGATGCCGAATTCCGGCAACTCCCGCTGGCCACTCTGTTGCTGCATCGCACGCTGCGCGACAGCGCGCAACGCGGCGACGTGGAACTCGATCTCGGCCCGACGCACGCCGATGTCGCCCGCGATTGGAACGGCACACAGCTTCCGCTGCGACACATCGTCGCCGGAGCCGGCTCAACCTGTAGCCCGACCCCTTGTGGGTCGGATGACTCTCACTGTGCTCCGAATCTCCCAAGCCACAAGGGCCTGGGCTACTGACTGCTCAACAACCCGAAGAATCGATCCTTTATGACCACTGATTTTCCGGTGCTCACCTCCGACACGAACAGCGCGTCCTCCTGTCGCCCGACCCCTTGGGGGTCGGTCGATCCCACATTGGATCAATCCTCCAGGCCACAAGGGCCTGGGCGACAGGCTGTCGAGCTCACGTTTCACGTTGTCGATGAAGCCGATCGCCTGCACTTGTCGCAGACCTATTGGCGCTGGTGTGAGCTGTTCGATCGTGACCTCACTTCGCGTCCGTCGCAACATCCCGATCTTCTGTTCGCGGAGTCGATCGCCGACGTCGTTTTATGTCAGGCCTCTCAAGCGGGCCAAGTGCTCGCGCTTGGCATCCTCGCTCCGAAGGCGATGTCGCTGCGACAGGCTGGCGGCTTCAGCCTCAAGACGTCTCTGCACGGCTTTCGGCTCGTCGGCAATCGGCTGCTTGGCAACACCGACGAAGCGCTGACGCGGCGGATGCTGGCCGCATGCGCGACGTTCGCACGCGAGCATCACGCGACATTTTTGCTGGTCGAAGACGTCGAACGCCACGATCCGCTCGTTGCCTCGGCCGAATCGCTGCGGGAAAACGGATTCCGCCTGTTCAGTCCGACGGGAATCCAAGAACGGCTGAAGATCGAATTCCCGCCGATTCCGACCGACTATTGGACGAAATTCTCGTCGAAGACTCGCAACACGTTCAAACGCAAGCAAAAGAAGATCGGCACAACTCGGCTCGTCCGCATCTCCGAGCCTGCTCAAATCGCTGAGTTTCTGGAACTGGCGCACACGATCTCGCAACGGACATGGCAGTCGGAAAAGCTCGGACTGCGGATTCACAACAACGACGCGGAACTGCGGTTCTTCACGGTCCTGGCGACTCAGCAATCGCTGCGTTCCTATCTGCTGTTCGTGGACGACAAACCGGCGGCGTTTTTGATCGGCACACAACACAAGGGGCAATTCAACTATGAAGAGGTCGGCTACGACCGCGACTTCTCCGACCGCTCTCCTGGCCAAGTGCTGCTGTTGCAGGTGCTCGAAGATTTGTTGAGCGACAATCCGCCGCACGTGTTCGACTTCGGCGGCGGTTCGGCCGACTACAAGCAACTGTTCGCGACGACCAAATCGACGAGCGGCACGATCTGGCTGGTCCCACCTGGAGTTTGGCCACAACTTTGCCTTGCGTACCTCCGTGGTTGCCGCTTGTTGGATCGCACCGTTCGTATCGTCGCGAAGAAACTCGGAGCGACGACGCTGCTGCGGCAATTGATTCGAGGCAAACTGGCATACTCGTCGATCGCAGGCAGAAGCGCCGATCTGGCCGAGGATGGAGGTGACGCGTGAGTCAACTGCGACAACTCCTGAAATCCGCATTCACCGTCGTGTTGCCGAAGTCGCTGCTGCTGACTCGAGGTCCGCGCCTCGCGATTGCCGACGAGCCAATCGAGATCGCGCTGACGTTCGACGACGGCCCGCATCCCGAACACACGCCGCGGCTGCTCGATGTCCTTGCCAATGCTGGCGTTCGTGGGACGTTTTTCGTCATCGGCGAGCGCGCCGAGCAACATCCGGAGCTCATCCGCCGCATTGCGGACGACGGACACGAACTCGGCAATCACACCTGGACTCACAGCGAGCCGTCGCTGACTTCTGCCGTTCGGTTTCTCGGCGAGGTCGCGCTGACGCGACGCCTGATTCAAGACCTCACCGGCCGCGACTGCCGGCTGACACGACCACCCAAAGGGGCATTGACGATCGGCAAATCTCTCGGCCTGTGGCGGCAACAGCAAACAGTCGTCTTGTGGAACATCGACCCGAAAGACTTCACGATGCCCGATACCGACGCGATGTCGCAGTGGATCAGGGGCTATCGCCCGCAATCCGGCGACATCGTGTTGTTGCACGACAATCATTCGCGAGCCGTTATCGCGGTCGAGCAACTTGTCGAGGATCATGCATTGCGATTCGCCACATTGTCGAATTGGCTCCGGCCGACCGAATCACCACCCTTTCCCGTGCGAGAACTAGAGGTGGCCGATGTTCGGTGATTGGTCAACTCTGATTGGGATCGGTGTCGTGGCCCTCGCCGGCTTTGTCGGACTGCTGTGGCTCGCAATTCAGCAGCGGCACATGCAGCGCTGGTTGCCGAGCTATCTCTGGCCACGTCTGGAGGAGAAAGCGGCGCGACGTGAGGCCGCGCGTCGAGTTCAATCCGCCTTGAGCGGCACGGCGCTAGCCGCAGGTCAGCCAAAAGGACCGACAGCGAGCGCCCTGCCGCTCAACGCCGCCGAGCCGGTCGATGTCTTTCTCGCGATCTGCGACCACTACGAACCACGTTGCTACGGCGCGAGCCACGAGACGGCGATCGCTCGCGTCGATCGATGGTGTGCCGAGTATCCCCAATTGTTCAGCCGGTTCCGCGACAGTTCCGGCCGACCGCCACAACACACATTTTTCTTTCCGCAGGACGAGTATCACCCCGAATACCTCGATCGGCTCGCCGGTCTCTGTGCCGACGGTTGGGGAGATGTCGATATTCACCTGCATCACGACAACGACACCGCCGACTCGCTGCGCGAGAGGCTCGAATCCTTTCGCGACACGTTGTTTCATCGGCATGGGTTGCTCCGTCGCGATCCGATCACTGGCGAGATCACGTACGGGTTCATTCACGGCAACTGGGCGTTGTGCAACTGTCGTCCGGACGGCCGCTGGTGCGGAGTCGATCAAGAGTTGACGGTGCTCCGCGAGACCGGCTGCTACGCCGACTTCACGCTGCCATCCGCCCCGACCGACACACAGACACGCACGATCAACAGCATCTACTACGCCAACGACATTCCCGGTCAACGCAAGTCGCACGACGCCGGCCTGCGTGCTCGTGCCGGAAACGCCTCGCCGCGCGATCATCTGCTGATGATTCAAGGTCCGCTGGAACTCGATTGGTCGCGGCGCAAACTCGGCTTGATCCCGCGAATTGAAAACGCCGACATTCACGACGGTTTCGCTCCGTCCTGGCGACGCATGCAGTTGTGGTTGCGATCCGGAGTGCAGGTACTCGGCCAGCCGAATTGGCTGTTCGTCAAACTGCACACGCATGGTTGCAAGGACGGCAACATCGACACGTTACTCGGCCAACCGACGGTTCGATTCCACGAAGACTTCGCCCGCGCCGCCGCCGAGCATCCAAACTTCCGATTGCACTACGTCACCGCCTGGGAGATGGCCCAACTCGTCCACGCCGCCGAACAAAAACTGGATTGGCTGTCAGTGCTGTCTCCAACCGAAAGCCGAAAGTCAAAGGCCGCTGTATCACACTAGCACGACGCGCAAGCGAGTGTTTTTTGTCGGGACCACTCGCTTGCGCGTCGTGCTGGTCACAATCCACGAATCGTTCATCTCAGCACAACCTCCAATGTCACCTCACTCCACGACAACACCGATGCAACGAACTCCGCGTCCTCCGCGCGCCGCTCGCTGGCTCCGTTGGCTGTCGGCGGCACATCTGATCGGTACGGTCGGAGCCTGGCTTCTGATTTGGGAAGTTTCCGAAACGCACTGGCTCGGCAGCATCGCGACGTTTCTGCCTCGGTTGCCAGGGCTGTTGCCAGGGCTGCTGTTGCTGGCCGCTTCACTGCTGGCTCGTTCCCGAACGTTCTGGCTGAATCTGGCAACGCTGTTGTTCGCATTGGTCACGATCACCGAGTTCAACGTGCCTTGGAACCGCTTGGCCGAATCCGAGTCGCCTGTCGCGAAAGACGAGCGGACGCTGCGCATCGTGAGTTGCAACGTGCAGAATTTTGCTCCCGACTTCAGTCTCGTGCTGCGCGAGGTGCAGCGGGCAAAACCGGACGTCGTCGCCTTCCAGGAAGCGATGCGACCTCCCCGTTTGCTGCTCGAACATTTTGAGGGCTGGCACCAGATTCATGTGCGCGGTCTCTGGGTCGGCTCAAAGTGGCCGCTGCGAATGCTGGGCGAATGTCAGACGGAACTGTTTTCCCACTTGTCGAGCGTGGCCGTCGAAGTCGATGCTCCGTTCGGCAAGTTTGTGCTGACGGACCTGCATCTGATGACCGCTCGCAAGTCACTGGTCGAATTGCGTCCGTTGGAATTGCTCAGCGGTGACTCGCAACTGACTCTGGCCGGCGCGACCGTCGAACGTTCCGAGGAGGCTCGGCAGGTGCGAGCGTTCGTCACCGAGCACCAGTCCGAGTTGCCGCTGATCGTCGTCGGCGACTTCAACATGCCGACGTCGAGCAGCGTCTATCGCGAGTCGTTCGGCGATCTCACGAATGCCTTCGAGTCGGCCGCCTTCGGTTTCGGCTTTACCGCGCCGTGCAAACGCTTCCGGCATTGGCCGAGCAACACGCCGTGGCAGCGCATCGACCACATTCTGGCGAACGACTCGTGGGAGGTTCGCGAATGTCACATCGGGGAGCACGACGGCTCCGACCATCGGCTGATCGCCGCCACGCTGCGGCTCCGCAAGTAGGGTGGGACAAAGCTTGCTTCGAGCGCTGGCCCACCAGGAATCGCCGAGAACATTTGTGGTGTGCCGGCGCTCGAAGCGAGCTTGTCCCACCCTACATCCTGCTCGTGTTGCTTCCTAGAATCCGCCGCCATGAGCACTACCCAGAAAAAGCAGCTTCGGGCCGGCATGGTCGGCATGGGCATGATCTTTGACGAGACGTATCGCCCGTTCTTTGAACGAGCACACGTCGCCGGCGTCTACGACCGGAAGTTCGGAGACGTCGATGTGCCGCTGGCCGCCGTCGCCTCGCGAACCGGCAGCCGCGCCGAGAAATATCGAGCCGAAGCCGGCAACTCGATCGGGGCATTCCAGAATTTTTCAGGCAACGATTGCGTGACGAAGCTGCTCGCATCGGGAGTGGACTTCGCCTGTGTCGCGACTCCCGACAATCGGCACTTCGAGGGGGCCAAGCAAATCCTCGAAGCGGGAGTGCATCTGCTGATCGAGAAGCCGTCGGTGCTGACGCTGCAAGAACTCGACGAGCTGGTGGCGCTTGCGAAAAAGAAGAACGTGCTGGCGAAGGTCGTCTACCACAAGCTGCTCGACCCGGATCACAAGCGACTGCGGACGCTCGTCGCCGACAACGTTCTGCAACACGTCAACAACGGCTACTGCTCGCTGCTGGAACCGAAGTCGATCTCCGGCGGCCAATTCGCCGAGTGGATCAAAGGCCGCAACCCCGGAACGTACGTCGCGGTGCATTACATCAAACTGATCGACTTCAGCTTCGGCGGCCGATTGAAAACGATCACCGCCACCGGCCAGCGCGGCATCGTTGGACCCAAAGACGGCCCGACGTGGGACAGCAATCAGATGCGGATGGTCTACGAATACGCCGACGGTCGCGAGGCGGCGTTCGACATCCACACCTCCTGGGTCACGCCTGACAACTTCCCCGGCTACGTCGAGCAGGAAGTTCAGTTCCGATTCGACAACGGCGTCTGGAACGGCCACTCGCGCAAGCGCGGCATCGAACTGACCGTCGAAGGCAAAACGCCGATCGAACTGAAGACCACGATCAACACGCACTACAACGGCAAGTGTCTGGAACCGTGGGGCGAGCGTGCTCAACGCGGCTACGGTATTGAGGTCATCGAACGCTTCGTTCGAGAACTGGCCTACGTCGAACACGCCGGCGATCCGTCCGGTCGAGCCGCTCGATTGGCCGAGGTCCAAAAGCTCTCGTACAACGACCTCGCCTCCGACCGTCAAACCGTCGCGGCCGTGCAAGCCCTCGAAGCGATCCTCGCTCACGCCGCGAACGGCGAACCGGACTGCGTTGTGCGAGTCAACGACTCGAAAGGCGGCCTCGTGCTGTACAGTCCCGGCTGTGACGAACCCGATGTGTTGTACTCTCCCGCAGTCTGACCGGCCGATGGCTGATGGCCGAAAGCCGATGGCCGTTATCACAAACACGTCTGGCAACGAGCTTGCAATGCGAGAGCCTCCGCCAATCAGCGAGCATACGCTGGATGCCATCTACGGCCTGTTGTTGGGAGCAGTGATTGGTGCGTTGGCCGGACTGGGCATTTGCGTTTGGTTGCTTGCCGAGACACTTTGGTTTCCGGGTGACACGATGGTTGCCGGAGCACTGATTTGTGGTTTTTGCGGCTACCGTTGGGGCGACGATTTCTTTGAGTGGATCAAAGACAACTGGTGGTGGTTCACTTGAGGGGAGTTGATGGTGTGCGCGACTGACCTGCTTTTGGCCATCGAGTCCTCGTGCGACGAGACCGGTGCGGCGGTGATTCGGCGAGACCTCTCCGTTTTGTCGAACGTCGTCGCCAGCCAGAATGAATTGCACGAGCGGTTCGGCGGCGTTGTGCCGGAGATCGCCTCGCGAGCACACGTCCGCTGTATCCTGCCGGTGATCGACGAGGCTTTGCGGAAGGCGAACGTGAAGCTCGACGATCTGTCGGCGATCGCGGTCGTGACACAGCCGGGGTTGGTTGGCTCGCTGCTGGTGGGGCTGACGGCGGCGAAAACGCTCGCGCTGGCGACAAGCTTGCCGCTGGTGGCGGTCAATCACATCGAGGCGCATCTCTACGCCTGCCGGATGCAGGCGGGGCGCGACATCTTTCCGGCGATCGGGCTGGTCGTCAGTGGTGGGCACACGAACTTGTACGACTGCCACGGGCCGACCGAATTCGAGTGGCTCGGAGCGACGATCGACGACGCCGCAGGTGAAGCGTTCGACAAGGTCGCGCAGATCCTCGGTCTGCCGTATCCCGGCGGCCCGGCGATTGAGCAGGCGGCGCTCAACGGTGATCCGAAGGCGTTCAACTTCCCGCGAGTGTTCCTCAAAGAGGAGCGGCTCGAATTCAGCTTCAGCGGGCTGAAGACTGCCGTGCTCTACAAAGCCAACGGCATCCCCGGCTCGCGCGAGCCGGTTCCCGAACTGACTCCGCAACGAGTCGCTGATCTCGCCGCGAGCTTTCAAGCGGCCGCGCTCGAAGTCCTCGTCGGCAAATGTCGGCAAGCTCTGCGGATGCGGGATCGGACTCGGCTGCTGGTTGGTGGCGGCGTGGCGGCCAACAGTGCATTTCGGCTGCGACTCGAAGAAATGTGTCGCCGCCAGCGGTCTGAACTTTTCATCGCTCCGCGCGAGATGTGTACCGACAACGCCGCGATGGGAGCCATCGCCTGGGAACTGCTCGCTCAAGGCCACGTCGCGCCACTGGACCTCGACGTCACTCCCGGCTTGGTCCGAAAACCGAAACCGAGTTCGACAACAGCACGAATCTCAGGGGCCATAACACCCACCGACGCTGTCTCCTGACGATCGTTTTCGGGGGGAAAGGCTGAGTGCCATTCCGTGAGTCATTCGATATCCTGGCGAAACATCAACGTGCATTACATGCGTCGACTGGAGCGCCATGATGAATCGTCCCGCCCGTCCGGTGTCCGATGAATTGCTGATTGTCCATCTCAGCGATCTTCATTTTGGGAGTCCCGGAGCGGTGAAGTTCTGGCAAGAACACCTGCGACCCTACCTTGTGAACGAACTCAAGCCCGCGTTGATTCTGGTGTCAGGCGACCTTGTCGATACGCCTCGTGGCAGTGACTTTGAACGCGTTCGTCATGCCTTGGATAATCTGGATATCGAGTACTTTGTTTGTGCCGGGAACCATGATCGGTATTGGAAAGGGAATCGTCTATTTTCTCCGCGGCGATTTGGTCGCCGTTACGTCCTCTTGGCTTCCGCCATATTGGCCGTGGTGTTGTTCAGCAGTCTGGTTCATCGGTATTCGTGGGCTGTCGCGGCGTCGATCGCAGTTGCGACACCAGTTGTCCTGTGGATCGCGGTGCGGTTGCTGGTTTGGCTATTCACTCTGGCGGCCAAGGAGAACGGAGGTTTTGAAGCCGAGTTCCAGGAACGAATTCCCGGCACGCGTGGGATCGTTCGAACGATTGGAAACGGCTCAGCGGCATGGCGGGTGGGTTTGATTTCCGTAGACTCCAGCAAAGATGCGGATGTCTCCGCCCGCGGCTATGTCGATGAGAAGTTCTTCAATCCCATCGTTCAAGCCACGCGGAATCAAGCCTGCGACTTGAGCATCATGCTGGTGCATCATCACCTGCTGTCGATTCGCGAACTCGAATCGAAGTGGGAGCATGATCTGGGCCGGCTGCTCAATCTGACAACGCTGGTGAATTCCGGAAAGTTTTTGGAAACGCTCACCAAAGCGCACGTCGATCTGGTGTTGCATGGCCATGAACATGCCTGGAATGGCGCGGGGTACTCGTCGTTGAGCGCGGGACGCAGTGGGGTCAAAGTCGTCGGTGCCGGTTCCGTAACAGGAACGGAAACCGGCCAAGGAACCAACCCCGACCACGCGAGCTTCAACGTCATTGTCCTGAAGAGTGATCGCTCGGTTCGATTGCGGAAAGTCGGACGACGTGACGGACAATGGGAGGACGAAAAGGAGTATCCACTGTGCGATCCCGTTTCGTTGCGACAGTCGCAACTCCGACGGCTGGGAACCCGGCTCACCTCCGGCCGGATCCAGAGCGAGATCGTCAAGATGGTGGAATTCACGCGCGAACGAGACGTTTGGGTGTATTGGAAATACACCGACTGGCGTCTGCATTTCAAAGAATTTGAGCAGCCGGTCCGAAATTCGGCGGGATTCATCGACTTCGCGGAGGCCACCGTGTATCCCCAAGATGGGACGGCTCCCAGGGACGTGGATGTGAGTTTTGAGCCGCATCCTCACAAGCCCAACACTTGGTGTCTGCGATGGAAGGTTCCGGAAGACCTGATCGACAAGATTGCCAACATCGACCTTTGTTATGTTTGGAGGTGTGGCGGTTTTCTTTCCGAGGAAGAGTTGCAAGCGGCTGGTCGAGTGGGAGCAACCTCGTCGCTGCGAATGCGCGGCTACGAGTCCGCCCTCTGCAAGCCGCCAGACACAGTCGCGGCCTTGGAGATGCATGTGACATTGCCTTCGGAATTCGCCCCCGAAGAGTCCCCAATCATTTGCATCGGCGATCCGCCGTCAGAGCGGTCTGAGGGTGTTGAAGAATTGCAGTCGCAATTGCGGGTGTTGGCTCCGGGTCAGTTTGCGATTCGGATCCCGTTTCCGCAGCCCGGCTGCGATTACTGCATTGCCTGGAAACCCGTCTCCGAATCGACGATTGCGGAACGAACCGATAATCAGAAGTTTCTCGACGAATTCGCCAGGATCGCTCGGGACCAAACCTACGGAAGCGAACTGCTCAATCAGTTTCTGACAGCGTTCAGCGACGCAGCGTATTTCACCCAATTGACCGCTTCGTTGTATGTGAAGTTGCCGGGGACGCAACTGTTGGAGCGTGTCGCAGTCGCCCCTCAAGCCAACGCAGATTGTGCGAACCCCTGTCAGCCCCCCAGAATCTCGCTGGGGCAGTTACGAAATACCGTCGTTCAGGCTTGGTATGAGGTCGCCCGGTGTGTCGATCGTTCGGACTCGGAACAAGACGCCTTGGATGTTGGTTTTCTTCCCGGTGAGACCACGATAATGTGTGTGCCAGTCAGATTTAGTTTGAGTTGGAGTAACCCCTCACCTTGGGGTGTCGTTCGGCTGGCGGTGGGACTCTCCACGCAGAATGACCAATTTACGGAATTGGGAAATGTCGATAAGACATCCGCCCGTTTGAATCTCGCGGCTGCGAGATTGCTGGCAACCGCTCTTTCGACGATGGGAAATTCACAATGACGCCGCAGTACCAGAGTAATCAAAGGCGAGTTTTAGGACCGGGATTGACTCTTCGGGCGTATGTGCCAGCGCGTTCTGCACCGGCAACTTCCACGGCGGTCCCAGCGTCCAAACCCAAGTCAACGGTCACCGTGAGCAGCCAGAGTGTTCCTGATCGGGGCATTGGCATGCCGAATGTCGAGCGTTACGGCGATACCTAACGTCTCCGAAGAAACTTCGATTCGAGCCGGCATCAACTGCCCAGCATTGGTGTCGAGGAGTCGGCCGTCGAGCGACTCATGCAATCCACTTTCGGAAAAAATGCTGGCGACGATGTGCCGCTGTCGGACCCAACCGCGCTGGCGAAGTTCGGCAAGCTAGAGGTCGTCGCGAAGTTGGTCGTCGAAGGCTACTTGATCGGGCAGCACAAGAGTCCGTTCAAAGGGGCCAGCATCGAATTCGTCGAGCATCGGCAGTACTACCCCGGCGACGAGATCCGGCACATCGACTGGCGAGCGTTCGGCAAGACCGGCAAGTACTATATCAAGGAATACGAAGACGAGACCAACCTGCGGGCGTACTTGCTAGTCGATGCTTCAGGCAGCATGAACTACTCGGGCAAGACACTGAGCAAGTGGCATTACGCTCGGCAGGTGGCGGCGGCGATGGGCTATCTGTTGCTGTCACAACGCGACGCGGTCGGGATGATGACGTTCGATACGGCGGTGCGTGACATCGCGGAACCATCAACGGCGGCTCACAGCTTTGAACGGATCGCGACAATGCTCGGTGAACGCGAACCGGGCGGCGAAACAAGTCTCGGCGAGGTCCTGGCTGGAATCGTGCCGACGCTCAAACGGCGCAGCTTGGTGTTTGTCGTCAGCGATTTGTTTGACGAGGTCGAGAAGGTGCTGGCGGCGATGAAGGAGTTGCGACACTCACGACACGAAGTCGTACTGCTGCACGTCGTCGCACCGGAAGAGGAAGAGTTTCCGTTCGCTCGGCCGACGAAGTTCCGCAATCTTGAACGGCTTTCGAATCACGTCTTGGTGGACCCACATCGATTGCGAAAGCACTACCTCGAAAACTACCGTTGCTTCTGCAAAGAGTTGGCGGCTGGTTGCGGAGCGCTCGGTTGCGACTACTTCAAATTACGGACGACCGATCCGTACGATCGCGCGTTGGGCGAGTACCTCGACACGCGATCTCGTGGCCGACGCGGAGGTCGGTGAGCGTTTGCGAGGCAGCGCCAGCGGTTGCTAAAAGTAGGTCAGCCTTTCCAGGCTGACCCGATTCACGGTTGTCGTCGTTTTGCCAATTTAGGTCAGGCTGGAAAGCCTGACCTACGGGACATTTTGAAAGGAGCACTCAATGACGGGCTACACGGTTCACTCCGGCACAACGATCAAGTTTTCAGAAAGCTGGGACCGCATCTTTCAAGAGGGTGCCGCGAAATCCATCAAGGCCAAAAAGTCGCCGAGGAAGAAACCAGCAAGCACAACCGCGAAGGCAAAAGTTCGCGTGCAACGTCCCGTGAAAAAGAAACGTTGAGCAAACGCGACTCACGACTTCGCTTTGACGGATGGCTTTTTGCGTCCGGTCAATTTGGAGGCCCGAACGTGGGCCTGGCGGATGGCCAGAAGTAGGTCCAGCCACGTCACGACTCCGAGGCCCGACGCCAAGATGCCGAGAATCAGGAATTCAGGCCGATAGTGATAACCCCAGAACAGCAAGCCCGCACTGAGCACGAATGAAAGCGCCGCGAGTGCCAGTTTGGTTTTGATCGACCGCCTGATCTGTTTCCAGTTCGCAGCTTCGACGTTTTTGACGGTCTGCTGGTTGGCCACCTGTCGCATTTGCTCGGTGGCGGCACGGAGAGCGTCTCTGTCCTGCCGATGGATGGGCACCTGCTGTGACGGAATCGAGTCGTCCGACGACAGGCTGTCCGATGCCGGCGGAGACAATTCCGGGCTGATTCCACTGGTGACAGCAGGCTCATTTGGATTCCATCCGTCTGCCGTCGTCTTCTTGTCGAATGGTTTTGCCACCGCCGCAACGACTGTGGAAGACTTCCCGGTTGGTACGGGAACGTAACGGTCACGGTCGTCATCCACGGGGTTCTGCGATCGCGCCAGGAGATGCTGCATGTAGCGCGACACCGAATCATCGACGTCTTCGTCATCCGCGAACGCCATCGACTCCAAAATGCTGACCACCGGACCAACTGTGGGAACGATCGTCACCTCTTCGGCGCTGGAATTGTTCACAGTCTCGTGAGTCGTGGTGAACTCAGAGACGTCTTGCGACGGATCTGACGAATCACTCTCCGCTCGATGATCAGGCAGCGCCGGCGGATCAGAGTCAAACATGTCTTCCGGATTTGTGTTGCTCGCTGGTACGGATTCGGTTGGCGTTTCCCAGGCGTCACCGAGTTGTGGCGGACTGTCGGGCTCGATGGGGGACTCCGCGACTCGTTCGACCACGCAACTTTCTCGTGGCGCGGTCAAATCGACACCGATGTTCCAGTCATCTGTCATCGCCGCTTCGGCCGAAACGGAATCCGCGATCGGCGTCAGGGATGGGGCTGCCGGATTGTTCTTCCAATTGTCGTCGGCAGCATCACGGTCACTGCCACGCCACGAGCCTTGTTCGACTTCCCAGGCCGGCAGGTCTTGAGCGGTGACGACCTCGTCAGCCTCCACAGTTTGTCGCTCGTGTTCGAAGTCAGCGGCACGAGCAACCAACTCGGCACACAACTCCTGCGCTTGAGTCCGTTCATCATGGAGTGCTTGTTGCTGTGCGTGCAGTTCGACACAAGCGGCCTCCCACTCTTCGTCGCGCGTTCGGCGTTCGGTCTCGAATTGCTCTCGCTGCGAGGCACATGCCGCCTGCTCGACTCGAAGTTGTTGCCACTCGGCCGCGAGTACTTCGCGGTCAGCGGAAAGTTGCTGCGTGGCGGCGTGCTGCGCGTGCCAGAGTTCGCAACTCTTCGCAAATTCCTCACGCTCGCGTTGAAGTTGCTCGCGTTCCGCGACCCCACTTTCGCGTTCGACTTGCCACTGGGCTCGCTGCTGCTGCCATGCCTCTTTTTCTTCGATGAGCTTTCGCCGATCAGATTGCAGCCAATTCCACGAATGTTCCAGAGTCTGTTGTTCGCGAGAAAAGTTGGCCTGCTGCTGCTCAAAGTCCGCCAAGCGCCGCGAGAGATCTTCAACTTTCGCTGAACCCTGCGCCGCCTGTTGCTCGACGCGCTGATGCTCTTCGGTCAATGCGGCGACTGCCTGCGCCCGTTCGTTGAGCTCGCCTTGCAGCGTTTGGCGATCGGCTTCGAGTTTTTGAATCGCTTCTTCGTGATTCCGCATTTCATCTTGCCATCGACCGCGTTCGTCCTCGCGAGCGGACTGCTGAAGTTGCCAATCTGCTCGAAGCTGTTCGCATTCCGATTTCCAGCGCGTCACCTCGTCGAGCGTCTCGGACTGACGTTGTTCGAATTCTGTCGCCAGTTGTTGCCGCGCGGTCGCCGACGAGACCAATTCTTCCTGCCATTGGTCGCGCTCGGCAGACCACTCGGCGGCTTGCTGTTCCCAAGCCTGGGATCGCTGATCGGCTTCGGTTCGAAGTAGTTCCCGTTCGCGGCACAACTCGGCCACTTCCTGCTGCGCGACTTCCAACGCAGGGCGCAAGTCGTCGGCGACTTGTCGCAGTTCGGCCTCGTGTCGTGCCTGTTCCTCGCGATCGGCCGCAAGCTTCTGTTGCGCGTGTTCCGCAAGTCTACGAGCCTCGGCGACCGACTCCTCCAACTCAGTGACTCGCGCGGAAGACTTGGCAACTTCATCGTCGTTGAGCGAGATCGGGATGGTGGCGGTTCGGCGAGTCACTCGCTGCGACAATTCGTCTCGCAATTCTTGGATTTGCCCGCGCAGCAGCTCCAGATCCCAGCCATCAGGCCGAGTGTCCGAGTTCTTACCGGAAGCCGTTTCCTTACCAGCACGACGCGCCAGCGAGTGGTCGGAGACACCAAGATCAGAACCACTCGCTGGCGCGTCGTGCTGGTGATTGATTCGAGAATTGTCCGACGGAGTCGCCAGTTCGTCGGACGAATCTGGAGATTGGACGGAAAACTCCACCGAGCCAATGGTCACAATGTCGCCGGGGTGCAGTCGCACTTCACCCCGCACAGGATGGCCGTTGTGCCAAGTCTTCGAGTCCCACGCCTTCAGGACACTGGCCTGTCCTCCGCACAGCACAAGAGCATGACGCGGCCGCACACCATCACCGGCAATCCGGTAGCTGCATGTCGCGGCCGAGCCGACGGTCCAGCGACCGGGCTTCAACATCAGCTTCGGCAGTGACGATGTCCGTGGAGCCAAGACCATGAAGTTTCCAACGATGCAAGTCGCAGCGCTTGATAGAATCCGTCCGGTAATCGGGAATACGCGGACTGCCTGATCCGAGCCGCTTGGTGCGATCAGACAAATCCTGCCGACTGGGAGACGGCCGACCTTGTTGACCGGTCGATTTCGACTCTCCCATAATCGGTCGTCGGGGAATGTGGACTCTTGGCTGAAGTGGAGACGAACGCCATGTCGGGGTGGCTCTCGCGAGCGAAAGGAGCTTTGAGCGGTCGTGAGGCCGAAGTCGCTCTCGAACCGATGAAGTTCGCTTGCCCATGCGGCCACAAAGTCGAAGCCACACGCCGCTCGGAGTTTCAGCGAGTCCTCTGCTCGGACTGCGGCGAACGATTTTTTCTGTTGCCGATCGATGTTTACCCGCGCCCGGTGATGAAGATCCGCAAGGTCCAATCGCCAAAATCGGCGGAGACGACAAAGACGAAATCCCCCAGCAAGTTATCCACGCCGACGGAAGTCGCTCCCGCACGACCGGGGATCGACCTTCAGGCCGAACTGACGACCGCCCTCACAAAGGTTCGCTCGCGGTTCACCCCTTTGCGGCTGATCGTGTTGAGCTTGCTGACGGTCATCGGTCTGACCGGCTGGTGGCAATGGAACCGCGCGGCTCGATCATCGGCGGAGGCCGATTTCAAATCGGCCACGGAATCAGGAATGGCGGCCTTACAGAAGGCTGATTATGTCGAGGCCGCACAACATTTCAGCCGTGCCGCAGCCGCCGCCGATCTGCTGCATCGTACGGACGTCTCCGCCGAGCAAGCTCGGCAGATGCACCGGCAACTGACCGCGCTCAACTCGTTGCTGACTCGCTCGCTCATCGAATTGATCGAGGCCGCACGAGCGACTCGGTTGCGCGAAAACGTGCTCGCCGCCGAATCGGAATTCACAAACCTCCATGCCGGCCGGTGGCTCGTCATGCAAAGCGAGATCGCGCCGCCGGAAGCTTCCACGACACCAGCAGATGTCCAATGGGAACAGCGAATCCAGATCTTCGACGAACCGTTGGTCCTGACCGCCAACCTGCCGGCCTTCGCGAAGATCCAAGCGACCTCCCCAGTGTCGCCCGTTACCCCCGCCTCCGCCTCCGCCGATCCTCCGCCGGCCGGCGCATCCGCGCTGAATGATCTCGGACAACGCGAAGTCGTGTTTGCCGCGCAAGTCGAATCGCTCAAATGGAACTCCGAGCAATCGGCCTGGGTGCTGACACTCAAGGCCTCTTCAGGTTTCCTGTGGACCGATTACGGCCTGTTACTCGCGGCGGGACTGCCGCCCGATGAACTGCACACGGAACCTCGACTGCGTGCGATGTTGACCGAACAAAGCGGCTGGATCGGAGCCATCGAATGAGACGGGCTGCAAGATTGCAAATTGCAAATTGCAAATTGCAAATCGCAATTTGGGGACAGCAAGAGGCATCCGATCGAAGTGCTGGATTGGAACGCCCAACCCCAGACACTCGTCAAGCTGGCGGATTCGTCCCTCCACAATTCACAATTTGCAATTTGCAATTTGCAATTTGCAATTTCTTTCTCCCCGTCATCCTCTTGCTGCTCGCACCCACCACAGTCTCCGCGGCCGGCGGCGCGCAGTCACTGCAAAGTTTCCTGGAGCTCAAGCCACAATGGCCGGATCTCGTTGGCTCGTCGTTTCGCATCGAGGGGCATTACGCAATTCTCGTTCGCGACTCGTTGAGGATGAAGAATTGCGATCTGCCATTCAAAGCGGCGCAACCGATCAAACTAGTGGGCAATTCCAAAGTCATCGAGGTCTCTGGCCGACTGGCGAAAGAGACGACCGGCGGCAAGTTGTATTTCGAGGTTGAGCAAGTCCGTCAATTGCCGACCGACCTGCAGACAATGGCGGAGCGCGAACGTGCAATCACACGAGGCACCTCGAAGCAGTGGTACGAATTGGCCGAGTGGGCTGGCCCTCGCGGTAAGTTTTACAGCGACGAGGAACTCCTGGAACGAGCGAAACTTGCCAACCGCAAAGGTTTGAACCTCGAACGGCAAGAACTGAAAGAACTCACACCCACAAGTTTGCGCACGTTGACTTCCCGCATCTCCGATTTGGGCCTGGAAGATTCGCTGCGGCTCGACTGGCTGCACGAGTCCTACTGGCTGGAGTGGGAAGCGTTGAGGAAGTCTGCACCGCAGGTCGATCTCACAGTCGAGGACATCGACCTGACGAAAGACCCGGTGTTTCAGTTTCTCAGTCGGCTCGACAGAGACTTGCCCGGCGCGAAGGCCCGTGTCGCGGATGTCCTGCCGCTGCTGGCCAACGAGTACCGCCGAAACTCCGTGCTGACGTACCACAACGCTTCCGAGGTCAAACGCCGCACGCTCGAACGCTTGTTCCACACGGAAGTCGCGACCGCGACGATTGCTCGCGTCACGAAACCGGACGACAGCAACGGCAGCGAGATCGCCAATCGCATTGACGAGCTGATCCCCGAACAACACGAACTCGCCGAGAAACACCGTGATGCGGAACTCCAATTCCTGGTGAAGAACTCGGCGACGTTGAGCCGCAACCAACTTGGCGACCTCGTTGAGCGTTGCCGTGACCGCAAACAACCGAATCTCGCCAAAGAGGCGATCACGCGTTGGCTGGCTCGGCGCGAACAGTCACTCCGCAAAGATGGAGTGACCGGATTGATCCAGCTCTCGGACGAACGCCTCGCGCTATTGCAAGACCAGCCTGGTGCGGGAGCCTTGCTGCTCGAGGCGTTGCCACTCGCGCCGAAGAATGAAGACATTCTTGAACGGCTGAAGAAGCTCGGCTATCAAGAAGTCAACGGTCAGTGGGTTGCGCCACAGTTGAATCCGGCGGCACCAAACACCCCAATGCCGGTCGTGAACGAGACGGAACTCGAACGATTCATCCGCCTCGGAGTCCCGAAGATCGGCATGACCCCCGCTCAACTGCTGAAGTGCCTGGGTTCACCACAGTCTCTGACGCGCGTTGCGACGTCCGGCCGAGTCACAGAGACCTGGACCTACCGCGACGGTACGACCGTGCGCTACAGCGTCACGGTTGAGCGCCGTCCCAGCCGCGGCACAGCCGAGGTTGTGGCCGTGCAGTGAGACCCTTTGGAGCGCGGCGACTTGACGCCGCCTTGGAATTCACCAACTCGGAAAGCCAATCGATGTCCCCACTGACCGCTGCATTTTTTCTCACACTTCTGGCCGCTGATCCAGCCGACCTCATCGTCCATCACGCGAAGGTCGTGACAGTCGATCCGCAGTTTCGCATCGTCGAGGCCATCGCCGTTCGTGGCGACCGGATTGTCGCGGCTGGCAAAGACGAAGACATCCTCAAGCACTCCGGCCCGAAGACAAAGGTAATCGACCTCGAAGGCCGCACCGTGCTGCCGGGACTGATGGATTCGCACACGCATCCGACCGGAGCAGCGATGTACGAGTACGATCATCCCGTCCCGGACATGGAGACGATCGCCGAGGTTTTGAAATACATCGAACAACGGGCCAAACTTGCGGAGGAAGGGGACTGGATCACAATCTCGCAGGTCTTCATCACGCGACTGCGCGACCAGCGGTTTCCCAATCGGAACGAGCTGGATCAAGTCGCCCCGAAGAACCCCGTGCTGTTCGCGACCGGCCCGGACGGAGCGGTCAACTCGCTGGCGTTGAAGCTCAGCGGCATCGACAAGGATTTCAAAATCACCGACGGGCAGCCCGGCTACCTCGAACGCGACCCGAAGACCGGCGAGCTGACCGGTATCCTGCGAAGCTGCACGCGGCTGGTGAAAACGAAATCCAAGTCGAAGTCGGCGACTCCGGCCGAGCAACTCGATCGGCTCAAGCAAATGCTCTCGGCCTACAACGCCGTGGGACTGACAAGCATCTCCGACCGCAATTGCGGCGACGGAGCCGTCGATCAGTACGACAAGCTACTGAAGGACGACGCCTTGACGTGCCGGATTTTCTGCTCGTATGCCGTCAACGCTCAGGATTCGCTCGACAAGATCGAGCAGCGATTGAAGAAAGCGGCCGAGCATCCGCGACACGCGAAAAACGATTGGCTCTGGCTGCGCGGCGTGAAGTGCTTCCTCGACGGCGGCATGTTGACCGGCAGCGCGTACATGCGCGAACCGTGGGGCGTGAGCACGATCTATGGCATCACCGATGCCGAGTACCGTGGCCTGCAATACATCCCGGCCGACAAGCTGAAGGCAATCGCCCGGCTGTCGTTCGACAACGGCTTTCAATTCACCGCGCACTCGGTCGGCGACGGCGCGGTCCACGCTCTGATCGAAGCCTACGAGTCGATCAACCGCGACCTACCGCTGCGCGAACATCGGCCGTGCATCACGCACTGCAACTTCATGAGCCGCGAAGCGATCGACCGGATGAAAGCAGTCGGCATCGTCGCCGATTTGCAACCAGCCTGGCTACGGCTCGATGGAGCCACACTGCTCAAGCAATTCGGCGAGCGACGCACCGAGTACTTCCAGCCGTACAAGTCGGCGTTCGACAGCGGAGTTGTGATCGGCGGCGGCTCAGACCACATGCAGAAGTTCGGCAGCTTGCGTTCGATCAATCCGTACAACCCGTTCCTCGGAATGTGGATCGCGCTGACTCGCCAACCCCGCTGGGCCAAACAACCGCTGCACCCCGAGCAGCGCATCACTCGCGAGCAAGCCTTGCAGCTCTACACGATCAACAACGCCTTCGTGATGTTCGCCGAGAAGGACAAAGGCTCGCTGGAAGCCGGCAAGCTGGCCGACTTCATCGTCCTCGACCGGGACTACATGACTTGCCCGGTGGCCGAGGTCGCCGACATCGAAGTACGGCAGGCGTTCGTTGGCGGGCGGGCGGTTTACGATTCAACGGCAAAGTGATTCTGCAAAAATGGCAAAAGGGGTACGACGAATTGAGGGAGACGACGAATGAGACTGCCCATTCGTCGTCTCCCTCAATTCGTCGTACCCTCTCCTTTTCTAGACCGGCCTTGCCCAATGGTCGCGATACTCGCGAGTCAGCAACATCGCCGCTTCGCTGTCGCCGGTGATCTGCTCTTTGACTGGATCGAATTGGATGACTCGACCGGCGCGTGTCGCAATGTTGCCGAGGTGACAGAGCGCCGTCGAAAGGTGATTGATTTCGATGTCAGCGTTCGGTCGTGCTCCGGTGCGGATACACTCCAGGAAGTTGGCGTGATGCGCGGCGAGGTCCGGCGCGTTGCCGCTCGATTCTTCGATCAGCTTGTTCTTCGGGCCGTAGATCGCGTACCGACCGGCCTTGCCGAAGATCATCATTCCTTCGGTGCCGTAGTAGGCGTTGCCGTTTTCGAAGCCTTCTTGGACGTACGGGGACCAGATGCGTTGTTCGAAGATCAGTTGCTTCGGCTTGCCGGCTTTCGTCGCGGCGGCGTACTCGTAAACGATGTACTGCGTGTCGGCGTGCTGCATGTCGTCGTCGAAGAAACTCTTGCCGCCGAGCGCGGCGATGCGATTCGGATGGGTTTTCATGCCCAAGCCCCACAGGGCCACGTCGATGTCATGCACGCCGTCGTTGCCGATGTCGCCGCAGCCGAAGTCGTACCACCAGCGCCAAATGCCGTGCAGGAAGTTCGACTGGTACGGCCGATGCGTCACCGGCCCCAGCCACAAGTCGTAGTCGAGATGCTTCGGCGGCTCGGACGGCTGTTGTTTGCCGATCGTGCCGCGACGCTGACTGTTCCACGCCTTCGCGACCAGGATTTCGCCGATGACGCCGGTCTTGAGTTTCTCCATCCCCTTGATCGCGTGAGCCGTACTGCGAGTCTGCGTGCCGACCTGCATGACGACTTTGTTCTTGCGAGCCGCTTCGATCATCAGCCGCCCTTCGCGCAGGTTGTGCGAGCAGGGTTTCTCGACATAAACGTGCTTGCCGGCGTTCGCCGCCAGGATCGCGGCCGGAGCGTGCCAGTGATCCGGCGTCGCGATCCAGACCGCCTTCACTTCCTTGTCATCGAACACCTGCCGCATGTCTTTGACAATCTTCGGAGCCTGCCCCGATCCCTTCGTGATCGTCTCCGCCGCGCGAGCCGCGCGCTGCTCATCAACATCGCAAACATAAGCCACGCGCACCGCCGAATTCGTCGCGAGCTGATTCGTATGAGCCATCCCCATCCCGCCAGGGCCGATCACCGCGACTGTCAAACGGTTCGGATCGCTCTTTGCCTTGTCGTCGGCGCTGGTCTCCGACGAGTACAGCCATGCGGCTGAAGCGGTGGCTGCTGCAATGGTCGAAGACTGTTCGAGAAATTCGCGGCGCGTGTTGGACATGGCGATCTCCAAAAAATGTTTCGTTGCGATGTTGATTGTCCGGCCGAAAGCTGTGAGCCGATGGCCGAATGCCGTTATTCCAAACTCATCGGAGGAAAAGCATACCGGCCAACGGCCATCGACTCACAGCCATCGGCCGAACAACGATCGATCGCGTCAAGGAACCTTCATGCCCCATGGGTCATCATCCGGTCCAACGGTCTCAATCTCTTCGTGCATTCTCGCTTTGAAACGTTGGTACTTGGCACCGTGAGGGCTGAGATGCGCGTATTCATTCCAAATCCAGTCGATCGTCGCCATGTCCACATTCCCGTCGAGCCGATCCTTCAGTCGCTGTTCGAAAGCCGCGATGGTCGGCCCATCCACCTCGAACATCAGTAGGCTGTTGCCGTGGAGATTCCACGTCCATGCGACCGCGCTTGCCCATTGTCCGCGAGTGACATTCGGCGGACGCCTTTGAGCCAATGATCCGATCAATCGTTCGACCGTTTTGTCGTGGCGTCGCGGTGCAAGGTATTTTCGATCAAACCATCCGCATGCGGAGACGATCAGGCCAAGAACGACAATCACCGCGACCAACCACTTCCGAAGTCGTGTCGGCTGCGCCGCAGATCGAGAGACAGGCCCGGACATGACGCCGCCCATTATCGAATGGCTGGCTCATCGGATCGGTCACAGTTGCGACCGCACCCAATCGCGGAAGGCATCGACGACACCATTGCCGTCCATCTGTTTTCGGAGTTCCAAAAAACGGGCGAGTTCCGCCATCGGAATGTCTGGGAAGAATCGGCTTACGTCTTTGACGACGTATATGCCGTCGCCCCCCAATTCATTGACGGTTAGTTTCGAGCCGTCATAGCGCCAGACTTCGGGAACTCCCAGCCCGGCATAAACACTCATCCGGTCTTTTGCGGCTGGCGACAATTCGACTTCGATGGCCAAATCGGGAACCGGGTCCACGGCGAGGTCGATGTCGTCCTTGCCTCGCATCCGTGGTTCATTTTCCAAGTAGTAGCACTCGTCCGGCTCCAAGGCGCGCAAGGCACTCTCTTTGGCACAGGTCATGTCTCCGCAGCTCAAGATTGGAATGCCGAACTCCCTCGTCAGCACATTGACGAACCGCCCCAGCAACCGACTCAGGATCCCATGCCGTCCTGATGTGGACATGAATTCGAGCCTCCCGTCTTCATAGGTTGTGCGGACATGACGTCCTTCCAAAGCCTTCGCGATCAGTTGATACGATTTCCAACTGACATCCCACAGGACGAAGCGTTGTTCCGCACTCGCGTCGGCGGTTTCTATTGCGCGAAGTCCGCCAGATCGCACGGGCGGTGGAAGCGATCGGACAGGAGTAACGAGACGTGTCATGATTGTTCTCCAATCAACTTGCCATCGTTGGCGGGAAGTTACGCCAGCAGTGTATCGACGACGTCTCCCGTTGGTACGAGGCGGAACGGGCGGTTGGTGGCGTCGTGGATTTCGCGGTCGTGGCGCAGGCCGAGGCAGTGGTACATCGTGGAGACGATGTCGCCGGGGATCAGTGGGTCGGAGGCGGGGAAGGCTCCGGTCTTGTCGCTGCTGCCGTAGATCAAGCCTTGTTTGAAGCCGCCGCCGAGCAACATCAGGCTGTAGCAGTAGTTCCAGTGGTCTCGGCCGGCGTCGTTGGCGTTGATCTTGGGAGTCCGTCCGAAGTCGCCGAACACCGCGACGATCGTGCGATCGAGCAACCCGCGATCGGACAGATCAGTCAGCAAGCTCGAACACGCGGCATCGAGTTGCGGCAGCAGCGTCCCCTTCAGCTTCTTGAAGTTGCCGCCGTGCGTGTCCCACGTCGCGTTCGCATCGGGTGCCCACGACAGCGTGACGAGCCGCGTCCCCGCTTCGATCAAGCGCCGAGCCAGCAGCGTACTCTGGCCGTAGATGTTCCGGCCGTAGGTATCGCGCACGGCGTCCGGTTCTTCCGAGAGCCGAAACGCTCGCTGCGTGTTTTCGGAGGTGAGCAGTTGCAACGCTCGCTGCTGAAAGCCGGTCATCGAGTCGGCCGCGTTGACCCCGGCTTGTTCGCGCAGTTGCGAATCGACCGTCTCGAACAACCGCCGCCGCAGCGCGAGCCGTTCGGTCGAGACATCGGCCAGCAGCGTCAGTTCGGGAATCGCGAACTCCGGCGAGTTCGGATCGCGGAGCACAAACAGCGGATCGCGCGAGCGGCCGAGGATGCCCGCGAAGAATCCCGGCTGAGGCGGACCGCCTGCACCTTCGGCGGTGATGTACGGCAGATGAACTTGCGGGACGATGGCGCGTTCTGGCGGTCGGACCATCGAGAGTACGCAACCGGGAGACGGGTAATCGGTCGGGCGTGTGCCGCCGCCGATCTCGCCGCGATCGTGGCCGGTCATTGCGGCGTACACGGCGGCGGCATGAGCGTTGTTGACTCCGTGGTGCATCGAACGGACGACCGTCGCTCGGTGCATGTGCCGTGCGAGCTTCGGCATTTGATCGCTGACGAAGTAGCCGGGGAGCGAGGTCGGGATCGGCTGGAACTCACCCCGAATGCCGTCGGCCGCGTCGGGTTTCATGTCCCACATGTCGAGATGGCTCGGCCCTCCGTTCAAGAACAGGATGACGCAATGATCGGCCTTCGGAGCGAGCGTCTGCGCTCGGCGCGGGTCTCCCGCCCCCGCCGCCTCGCGAGCCGCGAGCATCTTCGGCAACGACAAGCCCATCAGCCCCAACCCGCCGACTTGCAACAGATGGCGGCGGGAGAGTTCTCGGATTCGATTTGAGTCTGTGAGATTCAGCATGTGTCAGTCAGTCCCGAAGGGACGTCGGAGTAAAGCCGGGGGCGTCAGCCCCCGGTCCACGATGTTATGAAAATGCAGCCCTGAAGGGGCGACGCAGCGAATCACTTTTCCGTCGCCCTTTCAGGGCTTCCCAAACATTGGTCTCATTTCCGGGGGCTGTCGCCCCCGGCTGTATTCTGTCGCCGCTTCGCGGCTCAACTCAATTTCAAAGTCTTGATTCTGGACTCAGCTATTCCTCACCGTGAGTTAGGGCTTGGATGTCCTTCAAACGCTCCAAATGTTCTTTACTCGGATGAAACGGATCGAAACCTTCAAGCTGAGCTGCAATCACCGGAAAACAAAGAGCGAGGTTGAAAATTCCGGCCTTGCGTTGGCAGACGTCACCGGAATGGAGTTGGCTAAAGACATAGACTCGCAGACTTTCAGCAGGCTCACCGCGTTCCAGGAGTATGGAAATCACCAAACTGGATATGTCAGTGGAATCGATACCAGGTTCATACAACACATCTCGAAGACTGGCCGTCGTCTTTCGTCTGTACCATCGTTCCGTCCCGCGATTCGTGATCGTCGACGCCAGACAACCCATGAGGAGCCCTAACGCTCCGCCGACCAAAGCGCCGATTACTTTTACTTTTCCGGGTAGTCCATACCACTTAAATCCTGATTCTGCTCCGATCATGCCGCTGAAGATAATTGCAATGATATGCAGTAGGGTGAAGAGGTTTGGCCGCATGATACTCGCGTTGCCGTCCCGGTTTGTGGAAATCGTGACGACGTCCAAAATTTGGATTACATGTTGGCATCCGGGAACGTCATCACGACCAGCGGCGACGAGTTGCCTTTGTAGCTGCCGTCCTTGTCCACGACTTTGCCGTTGCCGTTGCTGTTGGCGTTGGTCGTCAGCAGCGCGAGCCACTTGCCGGACGGATGTTGCCGCACGGCGTGACAGTTCGAGAGCTTCGTTTCGGAAAGCGGCTGCTCATCCTCGACGCGCCAGCAGAGGAATTTGCCTTGGCCCGGATTGCCGCTGGTCGAGATCAGCCAGCAGCCGTCGGGATGCCACGCGAAATCGGTGACGTACACGTCGCCGGTTGCTCCGAGTTCCGCTTTCTTTTTGAGTTCGCCGGTCGCGACGTCAAACGCGAGCACAGTAGGCTTCCCCTGCACGTTTCCTCCGTTGACCGGCTGAGTCCCGCCGACCAGCAACAACGCTCCGTCGGGGCTGACGGCCATCGCTCGGATGCCGCCGACCAATTGCAGGCGATCGGGCTTGAAGAGCAGCGCGGCATCGAACTCGCGGACTTTCGTCGGCGGGGTCGGGAGACCCGCGCCGAGCGCTGGGCGCGGGTCTCCCGACCCGGCCAACTCCCATTGCGAGAGTTTCGCTTCGAGCGAACCGACGAAGATTGACTTGCTGTCCGGAGCGAATCGCAACTCTGACAGGTCGCCGCCGACTTTGATCTCCGATTGTTGCTTGCCGTCCGTTGACCAGAACAGGACTCGGCCATCACGGCCACACGTCGCGATCTTTTGGCCATCGGGAGAGACCATCACGCAGCGAATCCAGCCGTCGTGAGCGTTCGCAACCTTCCACACTGGATCAACGCCGTCGTCGCAGTACGACCAGCAGGCGAGATTGCCGAACGAGTCTGCCGCGACTGCGAGTTTGCCGTCGGGCAAGCACGCGCACGCACTGACCCACGACGTCAGACCGGTCAGAGGCGACTTCTCGGTCAGTTCCGGTTCGGGCTTGTCGAGCACCACGTTCCAGCGACCAACGGTCCCTTCCATGCTGCCGGCCAGCAGGAACACGCCGGTCGGGCTGAAGCAGGCCGAGACAAACTGCTGCGGCAGTTCGAGCGGCTTCTTCGCGGCTTTCGGAGTGAACTTGGCTTTGAGTAGGGCGGGGTCGTTCATTGAGATGCCTCAAGATTAGGTGCTAGCGGGAACAGACGTCTTTTGGAGGTGCTCCTGAATCTGAGCAACAATCTCGTCGTCTTCGACATTCCAAACCGACTCCGGCGTCGGGTCCGACCACGCGGCCACGTTGCAGAGCAGTTGGCCCAACCGCCAATCTGGATAAAGCCGCCAAAGCTCTTCGACCTGAGCCAAAACCTCAGTGATCCGTTCGGGGTCCCGCATGATTTGATTCCTGACGTTTCGTTTCGGTCACGGGCAATCGCGCACTTTTCGCAGACGGGAAAAGTCGGCTTGCGGCCGGGTTTCGATGATTTCCACAATGACCAGTTTTCCGGGCACCTGTCGGTAAACGCGAACCGCTCGCGTGGCACCGTTGTTGATCATCAACTCTCCATTTTTACCTTCGGTCACCAGGATGGGAGGCATGGATTCGGTCTCACCGCCAAATTCCCTGATCTGTTCTTGAAGCCGCCAGAGGTCCGGCCCCGACTGCCGTCCCGGTGGCAACCTCAACTCTCCGGGATCGACCAAGCGAAGGCTTGCCATCAATGACTCCTTGACGACTCGGTCATCGTCACAGGACTCATGCCAGCACCTCCTTCACAGCGTGCATCTCGTCGTGAGCGATCGGCAGCGGCTGGCCGTGGTTGTCGAACTGCGTTTTGTCCGAGTCGATGCCGAGCGCCGAGAACCAAGTGTGAAACATGTGGCCGATGTCGTAGGCGTCTCCTTCGACGGCCGTTCCTTTCGTGTTTGTCTTGCCGACCGTGAGGCCGCGTTTGACGCCTCGGCCTGACATCGCCAGCGACCACGCTTCGGGGAAGTGATCGCGGCCGACATGTCCGTTGATGCGCGGCGTGCGGCCGAACTCGGACATCGTGATGACCAGCACGTTGTCGAGCATCCCGCGCTGTTGCAGGTCTTCGACGATCGACGCGAACGCCTGATCGTAGCGCGGCATCAGCGAGGCGTGGCCGTTGAAGTTGTCGCCGTGCGTGTCCCAGCCATAGCTGGTAACTTTCACGAACGTGATCCCGGTCTCCAGCATTCGCCGAGCCAGCAGCATGTGCCGGCCGAACTCGTGATCGCCGTAACGCTCGCGGTCGCGCGGATCGACCTTCGATAAATCGAACAACGACTGTTGCCGCATCAGCTCGCGAGCCGACTCGAAGACGTACCCGTTCGCCTCGGCCGAGCCAGGACGACGTCGCAGCCGGTAGCGTTCATCTGCTTTGACTCGCAACGACTGCCGCAACTCTTCGTCCGCCTCGCTGACCGATTCGGGGCGAGTCATGTTCTCCGGCGGCTTGCCGTCGCCGAACGCGACCGCTCCGAACTGCGGGCCGAGGAACCCGGCATCCTGATAGATGAACCCGCTGCTCCCCGGTTTGACCGAAACGTAAGCCGGCAGCCCCGTCCCTTGATTGCCGATCAGCTTCGCGACTGACGAGCCGAAGAACGGATACGTCACGCCTCGGTTCTTCGGATCGCCTCGCTGAATGCGGGGCACACCGGCCGAGTGCGAGTTGTCCTGAGTACACATCCCGCGCACGACGCACAGATGCTGCATGATCTTCGCCGTGCGCGGCATCAGTTCGCAGACTTCGATGCCGGGCACGGTCGTCTGAATCGGCCGAAACGGTCCACCGAACTGCGAGTTCGGTTTCGGATCCCAGCTCTCGTACTGGCTCATCCCGCCGTCGATCCAAACGAAGAGCACCTGCTTCTTCTGCTTGGCCAGTCCGTCGCCGAGAGCCGCTTCAAAGGGGAGACCACTTGCGGCGGCGGCTCCGGCGGCAGACATCCCGCCCAGCCAGGCTCGGCGCGACAGACGATGCTCCCAGGGTTTGCAGAGGTTTTGCATTGGGCTGCGGCCTCCTCGCTTGTGGTTCGGAAAAGCTGGGAAAGTCTAGGGTTCGACTCAGTGGATCACCACCATTTTTTCTTCGGTCATCTCGCGGATGGCGTAGCGGGGGCCTTCTTTGCCGGTGCCGCTGTCTTTCAGGCCGCCGTAAGGCATGAAGTCGGCTCGCCATTGCGTCCCCCAGTTGATGTGCAGGTTGCCGGCATCGACCTCGCGAGCGAATCGCAACGCGCGGTCGAGGTCGCGCGTGAAGATGCTGGCCGACAGCCCGTAGTTCGTGCCGTTGGCGAGCGTGAGCGCCTCGTCGAAATCGGTGAACGGCGTGACGGCGACCGCCGGGCCAAACAGTTCGTCGCAACTGATCCGCTGGCTCGGCGAGACGTTGGCGAGGATCGTCGGCGCATGCAGCGTCCCTCGCCGAGTGCCGCCGGTGACGAGCGTTGCGCCGGCGGACGTCGCTTCGTGAATCCAATTCTCAACGCGAGCGGCGTCCGATTCGCGGATCATCGGCCCCATCTTGGTGGACTCGTCGAGCGGATTGCCGGTCGTCAGCGCTTCGACGCGCGGCTTGAGCGCATCAAGGAAATCGGCCGTCCGAGTTCGCGGCGTCAGAATCCGCTGAGCCGAGATGCAGACCTGCCCCGCGTTCGCGAACCCGGACATGGAGACGAGCTGCGCGGCGCGATCAAGATCGGCGTCGTCCATCACGATCACCGGGCTGTTGCTGCCGAGTTCCATCGTGACTCGTTTGACTCCGGCCATGCGACAGATCGCCGTGCCGACTTCGTAGCTGCCAGTGAAGCTGATCTTGCGAACTCGCCGATCCGTGCAGATCGCCGCGCCGAGTTCGCTGCCCGGCCCCGTGAGACATGCGATCGCTTGCGGCGGGAGTCCCGCTTCGAGCAAACATTCGACGAGCTTCAACGCCGTCAGCGGCGTGTCCCCCGCCGGCTTGATGAGCACCGCGTTGCCCGCCGCAATCGCGGGCCCAACTTTGTGAGTCACCAAGTTCAGCGGAAAGTTGAACGGCGTGATCGCCGCGACGATGCCGCACGGTACTCGCAGCGTGAATCCAAACTTGCCCGCTCCGCCGGGAGCAGCATCCAGTGGCAAGACCTCGCCGGTGATCCGCTTGGCCTCTTCGGCTGAGACTTCGAGCGTCTCGCAACCTCGGCTGACTTCGAGCCGACTCTCGGCCAGAATTTTTCCCTCTTCGAGCGTGATCGTCTTCGCGAACTCTTCGGAGCGTTTCTGAATCAGTTCGACGGTCTTTCGCAAGATGCGACAGCGATCGGAACTGGGCATCTTCCGCATCAACTTCGCCCCTTCGACCAGCGTGCCGATCGCGGCATCAACGTCGGCGGCCGTGCCGCGCGGGACGGTGTCGATGACCTCGCCGTTGAACGGGTTCGTGACGTTGATCCGGTCTGCTCGGTCGTGCCATTCGGCGGCGAAGAACATGCGCATGGGAATGATCCTGGTGTTCCGAAGTCTCAAAAGACTTCGGAAGTTTGTCGGCAATCAAACCGCCTGCCAACCGTTCGGCGGTGAGCGGTCTATCCTCGGCGTTGTCTCAAGCGTCGTGTGAACGTCACCGCTGTTCCGCACTCGCCGAAGACGATCTACCCGCACAACCCGGAGCCGGGGAGTCACGGCTATCTGGTCTTCGAGAACCCACTGGCGGCCACGAACACACGGCTGGCCGGTGCCGGTGATCTTCGAGTCCTTCCCGATCCGGCTGTTTCCTCCCAAGGAGCAGCGGCCGAAGCTGAAGCTGCAAGTGAGCAGTTCGCGAGCGGTCTCGGGGGCATCGCTCGACCCGTTGTTGCCGAAGCCGCCGGACGTCGGCTTCTTCGGCCGCGACGAAACGCTGCTGGAACTGGACCGCTCGTTCGACACGCAATCGGTGGTGCTGCTGCACGCCTTCGCCGGCAGCGGCAAGACGTCGGTCGCCGCCGAGTTCGCTCGCTGGTACGCGCTGACCGGCGGAGTCGATGGCCCGGTGCTGTTCACGTCGTCCGAGACCCACCGCCCCGCTCGCCTGTCTCATTCCGGCCCACGTGAGGTACCTCTCGGCCGCGACGTTCCACGTCGGAGCACGGATCGAGCGTTTCTCGATCGTGCTATGAAAACAAAAAGGGCCGCCGCGAACTCCCGCCATCCGCGACGGCCCCGGACCCTGAGCGACAATGAGACAGTTGGCCTCAGGGTTGTGGAATTTTCTCTGAATTAGTCGTTCAGAATGCCTAGCAGCGTTTCCTCTTCTTCGAGGATCACGATGCGGGGCGTGACCATCATCATCAAACTTTGGGTTTCGCGACCAACGCCGGTGTTCTTGAACAGTCGGCTGAGGTACGGAATCTTGTTGAGGATCGGCACGCCAGCCATGTTGCGGCTTTCGCTCAACCGTTTGACGCCGCCGAGCAGCACAGTGCCACCATCCGGCACGGCCACAGTCGTCAAGATGTTTGTCTGAGCGATGATCGGCTGCTGCACCGTAATTTCACCAGCACCGGCCGCTTGAAAATTCCCGCCGCCTTGACCGCCGCCTTGACCACCGCCGCCTTGACCGCCGCCTTGACCACCGCCGCCTTGTCCGCCACCGCCACCGATGCCGCCGAATCCGGACTGCGCGGCCATCGCGAGATCGGTTCGATCACCCATCGCTTGGCCGAACAGGCCGTGGTTGTAGACGCCGCCATACTCCATGCCGGCACCACCGCCGATTCCGCCAAAACCACCTTGTCCGCCGCCGCCACCTTGTCCTCCGCCACCTTGTCCACCTTGACCACCGCCTCGTTGGCCACCGCCGCCACCGGCGGAGACGAATGTGAAAGCGGTCACTTCGCGGATGGTCGAGAAGGTTGGCGTCACCGCCAGACGGACGTAACGACGATCCGCCGAAATCACGGCCTGCACCGTCATGCCGACACCCTCAAAGACCTGAGTGATGATAGGCTGATAGCCGACGGCGAACGCACCCACGACCGGAATCAACGAGGTCACGAATGGACGCTGTGCTCCGTCAAAGACAGTTCCGGTTCCGCCGTTGAACATCGTGACCTTGGGAGCGCTCATGATGTTGTTGCGGCGATCTCCTTGAGCGGCATTGATGAAGAAGAATGTTTCGATGTCGCTGAGGATCGCGAAACCGATATTCACACCGGCGTTGGCATCGAACCGTCCGAAGTCCGGCACACCGATGCCGAACGACCCTTGCCGAAATGCGATGTCCATGTCTTGTGTAAACGAGTTCGCGCTTCCCAAGCCGACGACCTGGCCTCTGCCGTAGTTGTCGCGATCCGTCAATTCTCGCTGAGGTCCTTGTGTGAAAAAGGTTCCGGCTTGGCCGCCTTGCTGTTGCTGGCCTTGCTGGCCCCCTTGCTGGCCCCCTTGACCTTGCTGCTGTTGTTGGCTCGGCAGCAGTGAGCCGAACGGCGGGATTGGAATCAAACCACCTTGTTGCTGACCCTGTTGTTGACCACCACCACCGCCCCCACCACCGTGTTGCTGACCCTGTTGCTGACCGCTGTACAGATTCGGTCCACCCAGGCTGTCTTGCAGGTCGAAGTCGAAGTCGACGCCGATTCGCTCGAAGAAGTTATCGGAAACCGAAACGAACCGGACTTCGATCGTCACTTGCAGGTCTTGCAAGCGACGCAGTTGTTCCAGCAGATCCTTAATTTCTTCGTGAACCTTCTGAGTTTGCCGGATGACGAGGCTCAACGTAGTCTCGTTCCCTTTGATGTGACCATTGCCAGCCACTTCTTCCCACGAGTTGGGTTCGCAGGTCGAAGTAATCAGATCGATCAAGCTTTGGAAGTCGTGTCCCGCCGCTGCTCCGGCACCATTGAGTTGCCACTGCTGATTATTGTTGGACATCCACGGGCTTGAGGCAGGCGTGCTTCCCACCTGGAATTGTCCGCCTTGCAAGCCGCCGACGGACGGCACGCTCATTTGACCTCCGACATTGCCGGGAACGTTACCCGTACCGGCGAAGTTGATCGGATTGGCTTGGCCGGGCTGGATGTTCACAACCAAGTCCGCCACTGAGTAAGTCACCACGACCGCTTGGCCTTGCAGGCGTTGCTCGCTGGTGATCTTGAGGACTTCATTTTTGATCGTGTAGCCCAAGTTGAGCGGTTCGAGCAGCAGCACCAAGGCATTCTTCAGTTGGATGCCAGAGACATCGATCGACACCGGAGTCGTTTTCGAGTGGCTTTCATCCGCCAGGCCGGTCTCATCGAGCACGACGTTGACGTCGGCCATGGCTCCGATGTGTGCAATCACTTTGATGAGCGGTTCGTTTTCAAATCTCAGCGTGATCGGCCGGGAAAGACTGCTTTCAATCCGTTGCTCTTCCGGTGTGCGGACGCGCACGTCGGTGTTGTACTTGCCTCGGCGTCGGTCGGTGATGTCCTTCCAATCCTTGCCGAACTCGACGGAGATGCGATCGTCAAACGGAGTGGCAGCGTGTTCGACACTGTCGAGCGCGCCCCAGAAGCCCCGCTCTTTCGAATCTTTCAACTTCTCATTGCTATCGACGCGGCGGGCGAGGACCGATTTCAAGATCAGTGTCTCCGAAACCGGATTGTCCGGAGCGAGTTCCTTCGCTTGCTTGGCGAGGATTTCGGCCTCGGAGTACCGCTTCTGATCCATCAGATCGTTGTATTCCTTGACGAGGTTGGCGAACTCGCGCTCGACGCGCACCTTCGTGATGCGACCTCGGTCGATGGCCTCTTTGACCTCGTCATTGCGCTTGGACTGCACGAGATTGGGCTCCATCTGTTTCTGGAAGCTCTCGATCTCGGTGCGTGTCTTTCGGAGTGTCGTGGCCAGCGAAGCCGTGACCTGTTTCTCGAGCGGAGCGCTTTCGACGTTGGCCAATGCCTGGTCGAGAATTTCGATGGCCTTGGCCGGGTCTCTTTCACGCAGTCGGTCGGCGCGGAAGACGGCGTTGAGCACTTCGCTGCGAAGCCGGTCAACTTGCACCTTTTGCCGCTCGGCCGCGATGTCGATTGGACGTTGTGGATCGAGCGGGCGTGGTTCGGCGCTTTCGTCCGTGGTGTCGCCATCGGCCAGTTGCCCCGCCTGACCGCTCGTCAGTTGAATCGGCTTGCGGCGCGGACTCAGCTCTCGCAGATACTCTTGCAATTGCTGGCTGTGTCGGCCGTCGAGTTTTTGGCCGGACTGATAGGCTCGGACGAACGCTTGATGCGCGGCAGCCCTGTTCCCGCTTTGCAAATGAATCTGTCCTTCGCGGAAGAGTTGCTCGGCGGACGGCCCTTCCGGATGAATCACGGCAACATTGCTCGGTTCCGAGTCCTCTTCGGCAGCCGGAACCGGCAGTACGTCGAATTTGGATTTGTTCGCGACGTTCGTCGAAGGATTCGAAGACAATTCCGATTCCGCGTCGGGAGGCACCGCCGCCTTGTCCGTGTTGCGAGTTGCTCGCTGAATCGCCGCGAGTACGGATTCCGGGCGATCGTCAAACATGTCGAAAGCGACATTCATTCCAGAGGCCTGGGTGGCTTTTTCCTGAGCCTCCGAGACTCGGCCCGCTGCCAGATCGGCACGAGCTTGCTTCAACAAGGCCAAGGCTTGGACCTTCGAGTCGCTGGGCTCCGATTTCCTTTCCGCAGCCGGCTTCTGGGATGCGGCAATGCGGTTGATCTCTTCCAGCAGCGCTTCGGGTCGATCATCCCACAGTCCGAAAGTGGTATTGAGCTTTTGTGCGGCGAGCACCTTCTGACGAGCGGCCTCAATCCGCCCCGCCTGCAATTCTTGGCGAGCTTGCTGGAGTGCCATCATCGCTTGTTGGCGAACCTTTGCCGTGGATTGGTCGTCGGCCTCTTTGGCTTTGTTGGCAAGATTCGAGATGCCCTTGCCGGCCGCAGCGATGCGAGCTGCTCCTTGAGCGGACTCTTCGGCAATCTCCTCTTCGAGTGATTTTAACGGGGTGGCCTCGCGACGGATCGTCCCTGTCGCTTGGTTCTTTGCCGAGTTGGCGGCTGTCTTGGCGTTGTCAGCAAACGATGACTTCGTCGTTGGCACGTCCTCTTCATCAAGAGGAGATTCGACCAAGCTTGACGGCTGCTTCTTGGTTGGCGCTACGGAGTCTGACAACTCTTTCGCAGCAGACTTCGCCTTCAAGTTTCCCTTCGTGATCGTCACGTTATTCGACGCGCGATCGACTTGAGCCAACACTTGTTCCGGACGCAAGTCGAACAAGCTGTATGTGACATCCAGCTCTTTGGCTTCCAGCGCCAGCGATCGCGCTTGCTCCAAGTCTCCGTTGGTAGCGGCGATCTGAGCCTGTTTCAACAAGTGCTGGGCCATTTCCTTGTCGTTGTTGATGGGCGGCAATTCCGCCGTCGCGGCGGGTTGCTTCGGTTCGGGAAAGTCCTCATCCGTGGAACTTTCCTCGGCGAAGGGCGAGGCAGCCGGTTTCTTCGTCGTCACCGCTACGGACTTTTTCACCGGCAGCGGTTCTTCGTCATCAAACTCTGGGTCCGTGAACGACGATTTGGTCGCGGCGGGCTTGGTCGGCGCGGCCGATTCTTGAGTCTGTGCGAGGCTCTGAGTGCGCGGCGCGCCTTCACCAATGTTATTGGCTTGTCGGTCGATTTCCTCCAGGAGGTGATCCGGACGTTCATCGAAGACGGAATAGGCCACGTCGATCTCAGCGGCTTTTTCAACTTTGTCACGAGCCTCCGCAATGTCTCCGTTCACGAGGTCTCGGCGAGCTTGTTGCATCAACGACTTGACCATCGCAACTTTATCGGCAGAACTTGGAACAGCCGGACGTTTCGATTTCGGAGCAGATGCCTCGGCATTCGGCTCGTCGATTTCTTGTTCCTGTTTGACTTGTTTGATCTGCTCGTCGTTGATGGCGTTTTCAATCGGAGATTGTGTCGGCTGAGGCTTGGACGGCTTTGAGACGACATCTTCCAGATTGGTTGGGCCACTGGCGGTCGACTTGCGTGTGGAAGCCGCGGAGGCAGCTTTCGAGGACGCGCCTGGTTTGGTGCTTGGTTTCACGCTTGGCTTTGTCACCGTCGCCGTCACTGGTGCACGGTTCATGATGCTGGCGTCTAATTGCTCAATGAACTTTTCCGGCGAACGATCCTTTGGACCCCATTCGACCGGGAACGACTGCGCCCGCTCGGCCAATTGGCGAGCACCGGCGATATTGCCTCGAAGCGCCAACGCTTGGGCTTCCTTGAGTAGCTTTTCAGCCTCCTGGCGATACGCGGCGTCGCTCTCCTTGCCGGTCGTCGATTTGTTCGATCGCGACCGAGAGAACGGATTGATGCGGCCCAGCGACGAGCCACGCTCCGCAACGGGAGACGTGGACGTCGGCTGATCAGCCGACACGGGTCGCGTGGTCCCTCCGGGAAGAGTGGCCCACAGGCCGGATGCGGCCAACGACGTCCAGGCGAGAAGTCCGAGTGCCTTACGCAAAGTAAGTTCCTCCTTGAAACCAACTGGCGGGAGAGATCAGCGACGCTTGGGCATCGACGGTCAACGAAGACAGTCTCAGGGTGTGCGTGATGCCGGCGAGTCGCCGCGGGTGGGAGAGGTACAGTGGGGACAGGACAGGAAGGGAATTGATCGACAAGAAACCGTGGCGCGAGCCGGAAGCCCGTGCCGGAGAGATGTGGGCGGGAACCTATGACATCCTCACGAAGAGGGTCAACGGGTCTTGTTCCACTTTCTGACGAGTTTTTTTCAGATTCGCAAAAACGCCAAGTTCACGGCAAATGTTGCCGGAGAAAAAATCCCAAGCTCCAAAACCCAATGTCTAAGGAATGACCAAATCCAAAATCCTAAGAACCAAAAACGTGTCTGCGACGCGTGCGAATTCCCAACGATCCTCAATGAATGCCGCACATCGTACTGCAAGTTTGGGATTTGAAATTTGATCCTTGGGATTTCCTTGGACATTGGGTTTTGGAAATTGGGATTTCCTCACACCATTCGCCAGCGTGCTTGACGCAACTGCGCATTCGGCGAACCCGCCAGCAACTCGTACCACACCGTCACGAGCGTGCCGTCATCGCACTCCACCGTCGAGGGATATCCCATGTCGCCAGAGATCGCGTCGTCGCTGATCGTCAGCGGCTCGCTCCAACGGCGACCGTTGTCGTCACTGACGCGTGCAAGATTTCCGAACGGCTTGCGTCGATGACCATAGCTCATCAGCAGGCGACCATCACGCAGCCGCAGCAAATGAGAAGGCAAGCCCCACACACCGATCGAATGCGGCACCGACCAAGTTCGTCCGCCATCCGTCGATTCCGATTGCAGAGTCTCGCGCTCATTTGGCGAGTTGTGATTGCGAATGTGCCCGAGCAACGTGCCATCCGATGCTTCGACCGCGTGCAGTTCGTGATAATTTTTCATCGGATCGTCACCTGGCCGAGCGGGGATCGTCGCCAACCACTCCCACGTCACGCCATCGTCCTTCGATTCGCACACGCCGATGCGGTCATCCTTCCACAACGCTTTGCCCGCGTAAATCAGCCGCCCATCGCGCAGCACTGTCGGCCCATGCGGACTGTTGAGCGGCACCGCGTACCGCGCCGACCATGTTACGCCACCGTCGGTCGAACGGATCATCCAGGTTCCGACTTCCTTCTGCCGTTGCTCCGCCGTGATGCGGCCATGAGCCGCACGCCACTCCAACAGCAACAGGTCGTGTTCCAGTTTTTCTTTGCCGGGAGGCAGGGACTTCTTTTCCATCCTCTGCATCTCGGCTTCGTAAGCCAGTGACGTGAACGTCGTCACCAGAAGCGAACCCTTCGCCGTCTCCACGACGCCCGCGTCACGATCATCAATCGGCCCATCAATCAACACCTGTGGCCAACCCCACGACTTGCCGTCATCGTGCGACCGCATCATCTCGACGCGACCAAACGGACAGACGTGCTTCTCACGTCCGCCGGAGAACACCAGCAGCAACTCCCCATTCTTCCGCCGAGCCAACGTCGGCCACCCGTGATACAGCGGCGGCTTCCAACTGATGACCCGCCGTTCCAGCACCTCGATCTTCGGGGTGGCGGCTTGTGCGATGCCGCAAGGAAGAATCACACCGCCAACTGCGACGGCGCTCGCCGTCAGAAACTCGCGTCTGGTCTGCCGAATCGACATGGCTGGTTCCTCTGAATCATGCGGGAGGACGCATCGTACCAATTGACCCGTCGAAACTCAGTCCGCCAGAATCGCCCGCATGACACCAAAATCATTCCCGTGTGTTCTCGCAGTGCTCATGTTTCTCGTCACCCGACTCGCATCGGCTGACGACAAGCCCGCCATCAGTCTCGATCCGCAACGTGCGTTCGGGTACCTCGAAGACATCTGCAAGTTGGGACCGCGTCCGAGTGCTTCAGTCGGCATGACGAAGCAACAGGAGTTGCTCGACACCCACTTCACGAAGCTGGGTGGTCAAGTCAGCTTGCAGGAGTTTGACACGCCGCATCCACAAAAAGGAACTCCGGTGCGGATGAAGAATGTGATCGTGTCGTGGCACCCGCAGGCGAAAGAGCGAGTGCTGCTGTGTTGCCACTACGACACGCGGCCGTTTCCCGATCGCGACAAGTCGAATCCACAAGGCATTTTCCTCGGCGCAAACGATGGGGCAAGCGGCGTGGCTCTCTACATGGAAATGGCACACATGATCCCCACGCTGAAGACAACGTACGGCGTGGACATGGTGTTTTTTGACGGCGAAGAATTCATCTTTCAACGTGATGGCGGCAAGTATTTTTTGGGGAGCGAGTATTTTTCGGAGCAATATCGAGACCGGCCGCCACAGTATCGGTATCTCTGCGGAGTACTTGTGGACATGATCGGCGACAAGAAGCTCACCATTCGGCGTGAATCGAATAGTCTGAAGTACGCCCCCAAAGTGAATCGCAGCCTGTTCGACACCGCTAAGAGACTCGGAATCACCGAGTTCGTCCCGCTGCCGATGAAACAAGAGATCAACGACGACCACATTTCGCTCAACGTGATCGCCCGAATCCCCACAGTGGATCTGATCGACTTTGACTATCCCGCTTGGCACACGACGAAAGACACGCCGAGTCAGTGCAGCGGCGCAAGCCTCGTCAAAGTCGGTCGCGTGCTGCTGGAATGGTTGCAGCACGTCCCGGAAGACGTCGGCCGTTGATGCGAGAGTTGCTCCCATCACGCCCCTTCTCCCCTTGGGAGAAGGTGGCCGAAGGCCGGATGAGGGATTCATGGGGCATTGAAAGTTTCAATACTGATCGGCTCCCTCACCCCAACCCTCTCCCAAAGAGAGAGGGAGAAAGGCGATGCATCCGCCGCAATACCTCGCTTACCGGAAAAAGCTGCGGTCGCGGCGCGACTCGAAGTCGATTGGAGCACGCAGTCTCGGCGGCGAAACCGGCACTGGCTCGGATCGAATCTGCTCGACCGGCACATATTCTTCCGGCACCGGCTGACGAAGTTGCGGCTCGCGAACGGGCTGAGCCGCCGCACCGATCGCCAGCGAAAGCGTCAGCCAGCCGGACGAGGCATCCGAGCTGGCGAGTCGCAATTCCGACAATCGTTGATTCGGTGAAATCCTCGGCAGCGGGAACGCCTCGGGAAAAGTGATCTCCGGGATCGCGGCTGCCAACTGAGTGCGCGCCATCGTCTCGACCATGCCGACCAGCGACACGCCGGTGTCAGCCTTCGCGAATTCCAATTTGCCAGGAGTGAGTCGCCACTCACCACGTTCCAGCTTCGACGACCACGGCAATGTGATTTCGTCCTGAGCCAGCACCGTTTGACCGGCGACTTCGATGCCAGCCAGGACGATCAACCGCAACTCGCCGTCAGCAATCGTGACTCGCACGGGGTCTTTGTCGCCAAGCCGAATCAGCGGAGCGGTCCCCGGCAGAGGCTGCGCCGCGAGTTTCTTGTCGCGCGGCAGCACGCGACCGCCGAGCTTTGCGACGAACGATTCCAAAGTCTCGCGCAGTTGCGATTCTGTCATCGTCTTGCCGGCCAGATCGAGCTTTCGCAGCCACGCATTCACGACCGACTCGTGCAGCCAGACCGTGACGGCATCGCTATTGGAGACTTGCTGATTCGACGAATTTGTTTTGCCGACCTCTTGCCAGTTCATTTCCGGCGCATCCGCCCATGCGGCGGACAGCACCAGTTCCGAATCGGTCGAGCGGGCGGTCAGGCGTTGCGGCCAAAGATCGCCGAATTGCGACCGCATGCCGTCTCGCCATTCGCGATTGAACTGCGCGAGCTGCCGATCGGCATCGCGATTGAACTGCGGACCGAGTTGAGCCGCGAGATGCTCGGCGGTTTCGGCATCGACCTGTTTCTTCTGCTTGTTCGCCGTCTTGAGCGCCGTGCTGCGAGCCATCCCGCCGAACAGCGTCCCGTCGAACGCGGTCGTCGCATCGACGTGTTCGTTGTGGACATCGACCCACACCTGCGGCCGCTTGGTCGTGATTTGATAGCCGTCGAACATCACCGGCTTCACCGCCAGCACGTCATGGCGGCCGAGCGTGCTCACCGCCGCCTGCGACGTCCGGCCAATCGTGGTGCTGTGAACGGCTCCGGTCAGCACGAGGTGCAGTTCAGCGTCATCGGAACTCGGCTTGAGATCAACGACGACTCGCGTCGAGGTCATTTGCCGGCCAGTCACATCCGCCTTCGCGATGACGTCTCGCACAGGGGCGATTTCCGAACGCTCATCGGTCAACAGTTGGTTGAGTAACCCCTCCGGCAAGCGAATTTGCAGCGGAGCACAACCCGCAACGGCTCGCACAGGTGTCGGCTCGAAGTGCTCGACGCGCGCGACCGAATGTGTCGTGACCGGCGTACGCACGTTGCGCGATGTCGAAAAATACGGATCGACGCTGATCGGCGTCTGTCCACGGATTGTCGGCGAAAAGAACCTCGCTTCCGGCGAAGCGAATCGCAGCGAGTGGTCTGCACCGCAGGGACACTTCGGACCATGCGGCACACTCGATTGCCCGAACGACATCGAAGCCGACAACAAACTGAGTCCACCAACGAGAACCGAATACCATTTCATCGAGTCATCTCCCTTGGCCCTTGGGGAAGGCCGAGGCATTCTGACAACCGAGTTGGCCGGCAGGAATCGTCGGCGCAAAAAACTTTCGGAGTTCACCCTTCTTCGGCTCGTCACGCGGAGCGGTGACGGCTACTTTGTTCGGCATGTTGCCGATTCGCCACGAATTGCTGAGCACGTCACGCCGCGAGTTTCTTGCGACGACCGGCGGCGGTTTCGGAGCACTCGCGCTCTCCAGTCTGCTGGCTGCGGACGAATCGTCACCGCGAAACATTCGGCCAACGCCCAAGCCGGAGTTCAACGGCGGGCTGCATCACAAGGCCAAGGTCAAGCGAGTCATTCAGCTCTTCATGAATGGCGGCGCGAGTCCGATGGACACGTTCGACTACAAGCCGGAGCTCATCAAAAAGCACGGCGAGAAGGTGGACTTCGGCCTGAAGGCGGCGGCGACCAGCGTCCCTGGTGCGGTGATGAAATCGCCGTTCGAGTGGAAGCAGCACGGCGAATCCGGCCGCTGGGTCACGAGTGTTTTTCCGCAGATGGCGACGATCGTCGATGAGCTGGCCTTTCTGATGGCGATGACCACGAAGACCAACGTCCACGGCCCGGCCAGCTACATGCAGAACACCGGCTTCACGCAGCCGGGATTTCCGTGTCTCGGCGCGTGGATGTCCTACGGCCTCGGCCGGCTGACCGACAATTTGCCGATGTTCGTCGTGCTGCCGGACGCTCGCGGACTGCCGTACAACAACACCGGGAATTTTTCCTCCGCATTCCTGCCGATGGAATTCCAAGGGACAATCATCAAGGCCAACGCACCGACACCGATCAACGACTTGTTCGCGCCGAAGTCGGCATCGTTCATCACACACGACAGCGAAGTTGCCGGACTCCGAGTGCTCGAAGAACTCAATCGCGAGCATCAGAAGACTCGGCCGGGAGACTCGCGGCTGGACGCTCGCATCGCGAGCTACGAACTCGCTGCGAAGATGCAGCTCGCCGCGCCGGAGGCGCTCGATCTCGCGATGGAGTCCGAAGAGACGCACAAGGCTTACGGGACGGCCACGGCACCGACGGCCGACTTCGCCAAGAGTTGCCTGACCGCGCGACGGCTCATCGAACGCGGCGTGCGATTCGTCCAACTCTGGAGTGGCGCAGGGGGAGCCTCTGGCAACTGGGACAACCACACGAACATCGACAAGGAGTTGCCGTCCATCGCCGGCCAAGTCGATCAACCGATCACCGCGCTGATCCGCGACCTCAAGCAGCGCGGTCTGTTCGAGGACACGCTCGTGATTTGGACGTCCGAGTTCGGCCGGATGCCGTTCACTCAAGGCGCAACCGGCCGCGATCACAACGGCGGCACGTTCGTGACCTGGCTCGCCGGAGTCGGCATCAAGGCGGGAGCAACTCACGGCGAGAGCGACGAGTTCGCGTACAAAACCGCGAAAGACGAAACCTGGAGCTACGACCTGCACGCGACGGTGTTGCACCTGATGGGGATCGACCACACGAAGCTGACCGTTCGCCAAAACGGCATCGACCGCCGCATCACCGACGTGCATGGCCATGTCATCGAGGATGTGCTGGCGTCGCCGTAGGGTGGGTCGAGTCATCGAGACCCACCATGAACCGTCGAAAAGCTGGTGGGTATCGATGACTCGACCCACCCTACGTTGCTCATTGTCCTAGCACTTCTCGATACAGCCGCGCGTGCGCCGCGACCATGTTCTCGATGCTGAAGTGCTCTCGCATCCGTTCGCGGCCGGCGTCTCCGAGTCGTCGAGCCAACTCCAGATCGGCCAAGATCCGATCGGCGAATTGTTGGAATCCCGCTCGGTCACCGACGCGGACCAAAAAGCCGGTCTCGCCATCGACGACCAACTCGCGATTCGGCGGGATGTCAGTCGCGATCACCGGTAGTCCGGCAGCCATCGCCTCCATGATCGAGTTCGATTGCCCCTCGAAATCACTGGCGATCCAGAACAGGTCCATGATGCGGAGCAGCTTCGCGGCGTCGGCTCGATGACCGGTGAACCGCGTGTGGCTGTCGATGTTGATGTCGCGAGCGAACTTCATCAGCTTGTCCCGCTCCGGGCCGTCGCCGACAAGCAACATGTGAGCATCAGGCCGCAGGATCGCTACCAACGCCATCGCGAAGACCAGATCATCAACTCGCTTTTGCCTAGCCATCCGTCCGACGAAGCCGATCACGGGAACGCCGCGCGGGATTTCGAGTTCGGCCAGAAGCGCGTCGCGGTCGAACGGAGTTGGCTCCGGAACGTCGATGCCGTTCGGTATGACGGTAATCCGATCAGTCGGATAGCCGATCGACTTGTAGAAGTCGGCGACGGCAATCGAGTTTCCGATCAACCGATCCGTTCGACCGATTAGTTTTTGGTCGAGCCAAAGTTGCCAGCCCGCCTTCCAGACATCAACGCAGCGTTCCGACACGATCAGCTTCGGCCGCGTCTTCATGCGACGTCCAACCATCAGCCGACCGTAGGCGTTCGCTGTGAACAACCATGTGTGAACGATGTCGGGCTGCTCAGCCTTGATCAGCCGCCGCAATCGCCACATCGCCACTGGATCGAACTTCCAACGCTTGCCAAGCACCGTCAGCCGCGCGCCCTGCTGAGTCAGTTCGTCAGCGAACGCTCCGCCGCGAGTCAACGCGACGACATGCACGTCGAACTCGTCACGCGGCAGCTGAGTCGCGAGCAGCGTCAATTGCTTCTCGGCCCCCGACTGGTCGAGCGTCGGCACCAGCAGCATCAGTTTCGTGCGTCGCGCGGCGAGTGGCATGAAAACTCGTAACCCGAAGCGTTAGCGAGGGCGAACGCTTCGGTGACCGTGGAATTGAAGTCGCTTGGAGCGCCCGCCCTCGCTGACGCTTCGGGTTACAAGTCAGCTCTGATACCTCAGTGGATCGACGAGTCCTGCCTCGGCAAAGCCCTTCAACCGGAGTTGGCACGAGTCGCAGTGTCCACACGGCCGCCCGGTCGCGTCGGGGTCGTAGCAACTGGTTGTGAGGCCGTAATCGACCTCCAACGCAACGCCACGGCGGATGATGTCCGCCTTGCTCAGCGAGATCAGCGGCGAGTGAACGACGAAGCGTCCGGTGCGTTCGACTCCCGCCTTCGTGGCCAGCCGAGCCAACTCGGCGAACTGTTTGATGAACTCCGGACGGCAGTCGGGGTAGCCGCTGTAGTCCACCGCGTTGACTCCGATGAAGAGATCGAACGCGCCGAGCACTTCCACCCAGCCGAGCGCCAGCGACAAGACAATCGTGTTGCGAGCCGGGACGTAAGTGATCGGGATGCCGCCGCTGAGTTCCGATTCGCTCCGGTCCTTCGGCACGTCAATGTTGTCGGTCAGTGCGGACCCACCGAACTGCCGCAGGTCGATTTGAAACGTCCGATGCTGCTTCACGCCGAGCGATTCGCAGACACGCCGCGACGCCTCCAGCTCTGAGCGATGCCGCTGGCCATAATCGATCGACAGCGCAAACAGATCAAAACCTTGCTGCCGCGCGATTGCCAGCACCGTGGCGGAATCGAGTCCGCCGCTGACCAAGACGACGGCTTTCGGGGGATTGGAATTCATGGTTGGCATTCTGGTGGCCAATGCGATCCGACGAAAGTGTGTGGCAATTGATCCTGCCTTTTTCAAACTCGCGTCAAATGTCGGCGGACTCCAATCATGCGCTCGATCACTTGTGATGGCCTCGACAGGAAAGGAGAAGGGTACGACGAATTGAAGGAGACGACGAATGCCTTGCTAATCATTCGTCGTCTCCTTCAATTCGTCGTACCCTTCTGCTTTGACATTCGGTGGCCGCTCGCCGGATTTGATCAAGTCCTTTAGCATCCGCCTCGTCATGCTAACACCGCTCTCGTGGATGTCCGAAGAACTCGCCGCACTCGAATCGGCCGGGCTGCGTCGCGCGCGGCGAGTTGTCCGGCCTCTCGCTGGTGGAGCTTGCGAGATCGACGGACGGCGGCTGTGGAACTTCGCAGGCAACGACTACCTCGGACTGGCGGGCGATCCGCGAGTGGTCGCTGCCGCTCAGTCCGCGCTCGCCGAATCAGGAGTTGGCTCGCGAGCGAGTGCGCTGGTCGCGGGACGAACCGAATGGCATGCTCGACTGGAACAAGCTCTGGCGAGGTTTGAGAGGCAAAAGGCGGCGATTCTTTTTCCAACCGGCTACGCGGCGAACGTCGGCACAATCGCCGCGCTGGTTGACGAACACGACGCCGTTTTCTGTGATCGGCTCAATCACGCCAGCTTGATCGACGGTTGCCGATTGAGCGGTGCGAAACTGCGCGTGTTCCGGCACCCGGAACTGGAGACGCTCGAACGCGAACTGCACAAAGCCTCCGACGTTCGTCGGCGGCTGATTGTCACGGACGCCGTCTTCAGCCTGGACGGCGACGTCGCTCCGCTGCCCGAACTGTGCGATCTGGCCGAGCGGTTTCAGGCGGAGGTGCTCGTCGATGAGGCTCACGGCACGGGTGTGTTTGGCGAGCAAGGCCGCGGCGTGTGCGAGCAACTCGGCGTCGAGGATCGCGTCGCAGTGCGAGTCGCCACGCTCAGCAAAGCGATCGGCACGCTCGGAGGTTTTGTCGCGGGATCGCAGTCGCTCGTCGATTGGTTGTGGAACAAAGCTCGACCGCAGGTCTTTTCGACCGCGTTGCCTCCCGCGATTTGTGCAGCGGCAGCAGCGGCGGTCGAGATCATTCGCAGCGAACCAGAACGTCGAAAACAGTTGTGGCACAACTGCGAGTTCGTGCGAATCGAACTTGCGAGCCGAGGGATCAAGGTCATGGCCAACTCGACTGGCCCAATCATCCCGATCATATTGGGTGATCCGGAGGCAGTCGTTGCCACGCAACGAAAACTTGAAGAACATGGATGCCTCGTGGCGGCAATCCGGCCACCGACGGTGCCACAGGGAACGTCTCGATTGCGAATCTCACTGTCGGCCGCTCACGATGAGTCGGCGTTGAAAACTTTGGTGGGTGCATTGCAGGAGGTTCTGTCGGTTCCATGACGAGTTCCCTTCTGAGTCGCGACGGTTTCGCCGACGAGTACCCGTTTGAATCCCATTGGCTCGACCTGGACGGCGTGCGCATGCACTTCATCGACGAAGGGCCGCGCGACGGCGAGCCGGTCCTGTGTGTGCACGGCAATCCGACCTGGAGCTTCATCTGGCGACGGCTGATTCGCGAACTGTCGCCGAGCCGCCGAGTCATCGCGGTCGATCACATCGGCTGTGGATTCTCCGATAAGCCGCAGGACTATCCGTATCGTCTGGAGCGGCACGTCGCGAATCTGCGGCGACTGATCGAGTCGCTCGACCTGCAAAACATCACGCTCGTCGGCCACGACTGGGGAGGTTGCATCGGCATGGGGGCCGCGACGGAGTTGCCCGATCGGTTCAGCCGCTTCGTCCTGATGAACACCGGAGCGTTTCGATCGAAGAAAATCCCACTGCGAATCGCCGTCTGCCGAATTCCGATCTTGGGACCATTCGTGCTGCGTGGCTTCAACGCGTTCAGCCTCGCGGCCCTCACGATGGCGGTCGCACGGCAGCCGTTGTCTGCGGCGGCCAAGTGCGGATTGCTCGCGCCGTATGGTTCGTGGTGCAGCCGCGTGGCGGTGTCGAGCTTCGTGCAGGACATCCCGTTACGGCCGTCGCATCCGAGCTACGCGAAGCTGACCGCGATCGAAGAGGGGCTGACTCAATTCCACGACTACCCGATGTTGCTGGTGTGGGGCGCGAAGGATTGGTGCTTCACGCTCGACTTTCACCGCGAGTTTCAGCGGCGATTTCCGCAAGCGGAATCGCACGTCATCGCGGATGCGGGACACTACGTCTTCGAGGACGCACCGGACGAAGTCGCCAGCACGGTGCGCGAGTTCTTGGATCGGACGTCAGGCGGGTCAGTCTGGAAAGGCTGACCTATGAAAAGACTGCGGGAGGGGGGACTCGAACCCCCACGCCTTGCGACACCGGATCCTAAGTCCATCTTTTTGCGCCTTCGCGACTTTGCGTGAGACCTCCGTCAAAACAACACAGATGGCTGAGAACCGGAAAACTCAATCGCGGTGAGATTGCCAAGCTCGTCGGGGTGGCTCCCTTGAACAACGATTCCGGTCAATCGTCTGGTCAGCGCCGCACGTTTGGCGGCCGCTCGTCGGTTCGCCGAGTGCTCTCCATGGCCACGCGCTGGTCGCGACACGATTCAACTCCCGCATCAAAGCCTTTTACCAGCGTCTGCTGGCCGAAGGGAAACCTAAGAAGGTCCCCCTCACCGCCGCCATGAGAAAGTTGCTCACGATCCTCAACACGCTCATCAAGACCGATCAACTTTGGGCGGAACCCCACACCGCCAGCCCAATGCCACTCACTTTGAGCGGAATGGCGCTAGCCACCGGTGATTCAGGATTGATGTTTTCCGGAGAATTACCGGCGGCTAGCTCGAATTATTCACGGCTAGAAACAAAAGCGGCCTCCTCGCGCATCTAACACTACAGCGCACTTTTGCTGAATTTCGCCGTGTGTTATAGAGCTTTGCGTTTGCGAACCAAGGATGGTGTTGGCATTGCAGCGAGGTCAAGGATGACCGTGGATCAGATGACGAGTTTGGGATCGGCTC
>SXGT01727254.1_pt1 | contig 48417 bp, 44 predicted proteins | sample 3176221 | NCBI WGS metagenome assembly SXGT01 (sample SAMN11356862, study PRJNA531348) | freshwater metagenome | isolation source: freshwater sample F1-120 | place: China: Fuxian Lake, Yuxi | collected 2017-12-25 | reverse complement strand
TGGTACACGGCGGACGGCAGGAACTGGTATGACGGGAGCGGAGCGGGCTTCGTCCCCCGGCACGCCGCCAGCGCCTGGGTCCACAACGGAAACATGTACATCGGGGCGGGCAACGCGTTTGGCTGGGAAGAGCACGACCCTGACACGGGCATCTGGCGGGCCGACGTGTGGAAGGTCACCGTCGCCCCCTGACCCGAATCCTCTTCCTCCCTGTAAAATCCTCCCCATCAGCCCAACGAGGCGAACCCAATATCTCCTCTCCTCCCCGTAAAACCCTCCAGCTTACAGCCCAACGAAGCGTCGTGGCCAGCCAGAGAGGGAGAATTCACAGGGAGAGGGGAGGTGCCCAACGAAGCGTTGTGGTCAGCCACCCCCAGATCTCCTCTCTTCCCTGTAAAATCCTCCCGCTTACAGCCCAACGAAGCGTTGTGGCTAGCCGGAGAGGTGGAATTCACAGGGACGAGAGAGAAGAGGGAAGCGCCCGCGAGCTGCAGCGGATCGATGGCCGCCGCGCACTAATCAGCTTCGTGCCGTCTCGGCCTGCGCGTTGCCACCCAGGGGGCGGGCTCCCGAGTACCCTGCTTCGATGCAACTCCACTGGGGGCTCCGGGCCCTGGTAAGCCTCGTGGTCCTGCTCCTCGCGACCCTCGCGCTCCGCAGGGGCTACCTCCGCCGAGGAGCGGCCCGTCGGGCGGCGCTGGCGGCGCTCGCCGTCGGGGCCTGCGCGAGCCTCCTGGGCGCGGCCTGGCTGGCGAAGAGGAGAGGTTACCTCTCCCGGCCCCCCAAGATGATCGAGGTCCGCCTGGAAGGGGAGGGCGTCGTGCTGCCGCGCCCCACCGTCGGCGCGGGCCGGAAGCGGGGCCCGCTCGTCGCTCGGGAGATGTCCCTCGAGGTGCGGGGAGCGCGGAGGGATTTCCTGGCCCTCCTCCCCGCCGAGAGGAGCCCCTCGCCCCTGCCGCTCGTGTTCGTGGTGCATGGCGACGGCGATACGGGTCCTGGCTTCCATGACGAGTTCGCCTTCGAGCAGGCCTCCGGGGGCTCGGCGATCCTCGTGTACCCGACCGGCCTCGGCAAGACGTGGGAGGTGGAGCTTCACAAGAACGACAGGGAGCTGGCCTTCTTCCGGGCCATCGTCGACCGGGTGGAGGCCAGCGCGGGCGTCGACCGCTCCCGGGTGTTCGGCGCCGGCTACAGCAACGGAGGCTTCCTCCTGCACTTCATGGCCTGCCACGCGCCCGGCTTCCTCCGCGCCATCGCCACCCACGCCGCCGGAGCCCCCTACGGCCTCCCCGGGCGCTTTCCCAACGGCCTACCCCGCTGCCCAGGTCAGCGAGGCGTCCCGGTGCTGGCCATGCACGGAGAGGGGGACTACACGGTCACCCTGGCCAGCGGGCGCTTCTCGGCCGCCTACTGGGCCCACGTCAACGGCTGCGACACGGGCACCTGGGAGACGACGGGATACCCCGAGTGCCGCTCGTACAAAGCCTGCCCTGCGGGACTCGAGGTGGCCTTTTGCCAGATCCCCCGCCTCGGTCACTGGATATGGGATCACGGCGCCGAGGCCAACTGCACCTTCTTCCGCCTGCACGGCGCCGCCCCGTGAGGCTCGGTTCCGGACACATCGGCTGATTTTACAGGTCAGGTCGCAAAGCCCTGGAAGCCGCGGGGAAGCCCCCGAGAAAGGCCCCGCCCGAGGCATCCGGTCACGTCGACGATGGCCATCTCCGAGGGCCACGCGGGTGCTACGATTCTGCGCGGGCTTCTTCTCCACCAACCCACAACGTGTCCAAACTCGGGACATCTCCCGCTCCCGAACGGGCCGCCCCCTCCATCGCGACAGGCCATGTCGACGACCTCCTTCGCCCCCTCCGAGGCCCCGCCTGTGGGGCTGCTGTCCTCTCTTCGGAGCGACATCCCCGCGGGTGTCGTGGTGTTTCTCGTCGCCACGCCGCTGTGCCTCGGCATCGCGCAGGCGTCGGGCGCGCCGCTGCTGAGCGGCCTTGTGGCGGGCGTGGTGGGCGGCCTGGTGGTGTCGCCGCTCAGCCGTTCGACGCTGAGCGTGAGCGGCCCCGCCGCGGGGCTCGCGGTGCTGGTGGCGACGGGCATCCGCGCGGTCGGTTTTCGGGCGTTTCTTGCGGCGACGCTGCTGGCGGGCGCACTGCAGATCGCGCTGGGCCTGCTGCGCCTCGGGGCCATCGCGCACTTCTTCCCCAACGCCGTGCTCAAGGGGATGCTCGCGGCCATCGGGGTGCTCATCGTGCTGAAGCAGGTGCCGCACGCGCTCGGTCACGACCGCGACTACCTCGGCGACCTCGCCTTTGCGCAGCCCGACGGGCTCAACACCTTCTCTGCGCTGGCCCAGGCCGCGCGCGCGGTGTCGCCCGCGGTGTGCGCCGTGACGGCGCTTTGCGCCCTCGCCTACGCCATGTGGCCGCGGGTGCAGCGGGGCGTCCTGCGGCACGTGCCGCCTGCCCTTGTGGTCGTCGCGCTCGGCGCGCTGCTCGTGCCCTTGCTCCAACGGATGGGCGTCGGCGCGTCGCTAGGTCCCGAGCACCTGGTGGCGTTGCCGGTGTTTGCCTCGCCCGCGGAGGTGCTCGACGCGGCGGTCACGCCCGACCTGTCGGCCCTGGCGCGCGTCGAGGTGCTCCAGCTTTCGCTCACCCTCTGCGCAGTGGCGAGCCTGGAGACGCTGCTGTCCATCGAGGCCATCGACCGCCTCGACCCGCAGCGCCGCATCTCGCCGCCCAACCGCGAGCTGGTGGCCCAGGGCGTGGGCAACATGGTGTCGGCCCTGCTCGGGGGGCTGCCGGTCACCTCGGTGATCGTGCGCAGCTCGGCCAACGTGCACGCGGGAGGCAAGACGCGCACGAGCGCGATGGTGCACGGGTTGCTCCTCCTCGTGGGGACGCTCGCGTTGCCGTCGCTGCTCAACCGGGTGCCCCTTGCGGCGCTCGCCGTGGTGCTGCTCGTGGTGGGTACGAAGCTCGCCGCGCCGTCGGTGTTTCGGCACATGTGGCGGCTCGGACCGACGCAGTTCGTTCCCTTTGCGGTCACCATCGCGGCGGTGGTGCTGATCGATCTGCTACGGGGCACCATGATCGGCCTTGTGATGGGGCTCTTCTTCGCGGTGCGACGGCAGCAGCGCAACGCCGTCGTGGTGGACGTGCGCGGCGACGCGGTGACGGTGCGTTTCGCCAAGGACATGACCTTCTTGCAGAAGGCCCGCGTCAAGGAAGTGCTGCAGGGCATCACGCCGGGGGCGACCGTGGTGATCGACCGTAGCCGCATAGACTTCGTCGACGACGACGTCGAGGAGGTGCTGGTGGAGTTTTCCGCCGGGGCGACCGCGCGAGGGATCACGGTCACAGAGCACCTCTCCGCCGACCTCGCGCACCGGGCGCGGCTTCGAGGCACCGGGCACTGAGGGGGTGTGGGGCACCGGCGGGTACGATCCGAAGCGGGGGTGAGGGCGACGGACGCGTAGAAGTCGAAGACCAGGGTGCTCTGCTGAGCAAGGTTTCTTGTAGCTGAGCGGCGCCCTCGATCACCAGAACGACGACCGCTGGCCACTCATGGGGTGGGCCGTGGAGCGTCGTTCTCCCGAAGAGCCGAGGATCGGAGGACTCATGGCTCGTTGGACAGGACCGGTGTGGAGCAGGGGATCGCTTGTGGCCGCGCTCGCCATCGGCGGGGCGATGGCCTCGTGCTCTCACCCCCAGAGCCAGCCTCCGACCGAAGATCGTGGAGCGCACCCCGGTCTGCGCGGCGTCCAGGGGCCTGGCCTTCGACGAGGCCAGAAACGTGATCCACGTCGGCGCGGAAAGCGCTCTGTCGCTCGCGAGGGGCACCCGGCTCACGAGCACCGACGTCCTCGCGCTGCCGAGGGTCCCCGAGGCCGCCCTCCTCTCCGCGTGTGACGCGGGGCGCGGCACCTTCGGGATCGCGCGGGCGCTGCTCCTGGCCGGCACCCGCCGCCTCGTGGCCCCGACCCGACCCATCGGTGACGCGGCGGCGCTCGCCTTCACGAGAGGCTCTTACACTGCACTTGCTGGCGATCGGGACATGGCCTCCGCGACCCGGACGGCCCAGCTCGCTCGCCGCGCCCAGGGAGATCCCTCCTGGAGCGCGATGCGCGTGCTCGTTCGCTCCCTTGAAGTTGCGAGGCGCAACGAGTAAGGGGGCGCCCCCATGCGCATGCCTGCTCTCGCTCTGCCCCTGTTCCTCGTCGCCTGCTCCGCCTCGGATCCCTCCGTCGGAAGATCCGATCCCTCCGTCGGGAGCTCCGGATCCGCGCTCGACCGAGACCCCAGGCCATCGTACGTGCTATGGCGCGCCGGGGGCTGCAAGTTCGAAGGGCCGTCCTTCCAGACGAATCACGGATGGAAGGTCGAGCCTGTGTTCGCGAGCGCTCCGACCAAGGTCAACAAGCATTTTTGTCGTTACACGTGGACGGCGGCCAGCAGAGATCCCAACGCCTTATTTCCAGTCGATTCGGACTTCACGCCGCTCCTGCTCAGCACGCAGGAGGTCTGCGCGCTCCGTCAACCCGGTCTTTCGGACCTCGCGCGCCTCGACCGCCAGCCCCCTGTCAGGGTGGGCTACAAACCCCCTGCGGCCAGCTCGCCGGGGAATTCGACGCCGAGGTGGTGCTGCTACCCGGGTTCGTATACCGGTTCATGCTTGGAGAGAGTGGACCCGACCTCGCCTCACGGAGGTGGAGGGGGCGGTGGGTGCGACTCTTGCGGCAGGGTGGAGTTCGATCCGCGAAGCATGCGGCGGATCGCATGGGTCGTTTATCCTCACGAACCCATGGACCTCCGGGTTCACTTGTATTCTCATGATACCAACGAGCCGTTCGCTCAAATCCAGCTCCCCAACGCGGACGCTTTCTGGGTAGAGCTCCCCTCCAATGCATCGATCGCGGCGGACACCATGATCAATCTCGGGTTCTAGCCCATGATCAAGCGCTTAGCGGAGCACGTCATGACTCGACGGGGGTCGTCGCCAAAGGCATTGGACGCAAGACAAACCTCAGCGCCGGGCGTAGCCCGATTTTCGTTTGATTCTTCCCGTGCATCCGGCTGGCCATCCGGGTCTTGCTGGAAAAAGTCCCTTGATTGACTTACGGTCCGAGGCACAGATGTTGGACCTGGGCGACGTAACGCTCTCGTGTCGCCTGGCGGGCGAGGGGCCGCTCGTCCTGTGCGCGCACGGCTTCCCCGACGTTTCGAATACGTTTCGCCACCAGGTGGGCCCGCTGGTCGAGCGCGGCTTCCGGGTCGCGTGCCCCACGATGCGCGGCTACGCGCCGAGCGGCGTCGCGCGCAGCGGCCGCTACGACGTCGAGGCGCTCGGCGAGGACCTGTGCGCCCTCGCTGACCGCCTGTCGCCCGACGCGCCCGTGCGGCTCGTCGGCCACGACTGGGGCGCGCTCGCCGCGTACGCGGCCACCGCCCTCTCGCCGCGGCGGTTCTCCTCGCTCGTCACGATGGCCGTGCCGCACCCGCGCAGCTTCTTGCGGGGCGCCACGACGCCCGCGCAGCTCCGCCGGAGCTGGTACAGCGGTTTGTTCCAGCTCCGGCGCGTCGCGGAGGCGCGCCTCGCGGCCCGGGACTTCGCGCTCGTCGAGAGGCTCTGGCGAGACTGGTCCCCCGGGTACGCCGCGTCGGCGCAGGAGCTCGGCGAGATCAAGGCGGCCATCGCTCCGCGCGTTCCGGAGGTGCTCGCGTACTACCGAGCCCTCGTCACGAGATCCGCGCTGTTCGGAGCCTCGCGTCGCTTGCTGCTCACGAAGACCGCGGTCCCCTCGCTCCACGTGCATGGAGCGCGAGACGGCTGCATCGGTGCCGAGCTCCTCGACGGCGTGGAGGCCCACTACTGCGCCGGCGTGGCCGTGCACCGCGTACCGGACGCCGGACACTTCGTGCATTTGGAACGCCCCGCCGTGGTGACCGAGCTCCTCCTCGATTTCTTCGGGAAGCCGTAGACTCGGTCGCTCGCGATCTCGAGGTCATCCACCGGGATGTGGCGCCGGCGCTAACATGGAACGCGGGACGCACGAAAAGGTCCTCGCGCTGCTCGCCGGCACGATCTCCTCGCGATCGACGCCCTCGCAGCTGACGCGAAGCCTGACGGAGGCCGCGCTCTCCTCGATCACGAAGAGCCGCGCGGGCCGGGTGCCTGCGGGCAGGCGCAGCCCGAGCACGCGGATGGCGTAGAACGCGTTCCTGAAGGAGATCCCGCGGGTGGCAGCTGCATCGACCCACTGCCGCGTCCCCCACGTGGTGTTCACGAGGAGCCTCTGGTCGTCGTGGCCCACCACCAGCACGAAGTGATCGAGGCCCCACTCGGGGTGCGCGGTCGGCAGGAGCTTCACTCCCGCCAGGACCGGATCGCCCGCGTCCAGCGCCTCCCCCACCCACCTCGCGTACGCCTTGAAGCCCACGGCGGAAGGCCGGTACATGGAGTAGCGAACCCCGAGCGCGTCGAGCGCCCGAGGGATCTCGTTCGAGTACAGATCGGGGTGCGCCGGCCTGCCTGCGCGGTAGATGAGCCGCTGGGGAGCCCACATTCCGCTGTACAGAAGGGCCTCCTGGATGGCCGTCTCACCGCACCAGCCCTCGGGCGGCGCCTCGGGGGCGTGCCTGCGCGCCGGAATGGGCAGGGGCGCAGGCGCCGTCGGTGGGGCGGCGGTGAGCAGGAGGAGCAGAAGGGAGAGCGCGCGCGGGAGCATGGCCGATCCTCGCTCAGGACACCTGAGTGTGACATTGAATCTCGACGCGTTCACGCGGTTCCAGGCCGACGGGCGCTCCTTCCCGCCGGCTACGGACGCGCGATCGCGGCGCGGCCGGCCGTGATGGACACGTTGTCGTCGGGACGCGCCGGCGAACCCTCACTGCCGGGCGATCCCTTGCGCTCGTTCCCATCCAGAAGTTAGGATCGATTCAGGGGATACGCTCGCACGCACCCGCGTGCGGTGCTGGCCGCCTGTCAGGGAACATTCGAATACCCGAAAGGAGAGTCATGGAAAAGAAGCCTGAGGTTCAGCCCTTCTTCGCGAAGAAGGTGCAGGGGGAGCAGTTGGTTGTGAAGACGAAGGTGCGCGCCGGCGGGAGGGAGCACCTGGTCAAAGCCAAGGAGGAGATAAGCAAGGAATAAGCCAGCGGAGGGGACCATGCCGAACGTGCTCATCCTGACCAGCGATGTCGGGGAGGACCCCTGTGTGGTCTCCGTCTGCTCTGCCTTGCGCGCTGCGGGATCGGAGCCGTTGGTGGTGGCTACCCGGAAGTTTCCGGCCGGGGTGCCCATCGCGTTCGAGCCCCACGGCGAGTCCAGCGTCGCGTCGATCGCGGGCGTGAGGGCGGGCGATCTGCGCAGCGTCTGGATCCGGGAAATGGAGCCCACCATGCCCGACCAGCTGCCGCCGGATCAGACGACGGCGGGCGAGCTCCAGGCGGTGGCCACTCTCTGGTCCTTTCTCGAGTGCCTGGACGTCTTCCAGCTCGACCCACCCGAGTCTCTCCTGTCGGCATGCCACAAGCCCTACCAGGAGAGGCTCGCGCGGCGCTTTGGTCTGGACGTACCCCGGAGCCTCGTGACCAACGATCCGGCGTCGCTTCGCAGCTTCGCGCGCACCTGTCCTGGGCAGATCGTCTGCAAGCTGGTCGAGAGCGGCTCCGTCGGAGTGCGCACCAAGAACGGGCAGAAGTCGTTTCCGACCACGCTTGTCACCGAGGAGGAGCTCGCCGATCCCGTGGGGCTTGAGATGAGCCCGATGATCTTCCAGGAGTATCTGCCCAAGGCCCTGGAGCTCCGCATCACAGTCGTGGGGCCAGAGGTCTTCGTCGCGGCGATAGCGCCGGGGGACACCGTGGACTGGCGCACGTCGCTCGAGCTCGTGCGGGGCTTCCGGCCCTACACCGAATTGCCCACCGGGGTGCGCCGCGGTCTCCTGGCCCTGCTCGACCACCTCCGCCTCAACTTCGCCACGGCCGATTTCGTCGTCACCCCAGACGGGCGCCATGTCTTTCTCGAGATCAACACCATCTCCTGGTTCGATCATGTGGAGCGCCACGCTGGATTGCCCATCTCGCAGGCCGTCGCAGAGCTCTTGCTTGGGACTCTGCCGCCGCGCGTGGTCGACCGTCCGCACGGAGCGGGCGCATGAAGATCGTCCCCGCCGGAGCCTGGTACTCCGAGCCGGAGGTGCTCGCCGACGCGCCCACGTTGATCGTGATGGACGGCGTGCTCGACGACGCCGAGCGCGAGACGATCCTCGGCCTCTTCAGCGACGAGGCCTTCGTCGAGGCCGAGGCGGACTACTACCGCTTCGACCATCGCGGCTTCGTGGCCGAGCTCGTCGCGGAGCGTCATCCCCTGCTGGCGAGCGTCGCCGGGCGCCTCGAGCAGATCCTCCAGCGCCGCTCGGCCACATGCGCCACGCTCCGTTTTCGGTACTACGCGCCGGGGCAAGGCCACCCAGCGCACGTCGACACCTACACCGCAGATGGGGTCACGCTGGGCATCTCGGCGCTCGTCTGCCTGAAGGCGCCCGAAGCAGGCGGAGAGACCCAGTTCCCTCTCGCCCGCCCCGAGCCCGTGAGCGTACAGCACCGCGCGGGGCGCCTGATCGCCTGGAACAGCACGCTTCCCGACGGCGCGTCGGAGCCGGCAAGCCGCCACGAGGGGAGCGCGGTCGCGGAGGGGTCCAAGTGCGTCCTGCTCGCGTTCCTTTACCTCCGCCCCGAGGAGCACGCGGTCCCGCTTCGTTTGAGGCGTGTTGGAAGTGCGGACCCTCGCCCCTGAGCGAGCCACCATCATCCCGGCTCCTGGAATCTTGACGGAGTGCCGCGCTGTCATCACGCACAGGATTTCACCAGGGCGCGGCGCCTCGGGGCCTCAGAAGGCCGCGCCGCTCACCCGCACCCCTGGCGACGACGAGCTCGCGCCGAGGCTGCTGTGCAGCACGAAGGCGCCGGTGGAGCTCCCGTCGGGGCTTCGGTTCATGGAAACGCCGTCCGCGCTCGCCAGCGTCGAGGTGTAGGTGAAGCTGTCTACCGTCACCCCCGCCGCATTCTTGAGGGTCACCGTGTCGCCGCTGTTGGAGAGGCCCAGCGTCCCCGTGGAGCAGGCGAGCGCGTTGGTGAGCCCGGCCGGTATCGCCGAGGCGCCGCCGAAGACTACCAGGGCGCGGCCGGCGGCGAGCGTGGTCCCCGCCGCGAAGGTGTGCCGGATCGAGACGGAGTCGGACAGCGTGAACCCGCTCAGATCGAGGCTCGCCGTCCCGGAGTTCACGAGCTCGACGAGCTCGCCCGCGGTGTTGCTGCCCGGCTCGTTGGCCAGGATCTCGTTCAAGAACACCGTGGCCACGCCCGCGGGCGCTCCGCCCGGGACGAGGAAATCGCGGACGACGCCCATGTGCTGCATGCCGGTCGCGCCGCTGTCCGTGGAGAGGGCCGGGGAGAGCTCCGAGATGGGCGAGTAGACCCGGGTGTCGGTCACGAGGCCGTTGGCGAAGGTGCTGCCCCCGAGGACGACCGGGGTCTTCAGCGCGGACAAATCGGAATCGGCGAGCAGCCAGTCGTACGGGCTCCCGCGCGAGGCGTTGGTGTTCGTGTTGCCGTTTCGGTCGGCGGGGAAGGGGCCTGTCGTCACGGCCACCTGTGAGAGCGTGGTGATGGCGGCCTCGGTGCGGCTGCCCGTGTTGAGATCTCCGCCGATGACCAGGTAGGCGCTCGAGGGCACGTTCGCCCGTATGAACGAGACCAGCTGCTTGGCCTCGGTGTTGCGTGCGGTGCTGCTCGAGCCGAGCAAATGCACGCTGATGGCCCAGAGATCCACGGGGCCGGGGATGTCGATGCGGGCCCAGGCGAAATCGCGGTTCGAAACCGAGGTGTCGTCCCACTCGCCCGAGGCGACGATGGGATAACGGCTGATGATCCCGTTGGGGATCTGCGCTCCGCCCTCGCGGTAGTACGAGAAGCCCGTCCCGAACGCCGTGTCCACGAAGGCGCGAATGTCCGCTGCGCTGTTCGTTTTATAATTGAACTCCTGGATCATCACGACGTCCGGGCGGGCGCCCTGGAGCACGCGGATCCCGTGCCCGAGATCGTAGCTTTGGTTGCTGCCGCTCGTGAGGTTGGCCGCCATCAGGCGGAGCCGGACATCGCCGGCGAGCGCTTGCTCCCCATCCCCCGTGTCGCCCGGGGATGCGCCGCACCCCGAGAGCATGATCACGAGCAGGACGAAGAGCCAGAAGAGAGAGCGCCGGGTGACGTGAGGGGCGGGAGGACGGAAGGCCATGCGGGGACCTCGAAGGGGTGGGGAGCGCATCCAGCATCGAAGGTACACGAGGTGGCCTTCGTGAATACGGGGACATGGGGCGCTCCTTCCCTTACGCCGCGCCTTTCTCCGATGGCACGGTGGCTGTGGACTTGCATCCATTGTCATTGTTGAGCCGCCTGGCCGCGTCGGTGCCTTCGCCAGGTCGACACGCGCGCCCCGCCTTTGCCCGTGCAAGCTCGCACGGTGGCTGGCGCGTTGTCGCCACCAGGTCCTCGCCGGAGGTGCTTGACTTCCAGTGCCACTCCCCCAAGATGCTTACGGTCTCCAGCATGAAGGCGACCCGCGTCGCCGAGGTATTCCCCGGATAAAGTGCTCTGTGCAAGAGCGCTCTTGGAGTCGCGCCCGGCGTGTTCTAGCGTCTGGGCTCCATGACGCAATTTGGCTTGCTCGGGGGATTTCCTGGCGACACTCTCACCCTCGCTCGCGCGACGCAGCTGGCGGAGCAACTGCGTGGTCCTGATAGCGAATCGGTCGAAAGCTCCGCGGTCGTGGCGCTCCTCGAAGAGCTTCCCTTTTCTGGCCGCGTCGAGTTTGTCCTCCATGCCATCTGCGAGAGCGGCTCGCGCGACCGCTTGATCCGTCAGCTCTTCGACGCGTGCTTCGTCTCGACCCCACCGGCTTCGGCCGATGAAGCCCCGCTCGAAGCCCTGGGCGCTGACTCCCGTCGCTCTCTCGATCCTCAACGATACTCCACCCTGCGTTTGGTGGTGTTCGCGCTGCCGCGCTGCGGACCTCTGGGCGTCGAGCTCTTCCATGCCTATCGCAAGACCACCAGCACGGTCTTGTTCCGCCCGTTCCTCGAGGCCATGGTCGCTTCGCCGCTCTTCACGGACGCCGAATTGGAGGCAGTCTTCGTCGGCGCCGTCGATGCTTCGAGGAGAGCCATCCTCGATTTGTGCAAGCTTCACCATCACCGCGGCCGCCTCGTCGGCGAGCTGGTTGCGATGAAGCTCGCGCCCCTCGCCATGCTGAATTGGGCCAACGCCGAGGCGGTCGATGCGCTGCTCACCTCGGGCTCGGTCGCCGACGTCGCCGCATTCGAAGCGCTAGGGTTCTCGAACTGGAAGGCGTTTTCGACCGTCTATCTGGACCATCTTCGCCGGCGCCTCCAGTCCAAGGCCCACGACCCCCTCGAGAAAGGGAAGCTGTTCCGTCAGTTCGAGAGTCACGTCGTTCAGCTCCGGGCAGCCGACGTCGTCGAGCTCTTTCGGATTTGCGACGAGCACCAGCCGATGGAAATCGCAGCCTCCGTCGCGCCTGGCGTGCGCGCGTTCCTCGAGGAGGCCTCGAGCAAAGGAGCGTTGCACGGTGACTACGAAGGCGTGACGCCCGTCCTCCCGTGCGCGCGCTTGGTCCGCGCGCTGCTCCCGGAGGACAAGATCGCTCTCTTGAAGTCGAGCACCTTGATTACCGCGCGCGGCTGGCACTTTTCCGAGAGCCACGAGGCGGTGTGCGAGCTTGTATTCGGCGCGCGAGTCTCGCGAACCTCGGCCAAATGGCTCTTTCTCGATTTCACGCGCTCGGCCCTCGAAGCCCTCTCCGAAGAGGCTGCCTGGGACACCAGGACCCTCGCCCCACCCGACCCCGTCCAAAGAGCATTCCAGTCCTTCGACCGCTTCCTCGATCTGGCCCGCTGGTCCCAGAATCGACTCTCCCTCTCGGCCGTGGACGCTTGGTTGGCGCTCCATCAACGGACAGCCCCAACCCCGGCGATCGTGGCCCGCTACGCAGGAAAGCACAGCGAGGCCGAGCTGTGGACCCTCTGGGCCCAACAGGCCGTCGGGCGCGTCGTGGAACACACCAAGGTCATCGCACGAAAGTCGGCCCTCGCGTTGCATCGATGCAGCCACAATGCCCCACGCTCGACCCTCACCTCCTACGCCCCTTACGCGAAGCTCTTGGTCGATCGCATTCAGTCGGTATGGGCTACCCCCGGACAGCAGGTCGACCTGGCGTTTCATCTGCATACCGTGGCCGATCTGGCAGACGCCTTCGCCCTGCTCTTCCGGCAGGCGGACCAGGAGCTTGGCCACAAGGAAACCAGCGTGGGCAAGGGAGTCGTAGACGCGCTCCGGGCCTCCCTGGAGTCCATGATCGTGTTCGCGCTCGACCGCGCCGATGCGGGTCTGGTCTTCGATCCCGCCGCGGATCGCTACGTCACCGAAAAGCACCACACGCAGCTCGCGCCGTTGCTCGCTCGGATCGCGACGCACCTGCCCCACCTCCCGGCGCTGAAGCAGCGGCTCTTCGCGTTCTGCGAGGGTATCTTCAACCGTGTCGTGGTCCCGGAGAACGCGGCGCGCCTCGGATTCGTCGAGGTCGCCGCCAAGGGAAGGAAGTCGTTCGTCTCCTTCAACCTCGCGATGCACAAGGCGTGGTCTGCGACCGCGCTCCAGCTCCTTACTGCGGTGCGAGGCGCTTGTGCCGACGGCGAGCTCGCAGGTCGGTCGTGGGAGAGGTACAAGCACGAGAGATTCAACGGTCGGCCCCCGAAGCGCAGCGAGAAAAAATTTGGGGAGTATCTCGACGAGTGCCGAAACCTTCCGCCGGACGTGCGCGCGCAGGAGAAAGCGCGGCTGCTCGAGGCTGCCGTCGCGCTCCTGCGGGCTGGTGAGTTCGACCCTGTCGCCGAGAGCTTCGCGCGCTTGGGCTGGTTGCTAGAGGCCCTCGACGCGTGCGGCGACACGCTCCCCACGCGAGAGAAGTATCTCCTGAAGTTCGGCGACATCTCCGTTCCTGCCGTCCGGCAGCTGCTTCAGAACGCGACCTCGGACCGCGAGCCCACCGTCCGTTTTCAAGCGCACCTCGCCCTGATGCAGCGCTCCAAGCACGACTTCGTAGAGCTGGCGACCACCCTCGCGTTCGTGGCTCAGCGGACACGGAACGAGGCTGGATTGCATCGCCCAATGATCTATCAATGGCTCCAGGATCAAATGGCCGCGATCGTGAGGCTCTCGTTGGAGTCGGACGCGGCGCTCGTCGACGTCGGCACGCTCTGCCAGGCGCTGGAGAAGATGCTCCGAGACGACGTTTCAAAGCGGGATACGGTCGCCAAGAACGCATTCCGGAGCATTGCCTCGCTCATGCTGGCGACGGCGGCGACCTGGGACAGCGCTCGCCCGCGAATCGAGACGCGACGACGCTGGATCCACTGTGCTGTGCAACTCGACTGGATCGTGGTTCGGGCGCTGCACGGCGAGGAGGGCTCGCAAGCCTTCGTGTGGCCGCTCCATGGCGCCACCATGCCCCGGGATAGGACGGTTCCAGAGGCGTGGATCGACGACTTTCAGAGGTTCCTCGCGGAGAACTTCCGCGCCGGCGAGAATCGCTCCGCGGAGCTGACGCGAGAGCTGTACGAGCGAAAGCTCGCGCGTGGTCCCGAGACTGCCCCGCGCTTCGAAGCAGTCGAGGCGGTGGAGCTGCTCGTGCAGGCGCTGCGCGCAGCGGAGCGTCCAGCGATGGACGAGGCGCCCGACGAGCTCTCGCAGGCGAAGGTCTTTCCAGCGATCGCCGAGTCGACGCTCCTGCAGCGCGCGAAGGCTCTCTTCGCGTTCGCTCGGACGCAATGGACGGAGGTGCCGCGGCTGGTCCAGTTCTTCGAAGCGATGGTTGCTTCGCTCGAGACCTCCTCGGAGCCCACCCACGTCCGTCAGACGGCGGAGCTCTTTCAGAGTGTTCGGGCCCAGTATCCGAGAGGATCGCTGTGGTACGAGGTTCCGCTGCTGGCCCAGGCCTGCGATCAGCTCCTGAACGCGGCGATCCGCCTTCAGCTCACGGAGACCGCGAGCAAGCTCTTTCCCACGTGGACGGAGCTGCGAAACGGACGAGGCCGGACACCCATCGCGCGCGGGCTGAGCCTGGCGCAGGTGCAGTATCTCGCCGCGGAGCTCGCGGGCCTCGAGGCCCGAGTGCTCGAGGCCGGATCGCTGCCCGAGCGCCGCGCGACGAGCGCGCGAGTCCTGCTCGAGAAGACGCCGAGCAGCGCGTACCTCGTCGTGGGTGAGCTCATCGCCTTCCGCGACGATCTTCTCCTGCGCTACGTGAAAAAGTCGCGCGGCGAGCTGCAGGGAGTGTTCGATCCCAAGCCGCCCACGGAGAGCGAGGCGCAGGGGCGGGCGTTGATCTCGGTCCCCTCGAGCCAGTGGCCTCTGCTGAACGCCGCCACCATGCTGGCTTACACGCGCGACGCGCTCGACGACGCCATGACTGCAGCCCGCAGCCCGCAAAGCCGCTCGATGGCCATCGCGCAGTTCGTGCAGTCGCCCGCCTCCAGGCACTCCGAGGTGATCGACTTGCTCGGCAAGCTCACCGCCAAGCCGCAAGATCCGACGGCGACCGATGACGCGCGGGAGCTGCTGCTGGAAACCGTTATCCTGTGCGTCTTCCAGACCGACGCCGCGTGGCTTGTGCTGGCGTACCTGCTCAGCCCCGACGTGATCGCCTCGTCGCCGCGGACGATCGCGTCGATCCTGTCCAACCTCCATTCGTGGGTGCCGATGGACAAGGCGGTCTCTGTGCTGCGTGTCCTGCTCGAGACCGAGCGTCGGGGAGCGCTCCAGGTCTTCCTTCACAAGTCGATCGTCCGCATGCTCTTCGACACTCCGAACGCCGAGGCGCGGAGTCTGTTCGCGCGTGAATGGTCAGCGCCGATGCACGCGGACGTTCGTCACGAGATGGTGAAGCTCGCGGTCTCTGCACTGGCCGATCCCGACGCAGCGAAGGCCAAGATCGCGTGGACGATCGTCGAGGAGGTCGCGCGACGGCCAGCCGACTTCGGGCCGACCACGGTCTTCTTGCTCTTCTTGCCCACCGTGCTCCCGGTGGGCCAGCGTCCGATCGACGCTCTGCTGCGGATCCCGATGCCCAACTCGGAGGTGCCCGATTCGTTCGGTTGGTTGCACGAAAAATGGTTGGTCGAGGCTCCGATTCACTTCGACTCGGCCGTGGTGCGGGAGCGGTTGAGGGAGGTCCTGCGGGTCATCGCTTCGGGCACGCATCCCTACTTGCGCACCGTCGCCGCGTGCAAGGAGTTCACGCTGTCGCCGTGCGCCGTGGGCGTGGAGGAGGATGCCTCGCTCGATCGTTTGCAGGAGCTGTTGCTCTCCTGCTCGACCCGATGGACGTCGGGGCCGCACCCGTTTCCGAAGCACGAGTTCGGGTTCTCGCCCGAGGACGACTACTTGTTGCAAGTGGCCCCCAAGATCTTTGCGTCGCTTGGACTTCAGGTGTTGAGCAAGAAGCTCGAAGGATATACCGAGCACGAGCGGCGCACGGCCAAAGCGCTGGAGGAGGTGTGCGAGCGCCAACGGGTCGCGCAGCGGCTTCGGGCGGTTTTCGGCGCGCTGCTCGATGCGCTGGCCCGGGTCCCGCCGATCGAAGTGGAGAAGCGGCTCCGGCTCACGCGCGTGGCGCAAGGTCTGGTGGCGACGGCGCGAGAGTGGGGCTTTGGCAAGGCGCTCTTTTCGCAGCACTTCCAGGACGCGCTCGGCTTTCTGCGCGGCGACGCCGAGCGCCTGCTGCCGATCCTGTGACCCAGGGAACTCGTGGTCTTCGCGCAGCTGGTTGGGGTCGGGCGGCGACGAGGCGATCGACGGGATCGTGGGGCTCCGCAGGCGCTTCCGCGCGTGCTACGAGAAGGGCCCCTCGGAGGTCCCGCCCGCCACCGTGAGGGGGGCCGTGGCTCAACGGTCCGCTACAGGCTGGGGCCCGACGGCTGCGCGATGGTTGACGTTCGAGGCGAGTTCTCCGAACCCGTCGCGCGCTGCCTTGAGTCTGTCGTGAGGAGCGTCCGTCCGGAGCTGCGCTGCCGATGACGGGATGAGGGGACATTCATCCCGTGCAGTAGGGTGCCCCTCACGCGCCGAGCGCTTGCCCCAGGGCCAAGACCGCCGACGTCACGTCGGTGAAGCGCTCGTCGGGGCGCTTGGCTAGCATTTTCTGCACGACGGTCGCCGCGGCGGGGGGGAGCCCGGGGGCGAGATCGAGCAGCGAGGGCGGCGCCGTACGAATCTGCATTTGCACCATTTCCAGGGCCGATTTCGCCTTGAAGGGCCGCTGTCCCGCGAGCATCTCGAACGCGATGACGCCGAGGGCGTACTGATCGCCGCGGGGATCCACCTGCTGCCCCATGGCCTGCTCCGGGGCGATGTAGTCGGGCGTGCCGAACACCGACCCCATCCGGGTGAGCGCCGTGGGGCCGCCGCCGAAGGCGCTACGCATGTGGGCGATGCCGAAATCGATCACCTTGACGAGATCGCTCTCTCCTCCTCTGTCGAACACGATCACGTTGTCGGGCTTGAGATCGCGGTGCACCACTTCGAAGCCGTGGGCAAACGTGAGCGCCGCGCCCACCTGGCGGAGCAGGTGGAACGCCCGCGCGGGCGGGAGGCGGCCCCACGAGAGCAGGTCGCGCAGGCTCTTGCCTTCCACGTACTCCATCACCAAAAAGAGCGTTCCGTCCGGGAGCTGGCCGTAGTCGGTGGCCTCGGCGATGTTCGGGTGCTTCAGGTTGGCCGCGGCCACGGCCTCCCGTTCGAAGCGCGCGGCGAGCTCGCCATCGGCTTGCGCGCGACCGAGCAGGAATTTCACGGCCACGGGCTTGCGGAGCGCCGCATGCACGCCGCGGTACACCGCCCCCATGCCGCCCTCGCCCAGCTTCTGGAGGATGTGGTAGCGGCCGGCGACCGTGGTGCCGATCCTGGCGTCGGCGCTCATGGCGGCGGAGGATACCACGCGGATCCGAACGCGATCGGTCCGCGTAGCCCGTCTCTCCGAGCGCGGATCTCACCGCCGTGATTCAATCCCGCACGAGCGATGATGGTCGAGATCGTCGAGGTTATCCCGGAGCGCGCCCGCGATCGCTCCGCTGGCCTCGACTGGGCCACCAAGATCGCGACCGGCGCGCCGCTCCACCTCGCGACGGTCGCGCTCTACACCCTCCGCGGTGAGCCGCCTCCGGCGCCGCGGTTTCGGATCGTGGCGTCGCGCGCCCTGTGAGCCTCGAGTCCTCGGGTCAGCCGGAGGACCAATTCGGGAGCGTGGCCATCGCTCTCTTGGTTCTCCCCGTAATTTACAGGGATAAAGCAGGCCATCGTGACCGCTCGGGTGAATTGAAGCTCGGCGCTGCACCCCGAGCACCCAAGGCCCCCATGGCTGCCGGGTTGAACCCCGGTGCCTTATCGCCAAAATGCTCGAGATCCGCTCGAGGCTCTCCTGGAGAGCCGTGAGCTCGTCCTGCTCGAGGCGGACGCGAGGCGAAGGTGGCGGCGCGCGAAGATGTCGGTGATCGCGCTGGTGCTGTCGTCGATGATGGGGGTGTGCGCCATGGCCTCGGTGAGGCCCCCTCCTCGGCGTCCGCGATCGCCCTGCCATCAGGTCGAGATCCGGTGGGACGCCTCATGGCATATCCCGCCCAACACCTGGATGCTGTGCGAGGCTCCTGACTGACGGCATCGTCGGCGCGCCCTCGCGACGCCGGACCGGATCTCATCGCTCATCTCGCGCACACCGCGCCGGCCGATGCCCCGTACGATCGGCGAGACGCCAGCGCTCGAAGCTGCCATCGTCGCCATCGTTCACCTTTACTTCGGGGCTACCCCGATCCGGGCGGTTCGTCGTCGGTCCAGGGGTCCCAGCCCGCCGCGTAGCGCAGCAGCGAGGCCAGGTGACCAGCCAGGTCCGAGTGCAGGTGCCCGTCGTACCGAGCTCCGTGAGCGAGCAGCGGGAGAGGCCCGTGGTGGAGCCGATATTCGTAGTTGGCGATGCCGATCAACGGTTGCGCCTCCTGGCCCGTTGGCGCGGTGTCGTCCGTCGCAGCGTCCATGCACCCCATCAGGCTCACGGCACCCATCGCCCAATAGGAGAGTATCGAAACCATAGCTTTGCGTCGATTCATCGGGCGTATCGACGGCTCGTGCGGACCTCGTACGGGCCGATTGCGCAACGGCTTGCGCAATCCGTACAAGGCCTGTGACAACCATCCTACGGGTCTTCCTCCGGCTGGACCACCTTCCCCAGCCCCGCGAGGACCCCCGCGCCGACGAGCGCGAGCAGCGACGCGAGCCCCGCGGCGACCGCGGCGTACCCGTGCTCGGGCACGAGGCTCATCAGGAAGGGGACGCCCATCGAGACCAAGATCCATGCGGCGACCGCGGCGGGGCCGGCGCGGCGCGGGAAGCGGCTCGCGAACGCTGCGAGCCCCACGACCCCCGCGACGGACTGGGCGGCGACGACGCCGAAGCCGAGCAGCGCCACCAGGGGATAGAAGCCCGAGGCCGGGATGCGGAGGAGCGCGAAGAGCGCCGTCGCGGCCATGCCACCTGCGAACACGTACACCGAGCGCGCGCGGGCGCTCGCGTCGGTGACCGCGTAGAAGAGCCCGAGCGCCACGGTGACGGCGAGGCTGATGAAGGTCTGGAGGCCGAAGGCGATGCTCATCATCGACGCGCTGCCGAAGCCGGCGCGCTGCGGGTCATAGGCGACGCCGGTGCCCACGACCTCGACCAGGTGCGCCCCCAGCAGCGCGCCGAGCAGCGCGAGCGGGAGCGCCGGGCCTGCGGCGCGGACGGTGGGGGCCGCGCGGTAGGGGTCGGCGTCCTGGCCGCGCACGATCTCGAGGCGCGTGTCGCTCTCGAGGTGCCTCTTCGGGCCGAGGACGAGCAGCACGATCGCGAGCGCGGCGACGACCCCGAAGCACGCCCCCACCAGCATGAACGCAGGGCGCAGGCCGAAGCGGGTAGCGGCCGTCGAGAAGAGAGACGACGAATACCCCGCCACGTCCACCGCCACGTAGGCGAAGGCGAGCGACGCGGCCACGCGCCGGAACCGGCCCGGGACCGACGCGGGGACCTCTTCGACGATGACCGCGAGCGGCACGGGCCGGCAGACGCCGCTGCCGAATCCGATGAGCGCCACCCCCACGAGCCCCGGCGCCACGACGCACGCGACGGCGCCGAGCACGCCGACGACGGCGCCGAGCAACCCCGTGAGGCGCGGCCCCAGCGCGTAGCCGAGGATCCCGCCCACGACCACGCCGCAGATGGCGGCGAGCGTGCCGACGTGGCTCAGCGTGGGTCGGGCCTCGCCCAGCATGACGCTGAGCGGGTAGGTCATCGAGCGGCTGCCGTAGTACGCCAGCCGCTCCGCGCCAAGCGCCAGCGCGGCGAGCGCGATCGCCAGGAACGCCGAGGTCGACAGCGGGGCCGGCGGCGGCGCGGGTGGGCCCGGCACCTGCCCCGGGGGCCCGAAGCCAGGGGCCGGGTACGGGCTCGGCGCGCCGTGCGAGGGGACCCCGGGAGGTGGATCGTAGGCCGGTTGCATGGCACTAGTCGTATACGGACTTGGGTCCGGCGTCGCGCCTCGCATGCCGCGAGGCGCGAGCTCGTCAGCGCCTCCCCGCCGCTTCGTGCGGCGCGTGGATCGGACGATTCATGACTCGGGAGCTCACCCCGCTCCGTCGAGGTGGCGGGAGAGCAGCCCCGCGAGCCAGGCGCGGAAGCGCGGCCCGGCGTCCTCGCCGAGGCCCGCGTTCTCGAACACCGCCGGGCCGATCACCGCTGAGCCCACCAGCGCGAGCGCGGCGAGCACCACGCTGTTCGCGGTGTCTTCGATCGGGATGACCCTTTGGCTCCCCGAGGCGCGCAGCCTCTTCTTGCGAAGCTCGTGGGTCGCGCCGATCACCCGATCGAGCCGCACGTCGGCTCCGTCGATCCGCTGCCCCTCGAGGGAGAGCCACATCATCACGCGTGCGTGGCCGCTCTTGGTGAGCGCGTGGAACACGCCCTCGAGAAGCGCCGCGAGCTGCGCGCCCTCGCCGGTCGACGCGGCGATCGCGTCGACGAGGCCGACGTGGATCGCGTGCAGAGAGCGGGCGCAGACGGCCTTGACCACGCGCGTGGGCACTATGTCTGGGAAGGGCTCGACGTCTGGAAACCTGGTGCGGTGAAGGATGGAGCGGCCGAGCTCGCGGTCGTTCACGTGGAGGAGACCCGAATGACCGTCGCTACCTTCAACTGGCGCTCACGCACCTTCGTGGACGTGTTCACGAAGGTGCGGTCAGGGTCGACGCGGAGCCCGTAGGCATCCTTGGGGGGCGGCGGAGGCAGCTCTCGAGGCGGGGCGCGCCGATCTGGTACGATGCACGGTTCACGAGGCATCCTGGAGGTTCGTCATGAAGAAGAAGCTGCTTGGTTTGGGCGCTGTCGCGGTCTGTCTCGCGCTCGCCGGTGGCTGCGGCTCCTCGGACGAGCCCCCTGCCTCCTCGCCGGAGGGGGGCGCCCCGACCTCTCGTCCCGACTCCAGCGGCGTGGATGCGAGTGACCCGGGCCCGATAGACTCGGGGATGCGCGACACGAGCGCGCTCGTGGACTCGAGCGTGCTCATGGACTCGAGCGCGGTCGACGCCGGCAACGACACCGGAGCCCAAGGAGACGCGGGCGACGGCGGGCCAAAGACCGGCGCGCTCACCTTCCGCGGATGCGCGGCCCTCACTCCGTGCGGGGGAGCCGTCCCCGGGACGTGGGACTTCACGGGCGGCTGCCTCGAGGATCCGCTCGCCTCGTTCAGGGCCGCCTGTCCGGGCCTCGTCGAGCGGAGCGCGCGAGGGACGTTGCAGGGCAGCGTGGCCTTCACCGGCGGGAGCGCTTCGGGCGCGGTGTCGCGCACCCTGCAAATAAGCGTCGTGGCCGACGTGACGTTCCCGAGCTCGTGCGTGGCCCCGGCGACCTGCACCCTGGTCCCGTTGCTCATCGGCGGCTACCTCCCCGGCGCGACCGCGACCTGCTCGGGCACCACGTCTTGCCTGTGCACGATCACGTACAACCGTAGCGAGAACGCCTCGACCACGTACACCACGGCGGGCAACTCCATCGCCTTCGCGAACGGCGAGACCTTCGACTACTGCATCACGGGCGCCCGGATGCAGTACCGGCAGACGGCCACGGCCCCCGGCCAGCCGGCAGACCTCACCGCCGGGCTGCTCAGCCTCGAGAGGCGGTAGGCGGAGCTCTCAGAGCGAAATGCGGCTGTCGCAGCCGCCGCCCGTTACCTTCAGGGTGCGCCCCTCCACGGCGACGGCCGGCGCCGTGCGCCCCTCGCCGGTGATCCGCACGGTGGCGGCCAGGCTCTTTTTCGCCAAGTCGAAGATCACCACCGAGGTCTCTTTTTCGCTCGTGCCGCAGGCCGACGAGACGGGGATCTCGTCGGGGCCGCAGTCGCCCAGCTCCCCCGCCTTGTCCTCGCACACGGGGACGCGCATCCCGGGCTCGTTCTCGAGGCGCAAGATCCGCAGGCCCGAGGCCTCGGTCACGGTGAGCTTCTCCTCGCCGCCGCAGGGCAAATCGGAGCGCATGGAGAGGGCGTCGGTGCCCACCAGGTAGCCCTCGCTGATCTTGAGCACCGGGTGGAAGGTCCAGAGCGACATCTCGTCCTCCTCGGCGAAGCTGGCGAGATCGGAGCAGCGGCCCTCCGGTACGCGGGTGCAGAGGCGGGCCTTCGCCTCGGCCTCGGAGGGAACCTTCGTTTCGGCCTTCTGCGCGACGCGTAGCGCTTCGTACAGGGAGAGCCAATCCTTGGCCACCGCGCTCTTCGAACTGCCCACCTCCACCACGGCGCCGCACGAGGGGCCGGAGCCGAGCTTGGCCGCGGCGGCCTTCGAGGGGCGCAGCGTGTTCGATCTGGCGAACGAGGCCTTGGCCTCCTCGGCCTTGCCTAACTTCTCGGCCACCAGCCCGTGGTTGTAATGGATTTGGGCGAGCAGCTTCGGATCCTTGGTGCGAGCCTCGGCGTCGCGCAAATCGCGCCTCGCTTCGTCGAGCTTGCCGTCGAGCAGCTTGGCGTAACCCCGCTCCGAGATGGCCCGCGCATCGCCCGGGAGCGCGACGATCGCCGCGTTGAACGCGGCGATGGCGGAGTCGTAGCGCCTGGCCGTCGTCTCGGCGCGCCCCTTCTTCATGGCGTCGAGGTACGCCTTGGCGGTGGCCTTCTGGATCGGGGCCTTGCCCTGGGGCCTGGGCGCCCTCTTCTCGGCCTGCACGCCCGACGAGGTCGGGGTGGCCTGCACGCCCGACGAGGTTGGAGCGGGCTGCGCGGCGTCGGCGACCGGGCTTGGTTGCTTGTTGGGGCACCCCGCGAGGACGAGGGGGATTGCGACGGAGAGGAGCGCGCGGATGGAGGGCTTCACCACGGGGCACCATCCCACGCTCAGCCATCGCTCGTGAAGAGCGATTCGTCGTCTCGGCGCAGCCCAGCCCGCTCGCCGTGGCGAGGAGCCACGCGGTTGTTTACCCCGGCGGCGAGCTTGGCCTCGCCTCGCGTCTGGGTCTGGGACGACGGGCTACGGCAAGCGATGTGGCGGACTTTGGGAGGGTCATGGTGGCGCGAAAGAGGCTGCGGGGCCGAGGGCGTGGACCGACGGGTGTTGACCCAAAAGTCCATTGATTCGCTTACCATCTCCGTCCGCGATGAGGAGCTTCATCAGGGCGAAGCCATCGTTCCCGGCGATTCGCATGTTTTCGCGTGCTCGTCGAGCGATGCGAGCACGTCCGTCCAAGCACGTTCGAAGTACTGGAACGTGGCCTCCCACTGCGGCTCGTCGAGCAGGCCGCTCGTCGGCTCGCCCGAAAAGGGTTGCCCATCGGCAGCGGCGTCACGGAGAGCACGGCGAAGACCGCGGTCGGGCAGCGCACCAATGGCAGCGGCCAGCGATGGGGCTCGCTCGCCGCGGCCCTCGCGTCCGTGAGGACAGGGCGCTCGAGGACAGGGCGAGCGCGGGGGAGCGATCCGCTCGCCGGTCACTTTGCGGTGGAGCTGGTCCGTGGGTGAGCGAGGGCAGGGAGCGCTCCCGTTGACCTGCGGAGTGCGGCGTGGTGCCCTGTTGCTCATGGCGGAGCCGCATTGGGCATGGGCCCTCGGGGCGCTCTCTCTGCTCCTGTCTTTCGAGGCGAGCGCCAGGGACACCGTCCCGCCGCGGCCGCCTCCGGCGCAGGGGCCGTCGTCCACTCACAAACCCTCGAGCCTCGAGGAGGCCACCCTCCTGGACGCGATCGCCGAGGGGCAGGGGCGCGCTCCCGCGGGCCCGCCTCCGTCGCGCGCCCGCGGCCGGTTCGGCTTTGCGCTGGGGGTGGCCGGAACGCACGGGGGCTTCTCCATCGGTCAGCTCCAGGGCAACTTCGACGTCTCCGCCGAGTGGAGCGGCTCCCTGAGTTACCTGTGGGCCGCGTCTGCCATCTTCGACCTGCGCGTGGGGGTGAACGGGTCGTACCTGAGGTCCCCGTGGGAATTGAGCTACAGAACCCCCTGGGAGCTGGATGCCTATTACGATTTCTCCCTCTTCAGCGTGGGCGCGGAGCTCGTACCTCGCGTGCACTTCACGCGCTCGTCGCATTACTTCTTTGGCATGGGGCCGCGCGCCGCGTTCCGGCATTTCAACGCCGCGGTGTATACCCGGGCTCCTGGTACCCCCTCGGGAGAGATCGAATCCAAGCGGGTGGCCAGCGATCTACTCGTGCAGGCGCTCTTCGAACTCGGCGTCGCGATCGGCACGGAGCGCCATGTCGAGGTGACGATCCGGATCGCCGCCGGGGGCGCGACCTCGGCCCTGACCGCGCGCTCGTACGGGGTGACGCTGGGGTACATGTTCTGATGACGGCGTTGACGCCGGTCCGGTGGCGCACTACGCACGAGCGCCATGGACCAGGAGCTCCTCGCTCTGATCCGGAGGCGAGAGGCGATCATCGACGGGGTGCGCCGTATCCTCGTCGAGAATCTTCATGTCCAGGGGCCGCCCCAGGCCATCGAGCTCGACGCCGCGCTCCTCGGGACGGGGCTGGGGCTGGACTCGGTGGACGCCGTCGAGCTGGTCGTCGCCTCCGAGGAGCGCTTTGGCGTGGCGCTCCCCAAAGACGCGCTGCGCGGGCTGCTCCGCAGCATCAACACCCTGGTGGATCTGGTGATCGTGCTCCAGGACGCTCGAGGATGAGCGCCGAGGTGGGGGGACGATGAGGCTGGAGCGCGTCTTCTTGGAGCGCTGCCAGGCGCACGCCGATCGCCCGTTCGTGATCGAGGGCGCCGAGGCTCACTCCTATGGCGAGGTCCTGGGGCGCGCGCTGGGCGTCGCCGTGCGCCTCCGCGAGGTCACGGAGCCCGGCTCGCGCGTCGCGCTTCTCCTGCCCACGGGGGAGCCCTTCGCGGCGGCCCTGTTCGGTGCGCTCCTGGCCGGCTGCACCGTGATGCCTGTCGATCCGCGCCTCGCGGCGCCCGAGATCTCGTTCCTGCTGGCGCACGGCGAGATCTCCGCCCTCGTCTCGGATCTCCCCGTGCCCGGGGCGAGCTGCCCGGTCGTGAGCGCGCGGGCCGCCGGATCGACGGAGCGATGGAGCGGGCCTGTCTCCGGTGCGAGCTCGGCCGGGGCCGGGAGCGCGGCGGTCATGCTGACGACGTCGGGCTCGACCTCGTCGCCTCGCGTCGTCCTGCTCTCCCATGAGAACCTGCTGGTCGACGCCCGCGCCTGGAACGCCAGGTACGGTATCGCTCGCGACGACGGGATCGCGACCCCGCTCGCCGCCTGCCACTCGTTCGGCCTGACCGCGTGCGTCCTCTCCGCGCTCGACGCTGGCGCTCGCCTGATCGTCTGCGAAGATCCGCTCCCCGCGAGCGTGGCGTCGGCGATCGCCGAGCACCGGGCGACCGTGCTGGTCGCCGCCTCCTCGTTCCACCCCTGGCTCACCCGCTCCCTCGGTGTCTCCCCCTCGTCGCTGTCGTCCCTTCGCCTCGCGCTGGGCGGCGCCTGCCCTCTGTCGCCCTCCGCCGCCGAGGCGTTCCAGGAGAAATTCGGTCTTCCTGTCCTGGAGACCTACGGCCTGACGGAGGCGTCGCCGGTGGTGACGGCCACTCCGCCGGGGCGAGTCCGGAGGGGCGCCGTGGGGACGGCGCTCGATGGGATCGAGCTCCGTGTGATCGAGGGCGAGGTCCAGGTGCGAGGCGCGACGGTGATGCTCGGATACTGGCGGAACGCCGGGGCCACCGCCGCGGCGCTCCCGGGCGACGGATGGCTACGGACCGGTGATCTTGCCTCGATCGACGACGACGGCTACCTCACGATCCTGGGTCGTCGCAAGGATCTCATCCTCCGGGCCGGCGAGAAGATCTATCCCGAGGAGATCGAGGAGGTCCTCGCGGAGCACCCCGGGGTGATCGACTCGGCGGTCATCGGCCGGCGCGACGCGGCGGCCGGAGAGATCCCGGTCGCCTTTGTTTCCGGGGAGGGCCTCGACGCGGCGGGCCTGATCGCCTTCTGCCGGACGCGCCTCGCGGCGTTCAAGGTGCCCCGGCGCATCGAGATCGTCCAGGCGATCCCCAGGAATGCGAATGGCAAGGTGCTCAGGCGCGTCCTGCGCGAGAGGGGCGAGGGAGGGCTCCCCTGAGCCGGGGCGTCGTGTACGCTCTCGAGCGATGGACCGTCGGGATTTCCTGAGGCTGGGCCTTGCCGGAGTGACGGTGGGCGCGTGCGAAGGGGGCAACAAGACCGTCGCGTACCCGGGCTCGGGCGCGCCGGCTCCGCCCACGGACATGGACGCGTTCTTTGCGCGGCTCGACGACGGGCTCCTCCGCATCCGCGACGGCAACCCCATGGCGGCCGTCTTCGAGGAAGGGAAGCTGGGGGAGCCCAGGCTATCGCCGGCTCAGCGGCTGGAAGCCGAGGAGCTGTACCGGAAGTCGCTGAGGTCGCTCCTGCTCGTCGGCTCTTACAGAGATCTTCCTCCGGACGAGCGCTCGCACCCGAGGATGCTCGAGAGGCTCTCCCGGGGGTGCGACGAGATGGACGAGGCCACGCTGGGGATGGCCCGGCACCTCGAGGGGCTCGAGCCTTCGAGCCGCTCTGCCATCCAGGCCAGGCTGCGCGCCAGGCCCGAGCTGGGCATGGCGATCGGCAAGGCGCTGGACGTCAGGGCCGCGCAGATCGGGATCTCGATCCAGAGGCGGACCCACCTTCAGTCGATGAGCTCACAGGTCCTCTGGCGCCTGAGGGCGCTGCCGATCGGGACGGTGCTGGACGAGCAGACGGCGCTCATCCGGTCGGTCGCCGATCGGCAGTACAGGCGCGTCCTGTCGGACATCCGGGAGATCGACACGTCCCAGTTCCCAGAAGAGCAGAAGAGGGGGACGGGCGTCCTCCGCGTGGGCGCCATCCTGCTCGGTGTCGCAGGCGCCCTCGGCCTCGTCGGCGCCGCGGTCGTTGGAAGCGGCAACATTGCCGGCCTGTTCGTCCTCACGCCCGGCGCGCTGCTCCTCCTCACGGGGCTGATCCTCGTGATCGTCGGCGCCGCGATGTGATCAGGATCGCGCGGCAGGAGCGAGGCGGTACATCACGTCGGTGCGAAGGACGTATTTCTGCCCCCGGGTCACGCTCGCTCCCTGATGGCGTACAGGGTGAGAAAAGAGGAGCGCCATCCCGGTCTCTGGCCTCACGGCCAGCCTCTCTCCGACATCGAACTCCGTGTCGCCCCCCTCGAAGTCGTCATTCAGGTAGAGCATCAAGGTGAGCCTCGAACGCTCGCCGCTCGGGCGCTCGAAGGCCCCGTCGCGGTGCCAGGCGAAGCGCTGGCCCACCTCGTAGCGGTAGAAGCGAAAGCGCTCGTTGAGCCCCACGATCGCCCACGGCCCCAGGCGGGCAGGGAGCGTCGGCTCCAGGCGCTCCCAGAGGGTGCGGGCCAGCGCGTGGTCGTCCACCATGACGCGGGTGTTGTTGCGCACCTCGGGGGCCATGACGAAGCCGAACCCCGTGGTGATGGGGGCGTCGGCGAAGCCGATGCCCTCGGCCCGGGCGACCAGCTCGGAGCAGAGGGCGGGGGGTATGGCCTCGGTGACCGTAACGATGGAGTGGCCCTCGTGGTGGACGATCGAATGCATGCCTGAAGGGATACATCCGGCCCGGCGCCCACGATAGGGCAGTGGCCTCCAAGGGCGAGAGGGCATAAAAGAGGATCATGAGCAAGGTGACCAAGACCGAGGCCGAGTGGCGAGCAGAGCTCTCTCCGGAGCAGTTCCAGGTGTGCCGCATGAAGGGCACCGAGCGGGCCTTCACAGGGAAATACTGGGATACCAAGACCCAGGGCACCTACCTTTGCGCCGGCTGCAAGAAGCCCCTCTTCCGCTCCGACACCAAGTACGACTCGGGCTCGGGGTGGCCCAGCTTCTACCAGCCCATCGAGCAGGGAGCGGTGGCCGAGGAGGTCGATCGCTCCAGCTTCATGACCCGGGTCGAGGTCCACTGCCCCGACTGCGGCGCTCACCTTGGCCACGTCTTCGAGGACGGGCCCGAGCCCACCGGGCTGCGCTATTGCATCAACTCGGCCTCGCTCGATCTCGAGCCGGAGGAGAAGTAGTCTTACGGCTGTGCTTTTGCTCTCGTCGCCGCGGGTCGACGGGTATAGTCCGCGAATGCGTCGCTCCTCGGGCAAGAGCGCGGTCCTCGGGGCCCTCCTGCTGGTCGCCCTGCTCGCCCCGGGCTGCGGCTCGAGGCCCTCTCCCGAACCTGCCGCTCCCCAGGGGGAGAGGACCGCTCCGCAGGTCGACGTCCCGGTGTACGTCGACGGGCGCCCGGCCGCGGTGCTGCGCTACGGCGAGCTGCCCGAGCTTCCCAACGTGGGCACCGAGAGGGCCCCCTCGTTCCCGCTCGACGCCTACCTGGAAGGGATCGGCATACCTCCCGCCAAGGTCAAGCTGGTCTACTTCTACGACGCCTCCGGCGTGGTGGGCAGCGTGACAGGGGCCGAGCTCGTAAACCAGGCAGGGCGCTTCCTCTTTCATTTCGCGTCGGGCCGCTCTGGCCGTCCGGAGCTTGGCTGGACAGGGGCCGGGCTCGCCAACGAGCGGATCGTCCATGATCTTCGCCGGGTGGTCGTCTTCGTGGGAAAGCCCGCTCCCGGGATCGATCGGGAGCTGGGGTGCATCGTGGAGGCGGGGGGCTGCTCTTCGTCGGTCCCCTACGTGAACCGGGAGCTGGGCAAGGGCACCCGCGTCTACGTGGACAGCGAGCTCCAGGGCTCGATCAAGCGCCGAACTCTGGTCGCGCCTCACGAGCGGGAGACCAAGGAGCAGGCGGTGCGGCGCCGGCTATCGGCGGTGCTCGTGCATCTCGGGATAGGGTTCGATGACATCGCTGCCGTCGAGCTGGTCTCGGGCGACGAGGTGGTGGCCCGAGCCAAGGGGGTCGAGTGGGCGAGCAAGGGGCCCGGGGTCGACGTGATCCTGGAGCCCCACATGCACGGGAGGTTGCGCGTCGAAGCCCCAGGATCCTGGAGGGCTCGCGGCTCCAGTGAGCTGGCGCCCCTGGTCACCTCCATCCTCGTCTTTCGCGACAAGCCCCATCGCTCCCGCCCCGTCGTGCCTGTCTCCGAGGCCACCGAGAGAGCGGCCAGGCTGGGAGCCGAGGGGAGTAAGTCGGAGAAGGAGTAGGCACCGCGGCGTCGCGCCCTGACCGAGCGGGGATCCACGAGTGAAGGTGCGCCGGACCCTCCGTGCGGTAGAGTACGTGGATGGAAGCTCTCGTTCTCGGGGCGGACGGTCCTCGTCTCGTCGACCATCCCCCTGCCGAGCGGGCCTCGGAGGCCCGTATCCGGGTCAGGCTCGCGGGAATCTGCGCGACGGATCTGGAGCTGATCAAGGGGTATATGGGGTTTCGTGGAGTCCTTGGCCACGAGTGGGTGGGGATCGTCGAGGACGCCCCCGATCCCGCCTGGATAGGCAGGCGCGTCGTCGGCGACATCAACTGCCCCTGCGGGGTATGTCCGGCGTGCCTCTCGGGCCGCGGCACCCACTGCCCCTCTCGTACGGTGCTGGGGATCCTGGGCCGCGACGGGGCCTTCGCCGAGCGGCTATGGCTCCCCCTTGGGAATCTGCACATGGTGCCCGAGGGTGTCCCCGACGAGCAGGCCGTCTTCGTCGAGCCTCTGGCCGCGGCCTGCCAGATCCTGGAGCAGGTCCATGTCCGGCCCACCGCGCGCGTGGTGGTCCTGGGCTCGGGCAGGCTGGCCCAGCTCTGCGCCAGGGTGCTGGCGCTGGTCGCCGACACCTCGGTCGTCGCCCGTAACGAGCGCACCGCGGCGCTGCTGCCCCCGCATATCCCCGTGATCGACGAGGCCCGGGCCAGGGGGGCCGACGTGGTGGTCGACTGCACGGGCTCACCCGAGGGGCTGGCCCTGGCCTCGAGGACGGTCCGCCCCCGGGGCTCGGTGGTCCTCAAGACCACCACCCACGATCTGGGGGGCGCCAGCCCTAACGCCTGGGTGATCGACGAGATCACCGTGCTGGGATCCAGGTGCGGCCCCTTCGAGCCGGCCCTCCGTCTGCTTCGCGCCGGCCTGGTCGATCCCACGCCGCTCATCACCTGCGAGCTGCCTCTCTCCCTCGGGGTTCTGGCCCTCGAGAGGGCGGCCGACAAGAGCTCCATCAAGGTCCTGCTCCGTCCCTGAGAGCAAGCGGGACAGGCGCCCTCAGTCGAGGGTGAACTTGTGGTGGGCCGTGGCCGCTTCTTGCATGTTGACGTGGTGCACCTTGGGCTTCTTGCCAGGGGCCTCGCAGCGGATCTCGTGGGCGCCCACGGTCAGATCGAGCGCGGGGATGGGGGTGGGACCCTTGGAGACCCCGTCGACGACGATGGTGCACCAGCCGGGCGAGGCCGCGACCACCAGGCGGCCATGGCCCTTCTCGAGCGGGGCGACAGGAGGCTTGGGGCGGGCGACCGGGAGCCGGTCGACCGCGATCACGGGGACGTCGGAGGCAGGGGCGCTCGGGGTGGCAGGGGGAAGGGGACCGCCCAGCGCGCTCTCCGGCGCCATCGATGGGTTGGTGGGGCCGGCCACAGGGGGAGGGCGGCGGAGCACCGACACCAAGATGACGAGCAGCGCCACGATGACGGACGCCGCGGCGATGCCCACGGCGATGACCACGTTGCTCGCCCGCCCGGAGTGCCCTCCGCCGAGGGGCGGGTACGAGGGCGCCGAGGTGTACGAGAGGTTGGGCGTGGGGGTGGGCCAGGACGAGAGGTGAGGGCCCTGAGGTGCGCCCGGCGGAGGGATCGATTGAGGGCGGTCGCCCGCCCGGACGATGGGGAGCGCGTTGGTCGCGTCGGGATCGTCGGTCGAGAGGATGGTCTGGGGGGCGGCGAGCGGCTGAGGATCCTTTTCGAGGTCGGGCAGCGAGGCCATCAGCCGCTCGACTACGACTTCGAAGGACGCCGCCCGCCTCTTGATGTCCGGCTCCAGGCACAGGCGCACCACCTCGCGGAGCGAGGCGGGGACATGGGGAGCGAAATCCTCGATGTCCCGAGGCCGGGTGGTGGCGATCTTGACGATGAGGGCGTTGAAATTCCCAGCGTCGTAGGGGCGAAATCCGACGAGCGCCTCGAACAGGATGGCGCCGAAGGCGAAGATGTCGGTGCGGCCGTCGATCGTGGCCTCGCCGCGGGCTTGCTCGGGGCTCATGTAGAGCGGGGAGCCGAGCACCGTGCCGGCCATCGTCAGCGCGTTGTCCTGGCCGTTCCTGTGGTCCTCCAGGAACTTGCTGACACCGAAATCGAGCAGCTTGGGGACCGCCACGCCGTTCTTGATGTGGAGGTAGATGTTGGATGGCTTGAGATCGCGGTGGATCACGCCGCTGCGGTGGGCCGCCGCCAGGGCCGAGGCGACCTCGGTCATCACGAAGACAAACTCGGGCAGGGTCATCCGGGGCTTCTGCCGCCGCATCGCCACCTCGAGCGGGACCCCCGAGAGCAGCTCCATGACCAGGAACAGCTGGGCGGCCTCGGTCTGCCCCACGTCGATGATCTCGATGATGTTGGGGTGGTTGACGCGGGCGGAGACCTTGGCCTCCTTGAGGAAGCGGGCGGCGTGCTCGGGGGTCCTGGCGACCTCGGGCGTCATGAACTTCACGGCGAACTCTCGCTCGGTGAAGACGTTGGTCGCAGACCACACCTCGGCCATGCCGCCCGTCCCCAGAAGCTGGTTCAGGCGGTACTTGCCGACGATGACTTGACCCGACTGCATGTTCCCCAAAGTCGACACTCACCTATCGCCGCGTCGCCGCGTCGCCCCTCGATTCGTTTGTCCTCTCGCCCGCGCCGCGGGTCAGCAGACCGTCATTCCTCCGTCGATCACAAGGGTGTGTCCTGTCAAGTAACTGGCCGAATCGCTCAGCAGGTACACGACCCCCCCCGCGATCTCGCTGGGGAGCCCGACCCGCCCCAGGGGCGTCTTTCTCCTTACCTCGCTCATGAGCCCCTCGTTCTGGACCACCGCAGCCGCGAAGCGCGTGTCGACGAAGCCGGGGGCCACGGCGTTCACCCGGATCCTGGAGCCTGCCAGCTCGTAGGCCAGGGTCTTGGTCATGGAGACGACGGCGGCCTTCGACATGCCGTAGAGCCCCATCAACGGGGCGGCCTCCAGGCCGGCGACGCTGGCGACGCTCACGACAGCCCCTCCGCCCTGCTCCGTTGCGCCCCGGGCCCGCAGGTGGTGGACCAGCGCCCGGATCATCCAGAAGTACCCCTTGACGTTGACCTCGAAGGTCTTCTCCCAGGCCCCCTGATCGATGTCGAGGAGAGGTCCGAAGTAGGGGTTCGTGGCGGCGTTGTTCACCAGAAAATCGACCTTGCCGAAATGCTCGACCGAGGCCGCCATCAGGGCGATGCAGTCGGCCTCCCGGCCGGTGTGCGCCGCGACGGCGTGGGCGCTGGGGCCGATCGAGCTGGCCACGGCGGTCACCGCCTCCAGCTTGCGCGAGGCGCACACCACGCGGGCGCCCTCCGCGGCGAGGGCGCGGGCGATGGCCTCGCCTATCCCGCGGCTCGCACCCGTGACGACGGCGACCTTGCCTTCCAGAGAGAGCGCGCCAGACATTGTCCCCCTTTCTAGCACGATCTCGCGGAGGGAAGGGAGCCACGCGCCGCGCTCGGCCCGCGCTCGGCGCTCAGGACGAGTGGGCGCCCAGGGCCCGAAAGCGTGCATAACGCTGGGAGATCAGCTCCTCCCGGCTCTTCGTCGCCAGCTCGGTCAGGGCCTCCTGCAGCGCCTCGCCGACCGAGCGGGCCGCGGCCGCGGGATCCTGGTGAGCCCCCCCCGGAGGCTCCTCGATCACCCGCTCCACCACGCGCATCTCGAGCAGATCGGGGGCGGTGATTCTCAGGCGCTCGGCGGCGAGCTCGGCGCTCCCCGAGTCCTTCCAGAGGATGGACGCGCAGCCCTCGGGCGAGATCACGCTGTAGGTGCCGTACTCGAGGACATGCACCCGGTTGGCCACCCCCAGCGCCAGGGCGCCGCCGGAGCCGCCCTCGCCGATGATCGTCGCGACGATGGGCACCGGCGCCCTCGCCATCGCCGCGAGGCAGGCGCCGATGGCCTCGCTCTGTCCCCGCTCCTCGGCGCCCAGACCAGGGTAAGCTCCAGGGGTGTCGATGAAGGTGAGCACGGGCAGCCCGAAGCGGCCCGCCAGGGTATAGAGGCGCTCGGCCTTGCGGTAGCCCTCGGGGTGGGGCATGCCGAAGTTGCGCTTCATGTTCTCCTTGGACCCCCGGCCCTTCTGGTGGCCGATGACCATCACGCTGCGGCCGTGGAAGCGCGCGAAGCCGCCCACGATCGCCGCGTCGTCGGCGAAGGCGCGGTCGCCGTGGAGCTCGACGAAATCCGTGAAGAGCGCCGCGACATAGTCCAGCGTGTAGGGGCGGTTGGGGTGGCGGGAGAGCTGGACCTTCTGCCAGGGGGTGAGCTCGGCGAAGAGGGCCCGGGCCAGGCGGCCCGCCTTGTCCTCGAGGACGTGCAGCTCCGGAATGAGCTGGCGATCGCTCTCGGCGAGGACGCGGAGCTCCTTGACGCGCATCACGAGCTCGACGACGGGCTTCTCGAAGGGAAAAACGTGGGATGCCATGGTGCCGCTGGTCCGGACGCTACCACACGGGCTCGTCCGTCGTTGCCGAGGATCGAACGATGGTCGTATAAGAAGGGCCACGAGGGACACCGATGTCGAACGAGGCGATCGAGAACGGCGTGCGCGAGCTCCTGGCTCGCATCGGGAAGCTCGATCCGGGCTTCAGCGGCGAGGCGGACATCTACCGCGAGCTCGGCGTCAAGTCGGCCCAGGGGCTCGATCTGCTCCTCTCGCTCGAGGAGGAGTTCGGGATCACCATCTCGGACGACGCCTTTGGCGACGCCAGGACCGTCGCCAAGATCGTGGATCTGGTGGCGGGGCTCAAGGGGGCCGCGTGAGCGTCCTCGACAAGCTGATCCTGCAGGCCAAGCGCAGGGAGTCGCCCGCGGCCAAGCTGGCCTATGACGCCTACAAGCGCCTCATGGACTTCGACATGCCGGACACCCAGGCCACGAAGATCCTCTTCGGCTCGGCCTACGCGGCGCAGCGCCTCTACGTCGACACCAGGGAGTGGACGCTCTCCAAGTTCCTCTACGCGCCCATGCTGCGCGCCCGCTGCGAGAGGGCCGGGCGGGGCCTCAACGTGTCCGCCGTCCCCTACATCCGCGGCCACGCCAGGATCACCATCGGGGATCACTGCTACTTCTCCGAGTTCGGCGTCGACACAGGGCGCTTCACGGACGAGCCCGAGCTCACCTTCGGCGATCACTGCCACATCGGCTACCACACGCGCTTCATCCTGAACCAGCGCATCACCCTCGGGAACCACGTGCTGATCGCGGGGGGGTGCAACCTCCAGGACTCCGACGGTCACCCCTCCGATCCCGAGGCCCGTATGCGGGGCGAGGGGCTCAAGGCCTCCGACATCGCGCCGGTCACCCTCAAGGACCACGCGTGGGTCGGCCGGGGCTCCCATATCCTCAAGGGCGTCACCGTGGGGCGAGGGGCGGTGGTGGCCGCGGGCTCGGTCGTCGCCACCGACGTGCCCGACGGCGCCATCGCCATGGGCTCGCCCGCCCGTATCCTCAAACGCTGAAAAATATCAAAAGTATATTTCGATAACTTATTTGGGGTTTATTGCGCCGTGGACTTCGTCGCTCCCCCCAGGCTACGCCCCGGCGACGCGATCACCGTCGTCGCCCCTTCGAGCGGCTTTCGTCCGGCCGATCTATGGCCCGGGCTGGGGCGGCTCAGGGAGCGCTACCGGGTCGTGGCAAGCTCGGGGATCCTCGCCAGGGAAGGCTTCCTTGCAGGGAGCGACGAAAGGAGGGAAGGGGAGCTCAGGAGGGCGCTGCTCGATCCATCCATCCGCGCCATCTTCGCCGCGCGAGGCGGCTATGGCTCGACCCGCTTCGGCCCTCGCCTGCCCTGGGATCGCCTGGCCGAGAGCCCCAAGTGGATCGTGGGCTTCTCGGACGTCACCGCGCTCCACCTCGAGGCCTCCAGGGTGGGCGTGGCCTCCATCCACGGCCCCAACGTCACCGGGCTGGGCCGGGCCTCGCCGCTCGAGCTGGCGGGCCTGGTGGGGCTCCTGGAGCGTCATGTTGGTCCTGTCTGGGAGGGGCTGCGCGTGGTGCACGGGGAGGGGGCGTCCGAGGTCCTGGGCACTGCGGTGGGAGGCAATCTCTCTCTCCTTGAGAGCATGGCCGCCTCGGGGCGCCTGGCCCTCCCCGGGGGCTGCGTGCTGCTGCTCGAGGACGTCACCGAGCGCCCCTACCGCCTGGACAGGATGCTCACGGCGTTGCGCGAAGGAGGGCACCTCGCCCGGGCGGCGGCCATCGTCATCGGGGGCCTCGACGCGTGCGCCCCTGGGCCCGACCTGGTGACGGCGGACCAGGTGCTCGCCGAGCGGACGCGGGATCTGGGCGTCCCCGTGCTGGCCGGGGCGCCCTTTGGCCACGGCGCCTCCAACCGGCCCTGGCCTTGCGGCTTCGTGGCTCGCCTCCAGGGATCGAAGATCACCTTCGAGGCCCCGAAATAAGAGGCAGTCCTGCCGAGTTTTGAGCCCTTTCCTAAAGCAGGCGGGGGGTAACTCACAGGGAGAATGGAGAGGCCGTTGCCTCCTCGCCTCTTCTTCCTGTGAATTACCATCGTCCAACGAAGCGAAGGGCTCAAAACTCGGAAGGACTGCCTCTGAGGATGGGGTCAACGGCCCCGGAAGACAGGCTTTCGCTTCCCCTCCGTGAAGGCGGCAAAGCCCTCCTTGGCGTCGTGTGAGAGGAAGAGCTCCGCCTGGAGCTCTCGCTCCAGGGCCAGGCCGTTCTCCAGGCTGCCGTCCAGGCCCGTCTGGACGGCGCGCTTGATGCGCCCCACCGCCATGGCCGCGCCCAGGGGAGGGCAGAACCGCCGGCCATAGGCGACGACCATCTTGAGGAAGGCCTCGTGCGACTCGGCCTCCCAGATCTTGTTGACCAGCCCCAGGGCGCTGGCCTCGGCGAGCCCGAACTTGGTCCCCTCGACCATGAGCTCGATGGCCCTGGAAGGACCGACCAGGCGAGCCAGGCGCTGGGTGCCTCCGGTGCCGGGGAGCACGCCCAGCGCGACCTCGGGCAGCCCCAGCTGGTAAGCGCCGGCCCGGGCGATGCGAAGATCGCAGGCGAGCGCCACCTCCAGGCCTCCGCCCACGGTGTGGCCGTTCAGCGCCGCGATGCAGAGCTTGGGGGTCTGCTCCAGGCGGCTCAAGGTCTCGTTGGCGTGGAGGCAGAAGTAGTATTTGAAGGTGGCGTCCGCCTCGCGAAGCATGTTCACGTTGGCGCCGGCGCAGAAGAACTTGTCGCCGTGCCCGGTGAGCACGATGACGTGGACGTCGTTGTCGAAGCGAGCCTCGAGGATGCAGCCGTCGAGCTCCTTGAGCATCTCGTAGGTGTAGGTGTTCGCCGGCGGATCGTTGAGAGTCAGGATCGCGACGCCCTTGTCGGTCGCGTAGTTGACGAGCGTGCCCATGAGATGCTCCAGTTTCCGCCGCGCTCTTTGCGGCCGGGAAATGCCGAGGCGCGCTTCTAGCGCGGGTCCGCCCTCGTGCCTAGATGATCCATGTTCCGCCATCAGGCAGCGACTGTGATTTCCTGTTTCTTTTCGCGGGCGGGCCTTGCTAGGTTCACCTGACATATGGATCTCGAGCGCCTCAAAACGGATGTTAAGGAGCTCATCGTGCGCGAGCTCAACCTCGAAGGGCGCGATCCGGCGAGCATCGAGGACGACGCGCCCCTCTTCGGCGAGGGGCTCGGGCTCGATTCGCTGGACGCTCTCCAGCTCGCGATGAGCCTCGAGGAGAAGTTCGGGGTGAAGATCCCCGAGGGCGAGGAAGCGCGCACCATCTTCCGCTCGGTCTCGGGGATCGCCCTGCACATCCACGAGGGCCTCGCGACGACGACGTCGTGAGCTCCGACGCCAAAGAAGCCGGAGGCTCCAGCGGAGCCCACGGGAGGGCCAAGCCCCGCGTCTGCGTCACGGGCCTGGGCCTCGTGACGGCGCTGGGCCCCGACGTGGAGACGACCTGGCAGGCCGTCCGGCGGGGCGAGCGCGGCATCGGGAAGGTGGGCCTCTTCTCGACCGAGGGTTACCGCACCAGCCTGGGCGCCGAGGTCAGGGGCCTCCCCACGCGCGCCGAAGACACCTGGTCGCGCGCGGCGGAGATGGCCCTCATGGCCGCCGGGCAGGCGATGGAGAGCGGGCGTGTCCAGGATGCCCGGAAGGCGGGCAAGAGGGTGGGTCTGGTGGTCGGCGCCACCACCGGCGGGATGTTCGAGACCGAGCGCCTCCTGGCCGTGCTCTCGGATCCCGGAGAGCGGGAGGGGGCCAAGGTCGAGGCGTGGCGCAAGCTGCTCTCCAACCCCATATGCTCGATCACCCAGTGGATCGACGACAAGCTCGGTCCCTTCCAGCGGACGCGCACCCTCTCGAGCGCCTGCTCGAGCGGCGCCAACGCCGTGCTGGTCGGGGCGAGCTGGCTGCTGCTCGATCTGGTCGACCTCGTGGTGGTGGGCGGCGCCGACGGCCTGTGCAGGCTGACCCAGGCGGGGTTCGGGGCCCTCTCGGCGTCGGATCCCGAGCTCTGTCGCCCCTTCGACGTGGCGCGCCGCGGGCTCAACCTGGGCGAGGGGGCGGGCTTCATGGCGCTGGAGCTCGAGGGGGTCGCCAGGGAGCGTGGGGCCCGGGTGCTCTGCGAGGTCGCGGGCTGGGCGGTCGGCTCCGAGGCGCATCACATCACCAATCCGGACGCCACCGGCAAGACGCCGGCGCGCCTGCTCACCGAGGCGCTCGCCAGGGCCGGCCTGACCCCCCGTGAGCTCGACTACGTGAACGCCCACGGCACGGCCACGCCGCTCAACGATTCCATGGAATGTGCAGGTATCGTGGCGGCGCTCGGCGAGGAGGCGGGGCGGGTCCCGGTCTCCAGCTCCAAGGCCCAGCTGGGGCACACCCTGGCCGCGGCCGGGGCGATCGAGGCGGTCCTCACAGTCCTCTGCCTCCGGGATCAGGTGGTGATCCCCACGGCGGGGCTGACCCACCCTGACCCTCTTTGCGCGGTCCGCCACGTCTTCCGGACGGAGCCCGCGAGGATACGCGCGGCGGCCTCCAACTCCTTTGGCTTCGGCGGCATGGACACCGTGCTGGTGGTCGCCGAGCCAGGCCTGGCCCACGGCGGGGCCCCGGAGCGGCGCTCCGTGGTCTTCACCGGAGCCTCGGCGCTCACCCCTGCCGGGCTCGCCTCCTCCCCCGAGGTCCACCGCCTGCTCGACGCTCCCCTCGGCGAGGAGCACACCGTGGCGCTCGACTGGTCGAAGCTGCTGCACGTGGGGCGGGCCAGGAGACTGGACAGGCTCTCCAGGCTGGCCACGGTCGTCGTGGAGCGAGCGCTGGGGCCCCTGCTCCCCTTTGCCCCGGACGCGCCTCACACGCAGCGCATCGGGCTCCTGCTCGGGAACGCCTGGGGCAACCTCGACGCCTCGGCCGCCTTCCTGCGCCGGGTGTTCGACAAGGGCGCGCGCCTGGCGAGCCCCGCCGATTTCCCCAACCTCGTCCCCAGCTCGCCGGTCGGGCACATCGCGATCTACCTCGGGCTCACCGGCCCGTCCTTCGCGCTCGTCGACTTCGCTGTCAGCGGCGAGGCGAGCTTTGGCCAGGGCTTCGAGATGGTCGCCTGTGGCGAGGTCGACGCCGTGTGCGTCGGGGGCGTCGAGGAGAAGAGCGACATCGTGGAGCGGGTCCTCACTCACGTCTTCGTGGGCGACGGCGAGGCGCGCGCGCCTCGGGCCGAAGGAGCCGCGGCGGTGACCCTGGCTTCGGAGGCCTTCGCGATCCAGAAGGGGCTCCCGGTGCTCGCTCGCGTCCTCTCCTCGCTCTGCTTCAGGGAGCGGAGCGCCCCGTCGCTCGCCGATCTGGCCGCACCCGGGGAGCGCTCTCTCGTGCTCGCTCGTCGTGACGACGTCGCCGGGGGGCTGGTGGCCAGATCTTCGTGGGCCCACGTCCCGCGGAGGGCCGCCGAGCGAGCGACCGGCGCCCACGAGTCCGCGGGGGCGATCCTGCTCGCCGCCGCGGTGAGCCTGGTTCACGCGGGGGTGCACGATCGCGTCCTCGTCATCGGCGAGTCCAACGGGAACGGCTATGCCGTGGTCGTCGGATGAGCCCTCGCCTCCGGCTCCTGGCCACGCTCCTCCTTGGCCCATCGGCCTGCTCCAGGCCCGCTTCCACGGGCCCTCCTTCGGTCACCCAGTCCGAGTGGTCCCGCGGGCGAGCCTCTCTGGCCGCCGCCCGCGCCGAGCTCCCCTCAACGCCCTATGTCCTCACCCTGGCCGTGATCGTCAGGGAGCCGCGGACGGGCATGACCCTCGACGCCAGGGGGGGCCTGGCCGTCGATCCAGGCAAGAGCCTGCGCCTCCAGCTGGTGGGGCCCGGAGGCGCCACCGCGCTGGACGCGTGGATGAGCGGGGAGCGCTTCCGCTTCGAGGTCCCCTCGGCCAGGGTCGTGCGGCGAGGTCGTTTGAGCTCAAACGAAGCTGAGGGGTTGCCCGTGGGCTTCTTCCGCTTCTGGTTCCTGTCCAGGCTCGAGGGGCGCCTCCTCTTCGCCAGGCCCACGTCGCAGGGCACCTACTTCATATTGCGCGATCGGGACGCCACCGTGGAGATGTGGAAAGATCTGGGGAGCGGCCATGTCGAGGCCGAGCGGCGAGAGGGGGGGCGCCTGGAGCAGCTCACGGTGCTCGCGTCGAGCTCGAGGGCCAGGCCCGGGGATCTCGCCGTCTACCGCGAGCAGCGCACCGGGCTCCGGGTCGAGGTCAGGATCGAGGGGGTGGGGGAGCAAGCCCCGGATCCTGCGGCCTTCCAGGAGCCGTCGGACGAGGGGATCCCGTGAGCGCGATCGTGGCCTACGGCGCGGTGTCGGCTCTGGGCGAGGGCCCTCTGGCCTTCGCCGTGCCTGGGGTGGGGGAGCGTCCCGTGGTCGCCGTGGCCCGCGATCCCGAGCTCGAGGGGGCGGGCCTGCTCCGCCCCGTCGCGGCGCGGGCCAGGGTGGGCGAGGGGGAGCGGGCCCACGCTCTCCTGTGGCGCGCGGCGCAAGGCTGCGGGGCGATGCTGGACCGGGTGCTCCCCGGGTGGCAAGGGCTCCGGATCGGGCTGGCGCTGGGTACGTCGAGCGGGGGTCTCCGGGTCGCCGAGGGCGTCTTCGACCAGCTGAGGGCCGGGGAGCTCGATCCTCCGTCGGGGCGCACCCGGGAGTTTACGTACTTCGCGGCGCTCCCTCGCCTCGCCGAGCTGCTGGGCATCGAGCCCTCGCGGGTGTCCCTCGTTCTGGGGGCCTGCGCCTCCTCGACCCTGGCGATCGGGCTGGGGCACCTCTGGCTCGCCGAGGGGAGCTGCGATCTGGTCCTCGCCGGGGGCTTCGACGCGGTGGGAGTCTTCGTGGCGGCGGGCTTCGAGGCGCTCCGGGCGACCTCCAAGGAGGGCGAGATGCGCCCCTTCTCCCAGGGGCGAGACGGCCTCGTCCTGGGCGACGGCGCCGCGCTGGTGGCGATGGTCGCCCCCGGCCCGGGAGGACCCCCGGCGCTGGGTCATGTCCGAGGCTTTGGCGCGACGGCCGACGGGGTGCACCTGACGGCTCCGGATCGCACCGGAGGAGGCCTGGCCCGCGCCGCCGCCCAGGCGCTCCGGGAGGCGTCGCTCGAGGTCCCCGTGGCCCTCGTGAGCGCCCACGGCACAGCCACCGACTTCAACGACGCCGCAGAGGCCAGGGCCATCGAGCTGGCCCTGGGCGACTCGGCCCGCCTGGCGATCCTCCACGCCTTCAAGGCCCAGATCGGCCACACCCTGGGCGCCGCGGGGGTCCTGGAGAGTCTGGCCTCCCTGGACGCGATGGCCCGGGGGATCCTCCCTGGCTCGGCGGGCAGCGGAGAGGTCATGCCCGAGCTGATCGCTCGCAGGCTGCCCCGGAGCGAGCCAGGGGAGGTCCCTGCGACGCTCAAGCTCTCTGCCGCCTTTGGAGGCGCCAACGCCTGTCTGGTCCTCGCCCGCTCCCCTGGTCCGCCAGAGCGCCGGAGCCCCGGGCGCGCCTACCTCACCCGCGCCGTTCATGTCGGGGTCGAGCCCACGCTGGACGAGCTGGCTGCCCTGTGCAGGAGGCCCAAGGACAAGCTCGGCCGGGCCGACAAGCTCTCTCGCCTCGCCCTGCTCGCCTCGGCGCGTCTCGAGGGGGCCTGTGGCTCCCTGGCGGGCGCGGGGATCGTCCTGGGTCACGGGCTGGCGACCCAGGAGACCAACGCCCTCTTCTGGGAGGGGATAAGGACGAGAGGGGCCCGCATGGCGGAGCCTCGCCGCTTCCCTTACACGTCGCCCAACGCGGCTTGTGGGGAGTGCGCCATCGCCTTCGGGCTGACCGGGCCGGGCTTCGCGGTGGGCACGGGAGCGGCCGGAGGGCTGGAGGCGCTCTCCACCGCGGCCTCGCTGGTGCGGAGCGGGCACGCCGACCGGATCGTGGTGGTGGTGGTGGACGACGTGGGGGCGGCGTCCCGCCCTTACGTCGACGGCGTCTCCGGGGCCGTCGCTCTCCTGGTGACGGCCGCCCCTGCCTGGGCCGAGATCCGGGCCGCCGAGGTGTCCCTCTCGCTGCCTGCCGATCTCGCTCCTCGTATCCCCTGCGCGCACTCGGCGGTCCTGCCGCTTGCGGGGGGCGGCATTCTGCCTCCGGAGGTCCTGGAATGCGGCCCATTCTGGGGAGTCTTTGCTAGAGTGACCCTCCTCGCCGTCTGACGAGCCCGCTCCCGGAATGGGGGGCTCCCCTTCGAGGTTACTGCTGGCCATGCGCACCCTGTTTTCCGTCGCACCTCTCGCGCTCCTCCTGCTCTCTCTCCCGGGGTGCAGCACGACCTATATCCCCAACACCGACATCGAGGACACGAGCGACAACCGCAAGGTGGTGAGGTTCTGCGAGGGCTACCGCCACGCGGTCGAGGACAAGAACGTGGGCCTCTTGCTCAAGCTGGCCAGCCCTCGCTATTACGAGGACGGCGGCAACGCCAACACCGAGGACGACATCGACGCGTCGGGCCTGAAGGACTACCTCACGACGACCTTCATGAAGACCCAGGCCATCCGCTACGAGATCCGCTACCGCAAGATCACCCTGACCGAGAACGAGCGCGTCCTGGTCGACTACACGTACTCCGCCAGCTACCGCCTGCCTGGCGTGAAGAACGAGGAATGGCGCCACACGGTGGCGGAGAACCGCCTGGAGCTCACCAAGGACGGCGAGACGTTCAAGATACTGTCAGGCATGTGAGCGTGAGCCGTCCGTTCGTCCTCGCCCACGTGTCCGACCTGCACGTGTCCACGTTCGGCGATACCTTCCACGACCGGCTGCGCGTCGTGTCCCGGTCCGCGAGGGTGGCCGACACCGAGCGGGTGCGCTGGGAGACCATGTGGGAGGAGGCCGGCTGGCGGGTCCTTCACCGGCGCGGCGCCGGGGCGGCCAAGATCGTCCTGGTGGATCCGGAGGGGTACAGGCACCCCGTGCCCTCTCGCCGCGAGATGGCCGACGGCGATCCGGTCGAGCGAGCGGCCATGAAGGCCTGCCGCCTGGAGGCCCGCCGAGCGAGGACGCTGGCGGCCACGCCTCCGGGGCCGGTGGGGCTCGCCGTCCTGTCCCAGCTCAGCCCCAAGAACACCAACGTCCGCCTGCTCAGGGCCGTTCTGGCCCTCGACGAGTCGGTCGACGCGGTCATCATCACGGGCGATCTCACGGACAACGGCGCGGGCTACGAGCTCGTGGAGGCGGCCTTCGCTCGCTGGAAGGAGCGAGGCCTGCTCTTCGCCGTCCCCGGAAACCATGATATTTACATGTTTCCCTTTGCCGGCAGCGGGCGTCCCAGGGCCAGCCCCGAGTCCAAGCGCTCGGCCTGGCGCGACTTCGCCGGCAAGCTGGACCTCCAGCTCGACGCATCGGGCGCCTGGCACCGGGCGCTGCCCGACGCCTCCGCCGTGCTGGTGGGCCTGGACTCGTGCTCTCGCCCCCAGCGCCGCTTCTTCCGCCACAACGGAGCGATAGGCCCGGGGCAGATCGCCTTCCTCCGCGAGCTGGCCAGGACGTCCGGGTGGGCCCGGGCCCGCCACCGCATCGTGGCACTGCACCACCACGTGGTCCCCTTGCCCCACGGCGTGGGGCGCCGGGCGCCCAGCGAGATAGGCATGAGGCTGGACGACGCCGCGACGGCGGCCCAGGTGTTCGACGAGCTGGGGGTCACCTGTGTGATCCATGGCCACCGCCACGTGAGCGAGGAGCGCTGCCCCGCCGGCGCCCGCTTCCGTATCCTGGCGGCCCCCTCGCTCACCCTGGGCTGCCGGAGCGGCGACGCGGCCTCGTACTGGCGCATCGAGCTTGGCGAGCGCCTCCACGCCGAGCGGGTGCATCTTGCGGTGCCCGCCGTCGCGGGCGACTCGGTCGTGGATCTCACCGACGCCTCCGGCGAGGACGAGGCGGGCGAGGCGGAAGAGGCGCTCGAGGAGCCCTGATCCGAGCGGTTTCGACCCGAGACGGACCCCTTCGTCGATTTCAAGCAACCCATCGAGAGCGCGGTGGTGCTGCTGTCGGGTAGACAGAAGGTGTGGGAACCCGAGCTTTCATTCCGGACGTCGCGTGGGGTGTCGGCCTTCGACGGGGTGCACTTCCGCGTGGTGGCGATCTACCAGCGCACGGTCGAGGAGCTGCTCGTCATGCCCGGAGGGTTGTGGCGGGTCTTCGCGCCCATCGCCCGGAACGCCTCGGTGAAGAGCCTGCTTTAGGAAAGGGCTTAAGACTCGGCACGACAGCCTCTGCGGGCCACGTTCCTGCGCGCCTCGGTCAGCCGCTTCACGGGGCCCGAGAGCTCGCCGACCCATACCTCGGGTCCAGCTTCGGCCCCGTCTCACCCCAAGAGCGAGGCCCCCGAGCTCCAGGGCGAGTGGAGGCCCCGAGGAGAGGGCGAGGGCCGCGGGGTCTTGCTGGGAAAAGTCCCTTCATTCGCTTACGGTCTTCGCTTACGGTCTTCGCTTACGGTCTCCTCCTACGGTCTCCTCCGCGCTCCTCGGCCTTTCTCGAGCCGGGTAGGGTCGAGCTGGTTTCGAGGAACTGTCGGTGCTAGTCGTCGACGAGGATGCGCCAATCTTCCGTGGTCGTCGCCTCGCTCGCTATCGCACTGACCAGCGCGGGCTGCGCGTCCGGAAACCTCCGGGAAGCCGAGGACGTCCTGAAGGTTTCTCCGGATGCGGGGCTTGTTGAGCACTTCCCCATGCCGGCGGCGCAGCTCGCCGCGGCGTTGCCGAGCGCGGCCGAACGCGCAGGATGGGTGATCGAGAGGAACGGCGGCGCCGATCGTCCCTGGATCATCGAGCTCCCTTGGGGGTTCAACGAGGCCGGCATCTGGGCGCGCGTCGTCATCGTGGACGGCACCGACCACCGATGCTCGATGCGCGTTACGGCCATCACGAAGAACGATGTCGATCGCGCCGAGGACGTGGAGGGCAATACCCGCCTTCTCGTGGGTTGGATCATCGTGACTGCGCAGGGGCGGCTCGCGGCGAGAGAGCGATGACCACGCCTCGCCCTTTGGCCGCGCTCATGTCCACACTCGCCTGCGCGACGATCGCGACAGCCTGCGGTACGCGGACGGTTCAACCGCTCACGCTCGGCGAGCTCCGCCCCGCGGGGCGCCACATCGAGTCCCTGTCGGCGCCGCGCCCCGAGCAGGTGCTCCGGGAGGCCTGGGTTCCGGTCTGGGGACGCCCTTCGCCGAGCGAGGGCCGCGTGGTCGTTGGCTCGATGGGGACACCGAATCCCACCTTCGAGCTCGATCTTCGGGAAGGCCGGACCACGTGGAAGAAGAACCTCTCGCTCGACCCCATCGAGGATGGTCCTCCCGATTGGTATCGGCTCGCCGGATCGAACCTGGGGCAGCGGGCTACCGCGATTTACGTCCTCGACCGCGGCACCGGCGAGACCACCGGCACGATCCCGATTGTGGAGCCGATGTGGGTGGCTTACCGGCCCGGCGCCCCTCATGCCCTCGTCGTTGATTCGGTGAGCGCGAGCGGGGTCCGGCTCCGCTCGATTGATCGCCTGAATGGGCGCTCCCTCTTCACGAAGCGAGGCGCTGCGCCGAAGCATCTCATCGCCACAAAAGCGTACGCCGTTCGGGTCGCCGCGGAGTCCATAACCCGCGATACCCTCGCCGACGGTGAGTCCCGCGACCTGTCCGGAACGTTCGGGGACGTGGTCGAGCTGGTGGGTTTGGGCGACACCCACGCTGTGATCGTGCGGCCCAGTCGGGTCGAGGTCATCGATCTAACAACGATGCATTCGGTGCAATCGAAGGAGACGGGAGAAATCGCCACCGTGGGAGCAGGCACGGCGCCGATCCCGGCGCCGCGGCCTCCGTCAGCTTCCGAGCGGCCCAGGCGGCCCGTGAAGGGCACCCCCGCCCCGTCGTCTCCGGCGAGCGGCCCGGCCTTCGCGGTCGTAACGCGCGCTCACAAGCTATTGATGTTCGGTGAGGGCAATCTGCGTTTCGAGGCGGACGTCCCGTTCGCCGGACGGCCGTTCTTCGCCAAGATGGGTATCTTCGTTTACGACGGCCGAAAGGCCGTGCTCGTCGGCTGGGACGGAGCGACGATATGGAGTTACACGCTCCCGCCATGGGTTCTTCGCTCCGAGCTGTCTCCGACCGTGCTCGAGCGGGAGGGCGCGATCGTCATCGCCAACGAGCACGGGGTGACGGGCCTGGACGTGGCGACCGGAGAACCACGATTCGTCTTCGACGTTCGCGGCGCCTCTCCCAGCGTGCTCTCGCTCACGCGGGAGGAGAAGCTCGGTGGTGGTATCGACGAGAAGGCTGCCGCCGCACGCAAGGCCCGACTCGGCGAGTTGCTCCTCGCCACAAGGGGCCTCGGCGGCATCGGGAGTGGGGGAGGAACGGTCACCGGCTTCGCGATGGGCGCGAGCGCATACAGCTCTACCTCTCTCCTCCAGGCGCAGGCGATGGCGATCGTGGCGTCCGACGCGAAGCGTGCGAACTACGCGGCGAGCGAGGCCGTCGAGATGTACATCGCGGCCATGGGAGCTCGCGAGCTCATTCAAGGCGAGTACTACGTACGCCGGCTACACTGGTTCTGGGGCCAGGGTGTGCTCGTCGTACGGCTCCGCGACGGAGCGTGGCGCGAGGCCTTGACCGGCCCCGCCTGCAAATGGGGAAAGACATGGCACTGTCATGCGGGTCTCGGGATCGTGGCTGCCGAGCGGCTCCTGACCCTCGGGATGCGAATCCCGCCAAGCGCCTACGTGGACAGGGACATCGAGCACGCGTCGCCCCCGACCCCGTGCCCTCTCACCAACGTGCAGGTATGGGATCTGTCGACCAACATGCGCGGGGCAACCGAGTATCCGCGCGCCTCGCTCGTAGGAGAGCACGAATGAAGCTCGGGGCTCGTCCCTACCTCGCGGGCGATGACAACACGACATTGTTCCTGGAGGTCCGATGAATCCCTTGATCGTGCGGCATATTCTGATCTCGTCCGCGCTCCTCACCGCCGCCATGGGATTTGCCGCGGCGTGCTCGGGCGGCGGGCGCTGCTGGAAAGACGAGGCCACGCCCCTGACTTGCACGTGCGACACAAGCCCACAAGGCGACGACACCAGCGCCGGCGTCGAGATCGCCGCGAGCCAGTGTGCCCCGAAGAGCAACGCCCAGTGCTGCCTCATCACGCGCGGAACGGGCTCGAAGTCGTGCACCTGCAAGGAGGCCGCGTGCGGGCCATACACCGGTGGAAAGGGTTGCTACTGCACCTACGACGTCACGTCGGGCATGGCATCGACCTTCACGGCCACGTCGTGCGGGACGTCGTTCGGGGCGTGCACGTCCAAGGATGGCTCGACGTGCCGGGCGCGTAGCTCCGCGGCGGATGCCTGCCTCGCCACGGAGAACTCGTCGAGCTCCTGCAGCGCGGCCACGCTGCGGCCTCCGACCTGCAGCGCCTCGTCTCCCGTGCAACTCGTTACGTCGTGCGCGGACTACCAGGGAGCGAGTACGTCAACGAGCCCCACGCCGACGCCCACATCGACGCCGACGGCCTCTCCCGGCATCCCGTGCCCTGGCTTCAGCGTGGGCGGGTGTGGGCCCAACAGCGACCGTTGCACCTGCGGCACGAGCTGCCAGCACCCGTGCTCGACGTGCTCGTACAGTTGCGGGTTCTCGTGCGAGACCGACGCGGACTGCAGCAAGGTGATCCTCCAGGACGGCGAGAAGACGCAGACATTCACGAAGTGCAACGCGCAAAAGATCTGCGGGCGGTAGGTCCTCTGGCCCTCCCCCCGGAGCGCAGGTCTGCCTTCCGCGCCGCCGTGTTCCACGCCTACTGGGCCGACGATCGCGACATCGCAGACGACGCGGTCCTGGCCGATCTGCTCGGGGAGGGCGCGCCCGCCGTGCTGGCCCGCACCCAGGACCCCGCCGTCAAGAACGAGCTGATCGCCGCGACCCGAAGCGCGGTGGCCGCGGGGGTGTTCGGGGCGCCGACCTTCGTGATCGACGGCAAGGAGCTCTACTGGGGACAGGACAGGCTGGGGATGGTCGAGGAGGCGCTCCGCGCATAGCGTCGCCCGCTATCGCCCTGGGGCGTCGGCTGGCATAGTCGGGTCATGCGCCCCTCGTTCAACACGGCCGGCCCCTGCATCCCCGGCGAGCACTACATGCTCCCCCCCGAGCGCCGCCTCGGCCGGGTGATGGAGCTTATCGAGGATGGTAAGTATTTCACGCTGCATTCGGGGAGGCAGACCGGAAAGACAACCTCGGCCCAGTGGCTGGTCGAGCACCTCAACGCCCAGGGGCGCTTCTCCTGCATCTGGGTCGATCTGCAGAGCGCCCGCGAGCAACCCGAGCTCTCGCGCATCGCCAAGACCCTGCTCAACCTGCTCGACATGGCCGTGGTCCGTGACCTGCCGAAGGTGAGCGTGCCCGCCGAGCGCGCGAGCTTGCTCGAGGATCCGGAGACCGCGGTGCTTCGCTACCTGCGCGACCTGGCCGCGCGGACGCCGCGCCCGCTGGTGGTGCTGTTCGACGAGGCCGACTGCCTGGTGGGAGCGACCCTGGTGTCGTTCTTGACGCAGCTTCGGCAAGGCTACATCGACAGGAACCGCACGCCGTTCCCCCACAGCATGGCGCTCCTCGGCCAGCGCGCCGTGAGGGACTACGCGCTGACGCAGGAGGACCGCCGCACTCTCTCCTGGCTTGGCACAGCGTCTCCGTTCAACATCACGGCCGAGGCCGTCACCCTGGTGTCGTTCACGTCGGCCGAGACCGAGGAGCTCTTGGCTCAGCACACGACCACCACGGGGCAGCGGTTTTTGCCCGAGGCCACGGAGCTTGTGTTCGAGCTTTCGCAGGGGCACCCCTGGCTGGTCAACGCCCTGGCCGACCGCGTCGTCGAGCGCGATCTGCGGGATCGCGGAGTCGCCGTGACGGCGGCTCACGTGGAGGCGGCCAAGGAATCCCTCATCCTGGAGCGGCGCACCCACATCGATTCGCTGGTCGCCAGGCTGCGTGAGCCGAGGGTCCAGAAGATCATCGATCCTATGCTGGCGGGCGAGCGGCTGATCGACGTGCTGGACGACGACGTGTCCTACGTGCTCGGCCTGGG
>SXGT01305052.1_pt1 | contig 48420 bp, 44 predicted proteins | sample 3176221 | NCBI WGS metagenome assembly SXGT01 (sample SAMN11356862, study PRJNA531348) | freshwater metagenome | isolation source: freshwater sample F1-120 | place: China: Fuxian Lake, Yuxi | collected 2017-12-25 | reverse complement strand
CTTCTCGATTTCCTCCAGCAGCACTACGCTGTAGGGATGCGTGCGCACGGCGTCCACAAGCAAGCCGCCCTGCTCAAACCCCACATACCCAGGCGGCGCGCCAATGAGTCGGGCCACCGCGTGTTTCTCCATGTACTCACTCATGTCGAAACGCACGAACTCATTGCCCAACTGCAGCGCCAACTGCTTCGCTAGCTCGGTCTTGCCCACACCGGTGGGACCGGTGAACAGGAAACACCCGGCCGGCCGCTCCAGCGCGCCCAGACCCGCGCGCGACCGCTTGATGGCCTGTGCCACTAGCTTCACCGCCTCGGGTTGACCAAACACCACACGCTCGAGCGACTCCTGCAACGTGCGGAGCCGCTCGCGGTCTGACGCCGACGCCTGACGCGCGGGAATCCTCGCCATCCGCGCGACGACGGCTTCAACCTCAGCCTGCGTAATCGTCGCCGGCCCACTCTCATCGTCATCCGCACGGCTCAGCCGGCTCACCGCGCCGGCTTCGTCAATCACGTCACTCGCGCTGTCGGGCAGGCGGGAGTCGCGCAAGTGCCGCGCCGCCAGTTTCGCCGAGGCCTCGAGCGTCGCGTCCTCGTAGACCACGTCGTGGTGCGCCTCATACCGGCTCTTGAGGCCCGCTAGGATCTTGACCGTCTCGTCCACCGACGGCTCGTCGATGGTGATGCGCTGCAACCGCCGCGCCAGCGCGCGGTCCTTTTCGACGTGTTTAAACTCCTCGAACGTCGTCGAGCCAATCACCCGCAAGTCACCGGTCGTCAATATCGGCTTGATGAGCGTAGCCAGATCCATCGTCCCGCCGGTGGTGGCGCCGGCACCAACCGCCGAGTGGATCTCATCGATGAAGAGAATCGAGTTTGGCCGCGCTGCCAGAGCCTTGACGACGGCCTTAAAGCGTTCTTCAAAGTCGCCGCGGAATCGTGTCCCCGCCAGCAACCCGGCCGTGTCGAGTGAAAACACCTCGGCATCGCGCAGGATAGACGGCACGCCGGGCTCAAGCAGCCGTTGCGCCAGGCCTTCAGCCATCGCGGTCTTGCCTACGCCGGCCTCTCCGACAAACACCGGGTTGTTCTTGCGGCGTCGACACAACACCTCGATCGTCCGCTGCAATTCGATGACGCGGCCCACCAGTGGATCAAGCTTGCCCTGCTGGGCCCGCAACGTCAGGTTCGTGCAATAGGCAGTGAGCGGATCCCGCGCCGTAGACGGCTCTGGCCCATCGGGACGCTCGGGCGTGCCCAGCGTTTCGTCAGGCTCGGACGAATCGGGCACCGGGACCTTTGAAATGCCGTGCGAGAGATACTCCAGCACGTTCAGCCGCGTGATGCCCTGCGCCACCATCAATCGCGCGGCCTGGCTGCGAGGCTGTTGCAGGATCGCCGCTAGCACATCACCGGCCTGCACCTCGGGCTTCTGCGCGCTTTGCACGTGGAGCACCGCCGTCTGCAGCACTCGCCGGAACGCCGTCGTTTGTTCCGGCTCGCGCTGCTCGCCACGCTTCATTTCTTCAATCGACTCGTCCAGGTAGCTGCCAAGGTCGGAGCGCAGCTTCACCAGGTCCGCGCCACAGGCGGCCAGGATGCGTTCACCATCCGGATCGTTCGCCAGCGCAAACAACAGGTGCTCTAGCGTCAGGTAGGCATGCCGGCGCGACACCGCCTCGCGGTATGCAATGGTCAACGCAATTTCAAGGGACGTGGAGAACACGGTGATCTGATTATGAGGTATTTTTGTATATGTCCCGCGCCCGTCTCATTCTGCTGGTTTTGCTGCTGTCGCCCGTCGCGTGCGGCCGGACCTCCCCCGCCGCCCTCACCATCGCGCATTTCAACGATGTCTATGAAATTGGCCCGATCGAAGGGGGACGCGTGGGCGGCCTCGCCCGCGTAGCGACGGTGATCAAGGACCTGCGTCGAACGAACTCACCTGTGATGGTGACCCTCGGCGGCGACTACCTGTCGCCGTCGGCCCTGGCCGTTCCCAGCATCGACGGCGAACCCATCGCGGGGCGCCAGATGGTGGACGTGCTGAACGTCGTCGGCCTCGAATGGGCCACTCTCGGCAACCACGAATTCGACCTACCCGAACCTGCGTTCCGCGCGCGCATGCAGCAGTCGCGCTTCAAGATCGTCATCTCAAACGTCACCGACACCACGGGCGCAATGTTTCCCAACACGGAACACTTTGTCGTCGTGCCGGTGAACGTCGGCGGCCGGTCGCTCCGCATCGGACTGATCGGTGTCACGCTCGAAGGGCCCAAGGCGTGGGTCCGTTTTGCGCCGCCCATCGACGCCGCGAAGGCGGCCATCGCGAAGATGCGTGAGACCGGCCCGATCGACGCCATCATCGCGCTCACTCACCTGCCGCTGAGCGGCGACGAGGCACTCGTCACTGCCGTGCCCGACATCGACGTGGCGCTGGGTGGCCACGAACATGAAAACTGGCTGGTTCACCGCGGTGCGCGCCTCACGCCCATCGTCAAGGCCGATGCCAACGTGCGCACGCTCGCACTGGTGAGCATGACCTTCCCGAAGGGACACCGGCCCGAAGTGTCGGTACGCCTCAAACCCATCACCAGCGACATCATTGCCGATTCGGTTGTGGATGCAGAAGTCACGCGGTGGACCAAGACGGCGTTTGATGCCTTCATCAGCGCCGGGTTCCAGCCCGCACGCGTGGTGGCAACGCTGCCTTCAGGTCTGGATGGCCGGCAGTCCGCGGTGCGCAATCGGCGTGGCAGCCTCACCACAGTGATCGCGGACGCGGTCGCACGCGAGGCGGCGCCCGTGGATGTGGCCCTCATCAACGGCGGTGCGGTCCGAATAGACGATGAGCTGCCAGCGGGACCGGTGACTGAATACGACGTCATCCGCGCGCTGCCGTTCGGCGGCGCCGTGACGCGGGTGTCGATGCCTGGCTCACTGCTGGTGAAGGTGCTGGAGGCCGGCATTCAGAATCAGGGCAACGGTGGCTACCTCAACACCTGGGGCATCACAAAGGACGGCGATCGATGGATGGTGCAGGGCCGGCCGCTGGCCCCTTCCGTGCGCTACACGGTGGCGATGCCGGAGTTCCTCATGACCGGGGGCGAAACGAACATGGCGTTCCTCATGCGCACGCACCCGCTCATTGGCCACATCACGGATCTGCGCGACATCCGCCAGGCGCTCATCACGGAGTTGGCGACAACATTCCCGGTGCGCTGAGGCGTTATGCTTCCTCGGTGACGGCGCGGAGGGGATAGCTGGCGTCTTTGGCCATCTTCGTTACGGTTTCCACCTTCGTCTCGGCCACTTCCCACGGATAGACACCGGCCACGCCAGAGCCGAGGCGGTGCACCTGCATCATGACGCGATAGGCCTCGGCAGGCGATTTGTGGAATACACCCTCAAGCACCAGCACGACGAACTCCATCGTGGAGTAGTCGTCGTTCATCAGCACGACCTTGTAGAGCTTCGGGGTGTCCTTCTTGGGGGCGACGCGCTCTGCGACGAGATCGCCGAGTTGAGACTGATCGTTGCTCACAAGTGGATCAACGGAGGCGTTCGACGAGTTCCACCAGTTCAGCGATCGTCGATTCCCCTCGGTCCCACTGGTACCAGCCAAACTTCCGATCCATGCGCTCGGCCTGCGGGAGTGACGACCCGGGACCAAGGATCCAGGTCTGGAGCGCCACCGGGCGTTCCACCCATGCGCCCACGATCTTGTCACCGCGAAGCACGGCGATGGTGGCCGTGGCGCCGCGGCCGTCTGGTGTCTTGAAGGCGTCCTGAATGAGGCGGCCTACCGTCGGGTCAACGACGCGCAGGGGCACGCCGGCTTCTTGGGCGAGTACCGCGACGTAGGGCACCGTGTGCATCGAGTCGCTGCACGCCGCGACAGCCACCACCACGAACCTCAGGCCTTCGCCGGCCTTCTTCAAGCGGTCTACGATTTCCGCCGACGGCCGGCTCCGATTCGTGTTGCACTTCCAGACCTCAGGCCGAGAATCGGCTGCAGCCAGGAAGTCTTCATAGGTCTTTCCCTGGTCAAAAATGGCTCCGCCATTCAGGCCTTGCGGCGCCTGCGCCGCCGCGAACATGAGAACCGTCAACAAGAACGTCTGCATCGTCATGCCTCGTGTGCCCTATTTTCGGATCTTGTCCATCTGGGCGAGGACTTCGCTAAGCTTTTTCATCTCTTCACCGTAGAGCGCCCAGTTGCCTTCGCGCTGGGCGACTGTGGCGCGTTCGAAGTGGCCGTTCGCCTGTGCGGCCAGCACGGCGAGGTCGGACGATACGCCCACCAAGGGCGTCTGGGTGGTGACGGCAGCGCCTAGTACCGTCGGCGCGACGTCGTCGACCGAGCGTACATCGGGTGAAAGCGCGGTGGCCACCGAGCGTCCGAAGATCTGCACCAGGCCCTGGTTGAGCGTCTCCGCCATCACTATCTGATCTTGGTACGCCACGATGACCCGCTTGAGTTCCGGGATTCTGCCGCCGGCTGACCGCAGGTACAACGGCCTGACGTACAGCAGCGACTCGTTGATGGGAATGACCAGCAGCGTGCCCTGAATGACGGTGGACCCCTGCTGGTTCCAAAGTGTAATTTGCGGAGAGATCACCTGATCCTGGTTGATGCGCGCCACAATCTGCCTAGGACCGAACACCACTTTCTGCTTCGGGAACTGGAAGACCATCAGCCGGCCGTAGTGCTCGCCGTCACTGCGCGCAACCATCCAGGCCGCCAGATTGTCTTTCAGGCGCGGTGTGAAGGGCAGCATCTGGATGAACTCCGTGCCCTTCTCGCCGGGCAGCCGCATGATCGTGTAGTAGGGCTGCATGGGCGTCGCGCTACCTTCATCGTCAATCACGGGCACCTGCCACTGGTCTTCCTTGTTGTAGAACACCTGTGGATTCGTCATGTGGAACGTGGCGAACGCAGCCGCCTGCACCTTAAAGATTTCCTCAGGGTACCGGACGTGCGACCGCAGGGCCTTGGGCATCTCGTCCATGGGTTTGAGCAGCCCGGGGAAGATGCGATTGATGGTCATGGCGATCGGGTCGGTCGGCTCCCAGAGGTAAAACGCGGTGGACCCGTGGTACGCGTCGATCACCACCTTTACGGAGTTCCGCAGGTAGTTAATCCCGCGTGCGCCGAAGGGGGTGGCATAGGGATAGTTGGTAGTGGTCGTGTACGCATCCTGAATCCAGAAGAGCCGGCCGTCGGCGACCACCGGATACGGGTCGGCGTCATACTGAAGAAACGGCGCGATGGCCCGTACACGCTCCCCGATCTGCCGGTGGAACATGATCCGGCTCTCGGCCGTGAGTTGTGACGTCACCACGATATTCGTGGCGCCGAACCGGATAGCAAACAACAGCCGACGGAAGAGCCCGCCCAGTTCCACGCCGCCAGTGCCGTTATAGGCGCTTGTGACGTTGTCTTCGCCCTTCGGATAGTGGAATTCGGGCTGTTGGGTCTTGACCAACACGTAGTCACTCGACTTCTCGCCATAGTAAATACTGGGCTCGTCGATCTTCAGATCCACTGTAGTCACCGGCGGCAGGTCGCGCACAAATAAGACGGGCTGGCCGACTGACGTCACTTCGTTGACGGGCCCCAGGGTCAGGCCGTACCCGTGCGTGAACGTCAGCCGCTCGTTGACCCACGATCGATTCGACAACAACTCGGTGTTCATCTCCCGAAGCGACAGCATCACCTGTCGGTACTTGCCATCCAGCGTGTATCGGTCGTTATCGACGTTGACAAAATCGTAGTAGGGCCTGATTTCCTGCAGTTGGCCGAACGTCTGCAGCAGCGGCTGGTGATCCCAGAGACGCACGTTTTCGATCGTGCCGGCGTTCGCGATGATGTCGTCAGCCGAGAGCGAGGCATCACCCGACAGCGGCCGTTCTTCCACGCGGTCGAGCGCATAGGCTTTTCGCGTGGCCGCAATATTGTTGAGGATGTACGGCTGCTCGGTGGTCTGCTCGTTGGGCGTGACCACGAAGCGCTGCACAAAGCTGGCATACAGCCCGCCGGCCGTTGACACCACGACGTAGGCGCCGAGGGCCAACGGCAGCAGCCAACGCTGCGGCGCAAACGCCTGCCAGAACGAGAGCAGGCTGGCCAGCGACATCACGACCAGGCTCACCCGCAGGAACGGCACGCGCGCGTACACGTCCGTGTAGGAGGCACCGAACACAACGTTGGTGGCGGCGCCGGTAATGAGCGTGCGAGGCAATTCCAGCCATGTGCCCCACGCCATCAGCGCCAGCAGCAACGCCAGCAGCAGTGAAAGATGGCGCCGCGCAGTGGACGCCAGATTCAGGCGCGGCCAGAACGCCACGCCGTGGCGGGGCTCCATCACGATGTTGCCTGAAAGCAGGTAGAGGAAGCCGGACGCGCCGAGCGCCAGCACCGCCAGCACCAATGCCTGCTGGCGGATCATGTCGAATACGGGCATCTGGAACACGTAGAACGCCACGTCACGGCCAAACAAGACGTCCTGGTCGCCAAACGGCTCGGCGTTGAGGGCGCTCAGCCACGGGAGCCAGTTGTTCGACGCACTCAGCGCCAGGCCAAACGACACGATGAGGGCGCCCGGCAGCAGCAAGTTCGCCAACATCCGGCTCTCGATCACGATGGACCGGCCATCTTCGGTGGTGCCCAGGACAAACTGCGGACGCGAGAGCGCCCGGCGCGCCACCCTCAGGTTGAGGAACAGGAACACAAACGCAATCGTGAACGTGGTCGTGAACACCAGTGCCTGCGCGTTGAGCGTGCGCAGGAATACGCCCTGGTAACCCAGTTCCTGGAACCACAGCCAGTCGGTGTAGTAGATGGTGGCAGAGGGGACGGCAAACAGCAGCACCGCCGCCACCAAAATCAGCCCGGGTAATCCTCGTCGAGTCATAAATCCTTGCTGGTCTCGGGGCTATCGGGACAATTGTGCCGTCGAGACCGAGACCTGTGTCGGCGCCCCGCGCTGGACCCGCGTCCAGGCCGCCACCACTCGGCGGCCGGAAACGACGATCTGCGGAAAGCCGCTCGTACGATCCCCGCCGATCGGGCTGATCAGGACAGGCGCACCCACCGTGCCGTCCGGCTTCACGTCACGCACCATGAACTGCGACGCGGCGCCGATGTTATCGATCCACGACACCAGAGCGCGGCCATCAGCCAGCAATGTCAGTCCAACCCGCCCGAGTGTCGTCCCGCTGTCGATGCGGATCGGGGCGCCGAACGTGCGACCGCCGTCCTTGGAAAACACCAACTGGGTCTTCGGCGCCCTGTTCACCGCGGTGTACCAGGCCAGCGCCACAAACTGCCCTTTCGCGGCAAGCGCGGGCCCGTTCACTGGGCAGCCGTTGATCTCCCACTTGTCGGAATAGGCAGGCGCGCCCTGCGACCATTTTCCGTTTTCGAAACGGCTGACGGCGATGTCGCGAATCTCGGTGTCGCTGCGGTCGCGATACGCCACTACCACGCCGGTGTCGGTGGCCGTCGCAGCCGTCTGGCAGCACTCACACACCCGGCCGTCAATCAACATCTCTTCGCCGGTGGTGCCCTTGGCAGAGACCATCGCAGCCCGAAGCGTCATCTGCGCACTGTCGGCGCCGTGATCGCCATGGCCGGCCATGCCGCGCCCATCGAGCCAGACCAGACCCAGGCCCGCGTTGGGACCCTTCCCAGGCGCTTCAAAGAACGCCACGAAGCCGTGTTCCGTCTCGGTGCCGTCACGATGCGGCGTGACGGTCTCGGTCCACGTGCGACCGTTGTCGCGTGACGTGCGGAGCTTGACGTCGTAGGACGTGCGCCCCTGGCCACGGCGCTCCAGCCAGTGCGCGGCCATCAAGCCGCCGCGCGTGACAAACAGCGACGGGAAGTCTGCCCAGTTGGCAAAAAATCGTGTGCCCTCGACGATGGTTCTGGGCGCGACCCAGCGATTCTGAGACAGCGTAGAGAACTGGAGGGAATGGCCGCCGCCGACTTTGGGCGCCAACCATGACAGCAGCACGCGACCCGTGGCATCAACGGTCAGCCGTGGCTCTGCCGACCCGTCGGGCGCAGGCGAGGTCATTGGCGCCACTGCGCCGGAGAAGAGGGGGGCACCTTGCGCCGCCATGGTGGGACTTCCGGCAGTGGCAACGACCAGGCCGAGGGAGGCTACGCCGGATAAGGTCAGAAGGATGGGACGCATCGCGTGCGATCGTATCACTGTGTAGGCGCACTCGGGCTGAAGGACCAGCTCGAGCTACGTACCGGCCGCCCGAGCGACGTAAGCCCGAGACCGCGCCGTACGTAGTTCGCCCTGGTTCTCAAGGCCGAGGAGTAGACGATCATTTGCCGATGGCCAGGAGTTCGGTGTCCGTGCGCCAGTACCACATGCCGCCCACAAGCGCGGGTGAGGCGAGCACCCGCGCCCGCAACTCGTTCACGCGCCGGAGCTTGAAGGTCGGCCCCGCCTCCACCACAAACGTCTGGCCCTCGTCGTTCGTGAAGTAGAGAAGGTTGCCCACCGCCACCGGGGACGCCGAGAACCCTTCCTTCATCGCAACGCCGAGCCGTTCCTGATAGGCCAGCTCGCCGGTCTTTGCGTGGAAGACGGTCAGGATGCTCTGCATGTCGTTGATTTGATACAGCAGATCGCCATGAATGATGCTCGATGGCACAAACGGTGATCCGCGTGGCGACGACCATGCGACGTGTGATGCGGTGACGTCGCCCGATCCGCCTGGGCGAATGGCGAACGTCGGGCCGGCGCGTCCTGATGACGCAAAGACGAAGCCGTGGCCGGCGATTGGCGTGGGGATCACTTCGAACATGTTGCCGCGCACTGTCCAGAATTCGTCGCCCGTGTCGGGGTTGTACGAATAGACCTTGCGCTGGCTGCTGACAATGAGTTCGTCGCGTTCACCGGTCGTGATCACAACGGGAGTGCCCCAGCCTGTCGTTTCGACGCGGTCCCTCCACCACATCGTGGTGCCGGTCTTCGCATCAAACGCGGCGACAAACGACTTGAGGTTCGCGCTGCCCTGATGGTCCTGATACAGGAACAAGCGATCCTTGTAGAGCAGGGGCGACCCGGCGCTGCCGTGGTAGTTGTTCAAATCGCCGAACGTGCGGTGCCAGACGATCTTGCCGCTGAAGTCGAACGCGGCCAGCCCGTGAGTTCCAAACGAGGCATAGATGCGCTCACCATCGGTGGTGGCTGAAGCCGACGCGTGGCTGTTCTTTCCGTACTTGTGCTCCACGCGGGTCGTGGGCACGTTGGTCTCCCACAGGAGCCTGCCGTCGTGCCGGCTGTAGGCCAGCATTGACACTTTCGCGCCAGCCTCGCGGCTCGTGGTCAGGAACAGGTGGTCTTTCCAGACGATGGGTGATGAGTGGCCGTCGCCGGGCACGGTCATGCGCCACTTCACGTTTTCGGTGTTCGACCAGGCATCCACATAGTTGGCGCCTTCCACCATGCCCTGACCGGACGGGCCGCGCCAGCGGGTCCAGTAGGACGCACCTTCGCCGGTGACCGGCACCGTGCGGACGGTCTCGGCCGGGGAGGCGGCAATGAAGAGCAGTAACGCGGCGACTCCAGCTCGCATCGCCAGATCCTACCGCGGGGCTAGAGTTCGCGGAGGGCCGATGGGATGGGTAGCCGCGCCGCGCGGACGGCTGGCAACAATCCGCCGACCAGACCAATGACGAGTGCGTAGAACAGGCCCGTCATCAGGAGTTCCGGGGTGACCAGGAATGCAAACGCCACCTGGCTGAAGGTCTGAAAATTCATCGTGGAGGTCTGGTAGCCGTTAAACGCAACGTAGGCGCCCAACCCGCCAATGGCGCCGCCGATGAGTCCAAGTGCCATGGACTCCGCCAGGACCGAGACCACGACCGACGTCGAGTTGAAGCCCAACGCACGCAGGGTGGCGATCTCACGGGACCGCGTGGACACGGCCGTATACATCGTGAGCACGGCACCAAAGATGGCGCCCAGACCCATCAGGCCGGCGATGCCAAACCCCACGCCGCGAATCAGTGCACTGAGCGCCCTGGACTGCGCCGCGTAGTATTCGGTCTCGCGACGCACCTGCACGTTGAGCTGCGGATTTGTCGTCAGCCAGTCGCGGAAGGTGTCGAAGCTGGCCGCTGAATCGAGCTGCGCCAGCACGGTCTGATACGAATTGCCCCGATTGTAGATGCCCTGGAGCACTCGGGAATCCACCCAGATTTCCGTCTCGGCCGCGCCGCCAGCAGCTGAGAACACACCGACCACCTGCCAGGTGGCCTTCCCGGACTGGACGGTACTTCCGACGGTGAGTCCGGCGAACTGCCCACGGGCGCCGCGCCCGACGATTACTTCGTTGGTGCCGAACGTGAACTGGCGGCCTTCGACAATTTTCACTTCACCCCGCACCTGGAACGCCGTCGGCTCCACGCCGCGCAGTGGCACATTGGCGGGTGTGCCGGTCGAAATCTTCGGCAGGTCGATGATCACGAAGAGTTCGGCGGATGCGATTGCCGACTGGCCATCACGCCGCAAGCCCGGCGCCTCCTTGATGATGGTGGCCGACGCGCCGCCAATGCCGCTGGTCATCTCACTGTCGGCGCCTGTGCGCATGACGAGCGCGCGCGACTCCGAGCCGGCGCCCTCCATCGCGGCTGAAAACCCCGCCGCAATCGAAAGCACCGACACAAACACCACCACCACGCCGGCGATGCCGATGATGGCTACGCCTGAGGAACCCAGCCGTTGCGGGATGGTGCGCAGGTTCAGTGCGGTGATCGCAAGGGTTTGACTGATCCAGTTGAACATCTTTTCTCCAAGCAGCGCCCCTAAAGGGACGCCCCACACTAGCTGCGTCGCAGACCGTCTGTAATCCTGAGTTGCATCGCCGAAAGCGCCGGAATCAGGCCCGCCAGGATGCCCATGGACACAATCAGGCCCACGCCAATCATGATGGCCTGCGGCTGCAGGACAAAGATCGGCAGTTGGCCGGTCGGGTCGCCCTGCTGCACAAACGCCCACGCCAAAGCCAGGCCCGCGCCGCCGCCCAACACGCAGATGAACAGCGACTCGCCTAGCACGAGGCTGAGAATGGTCGCGTTTGAAAACCCAAGCGTCTTCAGCACAGCCATTTCGCTCGTGCGTTCGCGCACCGACTGCACCATGGTGCTGGCCGCAATCAGCAACATCATGAACAGCACGGCCACCGAGATCCAGATCATGATCGCGCCGATGTTGCCCATCTGATTCGCAAACCCTTCCACGAAGCCCTTCTCCGTGGTGGTTTTGGTCTCGGCGTCCGAGTTCGCAAACATGCCGTCGAATGTCGTGCCCATTTCCTGCGACTTCGACGCGTCTGCAATTTTCACCACGTACCAGCCAACGGTTCCCGCGCCGCCGGCCCGGTTCTCGTCGAGATAGTCCCACCTGAAGAAGAACTGGGTCTTGTCCACACCCTGCTCGCCGTCGTAGATACCGGCAATGTTGAACTCCCAGGTCTGGCCACCGCCCTTGGGCTGCCAGATGGTGGCGCCGATCGGAATGCGATCGCCAATCTTCCAGCCAAAACGCTTCGCCACGTCCACGCCGACAATGGCGCCCTGCCGATCGTCAAGCCAGGCCTTCATCTGTTCCGGAGGCAACTTGTACTCCGGATAGATCTTCATGAAAGGCTCGGGCTCCACCGCGATCTGCGCAAACAAGTTCGAAGGATCCTGATAGACGCCACCGAACCATGAATTGTGCGTGGCCGTCTCCACACCCGGCGTGTTTGCCAGGCGATTCAGGTACGACACCGGCAGCGGCATGATCAGGCTGACCTTGTGAATCAACACCAACCGGTCAATGCCGGCAATATCCACGCCGAACGTAAACGCCGTGCGGATGGTCATCAACACACCAAACAGCACAAACGCCACAAACACCGACAGCAGCGTGACGATGGTGCGGAACTTCTTCCGCCAGAGGCTTTTCCACAAGAGCGGCAGATACTTCATGCGGCGCCTCCCATCAGGAGGCCCTTGTCCAGATGCAGCGTACGTTTCGCGCGCTCGGCCGCGCGCGGATCGTGCGTGACCATCACGCTGGTCTTGCCGTGATCGCGGTTGAGCGTCTGAAGCAGGTCGAGAATTTCGTCGCCGGCCTTGCGGTCCAGGTCACCCGTGGGCTCGTCGGCCAGAAGGAGCGCAGGGTCGGTCACAATGGCGCGCGCGATACCCACGCGCTGCTCCTGGCCACCTGACAACTGCCGCGGGTAGTGCCTGGCCCTTTCGCTGAGGCCCACTACCTTGAGCGCGATGGCCACGCGCTTGCGGCGCTCGGCCTTCGAGAGCTTGGTCAGCAACAAGGGCAGTTCCACGTTCCGTTCCGCCGTGAGGACGGGCAGGAGGTTGTAGAGCTGGAAGACAAACCCGATGTGCTGCGATCTCCATCGCGACAGCTGCGATCCCGACAGCGTGGCGATGTCGGACCCGCCCACCTCAAGCGCTCCGGCCGAGGGGCGGTCAAGCCCACCCATCAGGTTCAGCAGCGTCGTCTTACCAGAGCCTGACGGCCCCATCAGCGCCAGGAAGTCGCCCTGGGGAATGTCGAGGTTGACGCCCTGCAGGACGTCGATGCGCTCGTTGCCGCGGGTGAAGTACTTGTGGACGCCGTTAATCCGAACGAGTGGGTTCATATGGGTTCCTACTTCACGACTACGCGGGCACCGTCTACCATCGCGGGCGGAGGCACGACAACAACGCGCTCGCCGGCCCGGAGGCCGGCCACAATTTCCTGGCGCTCGCCGTCGGTGCCGCCGACACGCACGGCGCGGCGCTCCACCGTGTTATCCGGCCGCACCACGAACACCATGGACTGGTCGCCCTCAGTCTTCACAGACGCTTTCGGCACGAGTGATATGGCCTGAGCCGCGGGCGCGTCGGTGTCGTCGGCATCCCGCAGGAATGTGACCTTCACGCCCATATCGGGCAGGATGCGCGGGTCAAGTGAGAGAAATCCGATGCGGACAAGCACCGTCGCCTTCTGTCTATCGGCCGTCGGCACCGTGGTGATGACGCGAGCGGGAATCTGGAAGTCGGGATACGCGTCAAGCACGGCGGTGACACCCTGCGCGGGCTTCACGCGGTTGATGTAGCTCTCGTTGACGTCCACTTCGATTTCAAGCGACTTCATATCAACGATCGTGGAGATGCCCGTGCGGGTGAAGCCGCCGCCGGCCGACACGGGCGACACCATCTCACCCGCCTGCGCATCTTTGGAAATCGCCACGCCGCTGAAGGGCGCCCGGACGATCATGTTGTCCAGGTCGGTCTGCAGCAGTGCGACCTGTCGTTCCGCCACGTTGATCTGTTCGCGCGAGGAGGCGATCCGGGCGGCCAGTGAGTCGGCCTCGGCCCTGGACCGGTCCACGTCGGCCTGTGTGCCGATACCGTCGGCCGCCAGTTGCACGTAGCGCTTCAGCGTCACCTGCGCCTCTGCCAGCCGCACTTCGGTCTCACGCATGGCGCCCTGGGCGGCCACCAGCTGCGCCTGGGCCAGCGCGTGGGCGGCCTTGGCCGCGGAGTCGTCCAGCCGAGCCAGGATCTGGCCCTCGCGCACGGCCATGCCCTCCTCGACGTTCACCTCCACCAGCTTGCCGGTGACTTTTGATGAGATGGTCGCGCGGCGCCGGGCCGTGACATAGCCCGACGCGTTCAGCACCGAGGCCTGGGCGCCGGCCGCACGCTCTGTTACCGCCACGGCCTCCACTTCAAGGGGTCGCTCGCGGTTGAGCCACTGGTAACCCGCGTAGCCGCCACCGGCCAGCAGGGCCAGCAGCACCAGCCACTTGACCCAGCGGAAGCGGCCCTCGGGCGCCATGGGGGCCCGTTCTATGCGGAGTGCGGCGAGGTCGTCTTTAAGTTCAGTCACTGTCGGCTCGCCATCTTATCTACGGGGAGTGTGACGGGGAAGGGCAGGGGGGTGCTCCGCCCTATCGGTGAACGGAGGCTCCGGGTCGGTAATCTGAAATCCGGATGATCTTCGGCTGTCGTACGTAGGGCATGGGCTGTTCCTCAAGCGCGCCAACCGCCGAGGGCTTGAGGAACAGCCCACGCTACCAACCCCGACTATCGTCCCGGAAACCCGATCCAGCCGCGTGTCAGGTAATCACCCATCGTGATGCCGAAGAGGATGATGAGCCACAGGAATCCGGAGGCCGCCACCACCTTCGTCAGAGGGGTGTTGTACTTGACGCCCATGAAGAACAGGATCACGAGGGTGGCCTTGAAGCCGGCGATGGCGAGAGCGACAGGCGTGTTGAGTGCGCCCAGGTCCATGCGCGCAATGACCACGGTCACGCCCGTGAGGACGATCAGCGTGGCGAAGATCGTATAGTAGAGGCCCTTGGAGCTGATGTGGGACATGGTTCGCTCGTGCGCGTTAGTAATGCTTCCCGATGAGATAAAGCAGCGGGAAGAGAAAAATCCAGACGATGTCGACGAAGTGCCAGTAGAGGCCAGAGATTTCCACCGGGCCGTAGTACTCGGCTGAGAAACGGCCCTTCCAGGCCATCCGGAGGATGATCAGCATCAGCACGATGCCCACCACCATGTGCAGGGCATGGATGCCCGTCATCATGAAGTAGAGCGAAAAATAGAGCTGCTGCGCCGGGTCACGCGCCGGATCGAAATGCGGGCCGGGCACCAGGTGATGCTCAAACTTGGCGGCATATTCGAAGTACTTCACCACCAGGAAGATGGTGCCGAAGATGATCGTGAGGATGAGGTTGACGACCTGCCCCATCCACGCGCCCACCTGGGCCGCGCGCACTGCCAGCGCCATGGTGAGCGAGCTGCAGATCAGAACAACCGTGTTGAGGCCGCCCAGCACCTCATTGAGCTCCTGGCTTCCAGCTAACCAGGCGTCTGGATACAGCGAGCGATAGAGAATGTAGGCCATGAACAGGCCGCCGAAGAACATGACTTCAGTGACCAGGAACACCCACATCCCGAGGACCGAGGCCTCGAGCTGCTGCCCCATGTTGAAAAAATGATGCTGCAGCGCGGGATGATGCGGCTGGTGAGGCGCGTTGGAATTTTCCACGCTAGTTCTCCCTCGCCTTCTGGGCGCGGCCGACGTAGTTGTACGCGTCCTCGGTCACCACCGGCTCGGTCTCGAAGTTCAGCGTGATGGGCGGCGAAGGGATGTCCCACTCGAGGCCCGTCGCGCCCCACGGATTGGCCGGCGCGTTGCGCGGCTTGAAGAGCGACGCCACGAGGTAAATGACGATCAGCAGGTAGCCCACGCCCAGGACGCCGGCACCGCTAGTGGACAGCACGTTCAGAATCTGGAACTCATCCGGATACGCGTGGTATCGGCGAGGCATGCCCAGGTAGCCCACCACAAACTGCGGGAAGAAGGTCAGGTTGAAGCCGGCGAACACCAGGATCGCGGCGATCTTGCCCGCGGTTTCCGGATAGGTGCGCCCCGTCATTTTTGGCCACCAGAAGTGGATGCCGCCCAGGAAGGCCATCACGCCTCCGCCCACCATGATGTAGTGGAAGTGCGCCACGACGAAGTAGGTGTCGTGCAGGTGGACGTCCAGACCCATCGCGCCGAGGAAGAGACCCGTCAGGCCGCCAACCAGGAACAGGCCTATGAATCCGAGGACCCAGTAAGTGGGTGACTCCCAGGTGATCGACCCTTTGTACATGGTCGCCGTCCAGTTGAAAATTTTCAGACCCGACGGCACGGCGACGATCATCGTGATGATCGAGAACACGAGCCCCGCGTAGATGGACTGGCTGCTCACGAACATGTGATGGCCCCAGACAAGGAAGCCGATAATCGCGATCGCCAGGCTCGAGTAGGCTACGACGCTGTAGCCGAAGATCTGCTTGCGCGACACCGCGGCTACCAGTTCGCTAATGACGCCAATGCCCGGCAAAATCATGATGTAGTCGGCCGGGTGCGAATAGAACCAGAAGAGGTGCTGGAACAGCACCGGGTCGCCCCCCACGCGCGGGTCAAAAATCGCAAACCCCAGCGCGCGCTCCGCGCCCACGAGCAGGATGGTGATGGCCACCACCGGCGTGCCCAGGATCATCACTAGGCTTGTGGCGTACATCGCCCAGAGGAACAGCGGCATCCGGAACCACGTGAGGCCGGGCGCCCGCATGCGGTGCACGGTCACGATGAAATTGAAGCCGGTCAGAATGGACGAGAAGCCTGCGATGAACACGCCCAGCGCGGCCAGCGTCACGTTCGTGTTCGACGCCATCGAGCTGTAGGGCGTGTAGAACGTCCAGCCGGTGTCCACGCCGCCCATGAACACGGCGCCCAGCGTCAGGATCGCACCGATCAAGTACAGGTACCAGCTCAGCAGGTTGATTCTGGGAAACGCCAGGTCCTTGGCGCCGCACATGATCGGCACCAGGAAGTTGCCGAGTGTGGCCGGGATCGACGGAATCAGGAAAAAAAAGATCATCACGACGCCGTGCAGCGTGAAGACCTTGTTGTAGAGGTCAGAGGTGAACAGGTCTCCGGCGGGCGTCAACAGTTCCGCGCGGATACCGGCCGCGAACAGGCCGCCGATCATGAAGAAGACTGTGATCGAGATCAGGTACAGGATCGCGATGCGTTTGTGGTCCTTGGTCAGCAACCACGACGCGATCCCGTGGGGCGCGTCTAGATAACTGCCCGAATTGTTTCCAGCGTGAGTCATAACGATCCTTGCGCCCTATTGCCCGCCCGGCTGGCCGGCCGCCGGAGCTCCGGCGGCCGGGGTGGCCGCTGGCGTCTTCAGCGTCTTGATGTAGGCGATGAGCTGAAGCAAATTTTCTTCGCTCACGGTGCCCTGAAACGTCGGCATGATCGGCTGGTAGCCCAGCACGATCTTCGCCTGCGGATTCATGATGGATTCACGCAGGTAGTTTTCATCCGCGACGACCTTGCGGCCGTCCATCAACTGCACGGAGGACCCGAACACGCCCGCCAGTACGGGACCTCGGCCCGATGTGTCAGTCTTGTGGCATGTGATGCATGCGAGTTGGGTGAACAGACGCTCGCCGTTTTCAACCGCGGTGCCAGTGGTGCGGCCGCCTGCAAGCCACGCTTCGTAGTCGTGTTCCTCCATCGCGATGACCTGCCCAATCATGCCGGAGTGCTGGGTGCCGCAATATTCGGCGCAGAAGATCTGGTAGGTGCCCACCTTCGTCGCCTTGAACCACATCGTCGTCAGCTTGCCAGGCACGGCGTCCATCTTCACGCGGAACGCGGGGATGTAGTAGTCGTGCAGTACGTCCTCAGAACCCAGCGTGATGCGCACGTTGCGGTTAATGGGCACGTGGAGTTCGTTGATCTCGCGCACCCCTTCCGGGTGTTGCACTTTCCACATCCACTGCTTGCCGACCACGAACACTTCCATAGAGTCCGCCGGAGGACGCGCCAGACGGAAGTAGAGATCGGCGCCCCAGAAGAACATCACCATCGCGAGGACGAAGGGGATGATCGTCCAGACCAGTTCTAGGACAATCGAGATGTGGATGTCTTGCCCCACATCGTCCGGATGGCGCCGCCGATATTTAATGGCGAAGCACACCACCGCCGCCGACACCAGAATGGCGAAGAACGAGCTGACCGCCAGGATGAAGAAATACAGGAGGTCGACATCACTCGAGATTGAGGACGCGGCCTCCGGGAACAGAGGAAAACTACTCTGCATTACCGAGTACCCGTTGCGGTGGACGCCACCGCGCTGTTCTGCCGACGATCGCGCCGCAGGTGCACCACAAGAAAAGCCATCAGGCCGAGCAAGGTCAGCGCGCCGCCCAGACGCACGAACGTCATAATCGCCACGCTGTATTTGCCCGTGGCGGGGTCGTAGTGGAAACAGTAGAGCAGCGCCTGATCCACCAGCGTGCCAATCTGGCCTTCGCCGGCCGACACCATGGCAAACCGGAAGTCCATGGGCGCAAACTCGACGCCGTAGAGATACTTGGACACGTGGCCCTTCGGCGTCAGGACGGTGACGGCCGCTGGATGGGCGTACTGGTCAATCGCCTCGTCATAGGCGTAGCGGAAGCCGACGGCGTCGGCGAGTCTGTCGATCTCGGCCTGACGGCCGGTCAGGAAGTGGATGCCCGCGTCGCCGGTCGGCCGCTGGTAGTGCTTGAGGTAGCTGGCCTTCTTCGCCCGCGCCATGGCCGGCGTCTCGCCCGGATCAAAACTCACCACGATGATGTCGAAGTCGCGGCCGGCGTCGAGCTTCAGCGGTTCGAGCGACGAAAACAAGCCGTTGAGCACCTGCGTGCACAACATCGGGCACTCGTAATACACCAGCGCGAGCACGGCGGGACGCGCGCCGAAGTACTGGCTGAGCGTCACGTTCTTGCCGGCCTCGTCCACAAACGTCAGGTCCAGAGGTACAGGCGAATCAAGCTTCTGGTCGATGCGGACGTCGGCGAGGATCGGAAGCGGCGCCATGGCCGGCTGGCCTGGCGCGCTCGAACCTGGTGCTGAACGCTGAGCGGCCGGCGACACCACGGCGGCCACGGCCAGCACGGCCGTCACACACGCCAGGCGCAATCCCCGGGGGTTGGTCATCACCGGGACTCCCGCGCGGCAATGCCGCGCTCAAGGAGCAGGGCCTTCGCACGATCGATGGGCAACCGCACGGTACCGGCGTTCTGGTCCACCCAGCCGTACGTGGTCAAGATTTCTTCTTCATGAGATCGGAATTTCTGCAGGTTGAGGGGTTCGTTGACGAGCAGGCTCGGCACGGGGGCCGTGCTGCCGCCCACCACTCGGCCGTCTACGATCGTCGGCCGCACCGGCGCGGCCGCGAGCGGCGCACGCGTGGCATCATTGGCCACGGCACGCGATTCCATCCACTTGAAGATCCCGACGACCAGCGCGTAGCAGAACAGCGTGATGATTGTCAGGATGATCACCGACCACGCGAGGCCCTTGTACGAGATGCCGTCGCCTTCGGTCCGCACGTCCTCGGGGTGGAGGTGATTAATGTCCTTCACTGATCACAGACTCCTTAAAATATGGGTCGTGGGCGGGGACCAGGGCACGGCTGCCCAGGTTCCTATAGAAGAGGAATATCCAGGGCAGTGACATGCCAGCCACCATCGCAAAATCGAGCCAGTGTCCCGTAGATTCGTGCCGGAAGACCGGACCGATGGTCCACACCAGGTCCACCACCCGCATGAACAGAATGAACAGCGCGACGTACGACAATGTGCGGCCGTGCCGCTTCAGGTCTCGCGAGAGCAGCAATACAAAAGGCGCCACAAAATGGCCGACCAGGACAAAGACCGCCCAGGGACCCCAGTGGCCGCGCAGACGCTCGATATACCAGGGAATTTCTTCGGGCAGGTTGGCCGACCAGATGATGAGCAACTGCGACACGTTGAAATACGCCCATAACATGACGAAGGCCAGCATCAACTTGCCGTAATCATGAAACCGCTCGGCGTTTGTCACGTCGGAAATCGGCTTCGTGTGTGACAGCGCCTGCAGTGTCAGAATCGTGAACGCGAGGGTCGCCAGGCCCTGCCCACCGACGGTCAACACGCCGAAGATCGTCGAGTAGAAGTGCGGGTCGAGCGACATCACCCAGTCCACGCTCATGAATGTGACAGACAACATGAACAGGACCAGGCCCGGGCCCGACAATACGCGGAAGCGCCGGTCCATGCGTCCGGGCCCGAGCGGCGCCGATTCATCCTGCGCATTCGACCACTTACTCAACGTAAACGCCAGGGCCATCCAGACCGCGAAATACAACACGGCGCGGACATAGAAGAAGTTGACGTTCAGATACGCCTGCTTCGACACCAGGATGGCGTCGTTCGCGGCCTCAGGGCGCGCCCAGAGGTACAACGTCTGGAGGTTCATCGCGATGGGCAGGAACAACACGGCCATCAGCGGCAGCGTTCGTGTGGCCGCCTCGAAGATGCGCCGCCCCACCAGACCCCACGCACCGCCGCTCAGGTGCTGGATCATCAGCAGGGCCAGCGACCCCAGCGTGAGCCCGAGCCAGAACATGTACGCAATGAGGTACGACTGGAGGAACTGCGAACGATCCACCATAAAAAAGCCAGTCGCGCAGGCAGCGGCGCCGACGCCGCCGAACAGCAACGCCCGGGAGCTCAGCCGGCTGAGGTCGGCGGTGGGACGCTCTTTAAGCATCTGCGCCTGGGTCAACTCGCTTGTCATCGATGAATCTCCACGGGAGCCTTGGCCGCCGGCTGCCCCTTCAGCAATTGCGCAAGGGCGTCGGCCGGCATATCGGCCGTAGTCGCCGTGCGGCTCAGCTGCAGTGCGCGCACATACGCGATGATTCTCCAGCGGTCTTCCACAGGAATCTGCGTCCGATAGTCGGGCATCACGCCAAACCCGTTTGCGATGACGTCGTAGAAGTAGCCCACCGGCGCCACCTTGAGGCGATCGATGTGTATGGACTGCGCCTGGCGGTATCCGCGCTGCACCACCATGCCGTTGCCCTCACCCGTGCGGCCGTGGCAGGGCGCACAAAAGACGTTGTAGCGATCCTGGCCGCGGTCCAGCTCCGCATGCGTAATGGCGAATGGAAACGCTGTCACCGGCAGGCCGTCCGGCCCCTTGCCCGTATGCAGGAACGCATCGTCGTTCAGCTGGCCGCGGGGAACTGCGCCAGGCATGAGCGGCCGGGCCGAACTGCCGTTGGAGAACAGGTTCGACGCCTCGAGCGGGTCGTAGCGCGGCGCGTCGTGCATGTCCTGACGGCAGCCGGCGGCGGCCAACAACAGCATGCCGAGCGCAGCGGTCCAGCGCCCCATGAATCTCTTTCTCGACTTAGTGATCAACGGGCACCACCTCACGCGGGTGCAGGCTCGCCAGGAATGCGGCGGTCTGCCCTGCGTCGAACTTCGGGTCTGTGGCTTCGATGGCGAGGAAAAACGCCGACGAGCTGGCCATTGAAAAACGGGCGGCATTAAACACCGGATGGTAGGGCTGCGGCAGCCCGTTGAGCACAATCATCGAAATGCCAGCGGAAAACGCCGCGAACAGGATGGTCAGCTCGAAGGTCACTGGAATAAATGACACCCACGAATGGAGCGGCCGCCCGCCGATGTCCAGCGGATAGGCAATCACCGACGTCCAGTACTGCAGGCCATAGCCGGCGAACATGCCGGCGATGCCTCCGGCCAGCACAAACGGCGCGACTTTGCGTTCCTTCATGCCGAGCGCTTCAGCCAAGCCGTGAATGGGCATGGGCGAGTACGCGTCTGTGCGCGTGTAGCCCGCGTTGCGCACCTTGTGCGCGGCATCAAGCAGAGCCTGAGCCGAGTCGAACTCGGCCATCAGGCCGTGAAGGGGTGATTCGATCGTTGCCTGCCGGGCCATCAGTGCGACTCCCCCTCTGGCTTCGACTTTGTGGCGGCTTCAGGCAGCAACGTGCGCATTTCGAAAATCGAGATCATCGGCAGGATTCGCACGAACAGGAACATGAGCGTGGTGAACAACCCGATGGTGCCGAAAAAGGTCATAAAGTCCCACCGCGTCGGGCTGTAGATCGCCCACGACGCCGGCAGGAAGTCCTGGCTGAGGCTGGTCACAATAATGACAAAGCGCTCAAGCCACATGCCGACGTTCACGAACATCGCCACTGTGAAGAGCACCGTGATGTTGCGTCGAAATTTCTTGATCCAGAGCAGTTGCGGCACGAGGAAGTTACAGACTAGCAGCGTCGGGTACGCCCATGGGTAATACCCGTCGAATATGCGCAGACGCAACATCTCTCGTTCGTAGAGGCTGCCGCTGTACCAGCCGAAGAACGCTTCGCACACATAGCCGTAGACCACGATCAGGCCGGTCACCAGAGTGACCTTGGCCATGTTCTCGAGGTGACGCATGGTGATGAAATCGTGGAGCTTATAGATCGCCCGCAGTGGAATGGCGAGCGTGAGCACCATCGCAAAGCCGGCATACACGGCGCCCGCAACGAAGTACGGCGGAAAGATGGTGGCGTGCCACCCCGGCAGGTTCGATACGGCGAAGTCGAAGCTCACCACAGTGTGCACAGACAGCACCAGTGGCGTTGAGAGACCGGCGAGGATGAGGTACGCGGTCTCATAGCGATACCAGTGACGCGCAGACCCGCGCCAGCCCATGGCCAGTACCCCGTAGATTTTCTTGACGATTGGCTTCGCGGCCTTGTCGCGAAAGGTCGCAAGGTCGGGAATCAGGCCGATGTACCAGAACAAGAGCGAGACCGATCCGTATGTGGAGACGGCAAACACATCCCAGATCAGCGGACTGCGGAAATTCGGCCAGAGCCCCATCACGTTCGGGTACGGCAGTAGCCAGTACACGGCCAGCCACGGACGACCGGTGTGGAAGAGGGGGAAGAGTAGGGCGCACGCCACGGCGAACAGCGTCATCGCTTCCGCGAAGCGGTTGATTGAGGTGCGCCAGTCCTGCTTGAAGAGGAGAAGGATCGCTGAAATCAGGGTGCCGGCGTGACCGATACCAATCCACCAGACGAAGTTGATGATGTCAAAGGCCCAACCGACCGGGATGTTGTTACCCCAGATGCCGATGCCTTTCACCAGCAGGTATCCGAGCGACATCATCAGGCCCATCAGCAGCGTAAACCCGACAGCCATGAACGCGAACCATGCGGCGGGCGTGTTCTTTGTCAGGACGAGCGCGGTCAGCTTGTCCGTGATGCTGGCGTAGCTATAGCCGGGTGTGATGATCGGCAAGGCACCGAGCGGGTCTTGCGTGTCCTTCTGGCTGACGTCCACCGACTCTCTCCGTTCGCGCGGTCCCTAATGACCGGAATTCTTGGTACCGGCCGACGTCTCGCTCGGAAGCGCCGGGTTCGGATTGCGTACCACTGCCAGATAGGTCGTCCTCGGACGGCTCCCCAGATCCTCAAGGAGTCCGTAGTTGCGATCCTGCGCGGCCAGTTTCGACACCTGGCTGTCGGGCATGTTCAGATCGCCAAAAACAATGGCCTCGGCCGGACACGCCTGCTGGCATGCCGTCTGGATCTCGCCGTCGGCGATCGGCCGTTCAGCCGTCTTTGCATCGATGCGCGCGTGATTGATGCGCTGCACGCAATACGTGCACTTTTCCATCACGCCGCGGCTGCGGATCGTCACGTCGGGGTTGCGCTGCGCCTTCAACTCCGGCGTCGTGAAGTCGGAGTAGAGCATGAAGTTGAAGCGGCGCACCTTGTACGGGCAGTTGTTCGAGCAATAGCGCGTACCGACACAGCGGTTGTAGACCATATCGTTCAGGCCTTCATCGCTATGCACCGTGGCCGCCACCGGGCACACCACTTCGCAGGGCGCGTTCTCACACTGCTGACACGGCAATGGCTGGTGATACGTGCCCGTCGGCGACGCGGGGTCGCCCTCGAAGTACGTATCGAGGCGGAGCCAATGCATCTCGCGGCTGCGCTTGACCTGATCCTTGCCCACAACGGGAATGTTGTTCTCGGCCACACAGGCGGCAATACACACGCCGCACCCGGTGCAGGCGTTCAGATCGATCGCCATACCCCATTTGTTGCCGTTGTATTCGCGCGGCGGATACAGCGACAGGTCGGGGTCGGGCGTGTGGCCCATGTGTTTGACGATCGTCGGATCGGCCTGGTAGGCCGCCGCGTCAACGATGCGGACCGGGTTGCGGCCCTCCATCGCGAAATGCGACTGGGTGGACGCAAGCGTATGTGTCTCGCCCGTGCGCACAAACGATGCACCCTCGGTGAACCACGGCGCCTGAGCCGTGCGAATCACAAACGGGTCGGCTCCAATGTTCGAGCCCACGCGGCCGGCCTTGCGGCGTCCGTATCCGAAATGTACGACCAGCACATCGTCAGCCGTGCCGGGCATCACCCAAACGGGCATCTTGACCGTGCGCCCGTGGCTGGTGATTTCGATGACGTCTTCGTTCTTGAGGTGGTTCGCTTCAGCCGTGGTGTAGCTGACGTACACGACGTTGTCCCACGTCAGCCTGGAGATCGGCTTGGGCAGTTCCTGCAGCCAGCCGTTGTTGGCGTACCGGCCATCGAGCACAGTCGGATCGGGCCGGAACACAAGCTCGAGACCCGTGGCAGACACGGCGGCCTCTTCGAACGAGGAATTGGCCGGGGCTGCCGGCAGCGTGGCGCCTTCGCGCATCAGCGAGGTGCTGGCGACGAACCCGTCGTGCAGCGCTGCGCGCCAGAACGCGTCAACCGTGCCGAAGGGGGGACCGCTCGCATCAATCAAGCCGCCCGTGGCAAACGCCCGAGTCCAGTAATCCTTCACTAGTTCCACTGGCGTTCGGCCGGGGGTACCATTGAGCGCCGAGAGCAGTTCCACCGCCTGACGGCCGTCGTAAAGCGGCGCAATCAGCGGTTGCTGAAAAGTGATGGTGCCGTCAAACGCGCGCGCATCGCCCCACGACTCGAGGAAGTGGGCTTCGGGCACGTGCCAATCGCACAGGTCCGCGGTCTCGTCGTAATACAGACCCAGGTGGATGCGCGTACCGACCTTGGCGAGCGCGTCTGAAAATCCGATGTCCCCAGGCGCCGTGAACACGGGGTTGCCGCCCAGAATCAGCAGCACGTCCACCTTGCTCGCGTTCATGTCGGCCACAAGTGCCGACAGTGAGGCCGCGCCATCGGCCGGCGTGGCGGCGACCGGAGCGGTGTAGACGACGGTGGTGCCCACGTTGCCGAGGGCCTCGTTCATGGCGCGGGCCAGCGCGTGCACCGACGCGGGCTGATGGGGTCCGGCCACCACCAAAGAGCGGCCGCGGTGATCCATCAGGTCTTTGGCCAGGACCGGCAGCACCTTCTGCACGGGTGCGCTGAGCGTGCCCGATGCCGGAGCGGCCACGCCCAGCGCGCTCGCCAGCGCAGCGGCGATGCTATGCACGTCGCGCGCCTTCACGGCCAGGCGATGGGCCGCCTTGGTGCCGGTCAGGGTGGGGACGGGCTCAACGACGTACAGGCGGTTCTGCTGGTCCTTGGGCGTACCGATGCGGCGGCGCGACGAAAAGTCTTTGGTGTAGCGCACCGAGGCCGGGCCGAAGCCGAGGAAGTCGGCGTCGAGCGACACCACGACGTCGGCGTTTTTGAACTGATACAGCGGCATCGCGGTGGGTGCGCCACCCTGCACGGTGCCGTATACGGCATCCCACTGGTGCCACTTCGCGCCAGGCATCGCGGTCAATAGCGTCTGAAGCTGCTCGACCAGCGTGGGCGAGGTGAGCGGTTCAGTGAGGATGCGCAGGCCGGCGCCCGAGAGCGCTTTTTGCGTATTGAGCACCGCCTGAAGAGCCGTCGTGAAGCCGGCCCAGGTCTTGGTGTCGCCGCGATATCGCAGCGTGCGCGACCGGTCGGGATCGTAAAGACCGAGCACAGCGGCCTGGCCAAAAATGTCTGTCGCGCCCAGGCTGGCCGGGTGCTGCGGATTACCCTCGAGCTTGGTAGGACGGCCCAGGTGGTTCTCGGCCAGCAGCGGCATGCCGAAACCGCCGGCGGTCATCGACGTGGCGAAGAAGATCGGCCGGCCGGGAATCACTTCCTCGGGCTGGCGGACGTAAGGAACGATCAGCTCTTCGGGCTGCCGGGTGCAGGCGCTGACGCCGGCGAGCGCGAGCGACGCGCCCATTAATTTCAAGAACTGTCGCCGGCCAGCGGGGTCGTTGAACTCGGAGGCCTGCGAGGGAAACTCCCTAGCAACAAAGTCCTGGAACTCTTCCGTGTTGGCCAGCTCGTCGAGGCTGCGCCAGTAGGCGGGACCGTCCGGAGTGGTCGGGCTCGCGAGGCGTGTGCGAATGTCAGCGTAAGTCATCGATGGCAAACCGAGCAGCTTGTCATGTGTTCGATCCCGGCAACGTTGTATTCCTTCTTCAGCCGCAGACCGAGTTCGATCTGGTTCGCCGGCGCCTCATAGGCCATGTTGAAGACCTCGGCCCGGGGACGTAGGAATTTTTCAGGCTCGCGGTGACACGCGAGGCACCATTCCATCTGCATGGAGGTGGCTTGCGCGAGGAGCGGCATCTTATCCACACGGCCGTGGCAGGTGGCGCATCCGACGCCCTGTTTCACGTGAATTTGGTGGTTAAAGTACACGAAATCGGGAAGGTCGTTCACGCGCTTCCACTTCATAGGAGTGTCATCGCGGAAACTCGCCCGGACAGGTTCAAGCATCGGCGCGTTGGCCCAAATCTGCGAGTGGCAGTTGATACAGGTCTTGGTTGGCGGGATACCCGCGAACGAAGACTTCTCCACCGACGTATGGCAGTAACGGCAGTCTAGGCCGATCCCGCCCACGTGATGGGCATGACTGAACTGAATCGGCTGCTTGACGAACTCGCTCTGTTTAGTGAGCCACGATGAACGCATCAGCGTGAACCCTACCCATCCCAGAAACAGGACGAGAGTCAGCACCGCAAACAGGCTCGACCGGACGGCAGCGTTGGCGCTTTTTAGAAAAATCTGGCTCATAGGGCTGCGATTCGCCCATAGCCTACTCGATCAAAATGAAACTGCACGCAATCACCGCCGGGGCCCGTTTTCAGGCTATAGTGGCGGCGCAAGATCGTGTGTTTTCCTTCGAACGAACGTCCCGGACGGGCGGAGAGCCCGGGACACAACCTCTATAATGTGAAAGCTTTCACAAGCCTGTCAACCCCGCCCAAAGAGGTCCGAGTTTGTCCATAGGCGCCATCGGCATTCATAGCGTCTCAAAGCGATTCGGCGAACACCAGGCCGTCAACAACGTCTCCCTCACCGTCCCCGAAGGCTCAATCTATGGCTTTATCGGGCCAAACGGCTCCGGAAAGACCACCACCATCCGGATGATCATGAACATCCTCATCCCGGATTCCGGCAATATTTCGGTGCTCGGACAGCCCAAAACCGCCAATGTCCGCGACGACATCGGGTACCTCCCCGAAGAACGCGGCCTCTACAAAAAGATGACCGTACACCGCGTGCTGCGCTACTACGGCCAGCTCAAAGGCAAACCGGTCGGGGAGATTGACGCCGCCATCAAGGACTGGCTGAACCGGCTGCAGCTCGCCGACTGGGCCGACAAGAAAGTCGAAACCCTGTCCAAAGGCATGGCCCAGAAGGTCCAGTTCATCGCCGCCGTGGTCTCGAGCCCGAGACTGCTAATCCTGGACGAGCCTTTTTCCGGCCTCGACCCAGTCAATGCCGAGGCCCTCAAAGACGCGGTGCTCGAAATGCGCCGCCGCGGCACCACCATTGTCTTCTCCACCCACGACATGAACGCCGCCGAGCGCATGTGCGAACGCATCTTCATGATCTTCAAGGGGAACAAAGTGCTGGACGGCACCCTGGATGAAATCCAGAAGGCCTACGCCCACGACACCGCCCGCGTCCGCGTCACCGGCGGCGCTGCCGCCATCACCGGCCTGCCGTCGGTCGAATCCATCAACGACCACGGCAACTTCCAGGACGTGCGCCTCAACGGCGACCCGCAGGTCTTCCTGCAGCAACTGGTGCAACGCGCGGCTGTTCAGCAATTCGAAATCACAAAGCCGTCGCTGCACGACATCTTCGTGCGCATTGCGCGTCCCACCGAGGAGCAGGCCTGATGTCCCGAATCTTCATCATCGCGCACTCCGAGTTCATCACGCTTGTCAAAACCAAAGCCTTCATCATCAGCATCGTCCTCATGCCGGTGCTGATGGTGGGCCTGTTCTTCTTCATGAGTTTCGCCGAGCGCCACGTGGACGTGGAAACCCGCAGGTTCGCGGTCATCGACCGCACCGGACAACTGTTCGAGTCGATCAAGGCCGCTGCGGCTGAACACAATCAGGAGACGATGACCGACGGCACGCGCACGGGACCCGAGTTCGTGCCCAGCCTCGTCGACGTAGGTGGACGCACGGCCGACGACATCAAGGTGGAACTCTCAGAGCAGGTGCGCCAGAAGGATCTCTTTGCATTCGTCGAGGTGCCCCCCGACGTCATTACTTCGTCCGAAAAGCCGCCCGAGATTGCGTACTACACCGAGACCACGTCCTATGAACCGCTGCCGACATGGCTGCGCACGGCGCTGAACGCAGAAATCACGAAACGGCGTTTTGATTCTGCCGGCATCGACCAGGCGCTGATCTCACGACTGAACACGCGCGCCGATGTGACGACGTTTGGCCTGGTGGCGCGGGCGCCGGACGGCACGGTGGCCGAAGCCAAGGAAGTGGATGAACTGGCGCGACTCTTCCTGCCGATGTTTTTTCTGATCCTCATGTTCCTGGCGGTGACGACCGTGGCCACGCAGCTGCTCAGTGCCATCATCGAAGAGAAGATGAGCAAGATCAGTGAAGTGCTGCTCGGTTCGGTCACGCCGTTCCAGTTGCTCATGGGCAAGCTGCTGGGCGTGGTCTGTGTGTCGCTGCTGCTCGCGCTTGTCTATTTCTCGGGCGGGCTGTACGCGGTCTTCAGCAGCGGCCGATGGGACCTGCTCAATCCGGCACTCATCGCGTGGTTCGTGGTGTTCCTCATTTGCGCCACGCTGATGTACGGATCGATCTTCCTGGCGCTGGGCTCGGCGTGCTCGGACCTCAAGGACGCGCAGAGCATGATGCAGCCGGCGATGTTGCTCATCATGCTGGCCTACCTGGGCTCGTTCATCGTGATTCGCAATCCCGACTCGAGCATCGCGGTGGGCATGTCCTTCTTCCCGACCATGACGCCGTTTTCGATGATGCTGCGCATGGCGATGCCACCAGGGCCGCCGATGTGGCAGGCCGTGGTGTCAGTGGTTGTCCTCATTCTCTCCACCGCGGCCACGGTCTGGGCCGGCGCGCGCATCTTCCGCGTGGGCATCCTCATGCAGGGAAAAGCGCCGACGTTGCCTGAGTTGCTGAAGTGGATTCGAGCGTAGCGCTCGCCGCCTGGTGCGTCGCGACGGTCGGCCACTTCCTGCTGACCGCGCGATCGGTCAACCGGGCGGACCCGTCGCTGTCTCGCGACGAGCGCTGGTTTCGAGCGATAGTCGCCGGCATCGCCGGACTGTCCGTCGTTCTCCACTTCCTGTCGGCCGCAAGCACCCTCACCCTCACCAGCGCCATCGCCATTCTCGCGGCTGGCCATGTGTTCATGGCCTGGCGCATGGGCGGCCGTGCGGCGAGCACCGAGGTGCCTCCGGCAAGCGACGGCGTCTCACGCGCGCTTGAGTTCGCGGCGATCCTCACGTTGGTCGCGGTGGTGGCGCAATGGATCCTCATGGGTGTGCCCACACTGGAATTGAGCGGCACCGATGCGGCGCACTATCACGTGCCGAATGCCATCAATCTCGCGTTAGGGTCGAGTCTCTTCGAACTTCCGCCGACGCCCCATCTCTATCCGATGGGCTCGAGCATGCTCGCGGCATGGTTCATCCTGCCGCTTGGCACAACACTGCTCACTGACCTCGTGATGGTGCTGCCGTTCCTGCTGCTCGCGTCCTCGGTGGGATATCTGTTCCGTCAACTCACTGGGCTGTCGGGCCTCGCGTGGGCGACATGGGCGACGCTCGCCTTGTTTGGCACTCGGCTCTTTCGCTATTCCGGCCTGATGTCGGCCGACCTCTTCTTCGCCGCCTCGTCAGTGGCGCTTGCGGCAGCGCTGCTGGCGCCGGTGATGCGGCGACGGCTGACGTCGATGGACGTGTGGCTGATTGCGATGTGCGCCGGATTACTTCTGGGAACGAAGGTCACCGGCGCGCCGGTGGCCGGGCTCCTGGGTTTGCCGGCGGTTGTCGCGCTGGGCATTCAGCGCCTGCTGGGACGCACGACGCCCGCCCTTCCACACGAGCGGCTGACGGCACTTGTGTGGATTGGCGCCTCGGTGGCAACGATCGGCACCGGGGGCATCTGGCTTGTGCGCAACTGGTGGGTGTGGGACTCGCTGTTTCCTGGTGTGACCTTCGGGGCTTCGATGTATTTGTCGGTGCTGGGCGACATGAAGGAAACCAGCAACTACGATTTGTGGGCGCGCACACGGCACTTCACAGAGATCTGGTTGAGCCGCTGGTATCTGCTTGTGGTTGCCGGGATCTTGCTCGTGCCACTCGACGCGATCGTCAGCAAACTTCGCGGCTCGTCATCACCCCTGGTGTCTCCACGCGCCTGGTCGTTCACGATCATCATTGCCACCGGAGCCTTGATGATTTGGGTGCTCATGGGCGCGCCTTGGACGAGCCTTGAATGGACACAAGGGCTGTCGCTTCGTTACGCCATGCCCTGGCTGGTCTTTCTGCCCCTAGTGATGTGGATCGGATTGTTTCCCGCATCCCTTCCTTGGTACAGGTATGCGCCTTTGGCCGGCGTTGTGGGGATTGTGATCGCTGGTGCCAGCGTGATGATTCTGGCTGGCCGGACCGATCCGCCGTTCCCTCCGCTGCCAACTGTTCAGTCTGGGCTGGCAGCGCTGATTGTGTGGGTGGTGATGCTTGCGGCCACGGGGAGGTCCCGAGCGATGTTTGCTGCGGCGGCAATGGTCGTCGTTGCCGGGTCGATCGGCTTCGGCGCCTGGGCGCGTGACGCGAACGCTCGCGGCGCACTGGAGCGCACGGCGGCTATGACGAACTGGCCGCAGTCGGAAGAAGAGCGCGTTTACGCTGCCGTGCTCGAGCGTGAGGCGCGCGACGGCGTCACCTGCGCGACCGGACGACGGTTCTTCGCCACTACGCGGTTCAAGCTGCCGACGGCCCTCCAAGGCGTCCGCCTGACCAACTTAATGTACTACGCGGCACGAGACCTCAAGGTCACAGCGACCGTGCGCCCGACCATGGGCTCCTGCGACTACATCATCACGGACGCCGGGGTCATGGACACGACCAAAGGCGCGAATCTGCACGCCGTCCTAAGCGGCTCGGCTCCGCTGTCAGAAGCCGCCAGAATCGATGGGATCAGGCTGCTTGTCCGCCGGTGACGAACCCGCGCAGTCTGGACACATATAGAGATTGACACCTATGAAAACACACACCCTGCCCCTGCTGTTGTCCTTGCTCCTCGCCCCCGCCCTGGCTTCCGTTGCGGCCGCGCAAACTGTTGACGAAGTGGTGGAGACGCACCTGGCGGCCATGGGAGGCCGTGACGCACTCGGCAAACTGACCACACGCAAGGCCACCGGCGCCATCACGATCAGTACACCCAACGGTGACTTGAGCGGGCCTGTCGAGATCTATTCGAGAGCCCCCAACAAGTCGCGCGCGTACATGTCCCTGGATCTATCAGCCCCGGGCGTGGCCGAGAAGATGATTGTCGACCAGAAGTTCGACGGCACCGCAGGTTGGGCGATCAACTCCCTGCAGGGCGACATGGAGATCGCGGGTAATCAGCTCGACAACATGAAGAACGGCGCCTTCCCCAGCCAGTTTCTCAACTACAAGGAAGCCGGCATGAAGATTGAGCTCCTGCCGAAGGAAACACTTGCCGGCAAGAGCGTCATCGTTCTTCTCGTCACGCCCACGGTCGGGTCGGTGGCCCGCGTGTATATGGACGCCGAGTCGTTCCTGCTCGTCCGGACGACGGCAACAATCAACGTGCCCCAAACGGGCGGCGATATAGAACAGACCGCTGACCTCTCGGACTATCGGGCGGTCGATGGCGTCAAGGTCCCGTTCATGACGGTGAACTCGTCGCCCATACAGACGGTGACGATCAAGCTCGAAACGGTGGCGCATAACTGGTTCCTCGACACCGCCATGTTCAGCGTGGCGAAGTAAACGCCTAGCCTCGGCCTTGAGAACCAGGCCGAGCGATGTGCGGAACAGCCGAGCGACGAGTACGTAGCTCAGGCTGTTCCTCAAGCCCGAGTCTTCGCGCTATTTGATGACCACGTTGACGTTGAAGCGGCGGTAGTTGGTGTAGGTTGAGTGCGCCTGGACTTTTTCGGCCAGGCGGCCGACAGTGTGTTCGTAGGTTTCTGTCAGTGACGACGGCAGCCAGAGGCCGAGCTTCTGGTTCTCGGTGAAGACCGTGGTCAGGGTGCCGGCGGTCTTGCCGTCCTTCAACGTGATGGCCGTGCGGAGCACGCGCCCGGTCACCGCGTCGATGACCAGGTCCCCCTTCGCGAAGATCTGACTGCCGTCGGCGCCGCGCACCAGCGTGGGCGCCTCGCGCTCGGTAAACGTGATCGTCACCATCGGGCCCGTGGCCGACGGCTCGACTCGGCGCCGGTCAAATGTGAATCGCTCGCGATGTTTGTCGTCGAGGATGACCAGCGCCAGCATCGGGTCGTTGACGTTCCTCGAGATAGACCCGATGTTGTAGCGCGCGTTTCGATCAGCCAGTTGCCGGCCAATGCGCGCGAAGGATGCCTTCGTGAGCAGCTCGCGCAAATTATCGCGTTTCTCGAGCGGAACGCCGTCCACGATGGCGATGTCGCGCACACCCACCCAACCTCCATCGGTCGGCAGGTACGTCAGGAAGAATTCTCCTGACGTTTCACGGTGCGCCGCGGAACCGCCGCGCTCGTCGAGCACGTCTTGGATGGTGGCTTCGTCGCACAGGACGAACTGAAGCGCCTCCTTGTATTCCTTGAGATAGACCGCGGTTTTTGCAATGACCGCGCGCACCGACATGTCCGGCGAAGGCGCCTGTGCGCGCGCGACCATCGGCGCCGCAATCGCGCACGCCGCCAACCATCCGCACACCAATCGCGTCATCAGAACGTCAGGCCTCCGCCAACATTCACCCGAGTGCCCGCGCCCCGTCCTTGGGCCACCGACACACTCACGCGAAACACCGTGGCCGACATCCACACGCTGCCGCCAATGCCGTTCTGATTCACCTGTTCCTTCACCCGCTGGCCGAAGTCGTAAGCCACACCTGTATCCACAAACACGCTGAGGCCGAGCCGGGCCACAGAAATCGGCGATAAGATGGGCACAAGCAGTTCCGCAGACCCGACGAGCACGATGTCGCCGACGAACGCGCCGGCCTCGAACCCGCGCAGGCTGGACCAGCCGCCAAGGAGCGGCTTGAGGTAAGCAGGCTGCGGCCCATTGGCGCCCAGGCGCAGCACACGGACGGCCAGCACACTTTGCCCGAGGAGCCCGAGGTAGCCTCGACCGTCGAGGTTGGTCCGCTGCAGGGACGCCCCGCTCGTGAACGACATGCGTTCCCACGCCGCTGTGGCGAATACGGCGTTGCGGGGATACGCCGGATCGAGCCGCGTATCCAGAGTCACGTCGGCGCCCACCGTCGTCATCTCGCTGGAGATGGGCCCGAATGTGACCGTGTGCCACCCGAGCGTGCTCCCCACCCGAACGCTGCTGAACGCTCGCTCGGCTCGCGCCCACACTCGTCCCCGGTCGTCATCTTCATCAAACGCCGGATTGGTGCGGCGCTGGATGGCGGCGCCCACTTCGACGCGAGTGATAGGCCCCGATACAAAGGTCTTCACGAGCTCCACGCCCGCTTGCCTGGTGCCGCCCCATGACAGGGGAACCGACAGCCGGCTGCGATCACCAAGCACGTTGGCGATCGACGATGTCACGCCGTAGGTCAGGCCATACCCGTCCTCGGCGTTGAGGATGGGAAAGTACATAAGTGTGTTGAAGACGCCGCGGCGATTGATGACCGCGATGTCCTCCCCATCGGGGCCCTCATCGAAGTCCACGCGCACCGCGCCTTCGTTCACGATGAGGATGAGCGCGATCTTTGTGGGGTCGGCGATCGAGGCAAACCGCTTCACCACCTGCACGTCTTCAAACTTGCCGGACCCGTTTAACTTGATACGCGCCCGCGCGATGGTGTCGACGGTGACAGGCGCGCCAATGGTGAGGCCGGCGATCGTGATGATCTCGGCGTCTGGCGTCAGATGATTTCCGTGCACCCGAATCTCGGCAACGACCTCGCCTGGCTGAACGGGCGCGGCCTGCACGAACAGCGCAAACGTCAACGATGCCGCAAGCGCCAGTGCTGTCACTTAATCCTCGCGGTCGTGGTTGCGAGTTTGTAGTTGTGGTAGCTCAGGCGGTACCGCGCGTCCATCTCGCCCACCGCCAGCATCGCGGAGAAAAACATCTCCACGTCTTTCGGCAGCCACACATCAGGGAACGGCATGTGCATGTTCATGGTGGCGCGGACGTCGGTGAAACGCGCGAGCCAGGCCGCGGGTAGGAAGTCCAGATTCACGTTTTGGAAGTCATACTTGACGATTTGGTGCGCTGAGGGCTCAATCCACAACGTGACCATAGAGACCTTGTTCAGCATCTTCTCAAGGGCGGCGTCGTAGTTGTCGTCCTTGAGCTTCTGCCCGTTATTGCGCCGATGCTCCCGGGAGTTCTGCTCTTTTGAAAACAGCTTGGCCGGGTAGTACTCCACCTTCAGCACTTCCCGTCCGTCAAGCGTCTCCTTGCCGACAAACGCATATTTACCTTCTTCGAACTTGAACTTCAGAAAGTAGGCGGACGAGATGAACGCGGGTTCGCGCGACTGACGAATGAGGCTCTGCGCATCCATCGGCATGGCTGCTTCCAGCGGCTCAGCCTTGGAGACCCGCCGCTTCTCCCTGCTCTGTTCGCGCTGCAGGAACCGATCTTCATACGTGCGGCGCTCTTTCTCGGGGATTGCCACTCCGTTGGCCCTGATCGGGCTACGCACAAAGAACCCGTCCCGCACATACCAGGTGTAATCGCGGCGGTCGCCCCACAGCGGCACCTTGCTGGGGCCGCGGAGCTCGAACTGCTCGCGCTCATCGAGGATGTACTGCTGGAACTTCTTCCAGTTGTCGTCGCGCTTGACGACCACCTGTTTCATGAACGCGTCGAGGTCACTCTGCGGGGCCGGGATGGTGGCCACTTCCTGACCCAACGCACCCGCCACAACCACCGCAAGAACGACCCAGTATCGCTGTGCCACCCAAGCCTCCATCCCCCCATTCTGCCTCGCTCGTGGGGTCTGGATGGTAAATACGATAATCAGCGCAAAATGCCTAGAGAAACGGGCACTAAAGCAGTAGGGCTTCGACGCGGTGGGCGTGAACGATGTCGTCGCTGGAGGACCAGCGGAAGATCGTGAAACGGCCGTCCTGCGAGGCAACGAGGGCGATGGACTGTGGCTGATCCTGCGCGAACCGCGCGGCCGAGAGGTGGCGCGTGCCGCCCAGTTGCGACGGGCCCATCAGGCCCGGTTCGCGGTCGCGAATGAACTCGGAGACCAGGACACGTTCCACTAGCGGACGCGAACGGCGCCGGGTGATCTTTGCGCCGAATGCCACCAGCTCGTTCGCGGTGGTCAGGATTGTGGCGCCGTCGACGGCCGGCGATGGCGTCAACCGCGCGCCGCAGGTCGTCCTGCCACTCATGGATACAGCGCTCCTCGTGTTCCCGGTTCATCAGCTCCGCGAGTTCGGTGAATTGTGCGGCCACGGCATAGACCACCGATTCCACGATCGATTCACGCCAGTGGTCGTCGCTTTCGGGAACGATGAGGAGGGCTCCGCCGCGGTGATGCGCGTGCATGGAGGCGGCCAGATGCACCAGTAGGTTGACCGACTCGCCACTGGCGGTCAGTTCGTTCTGGCCCAGGAGCGATTTGAGAAGACCGGGACCCTCGGGTCCATCGGCCGTGCCCTGATCGACGATCTTGACTTGATCGCCCTCGAGCACCGCGATATTGCCGAACTTGCCGAAAGGCTCGTAGCGATATTTGACGACTAACAGCCCTGAGCCGGTCACTTCGAGCACGAAACAGAACGCTGGAATGCTGCGCGTGGTGCCCCACACTCTGAGCTGGCCGTCCACGGGCCAGACGCCCAGGTAAATGCCCGGTCGTTCCACGGCCGGCGCCAGTTTTGCGAGCGCTGCCGGATAAAGAAGCAACCATTCGGAAAACGGGGGCGCCTGTCCGGCGTGTCCGGGGGGAAGCGCAAGCGAGATGGTGAGTGTGACGCCCTCCTCGCGTCTCAGACTCGCCCAGAACCCGGCGTCAATGATCGCTTCACTGTAGTGAGCCTGCGGTTCTTCGCCCAGATCAATGCGGCCCTGAGCACCCGCGGCCGTCAGATGCCGGGCGAAGTGCTCCTGCACGGTCGCGACCACATGTCGTGCGGCGGGATACCGTGGTTCGGCCGCCTAGGCTCTTCCAGCGAACTCCCGCGTCTCGGTGTGTACTTTGACTTTTTCGCCTTCCTTGATGAACAGCGGTACTCGCAGTTCCATCCCGGTTTCGAGGATGGCGAGTTTGGTGACGCTGCCGCTGCTGGTGTCGCCCCGCACCGCGCCTTCGCATGACGCCACTGCCAGCTCGACGTGCGCTGGGAACATCACCGCGATCGGGTTGCCGTTGTACTTCTGCACCTGCACTTCGAGAGTGTCCACGAGCAGGAATCGGTCGTCACCGAGCACGTCGCCCGAGAGCGTCAGCGTCTCGAAGTTGGCCTGGTCCATGAAGTGGTAGCCGTCGGCGTCAGCATAGAGGAATGTGGCGGGCGCCTTGACCAGGTCGGGCTCGGCAAATTTTTCGCCAGCCTTGAACGTGCGGTCGAACACCGCGCGGGTCAGCAGGTTGCGCATCTTGACGCGCACTAGCGTCTGGCCACCCCGGGCCGTGGGCTTCGAGACGTCCACGTCGATGCAGTTGTACGGCGCGTTTTCGTACTCGAAATACGTTTTCCGCTTAATCTCAATCGCTTCTATCAGGGCAGCCATCCAATTATTCTACCCGGCGACAAGCGTCGAAGGGCTCCCATTGCCTCATTCCTATTTGGGCCACCCGGCTTGCGATATCCCAGGCGTGATGCGAAGGGCGTTGCGGTAGTAGATGTCCTTGAGCACGTTGTCAGGCAGATCTAGGCCGTACAGCTTCCAGAACGCGTGATACTCGCGGTAGTAGTCGAAGTAGTCGTCCCTGGTTTCGAGCACCCGCCAGTAGTAGGGATACTCCGACGGTTCGTACGCGTCTTTGCCAAAGAGGATGCGGTTGCCGTACTTGAGCAGGAAGTCGTGCGCCACGCGCGGCTGGCGTCCGAAGTCGTACAGCACGGCGCCCAGTTCTGAATAGAGGTTGGGCATCACGTCAAACATCTTCGCCAGGCGTCCCAGGTCGTTGCCGTGCCAGCCCAGGTGCGCAGCGACGAACTTCGTTTTCGGGTGGCGCTTGAACAACCGGTCGCGCTCAGCCATCAGCGTCTCGAATGCGGGGAACCGATCAGAAGGATACGCACGGCCGGGAAACAGCGACAGCTCGAGCCAGCGCTCGTTGAGCATGTCGACCGGCTTGAAGAACTCCGGCGGGTCTGCCGTATGGATGAAGACGGGAAGGTTCAGGCGCGCGCAGGCATCCCAGAAAGGCGCAAGTTCCTGGTCGTCCATTTGCAGCCGCGACCCGTCGGCCTTGCGGGCGCTGAGGCCAAAGCCTTTGCCGATTTCCCCCACACCCACAGCGCCCGCGGCCACATCGGCCTCAAGTTGCGCGACGGCTTTGGTGGCCCATCCGGGGCCCACTCCGTTCAGGCTCACCCCAGCGAAGATCGCGACTCGTTTGGCATAGGGCGATGCTTTGACTGTGGCCAGCGTGGTTTTCAGCCGTTCGCCCGACATGTTTTCGGCACTCAGCATCAGGCCGACGTTCAGCGCATCCAACTCTTCGAACATCGTCTTCAGCCCGGCCGTGGAACTGATACGGCCGCCGGGATGGCCGTGAAAATCAATAGCCGGGTACTTAGCCTTCTGCACGGGATGCGCTGGCGCGACCAGGGTGGACTTGGGCCGATAGTCCACGATGGAAGGCGCTGGCGTTGCCGGCGCCTGGCAGTTGCCGGGCCGCACCAAGGTCATTCCCGCCGGGCACTGTCCGTCTGGTCCGACCGGAGACCCGCCGCGCCCTCCACCCTGCCGCCCGCCGGCTTGACCCTGGGCCACACCTGTCTGAAGCAGGCTGACCGCGAGTGCCGGAATGCCAAGTGCGGTAACGAGCGAAAACGTCTGGACGGATGTACGCATGCGCCGATTCTACTCCTGCCAGATAGAATCACTCGTGATGCTGACGTTCTCCGACATCGAAGCTGCCGCGGCGCGCCTAAAAGGCGTGGCATACCGCACACCGGTCATCACCTCGCGAACACTGGATGCCCTGGTCGGCGCCAGGGTGTATCTCAAGGCCGAGAACCTGCAGCGGATGGGCGCCTTCAAGTTCCGTGGCGGCTACAACGCCGTCAGCGCGCTCGGGGAGGCCGGGCGCGCCCGTGGCGTTGTCGCGTTCTCCTCGGGCAATCACGCACAGGCTGTGGCGCTCGCGGCGCAACTGCACGGGTGCGCAGCGACCATCGTGATGCCTGCCGATGCGCCGGTATCAAAGCTTGCAGCCACGCGTGACTACGGCGCGGAGGTCATCACGTACGACCGCTACACAGAAGACCGTGCGGCGGTCGCCCGCACCGTGGTCGAGTCGCGCGGTGCGGCGCTGATCCCGCCTTTTGACTACTACCCGGTGATGGCGGGCCAGGGCACGACGGCGATCGAACTCATTGAAGACGCGCCCGAACCTCTCGACGCGCTGATCGTGTGCACGGGCGGCGGCGGCTTTGTGTCGGGATGTGCCGTGGCCGCCACACACCTGCGTCCGGGAATCGAGGTCTTCGCCAGCGAACCCGAGCTGGGAAACGACATCCAGCAGTCTCTCGCGGCAGGCCACATTGTGAGCATCGATGTGCCCCGAACGATCTGTGACGGGCAGCAGACCCAGTCGTGCGGCACCCTCACGTTCCCAATTATGCAGGCGATGCTGGCAGGTGTTCTGACCGCACCGGATCCGGTCGTGGTGCAGATGATGCGCTTCCTATTCGAACGTCTGAAGCTCGTTGTGGAGCCATCAGGCGCGAACGCGTTGGCATCGCTCTTTCACCATCGCGATCGATTCGCCGGCAAACGCGTCGGTGTGACCTTGTCTGGTGGCAATGTCAGCGTCGAGCGCTTCACTGCGCTGATGAGCGGCGCGGAATCCGCTCCGTCATCGGCTACAATCCGCCGGCAGGAGGCCGCATGCGATTAGGTCTGGTGGTCGGCGTTGGTGTCGCAGTCGCGCTCGGGCTCTGGATGTACTCGACGCAGATGGAGAACCTGGGAAACGCCGCTGGGGCCGGAGCACCGGCGGGAATAGTCGATACCGTCGGCGTCAAGACCGATCTGCTCGGCATCGGTGGCGCGATGAAGCAGCAGGTCGCGTTGGAAGGCAAGTACTTCTCGCTGGAGGAAATGCGCGCACGGGGGACCCGATCCCGACCAGGCGGAGCGCGTTCGAATTTACCGCGGACGTCACCGAACAGACATTTCTGATCAAGGCGATATACATTGCGCCGGACGGTACACAACCGCAGCCGCCCCTGACCATTGGTTCAGACATGCTGGTGAAGTAGTCTTCTCGATAACACAGTGATCGCCAGCGAACCTGTTTGTGTGATTGGCGCGGGCCCGGGCGGACTGGTGATGGCCGCCGCGCTGAAGGCGCGCGGGATTTTGTTCGAAATCGTCGATGCAGGACGGCAACCCGGCGGTATCTGGGACATCGACCGCGACGAGACGCCGATGTACGAATCGGCCCACTTCATCTCGTCGCGCCAGCTATCGGGATTACCAGGCTTCCCGATGCCCGAGTCATACCCCGACTATCCGAGGCACGACCGCATCCTCGATTACCTGCGCGCGTTCGCCAGGCACCACGACCTTGAGCGCCACATCACGTTTAATGTGCGCGTTGAGTCTGCGTCACGCCGCGATCAGGGTGGCTGGCAGATTGCCCTGAACTCAGGCGAGCAGCGTCAAGCGCGAGCGCTGTGTGTGGCCACAGGCACCACCTGGTTTCCGCGGATGCCCATCGTGCCAGGGCACTTCGAGGGAGAGGCGTATCACTCGTTTGCCTACCGCTCGCCACGCGAGTTCGAGGGCAAACGCGTGTTGATTGTGGGCGGCGGGAACTCGGCTGCCGACATCGCCTGCGACGCGGCCAGGCACGCGAGGGCCGCGTTCATCAGCCTGCGGCGTGGCTACCACTTCATCCCGAAGTTCATCTTCGGCCAACCCTCCGACGTCTTCGCGCACAACGGGCCCCAGTTGCCGCGTTGGCTCGAGGAGCGCGTGTTCGGATTCCTCATCAACCGCATCCTGGTGGGCAACCTCACACGCTACGGCCTGCCGAAGCCTGACCACGCGATCCTCCGGTCCCATCCCATCCTCAATACCCAGATCCTTCACCATCTGGGCCACGGGGATATTGCGGTTCGGAAAGACGTGGCGTCGCTTGATGGAAAGATCGTCCGCTTCGTCGACGGCGCGTCCGAGGAGATCGACCTGATCGTGTGGGCCACCGGCTACGACAAGCCGTTCCCGTTCCTGCGCGACGACGACCTCGATCGCACCGGCGACGCGGTGGATCTCTATTTGAACCTGTTCCACCGACGTCACGCCGATCTCGTCTTCATCGGCCTGTTTGAAACCGATGGCGCCGCGTACTCCCTAGACGGCGCGCAGGCGGACCTGGTCGCGTCGTACCTCGACCCGCAGACACCACCGAGTGTGCGTGACGCATTCGACACGTTGCGACGAACCGACCGCCCGGACCTGCGCGGAGGCGTGCGGTACGTCGCCAGCGCGAGACACGACTACTACGTCAAGAGCGACGCGTATGAAAAGGCCCTGCGACGGGCGGGACAGACGCTGGGGCTGCCGTAGTCTTCAGCGTGGTCAACCTGGCGCGGCCTTGAGACCTAAACCGCTCTACGTTCAGGAGGGTGGCTAGAACCTGTCTCGTCACTCGGGCTTAAGAACCAGCCCGAGCAACGTTCCGGATCGATATCCGCTCGTGCGTAGGCCGACCTTTCCGAACGTAGCTCGGCCTGGTGTTCAAGGCCGAGGCCTGCACGCAACGGTTCTAGAACCCGGACCGCATGCCGACTTGGAGCTTGCGTGGATTCATGACGTTTGTGGGTTGGGCAAAAAACGGCGAGGTGACGACACCGCTATATCCCACGTCGTTGGCGCGGTTGAGCAGGTTCTGCGCTGAGAGGTAGAGCTCGATCCTGAATCGCTTGTCTACCGCTCCACCACCGAAGCCAGCCGCCATGCCGCCTCCGACGCCGCCGCCAATCATGACGGTCGTCGCTCCGCCCCCTCCGTCACCGCTACCTTGCGGTCAGGTACCGAAGCCCCACGAGCAAGACAACCGGCCGCCCAGGTCCCACTGCGCGTCTGTGCGGGCAGATTTCTTGGGCGTGCCGTCGGGCCGGTCGTTGAACAGGCCGTCCCGGTTGTCATCGCGCCTGGTGGTGATGTTGTAGGGCGATCCGGACTGGGTCCGCGCGGGCGTCTGATGGGCACATCGCTGCGTACTCGACGGGTATTGCTCATCGAGGATGAGCCCGGCCTGGTGCTGACATTGACCGATCGACTGACGAGCGAAGGGTACGAGGTGGCCGCAGCACCGGACGGACCGGCAGGCCTTGACCGCGCCACACGAGAATCGTGGGACGTCATTCTGCTCGACGTGATGCTGCCTGGGGCGAACGGCTTCGATGTGTGCCGCGACCTCCGGCAGCGGAGCATCACCACGCCGGTCATCATGCTGACAGCGCGCGGGCAGATCATGGACAAGGTGCTGGGTCTGAAACTCGGCGCCGACGACTATCTCACCAAGCCGTTCGACATGCTGGAGTTGATGGCACGTATCGAGGTGCAGTTGCGGCGTGCGTCATCCACGCAGAGCGGCACCACGCCGTATCACTTCGGCAACATCAGCGTGGACTTTCGGAAGGCGCAGGTGCTCAAGGACGGCGTGGAGCTCGACTTGTCGGCGCGGGAATTTCTGCTGTTGAAGTACTTCATCGAACATCGGGAAGCCACACTCACGCGGGATGAGCTGCTCAACGAGGTGTGGGGCTACCACTCGATGCCGTCAACGCGCACCGTAGATGTACACGTGGCGTGGCTGCGCCAGAAGATCGAGCCGAACCCGCGAAACCCGCAGTACGTGCTGACCCTGCACGGGCTGGGGTACAAGTTTGTGGGGTAAAAAACGCCCCTCCCCCAAAAAAGACGTCGGGTGTCTTTTTAGTGGAAAAAGACACCCGACGTCTTTTTGCGAAAACGGTCACTTTGTCAAAAACAGGTTCTCGCGGCGGGCGGTGACCACGCGCGAGATGAGCGCCATCAGCACCCAGGCCACAGCCGTCACGACCACGAGCCACGCGGCCATCCCCAACAGCCTTCCGACCGGTGTCGCGTAGGGGATCAGGCCTGGCACCGCGATGACCAGCACGGGCAGGATCGCGGCGCACCCGGCGAACATGCCGACCAGAGTCGAGGCGGTGTGCGGATTGCCGCCGGCTCCGGCCTTGCTCATGTCGGCGGCCACAGGAAACACCGCAGACATCAGAGCAGCGACGGGTGTGATCGTGACGTACGTGGCGAGGCCACCCACCAGGGTCATCAGCCACGGCACCGGCAACCCGCCCCCGGTGGCAACCGCAGCCGCCACACCTGAGATCAACGCCGCGATCAGAAACAATGCGGCGCCAGCAATGGCCTTACCGCGCACCAGATCGAGTGAACTGATCGGCATGAGAAACTGCAGCGTCAGCCCCGCCCGGTCGGAGGAAAACTGGTTCATCGTGAACGGCTGAATGGCGAAGATCGCCACGAACAGGCTCACGCCAAACAGCAAGTGGCTGTGGGTGCCGAGCATGGCGATCCACGGCGCCTCGTCGGGCCTGCGCAGTACAACGAGCGACACCAGCGCCATCATCGGGCCTGGCAACAACACGGCCACGCGGCCGCGCACCGATCGCAATCCACCTTTGACCATCACCCATGCGACGGCCATCGCCTGCGGGCTTACCGGGGGCAATCGCCATGGTGGACGCATTCGCGCCATGCGTTGTCGGCGGCTGGTCGATCCCCCGGCCGCTTCAAGCAAACGCCGATGCACAAGTCCGGACAACCAGAAGAACACGATGCCTTCGGCTACGAGCACGGCCACCCAACTCATGGCGGCTCGTCGATCGCCATCCACGACCGCGCTGGTCATCGCCCCGCCAAACAGCTCGGAGGGCAGCACCTGCGACCAGGCCGGGAGCATGGATTCAATGCGCGCGACCGTCATTGGTCCGCTGCCCCGGGCACCACCTCTTCGCCGCACTCCGCTCTCCGCATCGTCCAGGAACTGCGGCAACAAGGCGACTACGGAAATTGACATCACCGCGATGATCGTCAGCAGCTCGGCACGACGCCGGTCGCGAAACAGCCAGCTGACTGAAAAACTGACGAGAGCGGCCACGGAGGCAAGCACCACAGCAAGAGCCATTCCCGCCACGGCCGCAATCGCCGCCAAATCCATTCGCCCGCCCCACGCCAGGCCCGCGGCAAAGAGCGCGAGACCAGGCAGCGTGAACAGAATCCAAGGATCAGCCAACCCTGCTACCACCTCCACCAGGTGCAGGCCGCGTGTGGGAATGGGCAGCAGCAACAACCGTGAGTACTTTGTTCCGGTGGTTTGCGCGGCGCCACCGATGGGCATGAACACCACAAGCGCCGTGGCCCCAATCAACAGTGCGCGCGCGACAAAGATGATGACGTCCGGAGCGACAAACCTGCCGGTGGCCAGCGCGTTTCCGCCGATCAGCCCGCCGAGCGCCACCAGGATGATCGAGCCCAGCGACATCACCACGATAAGCGCCGGGACGATCAGCGCGAGGAGGCGGGAGACCTGCTCAAGCGCGTCGCGCCGACGGCCACCGCGGACGCCGTTGAGCAACAGCCGCCAGCGCAGCCAGGCAAACGCGCGAAGAAACCGGATCATCCCGCGAGCCAATCCATCGTGGGCATCGCGGCGCGCTCGGTGTCCACCAGCTCCAGGAACAGCTCTTCGAGCGTCTTCATCCCACCCGCACCGGCGCGCAACTCGGCCACCGGTCCTTGCGCCACGAGACGGCCCTTCTGGATCACGCCGATGTGGTCGCACAGGCGTTCGACGATCTCGAGAATGTGTGACGTCAGGAAGATGGTGCCGCCACCCTTGACGTACTGCAACAGCAGTTGGCGGATTTGGCGGGCGGCCACCGCATCAATGCCTTCAAACGGCTCGTCGAGAAACAACATGCGCGGCGCCGGCAGCAAAGCCACTGACAGGGCCAGCTTCTTGCGCATACCGTGCGAATAGTCCGCCACCATCTCGCCAGCGGACTTGGTCAGGTCCATGAGCGTCAGCAATTCGCCCGCGCGCATTCGCACCTGTGAAGGCTCGATCCCGTGCACCTGGCCGACGAACGACAGTGTTTCGGTGCCTGTCAACCGATCGAACAACGCCAGGTCTTCTGGCACGACGCCGATCTTGCGCTTCACGGCCACCGGATCGGCAAGCGGGTCGGTGCCGAGAATGCGGAACGTGCCGGCTGTCGGTGTCATCAGCCCGGTCAGGCACTTGATCGTGGTGGACTTGCCCGCGCCATTTGGCCCGAGGAACCCATAGAAGCTGCCGGTCGGCACGGCCAGCGCGATGCCGTCGACGGCCACAAGGTCGCCGAAGGTCTTGCGCAGTCCCGTGGTCTCAAGCGCGAGTGGTGCCATCGGGCCGGATCTCCAGGGTATCGAATCGCAAAAAGAGGATCGCTACCGCAGCGATCACGGCCTGCAGCAGCGCCGCCGGCCCGCGAAACGAAAAATCCAGATTACTCGGCAATACACCGGTCCACGCGCTAAAAAGACCAAAGCCGGCGATGAGGGCCAGCGCCGCCACGCCCAGCGCGGTGCCCTGCGGGCGGCGCTGTGTCACGAGCCAGCCGGCGACGATCGACACACCCGCGACCATCACTCTGGCCCCCATCATGGTCACCGACACGGCATCGCGGCCGCCCAGTGAGTCAGCCAGCCCGCTGAACCACAGGCCGGTCATCACGCCGTCCACCATCAGCCAGACGCCGATCAGGCGCCGCGCCAGTCCTCGCATCACACGTCGAGCTCTTCGGCGGCCTCGGCGTGTTCCATGATGAAGCGGAACCGCGCGGACGGGTCTTTGCCCATCAGTTCATTGATGATCCGGTCGGTGACAATGGCGTCTTCAATGCCCACGCGCAGCAACCGGCGCGTCCGGGGATTCATCGTGGTCTCCCACAAGACCTTCGGCATCATCTCGCCCAACCCCTTGAAACGCGTGATCTCCACCTTGCCCCTGACACCGGTGCGGCCCAGGATCTGATCCCTGTGGGGATCGTCGGTGGCCCAGAACGTCTCCTTGCCAATATCGATGCGGTACAGCGGCGGCTGAGCGAGGTACACGCGTCCGGCGGTGATGAGCTGCGGCATGTGACGGTAAATGAACGTCAACAGCAGCGTGGCGATGTGATGGCCGTCTGAATCGGCATCCGCCAGAATGATTACGCGTCCGTACCGAAGCCTCGACAGTTCGAATCCCTTGCCGATGCCGCAGCCAAGGGCCGTGACCAGATCCGACAGCTCCTTGTTCTCGAGCACCTTCGCGGTAGTGGCGCTCTCAGTGTTCAATACTTTGCCGCGCAGCGGAAGGATGGCCTGCCTCGCTCGATCGCGGCCCTGCTTTGCCGACCCGCCGGCCGAATCCCCTTCGACAATGAAGAGTTCGCTCTCTTCACGACCGGGCGATGTGCAGTCACTGAGCTTCCCTGGCAGAGTCAAGCGAGACGACGTGGCGGACTTGCGGGTGACTTCCGCCTGCGCCGCGCGGCTGGCCTCACGCGCGCGTGCCGCCAGGATGATGCGCGCGATGATCTGTTCTGCCGTGCTCCGGTTCTGGTTCAGCCAGTGTTCCAGCGCCGGCCGCACCATGGAGTCCACGATGTTCGACACCTCCGGGTTGTTCAACCGGTCCTTGGTCTGTCCCTGAAACTGCGGCTCAGCGATAAAGATGCTGAGCACGCCCGTCATGCCCTCGCGCAAGTCTTCGGCTGTCAGCGTCACGCCTTTGGGTGACAGCGTGTGCGTCTCGATGAAGTTGCGGATGGCCTTGCCCAACCCGGCGCGCAAGCCGTTTTCATGCGTGCCGCCAGACCCCGTCGGGATGCCGTTCACATAACTGCGGAGATGTTCGTCGGTGGACTCGGTCCACTGCAACACCACGTCGAGCTTCAGTCCTGTTTCATCATGGTCACGCGTCAGCGTGAATGGCTGTTCATGCACCGCCCGCGCGTGCCGCTCGACCAGAATCTTCTTCAGGTAGTCGGCAATGCCTTCGCTATGCTCGAACTCTTCGCGCCGAGGTTCGTCGCCAGTGGCCGCTTCGTTTTCGAAGACCACCTTGAGCCCCTTGTGCAGATAGCTCGACACTTCAATGCGCTCGCGAATGACCGCGGCTTCAAACTGCGTCTTTGGAAAGATCGTCGAGTCGGGCCGGAAGAACACCGTGGTGCCGGTGCCACGGGCGGGGCCCAGTTTCTTGACATCACCCTGAGGCACGCCCTGCTTGTACTTCTGCTGCCATGTGGCGCCATCACGTTTGATCGTGGCCACGAGGTCGCGCGACAGGGCGTTCACGACCGATGCACCAACGCCGTGTAGGCCACCGGCAGTTTTGTAGTTCTGACCTTCAAACTTGCCGCCCGCATGCAGGGTTGTGAAGATCACCTCCAGCGCGCTGGTCTTGGTCGTCGGGTGTTTATCTACTGGAATCCCACGCCCGTCGTCTGACACGGTCATCGACGCGCCGTCAGCGTGCAAGGTCACTTCAATGTGTGAGGCGTGCCCGTTCATCGCCTCGTCCACAGAGTTGTCCAAGACCTCCCACACGAGGTGGTGCAGGCCCGAGGATCCAACGCCGCCGATGTACATGCCGGGGCGCCGTCGAACGGGTTCAAGCCCTTCGAGAACCGTGATGTCTTTTGCGGTGTATGAAGCCATGGGATTAGCGGACGGGGTCTGGCGCGACGCAACTCTTCAGCCGCACGTGTTGGTCCAGTCCCTCACAAAAACACTTCAACGTCAGGCGCTGTCCGTCGGCAACGCCCTTGAGCACCTGCGCCGCGACGTCGTTGTGTATTGACGCCTCGACCACGGGGCCCGCTTCGGCGCCCGCCATGGTCACGGCGGTCGCGTCGGGTCGCAGCCCCCGGATCACGCCGCTGATCTCAACCACGCGGCCGCGATACCGACCATCGGCCGAGCCTGCATCGGCGGCGTAGGCCGACGACAGATCAACGGCTGAGAGTTTCACCGAAGCCGGCAACGAAAAGATTCGATTGTCGTGGTCGGACACGGAAGGCGCACACGCCGCTGCGCCAGCGATAACCGCGATGCCAGAAACGACCGACATGGAGGTCATCGTATCGCCTGTGGCAAGTCCTTGCTGGCGGCCAGTTTGGCGCGCGCCTTTTCAACGGCCTGCTGAAACAGGTAGAGCGGATCCGCTTTGCCGCCCGGATCCGTGAAGTCGTACGTGCGGCCACCCTTGATCTTCAGCTTGAGGTTCTTCGCCAGGAAGTCTGCGGTGAACTTCTCAATGCCACCGAGCGGCACCGTAAAGCCATCGTTCTTGTTGTCGGTCTCGTAGCGCAGGCCCTCGGGCGTGGCGATCAAGCGCCCTTTGCAGGACCCCATCCCATGTTTGTGGGTGACGGCAATAGACTCGTCAAGACGAATGGACTTGAGCGAGATCATGACGTCGCGCGGCCCTGCTGCCACGTCCACTGATTCGACGACGCCCTCGTAGCCGGGCGCCGAGACGTTGATCTGGCGCGTGCCTGGCGCCACATCCTCAGCGGTCGCGGGCGCAACGCCGACGAACGTTCGATCGATGAATACCTGCGCGCCAAGCACATCGCTTGTGATGTGGAGCGTGGCGGTCGTGGGCGCTTCGACCACCGCAGGCGGCGGGGCGACCGACGCCAGTTTCAGCGCCGGCGCAGTGCGTGGTGCCGCGCGTGGCGGCTCGGGCGCGGCCACCGGCGCGGAAGGGGTCGCAGACGTATCGCGGGCTGGTGGCGCCGGCGGCGGCACCACCGGTATCGGCTCGGATCGGCCGGACTGCAAATTGAGACCCACCAGGACGGTCACGCCGACAAGCGCAACCGTCACCAGCACCACCATCGTCTGACGACTCACGCGGGTGATCCTAGCAGCTTAAAGCACACGAGGCATGAAGGGCTGAAGGTTAAGGTAGCCTTATCTGAAAAGGGAAGTTCCTTCATGCCTCGTGTAAGCAGAAGTTCAAGACTCAAGCAAGAGCGTTCCCGGGTCTTCGACCAGTTCCTTGACGCGGACGAGGAAGCGCACGGCTTCCGAGCCATCCACGATCCGGTGATCGTAGGTGAGGGCGGTATACATCATCGGCCGAAGCACCACCTGGCCATTCACGCCGATGGGCCGGTCCTTGATGGCGTGCAGGCCCAGGATGCCCACCTGTGGCGGATTCAGGATCGGTGTGCTCATCAGCGAACCGAAGACGCCGCCATTGGTGATGGT
>SXGT01444786.1_pt1 | contig 48454 bp, 43 predicted proteins | sample 3176221 | NCBI WGS metagenome assembly SXGT01 (sample SAMN11356862, study PRJNA531348) | freshwater metagenome | isolation source: freshwater sample F1-120 | place: China: Fuxian Lake, Yuxi | collected 2017-12-25 | reverse complement strand
TTTTGACACGACCGTCCATGATTTCGGGAAAGCCGGTGTAGTCCGAAACGTCAATGACGTTCAGGCCCGCGTTTTTGAGGAACTTGCTGGTGCCACCAGTCGAAAGAATCTCAAAGCCCAGAGCAGCAAGGCCTTGCGCAAATTCGGCCAGGCCGGTTTTATCAGACACAGAAATCAAAGCGCGACGAGTCATGAGCGTATTCCTTAGTTGCAATCCAGCCAAAAGGCCATCGTAACGCGGGGAATGGTGAGCTTCAACGCAGCAGGTTAAAGGGACGTCATTCCGAATTCGTCGAACAAATATGTACCGGGTAGTCGGGGTTGTCCCAACCCCGACGGCGGAGCCGCTAGAAACACGGTCGAGCGCGCATTGGACGTCCAATCCGGGATTCTCTCGTGCCGAAGCGTCACGCCCGGGTTGGGACAACCCGGGCTGCCCATTTCACCTGACCGGAACTTGAGAGGTTTTGTGGACCAGCGGAGGGAAACCAGACGATGGTGGATGTGGGCGCGGATATGCGCCGTGAAATGCTGTTGTGACATGGACGTCATTTGAGCTTGTTCCTCTCATCGGTCTCTCCAATCGTCCATGGCACGTGCTTCGAAAAAGAAATCGACGCCTCCTGCAGCTGAGCCGGAAGAACCGGCTGGGTCGTGGCGCGATGCGCTGTTTCGGCCGATCGTGCTGTTCTGGATGGCGATGATCTGCTTTGCTCCTTTGGGTTACATGACGCTGCGGAAGATGCAGTCGCGCATGATCAATAGCCCGCAGTTTCAGGTGGATGAAACGTCCATCGTCTGGAAAAACCTGCCTGATACCTTGCCCGAAGGCTGGGCTGACCGGACCGCTGCGAATCTGCTCGGCGATAAAAAACTCTCGGTCGCGGATCCGAAGCTGACGCAGGAGATCGGGGAGAAACTGGCGGCTTTGCCTTGGGTGAAGTCCGTCAAGAAAGTCTCGGTCGTCTACCCGCATCAGGTGCATATTGATGTCGAAGTGCGACAGCCAGTCGTGATGATCCAGATTAAGACCGGCTATTACCCTGTTGACGAAGACGGAATCCTGCTCCCACCATCGGACTTCTCCCAAAACGACGTGCAGAAGTTTCCCGTGGTGCTAAATCCTGAATCATTGCCGCAAGGTCCTGCCGGGATCTTCTGGGGCGATCCTGCCATCAAGGGGGCTGCGAAACTGGCCCAGATTCTTGGCAAAAAACTGCCGGGCTCGGAACAGCCAACCGCGTGGAAAGAATTCCGTCTGAAATCAATCACGTTGTACCGCCCACAGGCTTCGACCTCGCCTAACAGTGATGTCAACTATGCCCTCATCGCAGAAGGCGGAACACAGTTTTTGTGGGGCCTTGGACCGGGCTATGAGCATCCCAAAGAACCATCAGCAGACAATAAACTGAAACGACTGGCTCACTTCGTCAAAGACTTCGGCAGCCCCTCTGGTTACCCCCAACCGCTGGAAGTCGACCTGCGTGGCTGGCAGGAAATCACATACCAGCCGATTTCTCGCGAGAAAGAAAAGCGACTCTCGGGTGGGAAAGAGCCTTACTGATTCAGTCATGAGGTTTGGGTCATGAGGCAGGAGCGGGGCAATTTGTAAGGTCCTCATGGGTATCGCGACCCTCCTGATGCGAAAGAATCGCATATCAGGTTAGAACTGTGCGCTCTGCTTGGGGAAATGGCGGGCATTTCGCAGAAAAGATATAGCCAATACTCTTTGACACAGCCATGATTGATATGATGGGATTTCCTGTCTGATTTGATGGAGCGACGATTCTCAGTCTCGCGAGATCTCGTAAGAAGCCCACACCATGATGACCCTCGATGCTTACCGACGTATTTACCCCCTCAACTCCTGGTACAAGACGAATGCCTGGCAGATCGTCCTGGGAGGGGTGCTGAGTGCCGCCCTGCTGATTGTCCAGCTGGGATGCTTTTACCTGATTGTGGACTTGCTGCATCATCAGGGACGTCTTTCCGTCACGAACTCAAATCTGCAGCGTCTGAGCGTCATCGCGCAGCCTGAGAATATCGGTCTCGATGAAGCCAACCTGAAGAATGCCGATGCTGAACCGGGCGAGAAAGAATTCGTCGAAACCGGAATTCTCCCTGCCGTCTGGATTGCCCGCGACAAGCCCTGGGGGCCGCTATTCCAGTGGCTGTACCAGAACGTGGCTCCTCTGAGAAATAACACGCAAGCGTTATTCGCCCTGGCTGTCACGATGGCGCTGGCGGGGATTCTGCGCGGGATGCTGCATGCCCGCGGGCGGATGGTGGCGTATCGCGTCGCCTTTCAGCTGATCAACAACTGGCGACGAACATTGCATCGACAAGCCTTGCGTCTGGGACAATCGGACCTGACGGGCGATGTGGAAAACCATGCCGTCAATCTCTTCACCAAGGAACTCGATGAACTCAAAGCCGGCATAGCACAATCGCTGATGGCGTGGGGACGTCATCCGATCAGCCTCGTCGTGTTGTTCACGCTCGCGCTGCTCATCAACTGGCGACTGGCTGTTCAATCGATCGTCCCGCTGCTTGGCTGCTGGTGGATCATTCAACGCGAGATCCGACGGACCGAGCGCCAGAAAGTCATCGCGATTCACGAAGCAGACCGCCAGATGAATCAGTTCGCTGAAGGCCTGAAGAAAAGCCGGCTGGTCAAAGGCTATGGCATGGAAGACTTCGAAACCGAACGCTTCCAGAAGCAACTGACCGATCACGAACGCTCATCTATCAAGCAACAACTCGGCGAAAGTTTCTCGCTGTGGATGACCCGCGCGGTGGGACTGCTGTGCGTCACGATGGTCCTCTTCCTGATGGGAGCAAAAGTTCTCCTCGCGGAAGACCATCCTCAGGCGATGCCGATTGCGACCGGGATCACCTTCCTGCTGATTTTCGCCGCCATGTTCCGACCATGGGAAGAACTCGCTGCGACCTATACCCGCTATCGTGAGATGCAGAAATACGCGGTTCACCTGCAGTCGTTCCTGGGACTGATCCCCGAAGTCAGCCAGGCGGTCGGAGCGAAATTCCTCGATCCGCTGTCTCGTAACATCGCGCTAGAGAACGTCACTTATCAGCACCCGACAGATCGCGATCGTCGCTTACTCAATGCCCTGACGTTGACGATCAAGGCCGGGCAGACAACCGCCGTCGTTTCGACTGATCCGATTGAAGCCAAAGCCTTGCTCTCGCTGCTGCCTCGATTCATCGAGCCGACGGAAGGACGCATTCTGTTCGACAACGAAGACATTGCCTGGGTGACGCTGGAGTCCCTGCGGGCGGAGTGTGTCTACGTCAGTGGGAAAGATGCCGCGTTCTCCGGATCGGTCCTCGAGAACCTGACCTGCGGACAGGAGAAGATCACACTCAACGAAGCCGCCGAAGCCGCCAAGCTGGCGCATGCTCACAACTTCATCACGAAGCTCCCCTTCGGCTATGAGACCCCCATCGGCGAACTCGGCGAGAAACTCGACGCGGGCCAATTGTTCCGACTTTCCTTAGCCCGTGCTGCTCTCCGTAAGCCGGCGCTACTTATTATCGAAGAGCCGGAAGTTCGTCTTGATGAGCAGGTCAAGTCGCTGATTGATGATGCCTACCAGCGTCTGTTCAAGGGACGAACCGTGATCATTCTTCCCTCCCGTCTGTCGACCCTCAAGCGCTGCGAAAACGTGATCTTCCTGACTCAGGGACATGTGGAAGCTCAGGGCAAACACCCCGACCTGCTGCAGAAAAGCCCGTTGTATTGCCACTGGGAGTACATGCGGTTCAATGCGTTCCGGCATCAGGTCGCGAAGACCGCACCTGCTCTTGTGGGGACGACGTAATTTCAATCTCCGAGGTGTGCCACGGCCGTGCCGGCCGTGTGATTGCTCGTTAGATGTCCAACTTGAACTCGGCACGGCTGACACAGCCGTGGCACACGGGAGAGGAAGAGAAGAGTCGTCCGTGCTGTTCGCGATTGGTTGTTGATGTGTTACAGTCGACGTATTGATGGTCCACATAGCGGACCCTACGTGTGGTCTCTTCGTGATAAGTTTGGCTGATGTCGCTTCTTCTTGAACATGCTCTTCGCGTTGCTGCGTTTCACCATCAGGGGCAGGTGCGCAAAGGGGGGCAGCTGCCTTACATCATTCATCCGACGTCGGTCGCGATGATTCTGGCGCAGAATGGCTATGAAGACGACATCCTCGCGGCGGCTCTTTTGCACGACGTCCTCGAAGATACCAACTGCACCGAAGAGCAACTTCGGCAGTCGTTTCCCGTGCACATCGTCGAGTGGGTGATTCACCTGTCGGAGATCAAGCAGGATGCCCAGGGCGAAAAGATTCCCTGGAAACTCCGCAAGCAGATGCATCTGGAGCGGATTCGCAGTTCCGACTGGCAGGTTCGCGCGGTCAAGCTGGGAGACAAGATCCACAACATGCAGTCGATTGTCTTCGACCTCGTCAACGGCATTGATGCCTGGTCGGTCTTCAATGCCCCGCCGGAAGAAGTCGTCTGGTATTACCGCGAAGCTCTCGATGCCTGCAACCCGGATGCAGAGCAACTCAAGCCGCTGGTGAAGATCGCCAGGCGGCTGATTGGAGAATTGACGGAGTTGTTACCGAAGGGTTGAGCAAACTTCGTGTCGTGTATTGGGTTGCTGAGGCGTTCAATCACGTGTGTCTCTGCAGACGGAGCTAAATAGCGATTTTGAGAATCGCCATCTGCACAGGCAGCCAATCTTCGCTCGAAAAGAGAACTGAAAAAACGAACAGAGAAAGAATTCACCACAGAGTCACGGAGAACACGGAGCAAGAGAGAAAAAGAAGACACTTTTTGATTCAAAACTTCGTGACCTCCGTGCCTCTGTGGTAAACCTGTTTTTGGTTTTGGGTTCATTCGTTTTCGTCTGTTCGATGTTCAACGGGCTGCTAACGTCGAAAAGGCATCAGCGCCCAGAGGCGTTTGTCTCGCAGGTAGATCCCCAGCCAGACGAGGACGCCGATGATGATCTGGACAAAGAAGGGGTCACCGACTCGCCAGTGTGTGCAGATCGCTCCTCCCATGTAGCCCGTCAGCAGAATTGCACCGACGATGGCTGTCTGGGGAATGAGATAAATGACGACGCAAATTGCTTCCAGGACGCCAAGGGGCGGAGTGTGGGCGGGCGTCAGTCCGAGGTGATCTAATGCTTTCACCGTATCCTCATTGGCGGGCGTGAGCTTCATGCCGGCGCTGGCCAGAAGGGCGAGCCCAACGAGCCCGGTGATCACCCAGCCCGCGATGTAAACAGCCTTCCCTGGCTTTTTCGAATCGACAACGACGGCTTCCGACATGGTTTTATCCCCCTGATTTTAATGCGGTTCAAAGTCCTGTAGGGTCCGCTGTGCGGACCGTTAATTCGCGTTACTGTCAGAAGATCCAAACGTTGTTGTTTTCAACCGCAATATACCGCGATCAGGATTCAACGTCGATTGACGGTCCGCACATCGGACCCTACACGAGCTTAGCCCTGCATCGCAGCTGGGTCCATCCAGACGTACTCCCAGATGTGGCTGTCGAGGTCCTGGAAGCAGCGTGAATACATGAAGCCATAGTCCATGGGTCCGCGGAATTCTTTCGCGCCAGCTTTCAGCGCTAGATCGAGTGTCGCGTTGAGTTCGTCTTTGCTTTCACAGGCGAAACAGTTGAGGACTTCCGTTGTCTTCGAAGCATCCGCGATCGGGTTCGGAGAGAACTCCTTGAACTTGGCATGTGTCAACAGCATGACAAATATCTGCTCGCTGACGACCATACAGGCTGCGGTTTCGTCGGTGAATTGCGGGTTATTCTTCCAGCCGAGAGCTTCGAAGAATTTCATCGAGGCAGCGAGATCTTTGACGGGCAGGTTGACGAAAATCATCTTGGACATAAGAGGGACTCCTGTATTGCTGGTTCGTTGTTCCGTGTTTGAATGGATCTTCCTCTTCTGGTCGAGTGGGAGACAAGGCTTTCGACAACGAACTGGAAAATATTTTGTTTGAGTTTGCCAGAGCAGCTGTCTCTACTAGGTGAAAGAAATCCTACACCGGAAGGGCGAAACTCCGCGTTGCGAAAACCGAATGATCAATGAATCGTGTGCCACGGCTGTGTCAGCCGTGCGACTGCGCATCGAGCGTCCATTTGCACGGCTGACACAGCCGTGGCACACAGGGAATAGCCTCGATTCACTGGTGTGATGTTGCAACGCGGGACAGCGGCTCGGACGGAGCCTCGCCCTCCCGCACTCTCTAGCTGAGGACCCGAACATGCGCTACGGACTCTTCATCGCCTTGCCCCTGATGGCCTGCCTGCTCTCCCCTCCCCTGCCGTTGTCGGGCCAGGAGCTTCGCATCGGAGCTGTCTTTGAAGAGCCGGAGGCAAAGCGATTCGTCGCAGCATTAGCGGAGAAGAATCAGACGCAGGAACAATGGGCTGAGCGTTCCAAGGTCATTCGTCAGCACATCAAATCGACCTTGGGCCTCGATCACCCTCCCACGCCGTGTGACCTCTCCCCCCTCGTCACCGCAACGCACAGATTCGATGGCTATAGTGTCGATAATGTCGCGATTCAAACACTGCCCGGCTTCTGGCTGACAGGAAATCTCTATCGTCCCAACGAACCCGGCAAGTCGATCGCTGGCATTCTCTCGCCGCATGGTCACTGGAAGGATGGACGGACCCGCGAAGATCAACAAAAACTCTCCGCTGCTCTCGCCCGTGCGGGGGCAGTTGTCTTTTCTTACGACATGGTTGGCTTCGAAGAGTCACGTCCTGTCGATCACAAGCATCCCCAGGTTCTCAAGCTTCAGACCTACAACAGCATCCGAGCCCTCGACTATCTCTGTTCGATGCCCAACATTGATCAAACCAGACTTGGCTGTACTGGAGCTTCCGGCGGAGCAACGCAAACCTTTTTACTGGCCGCGGTCGATGACCGACTCGATGTCTCGGTCCCCGTCTGTCAGGTCTCCGCTCACTATTACGGCGGCTGCGTCTGCGAATCCGGCTTGCCGATTCATGTTGGCCCGCATCATGAAACGAACAACGTCGAGATCGCCGCGAGCTTTGCTCCGAAACCTCAGCTGATCGTCTCCAACGGACAAGACTGGACGAAGAACTGCACTGATGTCGAGTTCCCCTTCATCAAGCGGATCTACGAACTCAACAAGGCTGGTGATCAGGTCGAACATGCTCACTTCGCGAGCGAAGGCCACGATTACGGCCCCTCCAAGCGGACAGCAGCAGTCTTGTTTTTATGCAAGCATCTGAGCCTGCAGCCGCAGCTGTCGCAGAATGGCGACCTCGATCTGTCGTTCGTGACGATCCAGCCGAGGGAGGATCTGATGGTCTTTCCGAACGATGCCGATCGACCTGCCAATGCCGCTAAATCCGCAGACGAAGTCTTTCACTCGTTGACGCTGGCGAGCGAGCCGGATGATTCAGCTGATTGAATCCGTCGGTGATCTGCACACATAGATAATACGACGGTCCGGTTATTTCAGCTTGCGTGGTTCGGGAGCGGGAGGCAGGAGGAGAGGTTGCTCGTGGGAGACGGGCTTGGTCGATTTGGTTTCGAAGTTATGGTAACGGTTATCCATGGTTGAGCGAGTTGCGGGCTTGGTATAGACCGCTGTCTTCGATGTGGTCGCCGGCTTGGCAGAGCTGGCCCATTCGTGTTCGGTTGGCGCGGAGATTTGCGGAGGAGCCAGTGACTGAACAGTCGCCGTTGTTTTGGGAGCAGCCATTGGCTTGGCGACTTGTGCCTCTTCCCAGGTGGGAGGAAGCATGAGGTCTTCGCTATCAGTCTGCTGCGGTGGCTTCAGGCTGACATTTCCATCAGGAATCGGGCGTGGTTGAGAGAACTCATCTTCATTGTTCGGCATGGGCATGTTCGAGGTTGGCGGAGCAGGTGCATCGTCGCTGTTAGGACGCTGACGGAATGTTGGCTGAGGATTAGCGTCAGCGGGCACGCTGCCTTCCATGATCTCGCCGTTCAGTGTTGCACCGTTGTTATCACGAGCAGGGACTGGTGGAGCAAAATGCTGGCCGCCGTATTCAGGGTATGACTGCGTCATACCCCCATTATCGTGAATCGTATCGCCTTCGATGATCTGGCCATCCATCATTTCGCCTTCGACTGGTCCGCCATCGTAAGTCATCTGACGCTGGTTCATGGCAGAATTGCTGGCTTTTTGACAGTGTGGGCAGGTCTGCGGGTTATGGCCATGGTCAACGACGTGCGTATCGCCGTCTTCGTAGATGACGTCCCCTTCCACAACCTCACCATCAACCATTTCGCCATCATAGACGACATCACCTTCGATCACTTCGCCTTCGTAGCTGCTGTTCATCGCGAACTGTTCGCCGCGGCAAATTGGACAGCCACAGTTGAGTGCATGGACTTCGCCGTTCTTGAAGTGACGTCGTTTCTCACGACACCGTGGACAATCGCAGGCTTTCTTGCCGAACCTCTTCTTCCAGCCGGCTTTGAACTTCTGAGTCCAGCTGACCTTGTGATGGTTCTGATGATAGCGCTCATGATAGCTGTAATTGCCATAAGGCATGCCCATGGTTGGCTCAGGCGTGCCATAAATGACGCCATCGTTAAAATAATCATCGCTACACTGGCCATCTTCGCATCCCCCGCTGACATCGCAACCGCCGGTAAAGCAGTTGCCACTCATGGTCGGTGGAACGTAGGTTCGCATCACCATGGGAGGACGAGAGACGGTCGAGCAGGTGCTGATGGGGGCACAGCTGATCGGAGCACAATTCATCGGAGCACAGTTGCCATTCTGCATTCCGTACAGAGTCGGCAGATCGTTGACGCAGCTGCCGTAGTTCATCCCCGAGGTATAGAAACCACTGCCACAAGGGTCATAGCAGGAGTTGTAACCACAGGGATCGTAACAGCAGCAGCCTGACAACGCGGCCAGCAACAGCGGCAACACGCGAGACAGCAGGGAGTGACGATGAGCGATAGAATTATTTGAAGGCATGATCGGCTCGGGTCCGGTTAGGAAAGATACGTCGACTTTGACGGTTCTTCCTTCTGTATCGGCAGCCGATTTAGCTCAAGTTGAGACCTTCTTCGAAAACTTTAGACTTTTTCAGGAAAATGCTCTGACTTTTCTACAATTTTTTCGGACGCAGAAAGATTCCTGTTTCCGAACTACTTTGAAGCTGCGCCATGATCACCAGAAGACTGGAACGCAGAGCTCGCGGAGGGAAGCAGAGGACGCGGAGTGAAACGAAAATGCGGTTGATAGCAGAGGCTCGAAACCGACAAACCTCTTACTCTGCGATCTCCGCTCAACTCTGTTCTCTCTGCGTTCCAGTCTCCCGGATTTACGTCTGCAGTCCTAATCCACGGTATGGATCATCAACACGTCGTGGCCTTCGGCTGACCAGATCGAGTCGAGGATCAGCGCGATCTTACTGCCATGCTTGAGGATGCCGTTGGATTTGCCCCATTCGAGAACAGTCGACAGCACTGCCTTGGGATCATTTTCCTGGATGTCGGCGTAATGTGGGTAAACGCCCCAGACCATGCAGAGCTTACGAGAGGTTTCGAGTTCCTTCGTGATGGCCAGAACGGGCATCGGGTGACGCTGTTTGGACATCGAGAGCGCGGTGCGTCCTGACTTCGTGATGACGACGATCAGGTCAGCCTGCAGTTGAGAGGCGGCTGTTCCCGCAGCCAGAGTCATGGCTTCCGTGACTTCGAGCGCCTTGCGTCCTGGTTGAATCCGAGCGTCGATGAAATTACGCGTCGCGAGCAGAGTCTCGGCTTCCATGACGATCCGTCGCATCACTTCGACGGTTCGCACGGGGAATTTACCGACCGCCGTTTCACCCGAGAGCATGACGGCATCGGTGCCATCCAGAACAGCGTTCGCGACGTCGGTGGCTTCTGCGCGGGTCGGGAAAGGGGAGTGCTGCATGCTGTCGAGCATCTGGGTCGCAGTAATGACCGGAACGCGTGCTTCGCCGCACTTCTTGATGATCAGTTTCTGCAGGATCGGCACTTTGACGATATCAGCTTCGACGCCCAGATCGCCGCGAGCCACCATCACGACATCGGACTCTTCGAGAATCGCATCGAGTTCCTGAATGGCTTCGAGTTTCTCGATTTTGGCAACGATTTGTGGAATGTGCTTGTCAGAGACAATCTTCTGGAGATCTTCGATCGTCTGTCGTAAGTGTTTCAGGTCATCTGCTCGACGGACAAAGCTCAACGAGACGAAGTCGATGCGGTGTGCCAAGGCCCAGGCGAGGTCATCACGATCCTTATCGGTCAGAGAGGGCGTGCGCAGATTCACTCCCGGCAGGTTAATTCCCTGCTTGGAGCGGATGAGTCCGGGGTGCTCGACAATACAGACAGCCCGCCCCTCGTCGGCATACTTTTCAACCACCCGCATGCCGACGTTCCCATCAGCCAGAAGAACCGGGTCGCCAGGATTCAGGTCATCAATCAAATACTCATAGGTGCAGTTGAGCTTGGTGACATCGCCGCCAGTGCTGCCCTTTACGAATTCGAAGCGAGAGCCCAGCAGGCAGTCAATCTCATCGTTAGGCAACTTGCCCAGACGAATCTTAGGACCTGAGAGATCCCCGAGGATCGCCACCGGTTTGCTCAGTTCGGCTGATAACTCACGAATCAATTGCAGGACGCTGCCGTGCTGCTCGTGCGTTCCGTGAGCGAAGTTGAGACGGAAGACGTTCACTCCCGCAAGTATCAAAGCTTTGAGCTGTTCACGGGAGGAAGTCGCTGGACCAATCGTTGCGACAATCTTGGTTTTCGGAACAGAGGCGGTCTTTGCTTCGGGGTGTGAGCTCATCTTGAGAATCCTTGCCAACGTATGGGACGGCGCAGCCTGCGCAAAAAACAGAATCCTGCCAGTGCTCCGGCGTCACCAGAAACACCGACATGTTATGTTCTGTCAGGTCCAGAATATACGGAGCAAGCACACCCCTGACAAACGCGGACAGGTCAATCTCGTATCAAATCAGGCAGACCGCATATCAGCCGATTGCGATATGTTCCACTTCCTGACGTGGAAATTGACCGAAAAGCGTCAACTACTTCTTCTTTTCTTCCGCCTTGGGGCGGTACTTCTCAAACAACTTCTGGTTCTGAGGTTCGAGAGCTTCCCCGACAGCCGCGACAGGGACCTTCCCTTTGATGGAGACCTTGTTCGGCTGGAGACACTTCTGATCGTTACAGGCCTGGTAATGCAGCTGCATATCAAGCGACTCGGTTTTGCCAGCTGCTTCCACAGGAGCAGTGATCTTGCCGAAGATCGCAAATTCCCCTTCGTAGACATGGACGGGCTCATCAATGCCATCCATGTTCATTGTGCCGGCCTTAGGGTACTTCAACTGGTCGACTTTGCTTCCTTCGGTGGCAACAAGTTTAAATTCCGTAGGAATTAGGTAATCAGGGTTCGCAGGGTTAGAATTGATATGCCATGGCTTTTGCACTTGAACGACAATCAATACTTCCACAGGCTGACCAGGCGCGAGTTTTGACGCGGCCATAAAAGTCTTGACCGTGACGAGAGATGGCTCGCCGGGCGCCTGCGCGCTCGCTGGCGGAACAAAGAGAGTCGACAACATTCCAAACGTAAGAACGGCGATGACTGATACGACGGATTTCATCCGTAAATCTCCTGATCAAAATGAATAACTCCAATGGCTTCCATCTTAAGGGCCCCATCAACTTGAGACGAGGCTACTTTTACGACATCCCTGCCATCAAGCCAAAAATCACGACTGACAAGATGTCAGACATGACGACCATTTTCCCCTGAATGCACACATTGCACACGGCGTAAAAATACCCGTTTACTCCATTTTCAATATTTTCCCTAAAGACGGATGACATCAAGTTCTCATATTAGTTAATCGTTAAGTCATGCAAGTTTCCCCTGCATCTCAAGTCGTCCGTCCCCCATACCGAAACTGAACTGAGCCAGTCTGTCCCATTTTGCGTCTTAAACCACGACGAGAAAGCCTTTTATGCCACCGCGTCGACGTCCTGTGAGCGATTCACCCGCCATGCCGCGGGGAGAAGAGGCGCAAGGCGATTCGCTGCAAAACTTCGTGTTTTACCTGGAACGCGAATGTGGCATGTCTGGCAATACCGTCTCGGCTTACCGCACAGACACAAAGCGATTTTTAGAATGGCATCGCCTGAACAAGCTGGGCCTGTTCTCTCAGTTACCGTTGTCGGCGTTTCGCGATTACCTGAAATACCTGCACGAGCAGAATTTCGCCACGACGACAATCGCCCGCCATCTTGTTTCCTTAAAGATGTTTTTTCGCTATCTAGTTTTGGAAGGCCAACTGACGGAAAGCGTCGTCGACTTATTAAACTCGCCTAAGCTTTGGCAGTATCTCCCCAAGGTCCTCAGTCCAGAGAAAGTGGACGAACTGCTGTCTGCCCCGGGTCCGACAGATCGCTTCCCACTCAGAGACCGGGCTCTCTTGTGCCTGCTTTATGCCACCGGTTGCCGGGCATCGGAAGTCGCGTCATTGCACTTGAACAGTATTTCGCTGGAGGAAGGCTTCTGTCGCGTGATTGGAAAAGGAGACAAGGAACGCCTGGTTTCATTGAACGGGGTTGCTCGGGCTGCTCTGGAAGCTTATCTGGAGCACGAACGACCTCTGTTGACGACGAAATCAGGCAGCCAGGTTCTCCTGGTCAACCGATCCGGACGCGGACTCAGTCGCATCGTGATCTGGAAGCTGGTGACCAAGTATGCCCAGAGAATTGGCTGCGGTGAAGGCGTCAGTCCTCACACCCTGCGTCACAGCTTTGCTACGCATATGCTGGCCGGTGGAGCCGAAATTCGTGCCCTCCAGGAACTGATGGGCCATGCCAGTATTCGGACGACTCAGATCTATACGCACGTAGAAAACAGCCGCCTGAAAGCCATTCACAAGAAATTTCACCCACGTGGATGAGTGAATTCGACGATTTATGAAATATTTAGGAATCCTCAAGATTGACAAAGGATTTCTCTCAACAGATAACACTAGTTAACTCAGGGCCTTTTTGCTACTTATGTTGTTAGCTGTTTAGCATTTAAGCGTATAATTCATTCGCTGTGAAAGCTAATAAGCTGGTGAACAACACCACCAACTGCATGCAGAAATTTGCTGCAGTGCGAGAAAGCCCTGGGCACTCCCCTACCCCGATTGACCTCCCCTTTCGTGACCCATCAAACATTTGACGTGAAGCGGGTCCGTTATGCCGAAGAAAAAGCCCATGCCAGCCGCTAAAGCGAAGGTGACACCTTCCAGCAATTTGACCCCTCAATTGGCCAAGACAGTCGATGAGTACATTGAACGACTTGGTGACTGGCGAGGAGAAATCGTCGGCGAATTACGGGAACTGGTGACATCCACGATTCCGAAAGCCGAGGAGTCGATCAAGTGGGGCCAGCCTGTTTATGAGCTCAATGGCCCCTTCTGTTTTATCAAGGCATTTCGCAATCAGGTCAACTTCGGTTTCTGGCGTGGTGATCAGGTCGCTGACCCGAAGAAACTGCTTGAGAAATCCATGGATCGCATGCGGCATGTCAAACTGACGGACATCGCCCAGATTCAGAAGCCACAGTTTCGCGAACTACTCAAGTCTGCAGTGAAACTGAATAAAGAACTAGGTGATCCAACTAAACGCTCCTAGCCATGTGTAGCTAGATTCACTCAACAAGTGACATATAAATACACTACACATTATCTATTTGCCTAGCTTCGCTTTTTGGCGGCAAAGAATATCGGCCCGACTGATTCTCTTTTTCATTCGATAGGCCACTACTTTTCGGCCTGATCGAAATGTGCTACCTTCAGATTATGAACGAGGCCGAAAAGATCCTTCACCTGACCGAATCTCAGCTGCAGTCCATCGAAGGTTTTGTGTTTGATTGCGATGGGACGCTGGCTGACTCGATGCCCCCGCATTTTCGTGCCTGGGCAGCGATTTCGAGTGAATATGGGTTCGATTTCGACGAAGATCGCTTCTACGCATTAGGCGGCTGGCCCACCCACAAAGTCGCTGCCCTTCTCATTTCCGAGACTGGTGTCGACCACGACATCAAAGCCATCTCGGACAAGAAGGAAGCCTTGTTTGTCGACTTGATGCACACCGTTCGCCCGATCGAGCCCATGGTCGAACTCGTCAAAAGGTTGCACGGCGTTCGACCGATGGCTGTCGCGACCGGGGGAATCCCGTCACTTTGCTACCCGCTGCTCAAGCAGATCGGGATCTTTGAGTGTTTCGACGCGATTGTGACGTCACTGGATGTCGAGCACGGCAAGCCTGCTCCCGATATTTTTCTGGAAGCAGCCCGGCGGATTGGTGCTGATCCGACGAAGTGCATGGCCTATGAAGACGTCGATCCCGGAATTATCGCTGCGAAGGCTGCCGGCATGAACGTGATCGATGTCCGCCAGTTTTATCAGCCCGAACGAATCACGCCTCCCAAGTCTATGTAAGGCGGAATGTTAAGAGAGGCAATTGTGGCAATCACAATTGCTGCTGCATTTCCAACAGACTAAGATGCCGCTCATCACTTCCCGTTCCCCAAGGAATCTAAGATGAGTTCGACCGGCGAAACATGGCGCAGTCTGTTTGAAAACTGGCCCGATGCAATGCCTAAACAAGCCATGCTCGTCACGACTTTTGGCGAAACGATCCCGTTTGTGAACTTCATGATCTCGGGCGGGATCCTGCTTGTCGAGCGCGATAAGCCTGACAGCACGAATGCCCGGAAGGTCATGATCGCTTACGACAACATCGCCGCCATTAAGCTGACAACGACCGCTGAGCTGGCACGGTTTCAGGTGATGGGATTCCAGAATCCGCTGTGAGGCATCGCGCAGTGTCCGCTATGCGGACCGCCAATGCGGCTGATCCAGAAACGTGTGAGGTTGTTCACACGTTCGTTTGTCGTGGCCGAAGATGCTTGTCGATTAACGGTCCGCACAGCGGACCCTACGACTTCGATGCCTTCTTGGCCCAGTCGGCGAGGACGAGGTTCTGAGCGGCGAACTCGGCGAGGTCGGTTCCCATCGGGCTTTTGAAGAAAGAGCTCAGAAACGACATGACGCCTGATCCACCGGCTCGTTTTTCACGGTCTGCCAAACGGGCCAGGTCGATGACGAGGGGAGCAGCGAGGGCAGAATCGCAGCCTTGCCAGGTGACCTGCATGGTCATCCGAGTGCCAAGGAAGCCATCGAAGTGGACGTGGTCCCAAGCGGTTTTCCAGTCCCCCAGCGACTCGATGTATTCGATCGAGACCAGGGACTGTGGCTTGTAGCCGAGGATTTCGCCGAGGAGGCGATCCTTGGAATTGACCTTGGTGGCCTTGTTGTTCGGGTCGTTGAGAATCTGGCCGTCGGCGTTGCCGAGGATGTTGTGGCCGACCCAGCTTTTGACCTCGAGGTTGCGGGCTCGGAACATGGGAGCCAGGACCGACTTGAGAAGCGTCTCGCCGGTCTTGCCATCGCGTCCGCCGTGGAGAGCTTTCCGCAGGTCGGCCAGTTCTGCCAAAGCAGGCAGGTTCGAGCCGACGGAGGGGGTAAAATTGATGTACGTGCAACCCGAGTTGAAGGCAGCAATCGCATAGAGCGAACTGGCCGGCAGGTCGAGAGGCTTCTCGGAATTGAGAGCTTCTTCGAGAGCTTTCCAAGTGGCGAGAACGGGATCATTGGGCGGAATCGAGGATGCGGGCTCAGTGGACGCGAGGTTGACGACGATGACGTGATCAAGCTTGAGCGTGTCCTTGAAGCCGACGAGATCTGCGGTGAGGCGTTCGATGGCAGCCAGTGGTGATTCTGTTGTCGATTCCTGCGATGAGCCACCTTGGCGCGCGATGGTGTTGATCGCGTTGCCGACGTTGACCAGGGTTCCTGGGCGGACATTCGCGTCGAAGGTTTCGAGGACATCTTCCACCTGGTCGAGAAGATCGGGCGAAAACATGCGCGAGTTCTGCCACAGCACCTGGGCGGCGTTGTAGTATGTATTGGGACGAACTTCGTGACCGCCGACGATGAATTCGCTGAACTCCGGCAGGCCAGCTTTGGCGAACATCGGGAGTTCGGTGACGAGACCTGTCGTGGGCATCAATTTTTTCTGGAGGGCAGCCAGACCAACAGCGACGGTCGTGCCGACGTTTCCCCAGGCTCCGACGAGCCAGAGACCAATGCGACGAGTGGACATGTCAGGTGGGCTTTCGTGGTGGGAGGCGTTCACGTTGGAACGTCCTATGGGAAGACAGGATGTTGGGTGTGTTAATGGTGTTTCGACGGGAGGGCGAGGCTCCGTCCGAGCCGGTGTCCCGCGTTGCAATCGCACTTTGGTTATTCGACTTTGAACAGTTCGCGATCAGAAAACCTTCGAGGCCATCATCGTCTAGTTCGTAGTTATATTTTCGCAATGCAAAGAAGCGGCTCGGACGGAGCCTCGCCCTCCCGTTGCGGGGTGTTGATCGAGAAGACGAAGAAGATAGGGGGTTGACACCCCCCGCTCGCCTTTACGACGCGATGACTTCGTCCATCCAGGTGGACAGGGCTTTTGAGAAATCGTTCAGGCGCTGTTGGGTTTTCTGTTTGACTGCTTCGAGATCTTCCGGTGCGCCGACCTTTGTGTTGGCGAACAGGTAGAACTTGATTTTTGGCTCTGTTCCCGAGGGACGGACTGCCAGACGAATCTGTGTTTCAGCGGGCTTGGTCGTGAAGATCATCAGATCGCCCTGTGGCTCCGGGAGATTGTTGACCTTCGTGTTGGCTGGCAGCGTTCGAACTTCGTGAGTGCCGAAGTCTTCGACGTTGGCCATCTCGATGCCCGCCAGGCTCGACGGTGGGTTCTTGCGGAAGGCAGCCATCAGTTTCAGGATCTGGGCTTTGCCATCTGCTCCCGGGCAGCTCTTGGCAATCTGACCTTCGAGGTAATAGCCATAGGTCAACGCGAGTTCATCGAGGCGGTCGAGTAGCGTCTTGCCTTGAGCTGCCAGTTCGGCTGCACATTCCGCCAGGTAAAGAGCGGCGATTCCTGCATCTTTATCGCGAGCATACCCACCAGCGAGATAGCCCAGAGATTCTTCCGCCCCGAAGACGAACTTCTCGGCTCCGAGTTGATCCATCGTCTGGCCGATGTACTTGAAGCCAACGAGCAGGTTGTCGATCACCTTCAGGCCGTGAGCACGTCCAATGTCGGCGATCAGGGGCGTGGTGACGAGGGTTTCGACGACGTAATGCTCAGGAGTCAGGTCGCCCTTTGCGGCTCGTTTCGAAATGACGTAATCAGCGATCAAAGCACCGATGCGGTTGCCAGTCAAATGGACGAACTCACCTGTCGTCTTGTCTTTGACACAGACGCCGAGTCGGTCTGCATCCGGATCCGACGCCATGATGACGCCAGCATCGGTCTGCTTGGCACGGGCGATTGCCTGCTTAAAGACTTCGGAACGTTCAGGGTTCGGGAAGTTAGCATCGACGTTCGGGAAGTTGCCGTCGGGAGTCCGTTGTTCCTCGAGGATTTCGACTCCCTCGAAGCCCGCCGCGGTCAGAACTTTGTAGCAACAGGTTTCCCCGACGCCGTGCAACGGGGTGTAGACGGCGTTGAGTTCGCGGTTGTCAGTCAATGACATCGCGAGCACCGCCTGGACATACGCGTCGTCGATTTCTTGATCGATGATCTGAATCGTGCCTGCTTTGACGGCGTCATCAAATTCGACCATCGCGATCTGCGTCGACTTATAAACGTGATCGACGATCCCTTTGTCGTGAGGGGCGAGGACCTGACCGCCGTTGGACCAGTACGCCTTGAAGCCGTTGTCCGATGGGGGGTTGTGAGAGGCGGAGATGACGACGCCGACGTCGCATTTCAGATAACGGACAGCGAAGGAGAGTTCCGGTGTTGAGCGGTGTTCGCTGAAGAAGTAGACCGTGAACCCCTGAGCTGCGAGGACCGAGGCGGTGATCTTGGCGAACTCGGATGAGCGGTTGCGGGAGTCGTGAGCGATGACTGCCTTGCCGGGTTTTCCGCCGCTGGTGGAAAGGAAGTACGCCCCTAACCCGTAGGCCGATTCTGCGACCGTGCGGGCATTCATCGTGGCGGTGCCGAGTTCGCCCATGCGACCACGTCTGCCGCCGGTTCCGAAGGCGATGACTTCCCAGAAGGAGTCTTCCAGTTGCTTCCAGCGTTCGCCCTGGATCATCTGCAGGATTTCGCAGCGGAAATGATCGAAGTGTGGCTGGGTCAACCAGGGTTGAAGATTGCCCAACGTGCTGGCAGAGAGCTTACCTTCTGCTTGAGCTTTTTGAGCCGATTGCCAGGCGGTTTCGATATCAGCGGAATCGTAGATTTTCATGAAAGCCGGTCCCGGGAGATCGTAATTGGTAATTCGACGATATTGCGTTCCGTCGCAATAAATGCGACACAGTGGTAATTAGCCGGAGGAAGATAAAAAACACCTTCCAGACGCGACATTCAGGTTAATCGGTGCGGAGATAGTCGACAACGATAGAGTCGGCGATAAAGCGTCCTGCAGGGGTAATTCTGACGTCATGACCGTCATCTTCGATCAGGCCGTTGTCTCTATGCGTTGAGAAATATTTCCCCATCAGCGTTTTCGGGGCAAAACCTGTCAATTCCTCGAATTCTGCGTGGGACACACCTTTGATTTGACGCAGTCCCAGAATCAGCAATTCACGGGCGCGATCTTCAGGAGAAAGTGTTTCTGATTCACCCACGGGGGATGTCCCGTCTTGAAGACGTTTGAGCCAGGTGAACAGGCTGCGATGGTTGTTGTCACGACGTCCGTTCAGGTAACGAGACGCACCGGGACCGAAGGCGTGATACGGCTTGCCCGACCAGTAGACCTGGTTGTGTCGAGATTCGAATCCGGGCTGGGCGAAGCTGGAGACTTCATACTGACGATAACCAGCCGCTTCGAGGCGTTCAATGGTCAAGGCATAGAGGTCTCGTTCGAGTTCTTCATCGACCTGTTTGAGACTGCCATGCTCGCGTCGGGACCAGAAGGTCGTGCCTTTTTCAAACGTCAGGCCGTAGGTCGACAAGTGACGCGGAGCGAGGTCGATTGCGCGATCAAGGGTCGTTCGATAGGAGTCGAGTGTCTGCCCTGGGACGCCGAAAATCAGGTCGATCGAGAAGTTGTCGATGCGCGAGCGAAGTCGTTCAACGACGGTTTGGATGTCTTCGGGAGAGTGGTCACGTTCGAGAGTCTTCAAGACATCAGCGTCGAACGATTGCACGCCAAGGCTGATCCGGTTGCAGCCGAGGTCTGCGAGTGTTTGGATGCGGGATTCATCAAGTCCATGCGGGTTGGCTTCGACGGTGAACTCTGCGTCAGCAGCCAAAGTAAAGCGGGAAAGGAGGGTCTGATTCAGCTGGCGTAGCTGGTCGGGATCCAGGTACGACGGCGTCCCGCCACCCCAGTAGAAGGTATCGAGTTCCAGGCGATCAGCAGGTTCGCCGAGGACGAAATGGAGTTCGCGTTCGATGCCTTCGAGATAGGGCCCGATGAGGTCATCTCGCCCCGCCACGAGCGTGAAGTCGCAGTAGCCACAGCGGTGGACGCAAAAAGGAACGTGGACGTAGCAACTCCGCGGGATCATGGGGGATATTGTAGTCGCAGCGACGGTAATAGGAAGAACCATCGAGCGCTGGGGAACAATTACCCCATCAAGAGAGACGTGAGTTTTTCGTGAATCTGGTCGAGCTGGCAGCCCGTCAGCAGAAACTGTTTGTGCGAGCTAATATCGCCGTTGAACAGGGAGATCTGCGATCGTTTCAAACCGAGAGATTTGGCGAGTACTTCGATGATCGCCTGATTGGCCTTGCCCTTTTCGGGAGCCTGGGTGACAGCGACTTTCAGGCGTCCGTCATGAATTTTGATGATCCCGTTTTTCTTGGCCGCCGGCTGGGCGTGAACGTGCAGCAGGATGCCATGCAAATGTGATTCGAGCGGCAGTGACATCGGTGTCTTTCAATCCGCTTTGATACAGATCAGTTTCTCTTGGTAGCCGCCGTCGTTGCGAAACGCGGTGCGGATATAGATTTTGCCTTTGACCAGCAGGGGTGTGGCGTAGATTTCGTCGCCGAGTTTTTCTTCGGAGAGGACGTCTGCATTTTTGGGGGTGACCTGAAGCAGTTTGATGTCTCCTTTTTCACTGGCTGTGAGATAGCGGTCACCGACGAGCAGGCCAGAGGCACTGTGTGGACCGCCGAGGCGTTTTTTCCACAGCGTCTTGCCTTTGTCGACTGACCAGGCCATCGCGATCCCTTCGTCGTCCATGCCATAGACGGTCTGTTCGTCATCACTGATGGACAGGGATGGGACGTAGAGTTTCTCCTTGTTGCTCCAGAGTCGAGCGGGTGGCGACTGGGTGAGATCGAAGGCAATCGTTTCACTTTCCGGATAGCCTCCCGAGCAGATGTAAGTGCGGGCATTGCCATCTTGACCCGCAAGTATAATTGGCATCCCAACCATGGTTTCAGCGAGGGCGGGGACTTTCCAGAGAAATTCGCCAGTGCTGGCGTCGTAGCTCATGAGGTGATGGTCGCCGGTGATGAGAATCTGCGTCAGGCCATTGATCTGGGCGACGACGGGGGTCGCGAAGTTCGTCCGGGCCGGACGCTGCTTCAACCAGAGAACGTCACCGGTATCTCGGCGGATCGCGCACAGAAACCCGCCCTGATCATGATCGACAGCCACATAAACAGCATTACCAAACACCAGCGGCGAAGGACCGAAGCCGAACATCGAGTGGAACTGCCCCACGGGCTTCGTCCAGAGAATGTCTCCATCAAAACTCAGAGCAGTCACCTGGACTTTGCCATGAGACATGAAAACGGCGTAAAGCCTTTCCCCATCCGTTGCCATCGTGGGCGATGCCTGGGAATTTTCTTCGTGCGACTTGAGATCAAAACCCTGATTGTGAACAATAGTTTCCCACAATCTCGCTCCACTGTTCGTATCAAAAGCGAGGACAGTCTGCGCCTGGTTCTCCGACTCGACACCAGATGTGAGGTAAGCCACGTCTTTCACGATGATCGGAGTCGACCGACCTTTTCCCGGGATGTCGGCGGTCCAGAGTTGTCGCGAAGGATCGGTCAAACGGTCAGGAAGTTTACCCGCCTGGGCATTCGTACGATTATTCCTCCCAAATCCACGCCACCAGGGCCAATCAGATTCATCCACGTTGATGGGAGGAATTGAAATGTTCTGGTGGTGAGGAGTTGCGACGACCTCAGAGGGCGTTTCAACGCGGGGTTTGCAGCCCGCTGCTACCATCAGGCAGACAATGAGGATAGAGAGCCGATATTGACGAACAGAAAAACTGAACATAAATTACCGTCACAATTATGAATTGGGAACATTTTCCATTGTGTCCGCAGCATGTCTGCAGGGACAAGCTGAAGGAGTAAAAACTTTCTCCTTCTCACAAAACTCATTGGTCGCACATTTCCAAAAACGCCGTGGCTGGCGTATGTTGGAAATGGACGTGGCTGGGCATGAGACGTCTGATCAGATCGATCAGACCCGTCTAAAGAGTCCTGACAGTCAGAATGCCAGACCTTGTGGCCTGCCATCGCAAGGAATCGCGAACGTCCAGTTGCTGGAAACAAGTTGATCGGAGATCTCAGTGTCGACACAGACGAGTTCATCGGCGAGTCAGTCACTCGTTGCCGCCTTGCTGGACAATATCAATCAGGCTGTTCTGGGAAAGCCACACGCCGTCAAACTGGCGATCACAGCACTGTTTGCAGAAGGTCACCTGTTGATCGAAGATGCTCCGGGGGTGGGAAAAACGTCGTTAGCCAAAGCCATTTCAGCGAGTATCGATTGCCAGTTCGCCCGCCTGCAGTTCACGCCCGATATGCTCCCCTCAGACATTATCGGAACAAGTATTTTTCGCCCGAATGTGGGCGAGTTCGAGTTCCGTGAAGGTCCAGTTTTCACGAATGTTCTCCTGGCTGACGAAATCAACCGCACGAGCCCGAGAACACAAAGCGCCCTGCTCGAAGCGATGAGCGAGCGTCAGGTTTCGATCGACGGCAAGACGTACCAGCTTAAGCGTCCGTTCTTCGTCCTGGCGACCCAGAACCCGTTCGAGTTCGAAGGAACGTATCCTCTCCCCGAGAACCAGCTCGATCGCTTCATGCTGCGGATCGAAATCGGCTATCCCTCTCGTGAGTACGAGAAAGAAGTTCTCATCTCACACCGAAGTGGCGAACCTGTCGCCGCTATCAAGCCAGTTATTAATGCCGAGCAACTGGCTGCGTTGCAGGATGAAGTCAAGAAGGTCCGGGTCGACGATTCACTCAATGATTACATTCTCGAAATCGTTGCAGCGACCCGGGAAAGCGATGAACTGGCCCTCGGCGTCAGTACCCGCGGGGCGATCATTTTCTACAAGTCGCTGCAGGCGTACGCATTTCTAAACGGCCGGGATTACGTCATTCCAGACGACATCAAACAACTCGCGATCCCTGCCCTGGCTCACCGCATTGTAGTGACGGGGTTGATCCGTGAAGGTCAGCGAGACCGAGCCAAAGGGATTATTCAGCAGTTGCTCAGCCGGATTGCGGTGCCTCGGTAGGTAAGAGAGGCTTTTATCTTTTTTTGTCTGTAATATTCGGTCAGAATGACTCCAAAATCCTGATCGAAGGAAACAGTCTATGATTTCCAGACCGAATACAGATCTAAAAGCATTTTACGAATTCGTTGGAAGCAAGTTCGAGCAAGAACCCGGGCTAACGCCTCAGGAAGTAATTGCGGAGTGGCTCGACGAAGAAGATTGGATCGAGTCTTTAAAACAAAGCTTTGAAGATCTCGAAGCAGGGCGAACGATTTCTGCAGAAGAAGTTTCGCGACGATTGCGTGAAGGGCTTTAACCTTGCGTTTCAAAGTGCGGGTCACCAATAAAGCGTATCAATCTATCATCGAAATACGTGAGTGGCTGCGACAAAAATCTCCTGATGGAGTGATTCGGTGGATCGAGGCGTACGAGCATGCCATCGAGCGTTTAAAATCACATGCTGATACGTTTAGTGAGTCAGCAGAGTCAAAGCGGTTTTCAGAACCTTTGTATGAAGTCTATTTCAAGACGCCAGCTGGTAAGCGATACCGGTTGGTTTACGTTCTTCGAAGCACTGATGTCATTGTCATGGATTTGAGAAGCCCAGGACAAAGACTTCTTAATCCAAGAACAACTCCACTCCCCTGAAAACAAAAAAACCTCGATCGACAGATCGAGGTTTTTAATTTGCTCGTTTAGACCCGGGACTGTTAAAACACGTCCAGAGTGAAGTGGTACCCTTTGTGGTACGGGCGGGGCATGGTGTAGAAGTTGTGCCAGTTCTTGTTCATGACAGGAATTCGGCGTTCTTCAGGATAGCGGTAGTACAGGTGATCGTACTGGACCGGGGCCTGGAAGTTTTGTGGATAATACACGTACGGATAGTACATGAAGTTATTCCACTCGGTCGGTTGACCAGTGCCGCCTTGAGCGAAGAGGCTCCCGGCTGACGTTGATAACAACAGCGCAAAGGCCATCGTGAACAGTGCTTTTCTCATCGTGAGAACCCCCCTCGCGAACGTGAAACTGAGTAAGTATTTTGAGCGTGACGAAATGTCTGATGACGCGTCGTTCTTCGTAATTATCGACATCGGCCTGCCCCTGCATCAGGAAATTTCGTTACAATCGCTACAGCCCCTCCCAAAGAAAGAAACGAACGAGGCCACGATCTGAATCTGCGTTGAAACCATAGAAAAAGAATGGAGCGCAGAGGTAAGCGGAGTTGAGCAGAGCTCGTAGAGAAAGCCTCTCAAAATCAATCTTTTCGTCAGTTCTCGCTGCGGGTTTGCGTTGACTCTAGATGTCATTCTCTGCGTCCTCTGCTTAACTCCGCGTGCCCTGCGTTCCAGTCTTTTCTTTTGCCGGGAGTGCCGGTGAAACGGCATTGAGAAGCGACTTGGACGATCTGTTATAATCGCTACAAGCCTCCTTTGCGGACAAGTTGATGCCATCTTCTGTCTGTGACCTGGAGAGTCCTGTTCGGGCGTTGGAATTCCAGTCTAAGCTGAAAGAGACCGCCGGCGTCTGCGCGCCGGGATTTCGTACCTGCTTCGAGACGGAAACTGTCCCGCCATGTCGATCGTCACGAAAGAAAACTCCGCCATGAATGCTGGCCCTGACCACACTCATGACGATGCCACGGAACATCAAGACGCCGCGCTGTTCGGGGATCACCCCGCTGCCGACCCGTCGAAACTCGTCGACCGCACGCCGGACTGGTTCAAAACCAGCAAAGCCGGGGTCTGGTGGGTCTTCAGCCTCGGGTTGGTCTTTGCATTGCTGAGCTATCAGGACGTGTATCACTCGGACCTGTGGGGGCATATCGTCTACGGGAAAACGATTTGGGAAACTGGTTCGGTTCCTGCGACTGAGCCTTTGATGCGACTCTCGGAAGGCATGCGTTACCTCGATACCGCCTGGGGGAGCAAGCTCCTGCTGTTTGGAATCGATCGAGCATTCGGAATTCCCGGACTGCAACTCGCTTACGCTCTGCCGATCACGTTGATGCTGGTGATGTTTGCGATCACAATGTTCCGTTACTCGCGCAGTCATGCTGTGGCTGCTGTTGGTGTCACGTTGTTCGCGTTGATTGAATTGACGCCGTTGTCGATTGTTCGTCCACAGAACTTTGGACTGCTTTGCTTCTTACCGATCTTCCTGAGCTGCACGACCTCGCGAGTCAGCAAAGCGGCCTGGTTTGTCGTTCCGATCACGATGGTTGTCTGGGCGAATCTCCATGGTTCGTTTCCCGTCGGACTGGTGTTCCTTGGCGCGGTCTGGGTAGGACGCACGCTTGATCTCGCCATCGCTGCTGGCAGCTTGAAGAACGCCTTATGCAGTTGGTCGAGCTGGCAGTGGTTTGTCCTCATGGAACTCGCCGCTGCGGTTGCTCTCGTCAATCCGCAGGGCTTCGATATCTACCCTGTGACGATGCTGATCTCGGGCAATCCGAATCTTGCTGCTCTCGTCGAGTGGGAACCTCTCACGCTGAGCATGAAGCAGGGCAAACTGTTTGCCGCGATGGTCATTCTCCTGGTCGTTCTTTATCGCAACTCGCCTCGACGCATTCGAGCGAGTGAGTGGCTGCTGGTTGTCGGGTTTGGCCTGTGGTCAGCTCATACATCCCGCATGTTGGTCTGGTGGGGACCGATCGCTGCCTGGACGGCTGTCGTCCATCTGAGAGCAATTTACAAACAACGGATCGCGCAGACAGCGACGACCAGTGATGATGTCGTTTCTCCACGCACCGGACTGTGGACCGTTGCCTCAGCAGGGCTCGCCTGGATTTTCTTTGCCTACACGCCCTTCGGGATTCAGATGATTCATGGCGCTCCGAAAGACGAAGCAGTCGCGATCAAGTCGACCCGTAATGCGTTGTCGGATCAGACGCCGTTCGATCTGACTCGTTATCTGAATGATCACCCGCCGACGGGGCTTGTCTTCAATACCTACGAGTGGGGTGACTATCTGCAATATGCCGGACCAAACGGCCTGCAGGTCTTCGTCAATTCGCATGCTCACATGGTGCCGCGGGAAGTCTGGCAGGATTATCTGTCGATCTCGCAGGCCGTCACCGGCTGGGATGACAAGCTGGATCGCTATGGCATCAATACCATCATCGTCGACCACGCATTCCGTCGTGCGTTGATCAATCGACTGAAAGAAAACAAAGACTGGCGACTGATGTACGAAGACCGCGTCGGTGCGGTGTTCCGACGGAAGAAGCCGATTGTCGATCCGATGAATCCGGATGCGGTTTTCGAGCCGATTCCGGGTGTGGATGATGCCAAGGCAGCAGCGGATGCGCATTGACCAACCACGATCGTTTAATGGGTCCTCTTCGGCGTAGGGTGCTGGTGAGTCTTCGAACCGCACCAAATGCGTTATCAACCATCATCATCAGTCGACAGCACAATTGGTGCGGTTCGCGGAGCCTCACCAGCACCCTACATTTTGCATCAGACGCGAATGAGAAGTCGGGATCAGAATAACAAGGCAATAGATATGAAACATTCCGTTCGGTTGATTGTTGTCTCTCAGATGGTCATCGCGGCGTGTCTTGTGGTCGCGCTTTGCACGACTCCTTTTGCTCGTGCGAAGGAAGACTTGGAGCGAGTCGTCGTTGCGCCTGCGATGTCGGTGACTCTGACGATCCCGCGCGAGGAACCGCTACGAATCAAGCCGCTGTATGATCGACCGGAACTGGTCAGTGACGAAGAACTGGCTGCGGTCCTGGGGAAGATCATCCCACGGTTTTCGCATGTTGAGACGAAGCCCAACTTCGTTGAGCATGCACTGCGGGTCTGGTCGATCGATGCGACTTTCTCAGACAAAGAAGCCATCTCCGGGCAGGAGATGATGGAGTTCCTGACCAACCATGCGACCTACATTCAATCGTGGTCAAAACGTAAAAATGCGGCGTTGTTGGAAGATCGACCTGTCGGCGTCGGTGTGAAGTGGGGACGCGAACTGGGCACTTCGGTGCACCATGACCACATGCTCGCCTGCCTGAGCGAGGCGGGTGTGCCGTTGAATCAGCCTGTCTTTACGCCGTTTGGTCGACAGATGACGTTCCGCGATGTCCTCGTCGAATCGATCCGCGACTTTGAACTCGATGAACGGGAAACCGAATGGACCGCCCTCGGCTTCGGTCTCTGGCTGCCACCCAACAAGACCTGGATGGGAGCCGAAGGACGCGAGTATTCGTTCGACCTGCTCGCCAAGCGTCTGCTGCGTGGTGAACTCGAAAAAGGCGTCTGCAGCGGGACGCACCGCGTTTACTCGCTGATGGTTCTGCTGCGACTTCATGATGAGTATCAGATTCTCTCGGATGAGGTCGCGAAGCTGGTCTATCGTCATCTCGAACATGTCCGCGATCTGATCACAGCGGCACAATTCGAAGATGGTCACTGGTCATCCGATTGGAAGAATGGCAAAGCGGCTGTCGAGAATCCCAAAGCGGATGAACTGAAGGACAAAGTCATCGCAACCGGTCACCACCTCGAGTGGCTGTCGATTGCTCCCGAATCGCTGCACCCGCCGAAGGAGACGATCGAAAAAGCAGCCCGCTGGTGTATTGAGAACACCGTCAACAAGTCGGACAAAGAGATCCTCGACATGTACACGTTCTACAGTCACGTCGGGAATGCGTTGTCGATGTGGCGGAATCAGCGGCCGTCGGATTTCTGGCGCGCGTGGGAAGCAAAGAACGAGACAAGAAGTGCACAGCGGTAGAAGAGATCCAGAGTTAACGCGAAGACGCAAAGTTAAGTGCAAAAGATTGGCTAAGAGAAATGCAGTCGTGCCATGCTCACAGCTTTGGGTGAGCATGCTGCATCGTTTGGCATGAAACGACCAGAACATGCTTGCTCAAAGCCGCAAGCATGGCACATTTCTATCCTTATCCACCAATTGCGTTATTAACTACACTCTCGCATCGAGGTTGTGTTGGAATTGCTCGAAGAGGCCGTTGCTGAAAGCGGCGCCGTGGGTTTTGGCCATGGATTCGGCCATGTTCTGGTCGAGCTGGCTGCGGAACATTTTCTCGGCCTGGCCGCCGTTGATGTAGGGCGTTTCGCCTTCGGCGCTTCGAAGGGCTTTGAACATTTCTTTAAAAAATGTGCCCGCGACAAAGTCCTGAAAGGCATCCTTGGATGTCAGCTTGCCGGGAGCCTGTGTTTTCTCGCCTGCCGCCAGAAGAGGTGACTTGGTCATCGTGGAACTGAGGATGGATGATGTGGACATGGTGGGTGATTCCGGCGGGGTGATGCGCTCCCTTTCGGTCGCAGCTCTGATGGAGGCTTATCGTTCTTCGTAGACGGCGTGAAGTTTGCCGGTCTTCGAGAGTTCGCGGAGAACTTCGATGATGCCTTCCGGCGGAACGCGGAGTTGCTTGAGGGCGCGGATGAGTTGGTCGAGGCGGGCGGTTTGCTGATTGGCCATCGGGTCGTCGAGGACTTCGAAGCTGCTTGGTGCCACGCCACCCATGCCGCCGATCGCGATATCGAGATTCGGGTGGGCAATCAACGTGGGGGAGATCTCGACTTCTGCCGTGACGATGACGGTTTTGGTGCGGTTATTGACGATGACTTTCGCCTGCGTGTGAGGCGTATCGATCCAGACGCGCAGGACTTCGGAGATGAACCCGACAGGTTCATCAAAGTATTGCGGCGGGATCATGATATCGATGACCCCCGGCGTGCGAGCTTTGGCGATTTGTTGCAGTCGGTTCTCGAGCTGGAAGGAGAGGTTGTCGTTGATCGCATCCGCGACAGCCGTCGATGACAGGAAACTGGAGTGGGCTTCATCGAGCAGCAGTGTGAAGTACGACATCCCCTTCTCAACGCGGACGATGTTATTGATGAATTCGTCGTTCTGAGTGAGGTCTGTCTCGATGATGACGCCGTTGGGGATGCGGGCGCCGGTGAGCGCGGTCGGATCTTCCAGGACGAGTGCCCCCGCTGCGGTTCCGATGAGGCGGTCATCGGCAATGTTGGCGGTCTGGATGGCAGAGATGAGAAGTCGCCCGCCGCGGAGGCTTTCGGCTCCCAGGTAGGAGCTGACGTAACAATCGAGCTTTTGACCGATACGAAGGCCACCTTGCGGAATAGTCGCTTCGATGAGGACGATCGCGACGTTGTCAGCGTTGTTGAGTTCCCGCAAATCAAGAACAGGTGCGCCCATGGCCTGCATGACGGCTCCGAGGGCGCGAATCGTCGGAATCGCTTTCCCGCCATCGCCGGTCCCGTTGAGACCGACAACCAGCCCCATACCTGTGAGTCGAACTTCTTTCTGGCCGTAGATCTGACAGATGTTCTCCAGCTTGACGCGTGCAAAGACCGCGCTGTTGCTGATCAGCAACAACAGCAGACTCGTAATAAAAAATGATGCGACTTTCATTGCACGCTCACAAAAAACTCTGATATTCCGCGAATTCCGAATTCCGTTTCTTAAAACGGCGACAACCAGTCGTACAGTTTCACGCCCCAAGAGCGTTTGCTGGAGGAGAAGATTCGGCCCCGTTGTCGCTTGTTGAGCTGAGGGTCAGCGATGTTCTCGCTCAGCACGGTGTTGTCTTTCAGCACATCGTCCGGGCGACAGATCCCGGACAGTGAGTACTCCCAGAACTCTTCGTTGGTTTGAATCGTCTTCTGGGCTTCAAGGACGAGATAGCCGTTGGGCATGACGTCCACGATCGTAGCGGCGATGCGGTAGTTGATGCCTTCACTCTCGGTCAGGGTACCGGTCCCGTTGAGACGCCCCTGGAGGTTGGCATCGATGGTCGGGCTGGTCGAGGCTGTGTTCTTCAGATCGAGCTCGTCCGTCAATCGGATGAACTCTTTGAGCTCGGCTTTGATCTGGCCAGTCTTCTGACGGTTGAAGCGGGAGTTGACGTTCATCAGGGCTTTTTCGTCGACGAGGACCGTGACGATGTCGTTGACCGCGAAGACCTTCTGCTCAGGCGGCTCGACGAGAATCCAGGAGTAATCGCGAACGCGAGGTCCGCTCGGAGCAGCGCTGGCCATGTTGCCGGACGTCGGCAGAGGAACGCCGACCTGGGCTTCTACTCGCCCAAGTCCCAATGAAAACATCAGGACGACCGAAGCCGCCGAAATGATCTGCAGTTGGTTCATGACGATTGTCCTTATCGATAGTCAGGTCGTGTCATTGGAGCGCGGTCGGGAATGACGCGGTTCGGAATGACATGGGCCTGATTGGAGTGAGGAACGAAATTCGTTGGCGTCGCGGACGAGGCCGACGTTTGTGACATTGACGAAGCATTGATGATTGGGATCTGTGATGTATTCGAAGACATGTCGGAGGTCAGCGAGATCTCGCTGACGCGGGCATCGGCCGTCCGAACGCCAGACGCGGGCTTCGCAGCGACATCGTCTGAGAGGACAGCCGTGCGATAACCACTGACAGTTGCTGTCAGCGTCTCTTTGCCATCGAGTGTTGTCAGGGTGACGCTTTCGCCGATGGCAGCATCGTTGCGGGCGCGGAATTGTCGGCTGATCGCAAAGGAGGCGACATTGACGGTCACGGTGACGATTTCGTTGCTTCGGACCAGAGGTGACTTGCGAATCTGATCCCCGGTGATCGGCTCTTGAGGTCGAATCGTCTTCATGACCTCAGTTCCAATCAGGACGGCTGGATCTTTCTGGAAGCCGGCATTGCGAGCGTTGAGAAGCTGCTGATCGGTGAGCTGGATCCAGGCGAGGTCTTCTTTGCGAATGATCTGACCGCGTTGCATCATGACCTGGCTGACGAGCACATAAGGATACGGCTCGAGCAGCAGTCGAATCGAAACCTGACCCTGCATATTGCGGGCGTCCTCGAAGACGATGTGGGCATCGAAAAGCCTGTTGGTCTGATCGATAGAGACCAGATTCATCTGCAGGCTGCCGGGCACTGCTGATGAAAGCGCCTGATAGGCTTCCGGACTGGCCTGGACCTGGAAGGTAAACGCGCCAAGCTGCGGCATGCGTTCTGAGGCATACTTCTTCAAGTGCGGGTCGAGCAGGTTCAGGACTTGCTGACGTCGAGCCGCGTTGGCATCGCCGGGCATGTTCTGCAACGCGGCGCCACCTGAGCGGACTGCCACGCGGTTCGAGCCACGGAAGTCCGCATCGACGAGCGTCATGCCGGATGCCTGGAGGCGGTTGGTGATGGTGGTGTAATCGAGGAGGACTTCTTTTCCAGACGCAGGAGCTGGATGAATGTTGATGGCCTTCCAGGCGTCGACACGTTGAGGGTCTTCGTCACGAATCTCTGCGATATCGCCGAGTGTGATCATCGCGCGATCCGACGGGAGTTCCACACGATCCTTCAGACGGATCTCGATTGCCATCGCCGCGGAAGTCATCCCGGCAATGATCGCCATCATCATCAGAAGTGTGAAACTACGGCTCATTAGAATCGCCTCAAGTTCGTCAGCAGCTGGAGCAGCTGGTCGCTGGCCTGCATGACCTGGCTGTTCAATTCAACATTTCGCTGTGTCTTGATCAGGTCAACGAGCTCGACCACTGGCTCGACGTTCGATTGTTCGAGGAAGCCTTGTCGGAGCGTCCCGTTACCATCCAGCCCTGGGTTCGAACGAATCGGCGAGTTCGAGGCGGGGGTTTCCTGATAGAGGCTGTCCCCGACCTGGAGAAGACCTTCCGGGTTCGGGAACTTCGCCAGTTGGATTGTCCCGAGTTCGGTATACGTCGTCTGACCGGCTTGAAGAACCTGGACCACGCCATCACTGGTAATCGAGATGTCGACGGTGTCGTTGGGAACGGTAAACCCTGGATTCAGAAAGCGACCACGATCCGCAGACGCCAGAACAATCTGTCCATCGGAATTGACGGTGAAGTTCCCGGCCCGGGTGTAGTAGGTGTTGACGTTGTCAGTGACTTCGAAGAACCCCTCGCCCGCGATCGCGACATCGAGTTGCTTGCCAGTCTGCAGCAAACTTCCTTCGTGGAAGTCCAACTGGGTACTTTGAACGCGGGTACCAAGACCGACCGAGATCCCGACCGGGGTTCGAGAGCCATTCCCATCGACTGTTCCGGGGAGCTTGTATTGCTCGTAGAACAGGTCTTCGAAGTTGGCGCGTGACCGCTTGAAGCCGGTCGTGCCGGCGTTCGCCATGTTGTTGGCGACCGTGTCCAGCTGGAAGAGGAAGGCTTCCATGCCAGAGGCCGCTGAATACATTGCTCGGTAGCTCATGGGGAGGGCTTAGGGTATGGGGCTGAGGGCTTGGGAAAACTCTTGTCTCTTCTAACCTGAAGGTTCGACTTTTGATCCTTCTCCCTCGGGGAGAAGGTGGCTGAGTCTTCGAGGTCGGATGAGGGATCTCTGGGAATCGTCTCCCGCTATCTGGTCATCGTCTGTAACAGTTGGCCGAGGGATTGTTCCTGGTACTGGATCATGTTCATGTTGGCTTCGAACTGTCGGGACGTCTCGATCATGGCGAGCATCTCCATCATGGGTTGGACTGTGCTGCGTTCAATGAAGCCCTGGTGAACCGTCAGATCAGGCCCAGCGGTTTCGAGATCACCGTTGACGCCATACAGGTTCTCGCCAATCTTTTCGACGTTGTGAAAGTCATCCGGCTGAACGAGGTGAAGTTGTCCCAGAGGAATGCGAATGCCTCGGTCATCAACTCCCATGACCATCCCGACCTCGTTGATCTCAATATCCGACAGGTTCGGCGGCACTCCGATCGGCGTATCGGTCGGCTGCATGACTTCGCGGCCGGTCGTCAGTTCGACGAGGCGTCCGACGCCGTTGATGGAGAGTTTGCCGCTGCGCGTCAAAAGCTCGTTGCCATCGGCATCGGGAGCAAGACGGAGAAAACCCGGGCCCATCAGGGCAATGTCGAGCGTGCCGTTAGTTTGTTCGAGTCCGCCATTGGAGTAATCGGTGACCGTTTCCGCGATCCCGACGACACCGGCGTGGTTCTGGAGATTGTCAGGATTGGGCGCCAGCATGTTTTCAGACAGTGCGCTCTGCTGAAAGATCGCCAGATCTCGTTTGAAGCCAGCCGTATCCGTGTTCGCCATGTTGTTGGCGATCACGTCCAGACGGTGAGCCATTGCATTGGCGCCGTGCGAGGAGTGATACAAGCCGAATAGCATGGGAGGAATCCAGGCGGGAGAGGAGAAGTGGGAAGGCGGAGGGGATTGCAGGAGAGGGGAAGAGAGGTGTTGCGCATCGCCTCTCTTCGTCTGTTATCGACCGGCAAAGCCTGCGGAATCAGAAAACTTTGCGCAATCGCCAAAGTTTAACAAAACGGTTTGGGCCTTATGTGGTCAGCGTGACAGTCTTGTCAAACTCTGAGGGTTGCAACGATTCTCCTCAAGGCGACGCTCTCTCAGGGCGATTTTAGACGATAGGGATCACACATGTTGGCGGTAACGACTGCGCCGACATCAATGCCTTTCGATACGAAGCGGGAAAATCAGCTTGTCTGATCAGGGCTCTGCCAGTAGTTTTCCCGCCCATTCCATTCACAGGGCGACCATGAATCCAGCATATTATCAATGTCGAACGAAGCCGTTCACGCTGACTCCCAATCCGCGGCAAGTCTTTCTGAGCTCTGGGTTTCAGTCTGCTCTGTTTGAACTGGGTCGCTTCATTGAAGAAGGCGAAGGAATCAGCGTTCTGACTTCAGGCCCCGGTTTGGGGAAGACACTGCTGTTGCGCCTGGTCGCTGAGAAGTACAAGAGCGAACACAGCGTCATCTACCTGCCCACCCCAAACTACGCGACTCGCGCCGACCTCCTGCAATCGCTGCTCTTCGAACTCAACCAGCCTTATACCGGCATGCGCGAACAGGAACTGCGCTTGAGAGTCATCTCGGCACTGCGCAACAACGCCAGTCACTCCAAGGGGACATTGATCCTCATTGATGAAACGCACCTGCTGCCCGAGCGTCTGCTCGACGAACTCCGCGGTCTGATGAACTTCATGGCAGGTGATAAGCCACTTTATTCACTGATTCTCGCCGGGTCGTTGAAGCTCGAAGAAAAGCTGACCTCCCCTGCCCTGGATGCCTTCAATCAGCGTTTGCGACAACATCTGACACTTGAACCGCTGGCCCGTCAGGAAGCCATCAACTATCTGAGCTTCCGACTCTTACAGGCGGGCAGTAACCTGTCCACCTGCTTCACAGACGCAGCCGTCGAACTCATTCTGCATGCCGCTGATGGCTCGCCACATGCTTTGAATCTGATTGCCCAGACGGCTCTGGAAATCGGATACACGCTGCAGAAGAAACCCGTTCCACCCGAAACGATCGTGCAGGCCCTCGAAGAGTTGCAGAAACTTCCAGGCAACTGGTCGATCCCACAACTGCTGACACCGACAGCTATGACGGCCCACGCTGGGCCTGAATCGACGATTGAAATTGTCGACCATGACGAACAGCCTGAAACGACGACGATCTTCGAATCAGAGGAGACCACTGTCTTTGAAATCGGTGGTTCCGATGACGACGACGAAGAATTCGTCGACGAAGAGGATGAGCTGGTCACGTTCTCGCTTCATCGTGATGAACCGCAAATCACGCCGATTGTGGAACGTCCTGCTGCCATGCCGCCCCCAGCGGTTCCTGTTGCCCAGAAGACTTACTCCGGCGAGCGATCGATTCAGGATGACTACGCGCATCTGGATTACAAACGACATCTGATGCACCTGAAAAGTCAGCCCACGAAGATCACCCTCGAAGCGTCAAAGCCTCAGGCTGTAAAGCCATCAACCGATCCACTGAGTGCCCTGACTCACGAAGTCGCGGACTTGCTCGACCAGATCCAGGCTCACCAGTCGGAAACGCCGCAGTCTCAGCAGCGCACATTGTCGCTGCATCTGGGACAAACACCCCAGCAGCGTCTTCGGGATGCGATGGATCAGATCGAGCATGACAAGACTCTGCTATTGAGTCTGGCTGCTCAGGATGCTGATAATCTCGGACTCGAGGCCGGATTTGAGCACTACGATGTCGTTATGCCGGATGATGAGTAAGACTCGAAGTCGCGGTCATCGCTTTATGAAGAGTTGATTTAGGCCAGACTGCCTGCTTGGATTTTGGCCTTCGCTTTGGGATGATAGGACGGTTGGAATGTTCTGTCTGTCAGCCCCAAGGAGCGAACAATGCTGGAAATGATACTGCGTCTATTTTTGCTGACCACCACAAACGATGCTGAGATCGTCGGCCATGTGGGGCCAATTGACAGCTATGGACGCACCACCGTCATTAAACAAAGCATCGTGATTGGGAACAATCACTTTTACGGCCAGCAGACACTTGTCAAAGACAGCCTGTTGATCGGGCGTGTCTTTACGACTGGGAAAGTCGTTTTTAGTGATACTTACGTGATCGGGAAGCTGAATACGATCACGGACAAGTAAGCCTGCTTCATTGCATTTGACGGATTCTTGAGGGCATTTGGCGCCCGAAATTGATCCAATTCCCTGCCTGTCGCGTTAGACTCAGATGACACACCTTAGTGGCGTGTCTGTGTTTTGCTGCGCATTGCGACCGGAAAGGTGCCACGATGTTGATGACGATACTGCAACTTGTCGGAGGAATGGCTGGTCTTACCATCGGAGGTGAGTTGCTGGTCCGAGGAGCCTCCAAACTGGCCGCTGCAGCTAAGCTTTCGCCTTTGTTCATCGGATTGACCGTCGTGGCGATCGGCACCAGTTCGCCTGAACTGATTGTTTCGATTTCGACCTCGCTCAAAGGCCAGGGCGATCTGTCATTGGGCAACGTCGTAGGCAGCAATATCTTTAATACCCTGATGATCCTGGGGCTATCCGCCGTTGTCAGCCCGCTGATTGTCAAACGTCAGATGATCCGCTTCGATGTGCCGTGCATGATCGTTGGGTCACTGCTGATTCCCCTGGTGGCGGCTGATGGCTGGATCAATCGTCCCGAGGGCATCGTCCTGCTGTCGCTGCTTTTGCTCTACACGGCTGCTGCATATTTCATGGGACGCAAGGATTCAAAGACGACCGAGACGGTGGCTCACGAACTCGACCTCAAGCCCATCAAACCCACGTTCCGCTATTTGCTCACGCAGGTCGGAATCATCGCGGTCGGGCTTTTGCTGCTGGTCTTCGGTTGCGAATGGTTTGTGGGAGGGGCAGTGCAGATCGCCAGAAATGTCGGGCTGTCCGAGACGGTCATCGGCTTGACGATCCTAGCAGCCGGGACATCCCTTCCGGAACTGGTGACGTCGGTTGTCGCGACCCTGCGCAATGAACGCGATATCGCGGTGGGCAACGTCATTGGGTCGAATTTGTTTAACGTTCTCGGTGTCCTGGGCGCCGCTGCGGTCTTTTCGTCTCCAGGAATTCAGGTGGCAGCTTCGATGTTTCAGCGCGATCTGCCAGTTATGGTCGGGACTGCTCTCATCTGCCTGCCGATCTTTGCCAGTTACGGAGTCATCAGTCGCTGGGAAGGACTGATGCTGCTCGGCTTTTACGTTCTCTACACCGTTTACCTGATCCTCTCGACCACCGGAAATCCACTCGCTCAGCAAGTCGGTCAATTTGCGATTTACGTTGCTTTGCCTGTTGCGCTGATCGTTCTTACGGTGACGTTCGTCCGCTCCTCACGAGTCAAATCCCAGGTGACTTAATTCTGTTGTGATACGATGGGCATAAAAAAACAGCCCTCGAAGATCGAGGGCTGTTGGAGTTGATGAAGGTCAGTTGACCTTATTTCTTGGAGTCGCCGTAGAAGCGTGTCAGTTCTTCGAAGGTCAAAGCCTGATCCGCTGAGTCGCTGGCAAGTCGGACTCGGGTTCGCAGGTTGCCATCAACCAGACCTTTGACGTTCAGCTTGTAGACGACTGTTTCACCTGGAGCTAAGCGAGCCAGAGGGCGGAACAGGATCATGTCGATCTCGGCCAGGGAATCGGTCGGGCCTTGAGCGGAGATGAACTGGACGCCTTGAGGAAGTTCGCAGGCGATCGCGACGTTGGTGGCATCGACCGAACCATCGTTCTTGACGACGATCTCATAAGATGTCGGAGCACCCACTTCGACGGGATCGTTGACGTCGACGATATTCAGAGTCAGAGACGAAACCCCTTCGACTCGGGTCGCGACCTGGGCATCAAACTGGCTGCCGTGTTCGCTGGAGGCACGGATGTAGTGGACGTATTCGCCCATTTCTTTGGCCATCAGCTCGACTTCGATCTCAGCAGAGGCTTCCGGAGCAAGGCGTCCCACGAACCAGCTGAGGATGCGTGTTTCTGAGTCATAGGTTGCCCCTTTGTCAGCAGAGACATACTGCATTCCGGTTGGGATCTTGTGCATCACGCGGACGTTGCTGGAGCCGATTGTGCCAGAGTTCTTGACGGCGATTTTGTACTTCCCGCTGCGTCCCATGTATCGCAGGGCTGGACCATCAACATTAAGAGTCAGCTCAGGAGAGACAACGTGGACGATTGATTCTGCCTTGGCATTCAGGCCTGATTCTGCAGAGGCCAGGATGACGACTTTGTGATCGCCCCCTTCAGTCGCAGCCAGAGCAAGGCGGACCGTACGGGTTTCTCCTGGGTTCAGAGAACCGACATCCAGCAGCAGCTTCTCGCCTCGCGGGTGTTCGATCCCTTTCGGAATGACGGCTTCGATTTTGACGTCTTTGGTAATCCCGGTTCCTGGATTGCTGATCGTGACAGAGTGAGAAGCAGGGTCACCAACCATGACTTTATCAGGACCAGCCACTTCGACGGCGAGCATTGGTTCGTAGACCTGGAACTCGCTGGCCGAACTCGCTGAGAAACGGACATCCGCAGCGACGTTCAAGGCACCTGACTGGCTGGGGATCATCTTGATGGCAATGACTTGCGTCTTACCGGCAGGCAGTGATCCCATTCGCCACAGCAGTTTGCCGCCGTTCTCTTCTGGTGCAGGTTTGGCGTCGGTCAGTCGGACCAGTGTCGGGAAGGACGCGAGGACTTCGACATCGTGAGCATCGGCCTGGCTTTGGTTTTCGACGACCAGTTCAGCGGTACATTCACGACCGATGTTGAAGTCGCTGGTCTTACGCCAGTAGATCTTCACGACTGGTTTTTGTGGCCCATTGGCAGCTTCGTGCTCGCCGCCCAGAGTTGCGGATGCAAACTCGCGGTTCGTCGAGACGGAAGATGAGAATGTTGACTTCGGAGGAGCCAGCGGTGCAGGCTGTGGAGCTTGTTTCGCTGGAACACCGCGAGTGATCGTGACATTGCTGCGAGGAGCTTCTTTGACGGCAGGAAATGGTTCCTTGGCTGGTGCAGCTGACTTGGCAGCTGTCGCGGCTGCTTCTTTCTTCAAGAATTCGACGGTGAAATCGCTCGCAGGATTCGGAGCAGCAGCTGGCTGAGCGACCACTTCCTTCGAAGCTGGTGGCGTCATCGGTGCCATGGCTGGAGTCGCTGGAGCAGCTTTCTGATCCATGAATGGATCCGCCAGGAAGCTGTTGGCAGCATTCGTTGCCTCGGTGCCAGCAACCGTGCGGACATCGGAAGCGGTCGACTGATTTTTGGCTCGTGCATAGTCAGCATAGTTCAGGCTGCGCGAGTTGTCTGGCTCGCTGGCTTTGAACTTGCTGAAGGTCGACTGCATGGCATCGACTTGTGGAGTCGTCGTGAAGGTCTTGTTCTCTGCAACAACAGCTGCGGCTGCAGGCTGAGCGACTGGCTGAGCAGGGGTTGGCTGGAAAGCTGCTGGATCAAACGCCGTCGGCGATGGTGTTGGCATGACGGGGCGAGCAGGAGCAGCCTGAGGAACTTGAGCAACAGCAGCCGCAGTCGTAGGAGCAGCTTGAGGAGCAACACCCGCAGGAGCTGCCGCGAATGGATTTGTCACGAAGGCAGGATCTGCCAGTTGCCCGAATGGCTGACCAGAAGTCGCCATCATCGGGGCAGCAGGTGCAGCCGCAGGAGCTGCGGTTGCAGGAGCAAAAGCACCAGGATTGAAGCTCGCCTGACCTGCCGGAGCAGTCGGAGCGTTAAGTGGCTGACCAAAGCTGGCTGTCGTGTAATTGGCCTGACCATAGTTCGGCTGGCCGTAGGAAACAGGACCGCCCACCGTCTGGTTGAAACCAGGTTGTACCGGAGCCGCTGTCACAGGCTGTTGTGGCTTGGCTGCTGGAAACGCCTGAGTGACTGCAGGCTGACCACCGTAGAAGCTGTTCGGAACAGCTTGAGCAGGGGCAGTCGCTGCCTGTGCTGTCGTCGTTGGTGCGGGCTTCTGACGGAACAGGTCCGCGTAATTGTTTGTATTCAAAGCAGGATTTGTCGCTGGCAGACCAGTCGCTGCACCCGTTGCAGGGGCAACTGGTTTCGCAGCTGGCGTTGTCGGAGTCGGTTTCTCCGAGAACAGATCGTTGTAATAGTTCTTGCGAGGGGTCACTCCGCTTTGAGCCAGCAACAGACTGTTGCTGCCCGAACTGACCGTACCGCCCGCTGGCGATGTTGTATTCAAAGCATCCGCAGCGGTCCCTGTATTGGATACAAAAGCCACCCCGGCGACAGCCGCAAATTTCCAAAGACCGTGACGCATGGGAAAACTCCTTTTTCCACTCGAAAGACAGGTCGCCTGACCCGCTTACCCGTTTCGAGTTGGGTCGTTCAGACGAAGACGTGATGTGCTCACGTCGGTTCTTATCGGTTGTAAATCCTGTAATGCTTAAACCGCTTGGCAAAGATTTATCGATTGTGCGGGATTTTCTGGTCGCATTGGACTTGATGCAGGGGAATCAACCAGAGATCGGGAAGGTCAAGAGGCGTGAGGTCTGAGTCATGAGGTTTTCGGCTTGACGGTTTCCCTCATGACTCATGACTTCCTTTCTCCGTGTTCACCCGAAGCAGGATTCTGCTATTGTCCTCCTGCCCAACGCGGCAAGAATTGTAATTTTGACAATCCCTCTTTTGATCATGGACGAGTTTTCATGGCCTCTTCTCACGCTGAAAAGTCAGACGCGATTGTGATCCGTCAGGCGGATTTCAGCGAAACCAGCAAGGTTGTGACCTTATTCACACGCGAGTTCGGGAAGCTCTCGACACTCGCCAAAGGGGCCAAACGTCTCAAAGGCCCCTTCGAAGGCGCTCTTGACCTGCTCGCGCACTGCCGGGTAGTCTTCCTTCCCAAACATGAAGCCCTCTCTCTTCTGACCGAGGCGCAGTTGGTGACCCGTTTCCGTCCAGCCGATCATAACCTCAATCGGGTGTACGCCGGGTACTACATCGCCGAACTGCTCGATGGTCTGATGAGCGAGCGCGACGAACATGTTCCCCTCTTTGACCGCAGCATTCACACCCTCGACCTCATTTCCCATCAGCCCGATCTGCGTAAACCGCTCGTTTTATACGAGTTAGCCCTTCTTGAGCAGATTGGACTCCTGCCGATATTGGATCAGTGCCAGTGCGGAACTCCGATTCAACCACAGACGACGTACACATTCTGGGTCAGCCAGGGTGTGTTACTATGCCCTCAATGCCGGCAGCCCGATATCCCTTCGCGAGATATCTCTGGCGGTACGCTCGCGCTCTTGCGCATGCTGACCAGTGGCCAGGACAAGCTCATCGACAACCTCAAGATCACCGATCACCAGTACAAAGAAATTCGCAGCTTCCTGAATTCCAGTATCTCGGCGGCTCTCGATCGCAAACCTCGCATGCTCAGTATGCTGAACGTGTTCTAAAAGAATCTCGTGCCATGCTTGCAGCTTTGGGCAAGCATGTTCTTCGGTCATTTTGGATGTCGTCGTCTCAATACTCGGCATGCTCACCCAGAGCTGTGAGCATGGCACGCGCATCCCTTCTCTTTTCGATGTTGATGCTCTCAGGCTGTGCATCCCCCTGGTCTCGCAAAAGTAGCGTCGCCGAAGCAACATTCGACCCCTTTGCGAACCCCGAAGCAACGATGGCCAGCGTCGATATCGATGACAAGAACGGCGTCATCCCTGTCGGCTTCACTCCGGGCAAAGGTCGCGTGGACAATTCCGCGACTGCGAAAGCTCGTGAAACATCCCGCAAAGGGATCGAGGCCATGATCAAAGCCGAAGAGCTCGTCAAAGCCGGCAAATACAAAGAAGCAGAAGATGAACTCGATGACATCGTCAAGAGATACCGTCTCGACGACTACGGCAAGCGCAAGCGAACGTTCAAAAATACCTTCTTAAGCCCCAGCGATCGCGATCCTCACTACACCGATAGCCCCCTTCGCGAAGAAGCCCTCTACCTGCTCGGCGAAGTCTACTATCAGCAGAAGAAATACCCCAAAGCTCAGGACTCTTACCTGAAGCTGGTCAACGACTATCCGACGACCCGTTACCTGGAACAATCCACGCGACGCCTCTTCGAGATCGCAGGCATTTGGATGGATCTGCAGGTCACGACGTCAGGAGATGTCGTCCCCGCCAACTACACCGATGATGGCAAAGCCAGCCGTCCCAAGGTTGCAGACGGTCACCAGACCGACACGCCTTCGTTCTTGAACTTGACCGACAAAGAACGCCCGACATTCGATACCGAAGGTCGCGCTCTCGAGTCGCTGAAATCCATCTGGCTGCACGACCCGACTGGTCCACTGGCAGATGATGCGTTGATGCTGACCGCAAGTTACCAACTGCGGAAAGGACGCTTCTTCGAAGCCTCCGAAACGTACAAGCTGCTGCGTGAAGAATACCCGGACAGTCCACACGCCAAAGATGCCTTCCTACTGGGTTCGCACGTTGCCCAGGCCTCTTACCTCGGTTCCAGCTACGACTCCAAGTCCTTGGCCGAAGCCAAGCAACTTAAAGAAGCATCTCTGAAGATCTTCCGCGATCTTCCCGAAGACCAGCGAGCCCGTCTGCAGGCGGAACTGGTTCGCATCGATGATGCCATCATCCGACGCGATTACGATCGAGCTGTCTTCTACCTGCGTAAAGGCGACTTCGAATCCGTGACTTTGTACTGCAGTTCGATCATCAATCAGTACCCGGGATCTGTCTACGCCGAGAAGTGCAAACAGCTTCTCAAAGAGCTGCCGAACTACCGCGACAAGAACACCCTCCTGCTCGCCATCCAGGGGGCAGGCGAATTCGAGTCCGAGAACTTCGTCAAGAATCCCGGCCAGCCGGCTGCTCAACCGCAAGCACCGGCTCCCAACCTGCAGCCAACACCCGTTCCCGAGCAGGAACTCAAACGATCCAATGGCTTCCCGAACCTAATTCCACCTCCCTTCCGACGCAAAGACGAAGGCGGTGTTCAGGGATCGCCTGTCAACCCAGGCCGACCAGCGGAAACTGGCGTTGATCTAAACGGCCCTCCCAGCAATACTCCGCCCCCAGGTTCCTCACCAGGATCAAGCCCTGGTCAAGCGACACTCGACCTGACCGGCGGTTAACGTAACTCTCTGTGTGCCACGGCTGTCTCAGCCGTGCCGAGTTTCAAAGTTGACGCCAACCACGAATTCCCACGACCACACGGCCGTGCCACACGATTATGACCGAGCCAACACCATCAGCGGATTCCTCGCGGAACGTCTCTCGACGCGCCGTCCTGGGATCGTTGTTCGCGTTGCTGGCGATCCCCGGCTGTGGTTATGTCGTTGGCGCTCCCTACAGTCCCGAGATCCGGACCGTCCACATCCCGACATTCTCCTCGACCTCGTTTCGTCGAGGCTGGGAACAAGAGCTGACCGAATACGTCCAGAAAGAAGTCCAGAACCGGACGCCTTTCCGACTCGCCAAAGAACCGTTTGCTGATACCCGCTTAACCGGTCGCATTGTCGACACCAAAAAGAGTGTCCTCGGCGAAAACCAGTACGACGATCCGCGCCAACTGCAGGTCTCACTCGCCGTCGAAGTCACCTGGCAGGATCTCCGCAGCAAACAGATCCTCGCCCAGGGCATGATCCCGCTGAACGCCGAAACGATCAACGTCGTCAATCAAGCCGAGTTCGCCCCGGAAGTCGGCCAGTCTCTGGCAACCGCGAAAAGCAGCCTGTTCAAGAAGCTGTCCGCCGACATCGTCGACATGATGGAAGAGCCGTGGTAGATACCATTACCGCCCAGGTTCCTCTTTCCCCGCTGCCCGCTCTTCCTGATTGATTCGCTGCAACTGCGAAATAAAATCCTTCCCGCCGCCGAAGAGGAAGTAGATCACGATCCCAATAAAGCAGGTCGATAGACACAGCGCATAGACGATGATCGACTGCCAGGCATCGCGATCAGGATCCCCTTCGGGGTCTGGCTTTCTCGTCTTGTGAATAACCACGATAAGACACTTCCTGTGTGCCACGGCTGTGTCAGCCGTGGGAATTCTAATTTGACGTCAAACGCGAAATCTCACGGCCGACACGGCCGTGGCACACGGATCTCTCAGACCTTACGACTGCGGCTTCAGCTGGATGTGCAAATCGCGAAGCTGTTTGGCGTCCACTTCTGCCGGAGCGCCGGTCAGCATGTCGCTGGCCTTTTGCGTCTTGGGGAACGCGATGACGTCGCGGATGTTGTCGTAGCCGAGCATCAGCATGACCCAGCGGTCCAGGCCGAGGGCGATCCCGCCGTGTGGGGGTGCACCGTATCGCAGGGCTTCGAGGAGGAAGCCGAAACGTCGTTCTGCTTCTTCCTGCTTGATGTTGAGCAGATCGAAGACCTTCTGCTGGACCTTCGGATCATGAATACGGATCGAGCCAGAAGCGGCTTCGTAGCCGTTGCACACCAGGTCGTAAGACTGTGCGCGAATCTTGCCGGGATCGGTCTCGAGCAGTTCGACGTCGTCTTTGACCGGATAACAGAACGGGTGGTGTTCTGCGTCCCAGCGTTTCTCGTCTTCGTTCCAGTTCAACAACGGGAAGTCGATGACCCAGCAGCAGTTGAAGTCGTGTGCATCGTACAGCTTCTGCTCTTTGGCGATGCGGTTACGCAATGCCCCCAGAGCCGCACAGCAGACGGAATACTTGTCAGCGACGTAGACCAGCAGGTCGCCATTCTCGGCTTCCATCTTCTCAATGATCGCCTTCTGTTGCGCCTCATCGAAGAATTTGGCAATCGAGGAGTCGAGCTTGCCGTCGGTGACTTTGAAGTAAGCCAATCCCTTGGCTTTGAAGTCAGCGACGAAGGCTTTGAGATCTTGATCGAGCATCTTACGCGAGTACTTGTCAGCCCCGCCCTTGATCGTCAGACCACGGATCATGCCACCAGCGGCGACGGTCTCTTTGAAAACGCCGAAGGTTGATTCCTTCGCGATGTCCGAGATATCGACGATCGGCATGCCGAATCGCAAGTCGGGCTTGTCGGAACCATACTTATCCATGACTTCGCGGTACGAATAACGCGGCAGCGGTGTCGGCAGTTTGACGCCACGGATTTTCTCGAACACGGTCGAGACGAGACCATCGATCGTCGTCAGAATGTCGTTCATCTCGACGAACGACATCTCGACATCGATCTGCGTGAACTCCGGCTGTCGGTCCGCTCGCAGGTCTTCATCGCGGAAGCAGCGGGCTATCTGGAAGTAGCGGTCATAACCGCCGACCATCAGGATCTGCTTGTAGATCTGAGGCGACTGCGGCAGGGCATAGAAGCTGCCTTCGTGCACCCGGCTTGGCACGAGATAATCGCGGGCCCCTTCGGGCGTACTGCGTCCCAGCATCGGCGTCTCGACTTCAAGGAAGCCGTTCTCGTCGAAGTAGTCACGGACCGTCTTCGTCAGGCGGTGACGCAGGATCATCGCCTTCTGCAACTCCGCGCGACGCAGATCGAAGAAGCGATATTTCAGACGCAGTTCTTCGTTCGGCAGATCACCATCGAGCATGTACGGAGGCGTCAGGGACTTGTTGAGGACTTCCAGCGTGATGGCGCGAAGTTCGATCTCACCGGTTTCAAGTTTCGCATTGGAAAGACCATCCGGACGGGCGATGACTTCGCCAGTCACCTTGATGACGTCTTCATAGCGCAAACTTCGAGCCTGCTTTTGAATCTCGCTGTTATCTGCGAGGTCGAACTTGATCTGCGTCTTGCCGTAGCGGTCGCGCAGGTCGATGAAGACGATCCCGGCGTGGTCGCGGTATTTGTCGACCCAGCCACACAGTTCAACAGTTTGACCGACGTGAGATTTGCGAAGTTCACCAGCGGTGTGAGTGCGTAACACGGGAGTGGATGTCCTTGGGTTGGCGATCGAAGCCGGGGCGTCAATGTCTGGAAATAGGACGAACGATCAGCCTGGAGGCTGGTTCGCGGGAAAGGGCTATTATAAGGAGCGATTTTGACCCCGCAATCGCGAGGACAGGGCAATATTGACGGTTCCGAACGAATGACAATGACAACAGGCCTTGTTTTCCACCTCGATCTCATCCCAATAGGTGTGCCACGGCCGTGAGAGCGCGCAGGTGAGATCAACTTTGAAACTCGGCACGGCTGACACAGCCGTGGCACACGAATTCTATTCAGTTCCTTTTCAAAGGCTGCAAGAACATGAGTTTCGGATGAATATTGCCCCACAATGGACAATCAGCTTGACGCAATTCGCCAGGACCTGAAAATCCACATAGCTGCCAGGATGATTTTCGTGATCAAGGGAGGGACTCTCATGCTCCGTGAAACGGCTCGGTCCATTGCACGCGGTTTACGCTCGTTGGCTGATCGTCTGGACCGAGTGGCCCAAGAACCTGCTGCACGCGAAATCGCCCAGCCATTTCTTGTCGATCATGCGGAATCTCCGGCAATCCCACGCTACGTTCATGCCCCCCAACTCTCCGCAAAGGAAACAGCAGCTGGCGGAACGGCGACAGCAGAACGCCTCTCGATCACCGAGCAACTCAAACGAGAACGCGAACACGGCCTCACGCCTCACCAGGAAAGCCTGATCACGACCCTTCCCCCGAGGACCTGGTTCGGGTTCGTTTTTGAGTATGTCTGGGAAATCCTCGCCTTTCTCGGCCAATCCATGGTCGTCTGGCTGGTCGTCATCACACTCGTGATTGGCGGAATCACGGTCAAAATGGTCTACAGCATCGTTGATGGCTGGAACGAAACGATTGAGATTCTCGAAAAAGACTCCACCCGTCCATAACCGTTGAGCTGAATTCGCTTTATGTTCAGACGGGTGACTGGGATCAGGATCGTTCGCTGACCCAGTGCATTGCGCATAGAACGACAATTCCAACCATTGCCGATTGCGGTTACTCACCTCCTGTGAAACGACGTGGATAACCTCTATTCCGAGGTCTGGGCCAGCCTTATAATTAGCGAAACCATCATTGCGGGCCGCATTGATTGTCATTTCGCCTCGGAGACGCCCATGTCTGGCCTGAACCCCAATAAAGAGTATATCGAAGCCCTCGCTCAGGAACGCAAAAAAGGGCTGTCAGAGCGTGAACTCGCCCTGATTTCGACAGAGCACGATAACCAGGATCAAACCTGGATGGATATCGTGAAAGAAACCCTGATCGAATATTACGAGTGGGCCAGCGCCTCGATCATCATCTGGATCCTGCTGGCTGTGATCATCATGGGCGGCCTGCTGGTCTACTCCGTCAGCAATGTCGGGGACGTTCGCAGTAAGCAACTGCAAGAGATCAACAACTGGGAACAAAACCCAACGGCCCGCCAGAACGACCCGCAGTAAGCCCGGGCGAAGCGCCCCTGAGAATTAGGCTTACGTCCATTTAAAGCGACACACAACAGGGAGGGCGAACCTCCGTGTGAGCCGCTTCTTTGCCTTGCGATACTCTAGCCGTGCACAAAACGACGATGGCCTCGACGTTTTCATCCCACGGCACACGACTCGTTCATCACGAGCCAATGTGACGTTGCAACGCAGGACAGCGGCTCGGACGGAGCCTCGCCCTCCCGGGGGCAGATCAGGGAGCTTTCGAGCAAGCTGTTAAAACGGCTGGACAACAGGTCGGCTTGAACTCGCCATCGGAGCCTGGTAGCCAGTCTGAATAATGCTGCTGTTTGCGGTTGGTCCAGAAGCAGGGTGACTATGTTTCGCCGAGAAGACCTGCGTCGGCATGATCGAGGGATCTGCCGTCGGGGCGAACAATGGTCGATAGTTATTGGGGACGACGGGTTGAAAAGCGTTCGGCGTCGCTGCGGGCATCGGTCGAGCCCCCGCCATCATCGCCGGTGAAAATATCGCCGGCTGGCTGACCGCAGGAGGCTGTGGTTTCGGTGTGGGTGCAAAGCCAGTGAATGAAGCCAAAGTAAACGCCGGATCAGCCTGAGCCGCCATCGGGGCCGGTGCAGACCCCATGTTTGCGGACATCGGCATCATCATCGGAGCTTGAGCAGACATCGTCGGCATCATCGGCCCGGACGCTGTCATCGTCGGCCCCTGGACTGGGACGTCCGTCCGACTGGAAGCCATCATGTTCTGCCAGTTTTGACGTCGAATCGAGGCATAGCGGTTGTGGACCGAAGGACGAGCAGGATTGAGCATCAGCGAGCGATCGTACATCGCAACCGCCTCGTCCATCTGTCCGGTTTGTTCGTAAACGTGACCTAAGTGAGCAGCCGCCAGTGAACTGCGTGGATTGATCGCCAGCGCCTGTTCAAGTTGCTCTTCTGCCTGGCTGAAGTTGCCGACTTTCTCGTGAATCCAGGCCATCTCCATATGCGATTCTGAAGCATACGGCTGTGTTGCAACCCAGCTGCCGACAAGCTGTTGCGCCGCATCGACATTGCCTTCGTTGACCATCATTTTCGCTAACGCGTGGTACGACGGCTGGTGACGAGGATCGATATTGATCGCATGTCGGTAAAGACGCTGCGCCCCTTCGAGATCCCCCTGCTTTTCCATCGCTGATGCGAGATTATAGGCAAAATGGGGATTATCAGGATCGTCAGCGAGCGCTCGCTGGAACTCGCCCTGAGCCTGAGCAAACTTCCCGCCAGCATACATGCGACGTCCGGCTTCGTTGTTGACATAGCCCGCCGTCGTGTTGCAGCCACTGGATGACAGCAGCAACAGCGAAGAAAGAGCCCAGACAACCAATGACCAGCGAACAACAGGTAACGAGACAGACATAGCAGAGATCCCAGCGGAGAAATTTCCAGGAAAATTCACCGGGGAGCCTAAATTGATTCAAGTTTTGCAACAACGGCGGTTGGGGGCTGAGGAATAAGAATGTCATTCTTGCAAAACTGCCCAGACTGCCGGGATGAATCGGCGCTTAGAAATGACCAAGCTACTCATCTATAGCTCGGAACACGACTCATCTAGAGACGATGGCGTCTTTGCCAAAGTCGTTGTCAGACCACCCGTGGAATCCCATACACATTCCATCACCTCCGCGTAAATCGAGTTCCGCAAGCGTTGCCCCATTATTAATGAGCTCGACTCCAAACGTGAGATGAAGTTCTTGATCGGCCGAGCTCAGACCGCCAGACACGCCATCAATCTGTGCCATCAGTGCATACATCGTTGCGTCAACAGCTAACTCAACAGCGGTTCTAAGGTCAGAAGAAGCATCTTGTTCCAGAGTAGCAAGTCCTGCAGCTCGAACCTTTTCAAACAGGAGAAATCCTGCAGCATGCTTCATCCAGAGTTCCAGAGCACGGGGTTCCGAAGGGGGATTTGCCATTGGAAATTTGCTAAACGCGACTGACTGCGCACGAAGAGAAGCACCCCGATTTTCTTCGGCAATGAGTAATGATGGCATGATTAGCACTTTATAAGCAGTGAGACGTAGATTGCCCATTAAATAAATGCGTTAACTTACCGAGTCACACAGCCAAGCCACCACCCTTGACTCCACGTTTGCATCATAGATTCATCGTCACAACAAAAAACCCCGCAAGGCGTACCTTGCAGGGTTTTTTGTATTTCATAAGCGGAGAGGG
>SXGT01344551.1_pt1 | contig 48512 bp, 34 predicted proteins | sample 3176221 | NCBI WGS metagenome assembly SXGT01 (sample SAMN11356862, study PRJNA531348) | freshwater metagenome | isolation source: freshwater sample F1-120 | place: China: Fuxian Lake, Yuxi | collected 2017-12-25 | reverse complement strand
TCGCCAACTTCGCCAGCCTCGGCATCCAGCTCGGGGGGATCGGCGCTTTGGCGCCGTCTCGCCGGAAGGACCTCGCCGAGTTGGGCCTCATCGCCATGGTCGGCGGCACGATCGCTACGCTCATGGCCGCAACCATCGTTGGAATCATCCTATGAGTACTCTTTCGCTCTACGACAAGGTCATGGCCACGCGGGACGCGCTCAGGGAGCGGATCGGCGATCGATCGCCCGTGATGGCCCTCATCCTCGGTAGCGGCCTCGGCGCGATCGCCGACGCCGCGGAAGACGCAGCCGTCGTCTCGTACGACGACCTCGAGCACATCCCGCGCTCCACCGTGCCCGGGCACGCCGGCCAGTTCGTCTGCGGAAAGATCGCCGGCGTCGAGTGCATCATCATGAGCGGGCGAACCCACTTCTACGAAGGGCACGACCTCTCGGAGCTCACGGTGGGGGTTCGTGCGATGATCGCGCTCGGCGCGCGTGGGGTCCTGGTCACCAACGCCGCGGGCGGGATCCACACCGAGTACCGCCCAGGCGATCTCATGTGCATCACCGACCACATGAATCTTCAGTGGGTGAACCCCCTGCGGGGGCCAAACGACGACCGCCTCGGGCAGCGCTTCGTGGACATGTCGCTCGCTTACGACCGCGAGCTTCGCCGCATCCTGGCCAAGGAAGCTGCGGCGAAGAAGCTCACGTTGCACATGGGGGTGTACGCGGCGATCTCAGGGCCGAGCTACGAGACGCCGGCCGAGATCAAGGCCATGCGCACGCTCGGAGCCGACGCGGTGGGCATGAGCACGGTCCACGAGGTGATCGCGGCGCGGCACCAGGGCGCCCGCGTCATCGGCGTGTCGCTGATCTCCAACCTGGCCGCGGGCATCGAAGACGCGGCACTGAGTCACGAAGAGGTCACGCTCACCGCGAATCGCACCGCGTCGCGGACCATCGAGCTGCTGACGGCGTTCATCCCGAAGGCCGCGAAGGAGCTGGCGAAGAAGCCGCGCAACCCAGCGCGCTGAGCTGGAGCGAAGAAGGCTCGGCGGGGGCGCCAGCCTCGCCGCAAGCGCTGCCGCGCCCGCGACCACCGCGCTGAAACGCGACTCCTCGGTAGCAGCCACCGCGCCGCTGAAGTAAGCGGCGCCCCTGAGCTCGCCCTCGGTGTGGTTCGGGGCCAACGGTGAGTCGACCGGCACTGGAAGGAGGGTTCGGTGCCGCTCGAGGCGAACTCAGGGGACGCCGCCATATCTCATTGGGTTAGCAGCCGACGTGCCACCCGATAACAGCTCGTAATATCAATATGTTACACCGACTCCCGCCACGGATGCCGCAATCCCGTGCGGCCCCGTGCGCGCGAGGCCGCAAAGCTTGCGGGACGGAACGCCGCTCAGCCGCGTCCCGTGAGGCGCCATGCGGGACGGGATAGCGGTTGACCGAACACAGGCCCGAGCGTAGGGTCCGCGCCGCTCTCCCCCGAGGGCACGAGGAGGAAGAAGATGCCGCGTCTCCTTTCCGCCGGACGCACGTTCTCCGGACGCTCCGCGCTCACCGTCAAACGCGATGTGCTCACCTACTGGCACTCGAACCAGCAGGACCTCGGCCTCTCGCTGCGGCAGTTCCTGTCGTGTTGTCGAAAGAGCGGTGACGGCCTCACGGTCACCTTCCTCGGCGGCGCCGGCGCGACGCCCGCGGGCGTGTACGGCGCTGCGCGTTCGGTGTCAGCACGCTGATCTCCGCGTCCCGGATCCCCCCGCTCACGGGGCTCCTCGCTTTTCTCTGGTTCGTCGGCCGCGCCACGCCCCATGCCGCTTGGCTCGACTCGAGCGAGCTGACGGCGGGCGCCCACAGCCTCGGCGTGGTCCACCCGCCCGGTCACCCCGTCTGGCTCCTCCTCGCCCGCCTCTACGCGTTCCTACCCCTTGGCTCGGTCCCCTTCCGGGTCGCGCTGTTGTCGGCGACGTGTGGCGCCCTGACCGTCTGGCTCGCCGCGCGGCTCGCGGCGCGCCTCGCGGCAAGCGCGGGTCCGGTGGCTCAGGGGCTAGCGGCGGCGACGGCGGCCTTCCTCGCCGCGGGGTCCACCGCGATGCTGGGGGAGGCAACGCGCCCTGAGGTCTACGCCCTCAACGCCGCGTTGGTCCTCTTCGCGGTGGATCGGGCGCTGTCACACCTCGAGAGCGGGAAACCCGGTGACCTCGCGGTGGCCGGCGTCGCGGCTGGGCTGGGCCTCGGGAACCACCACTACCTGGTCGTGTTCGCTGCGCCCGCGTTGTTCCTTGCGGCCAGGCACCTCAGAGATCTGAGAGGACCCATGGTCACTGGGGGCCTGGCCCTGGTCGCATACGCTGCGCTGCCCGTGCGGGCGCTCACACAACCCGTGATTAATTGGGGTGATCCCAGCACGCCCGGCCGCTTTTTCGACGTGCTCACCGCCAAGACCTTCCAAGTGTCGGTGAGCGCCGAGACGCGAGGCGCGCCCATCCTGGACAACCTGGCCACGGCGCTCGGTATGTGGGCCGACGCGGCGGGTCCCGTCACGATCGCCTTCGGCCTCTCGGCCGCGGTGCTCGGGTTGCTGCGGCAGACGCGGGTCGCGGCGGTCTTGTTGGCCCTCCTCGCGGGCAGCCTCGCGACGAAGGTGCTCATGTTCATCGATCCGGAGAACCCCGACGACTACGGCTACTTCGCGGTGGGGATCACCGTCACCTGCGCGCTCGCCGCGGCGCTACCCGCCCTGCTCGGCCTGGGCTCGGGCGGCGCCGCCAGCGTTTCGCCCACCTCGGGTGCAGCGCAAGGTGTTGTTTCTGCCGGCACTTCCCGCTGCGGCGCCGTGCGCTGGGCGGTGGTGACGCCGCTCCTGCTCCTCGGGGGAGGCCTTGGCCTACCTGGCCGACTGGAGGCGACACAGCGGTCGAGCGACACCAGCGCTGCGACCGTTGGAGCTGAGCTGCTCGAACCCCTCGCCCCGGACGCCATCGCCTTCGTCGACTACTTCCAGTTCTACTTCCAGACTTGGTACGCCCAGCTTGTCGAGGGTGTGCGGCCCGACGCCGTCGTCGTCCAGGTCAGCTTCGACACCCGGAGGGGCGACGCGTCCATTCGTAGGTGGCGTGCTGAAGCGCCAGCGCTCGCCCCGGTGCTGGACGCGGCGCTCACTCACCCGGAGTCCTTCCCGCGCGCGGAGGTGCTAGCGCTGGCCACGAAGCGCCCGGTCTTCCTGGAGGTCACTCTCGAGGACCTGGTGCCCGCGGGCCGCCTCGAGTCCCATGGGGTCCTCCGGCGCGTGGTCCCAAGCCCCACGCACGAGAGCGCCGCGCGGCGCCTTGACGCCGCAGCGTGGGAGCGCGCGTTGCCGCGGCGCCCCGGTCCAGACGCCCGACGCCTCGTTGACCTCACGCACTTCAATCAGGCCGTGCTGGCGCTTCGGCAGGGGATGCCGCGCCTCGCTGAGGACTCTCTCACGCGCTGGGCGCAGCTGGGTCATACGCTGCCTCCAGAACCGCTGCTCTCGCTGGCGGAGGCGCTGTCGGAGCCCGGGCGTCCCGGCGCACCGGAGCGGGCAGCTGCTTTTCTCGCGCAGCTGGGGACGCCCCTCGAGACAGCCACGCCTTCCACAGTATTGGCGGCGCTTCGAACATTGCAGGCACCGGACCGATGACGTAGGTTACGCGCGCCGTGGAGCATCCGGCGCACAGAAGTGCCCATAGTAGCCACAGTGGCCCAAGAGCCCGACCTCAACGCCCCCAAGTAGGGCCTCTACCAAGGAGTCTCCCATCAACCCCAAGCTCCAGAACTTTGCCCCTCCGGCCGAGCGACGCCACCGTATCAACCGCGAGATCCGCGCCTATTCAGTGCGCGTGATCGGCGACAACGGCGATCAGCTCGGGATCATGGATCCGCGTGACGCGTTCGATCTGGCCCGCGAGCGCGGCTTCGACCTCGTCGAGGTGGCCCCGGACGCCAAGCCGCCAGTCTGCAAGATCATGGACTACGGCCGCTTCAAGTACGAAGAGTCGAAGCGCAACGCGCCCAAGCCCAAGTCCGAGCTCAAGACGATCACGCTCCGCCCGAAGACAGGCGAGCACGACCTCGAGACGAAGCTCAACCAGGCCCGACGGTTCTTGTACCGCGGCGACAAGGTCCGCTTCGAGGTCCGGATGAAGGGCCGCGAGAAGTCGCGCCCCGAGATGTGGGCTGCGCAGCTCAACGAGCTCATTCAGAAGCTCTCCGACATCTCTACGGTCACCCAGCGCCCGCAGCCCGACGGCAAGGGCATCGCCGCGATCGTGGAGCCGCTGAAGCACATCATCAAGAAGCCCACGCCGAAGGCTGACGGCACGCCCGAGGACGAAGACGAACCGGACGAGCCCGACGACGACGACGACGACGACGACGACACGCCGGCGTGATCGTCCGCGACCTCGTGCGCCGCAAAGCGCCGAGGTCGTGTCGCCGCGGGCCGGACCGGCCCCCGCGGCCCGCCACACCAGAGCCCCAGAGACAGTCACAGTAGGCCCTAGCCCATACCACCCGGTCTTCGCCGCTCAGTATTCGTGGGTAACCGTCACCGACAGCGTGTAGGCGAAGCCTGAGTGTTCGAGGTCGCCCACGGGATCGCGGAGATCCGACTTTCGCACCACGCGTCGCGCCAACACTGAGAACATGTTCCCGATATCGAGGCTGATCGGCTTCGGATGAACCGCCAACGGGTCCATGAAGGTGAACCGCGCGCCGAAGCCGATCTGGTGCGTGTCGTTGTCGAGGTAATTCGCGGTGCCAGTGGCCTTCGGGGCGGGCGTTGGGCGGAAGGCGTAACCAGCGCGCACGACCAACCACTCGAGCGGACCCCACTCCACACCCAACCGCGAGGTCACAGTGTCGCGAAAGCCGAGGTCGATCGGGGGGGCGTCGTCGCCTACGTCCAGGGTCCCGTCGAGGCCCAAGGTCTCGAGCACGTCTCCACCGACGCGCACAGCCACCTGCGGCGAAGGGTCGGGCGCACGCGACCAGAGCGCCCAGTCCAGCCCGGCGGCTAGCGTGAGGTTGATCGGGGCGACTCGATAGCTGGCGCCAAACAACAGCTGGTGGGGGGTGTAGAGCACCGAACCGGCGGTATCGAGCCCGATCACGAGCAGGCCGTTCACGTCCACCTGCGCGGGCAGCGCGAAGCTGAGACCGAGCTCCTGCCGATAACTCAGGCCTATCCGGAGATCCTCGGAGGGCATGAACAACACTCCGGCGGTGGCGGCCATCTTTGGCACGATCTCTACTTCGATGTCGCCGGAGTCGAAGCTGCCGTTCCCGGCGTCGAGGGCGAAGCCCGCGGAGCCGAATACGTCCGCGAGGACCTGAACACCGGCGCCCACGGAGAACCAGTCAAGGGGAGCCCAGCCCAGGGACAGCAGGATCACCAGCTGATCTGGCAGGTTTTGATACAGGTAGAACTGCGGTGTGGCGGGGTCGAGGGCCTCCGCGCGGATGAGGTTGATCGTGGGGACATAGAGCGACACGCCGGTGGACAAACGGCCGAGACCCACGTCGAAGGGGATCACCCACCCGAGGGAGAAGCCGGCGAACGTCTCTGGGATGTGTGCCTCGCGGCGCGAGTACCCGAAGGCGCCGAGCCGGGCCGAGCAAAGTACGGCTCCCTCCGTGCACGCCGGGCGCGCGAGGCCCACGTCGAAGAACGGCGCAGCTACGATGAAGCTGCCGCCATAGCGGACGTCGGACGGGAGCGTGACGGCGGCCGGGTTGTAGAAGGTGGCGCTGAAGTCGTCCGCCAGGGTGACCATCGCCCCGCCGAGGGATATCCCACGGGCGCCGAAGCCGTAGATGTCGTAGATGCTGGCGCTGGCTGTGGGGACCCCGCACAGCAGCGCCAGGAGCAGGGAAGCCCCGTGCCCGCGGAGGCGACGCGCGCGGCGAGAGTCGGTCACGGCGCCGCGCACCGGCCGCCGACCAGCGCGTCGAGCAAGGCGACGATCTCGCTGAGCACCCCGCGCTCGAGGAGTGTGCGGACGTCCGCGAGGACGAGCGCGGCCACGCTCGGCTGCAGCAGGGCGTCGAGCGCGAAGACGAGCGCGCGGCGCGCGGAGCCGTCCGCGCCCAGGAGATCCAGGAGGGGGAGGAGCACCCCGTCCAGGGCCAGGTGAACGTCGTCTAGTGCGAGGGCGCCTCCGCCACCGACCGAGAGCGCGCCGAAGACGGACAACACGTCAGCCTGGATCAGGTCGAACAGGAAGCGGCCCAGGGTGCCCCCGGGGTCTGTCGCCAGCGCGCACCGGCAGATGCCGCGCACGGCCTCGAGCCGCGGTCCCTCGGCGAGGACCTGGCGGAGGAGCCGCAGCGCCGTGGAGAGCACCTCGTCGTCAGGGTCGACCAGCGCGCTGAGGAGACCTCCAGGACCAAGGAGGTCGTCCACAGAAGAGCCGTACGAGGAAACGAGGGCCAGGAGCGACCGGAAGAGCGCGGCGAAGCCTTCGCGAGCCGAGAGCGCCCCGACGTCGATCCCCAGATCTAGCAGCACCGCGTCGAGATCGAGACCGGCGAGCAGGAGCGCGTCGAGGTCCGCGCGAAAGGTGGGCTCGCGAAGGAGCCCAGCGAGCTCTACGAAGAGCGGCTGCCCGGGACACTCGAAGAGCATACGGTCGACAGCGGCGAGCGCTTCTGAGCCTCCATCGGCCTTTGCCGCGCCCTCTATGGCGTCGACGAGGAGGAGGATCGGCTCGACGAGCGCGTCGATTACGCCCCGCTCACCAAGCAGTAGGAGCCCCTCGAGAGTGCCGGCCGGCAGTCCGCGCACCCAGACCAGGAGGACCCGGACGAGCTCGGAGCGGACGTCGGGTAGGACCTCGGTGGCCACGACGAGCTGCAGGGTGGGCACACCCGCGGACTGGGCGATGGCGAGGAGCTCCGGGACGAGCTCGTCAGCGCGGGCGCACGCCGGCTCGGGCGAGAATACGGTGGCGTCGTCGTCCCCTGCGCCACAAGCGACTGCGACGAACGCCACGACGAGGGGCCAGCGGGACACGGCGCGACCGTACGTCACGGCTCGGTCGCGGGCAACCGCGCGGGCGCCGGCGAGGAACCGGCCACCAGCGCGTCGAGCAGCGCGGCCAGGCGCAGACCCGCGCAGGACAGCAGCGCGTCTACGACCGGGGCGGCCCGTGACACGTAGTCCGGAGGCAAGGTGGCGAAGTCCCGAAGACCGAAGAGCTCGGGTCGGCGCGCCACCGCGAGCACGTCGTCCGCCCAACGAAGCGCGAGCGCGGTGAGCGACGGCTCGTCCAGCGACTCCGGGACCGAGACGTCGCAGCGAATGCCGGGAAGGGCCAGCTCGAGGGCCGCGACCAGCTCCATCCAGGAGCGGCCCGCGGCGCGTTCCCGGATGAGTCGGGTATCCCAGTACGCGTGAAGCGAGTCCGGATACCCATCGGGCAGGGTGACGTCGAGGGTGTTCCCGCCCCGCATGTCGACGTGGGCCACATGGAGGGGCTGGTGGAGGTCACCGGCGAAGTGGGACAACCACCTGAGCGCCAGCACGCGATCCTGGGGTGAGAGCGAGGGGTCGCCGACCCGCGCGGCGAAGTGCCCAACCGCGGTGACCACACAGGCCCTCGCGGGTCCCTCCGAGCCTACGCGCGGGGGGCACACCGGGGTGCTCGGACAGCGCGTGTCGCCCTTGGGCTCGCACGGAACCTCTTCGAATTCACGCTGGGGCCGGGGCAGCAGAGCTCCCCGGCCCGGGTTCACCTCCGCGCTCCCGCGCTCCGGTGAAAATTGGACCTTCTCGAGCGCCGGATCCGCGTTGATGTAGTGGAGGGGACGCGCCCAGGCGAAGCGTGCCTCGGAGCGCCCGACCGCGTCCGCCCACACCGATGCCTCGGCGAGGGTCTGCCACGGGGCAGCCAGCAGCGGCTCGAGCGCCAGGCGGGCGGCGGACGAGAGGCGCCGCCAGGCGAGCTCGCCGATGATCCGATGTCCGTCTGCACCCCACGCCCTCGCGGTGCCGGAGAGCCCCAGGATCAGGACGAGGACCAGGGCCGAGCGCCGCGGGAGCCCTGAGAGGGCCACGCCGCTCTTGGGACACGGCGCGTCCGACACGGCGTCGGGCGACCGCGAGGGCTTCGAGGCCCGCGGCGCAAACACGCCGTTCAAGGTCGCACCGCGGGCCGCTGGCAGGTAAGACACAGGTAAGTCACGAGGAGCCTCGGGCCCATCCTCGCACGTTCCACGACGTCGCTTCGACAAGAACGGCAGCGGGCGCCAGCGCGCTCGAACACCCAGCTCTCCGGCGACGCCTCGGCCACATCCCGCGCTGCGAGCCAGACGCCGGCGGCGCGGTAGAGCTGCATGAGCTGGCTGTCAGAGACGCGGTGCGGCTGCTCCCACGGCCAGATGCGGGCCAGATGGAGCACCTCGGACTTGCCGCGGTTGTCGAGCTCGGCCAGCACCCTCGGGTCGAGTAAGAGCGACGCGATAGTGCCGTGCTCGCCCTGCACTACGCGTGCGCGCCCGACTAGTTCGTGAAGGCCGGCAGCCGACACCCTCCCCGAGGTCGACGCTGGGGCGTCGGGGGCGTCTCTCGCGCTCCCAGCTCCCGCGGTGGCCGGCGCGTCCAGGCTGAGCTCGCAGACGGCGCAACGATACGCCACGAAGAGCCCAGTGGGGGCCGCAAGCGCGGCCTGCGCCCCTTCGGATCCGCCGCGCCACGCCTCGCCCGGGCGGTAGTGCTGAACGACCCCGCTCCTGCCAAGTTGGATGCGGAGCTTGCTGGCCGACTCCAGTGTGGCCCTCTCCGACGCAGCGCGCGTCCGTGAAGCGGGTGAGCTGCGCTGTGGGCGTAGGCCGATGACGAGGTCGGCGTCCGAGCGAGTCACGCTGAGCACGCGATACCCTGCGGGGCAGACCGTCCGCGGAGAGATGCCTTCGACGGGACCGAGGAGGTGGCCTTCGAGCCGGGCCGCGAGGTAGTCCCGCAGCGTCCCAACGAGGTCCCGGTCACCCATTGGCGGTGCGCCTCTGTGGCCGCAGCCGCTCAAGGCTGGGGCAGGCGACGTAACCCGGATGGGTAAGGCGGGGCCCCCGGGCCCTTTCGGGCCCGGGGGCGCAGAGTGAAGGAGTGATGGAGGGGGGTGTTGGAAGGAATTGTGGCCCGGCGCGTCTTGGGCAAAGGATGGGGAGGTGCGCCAGGCCGGTAAGGCAATACGCGGCTCTAACTGAGCAACGTCCATGCCAGCCGCGGCTATCCGCTTCCGTCACCAACGGTGTGACCACCGTCTGGCGCCCTTGCGCAGGCCAACACCTACGAAAAAACAGGGTGTTATGCGCCATGACCGCCTCGCTCCGCCGCCCCTCGCCCCAGTGACGAAGACGAGTTGCCGTGTCGAACCCGCAGCGCGACCCGGATCTGGCGTGCCATGATGTCACTCTCCTGTGTCGTCAGCGACGCCCAATGTGCCATCTCGTCACAGTGGAGCCTCAACGCAGGCCGCGGTAGACCTCGGGAGCTGCGCCGCGAAGGCGGTCCTCCAGGGCAGCCACCGGCAGACCGAGGTGGCGCGACGCGAGGAGGCGCACCGCCAAGCCCAGGTGGCTCTCGTCGCTCGAGACGATCTCCATCAGCCGTCGCCAGGCGCGATCTCGCACCTCTGGAGCGCCCAGCCGCGCGGCGAGGGCGTAGCGCTGGAGCAGCTCGTCACGGGCGGCACCTCGAGCGGACGCGGCCGCCGCGGCGCGCTCGAAGGGGTCCGTGAGCCGCCGGCCTCCCGACGCGAGCCAGGCGGCCACGCGGTCCCGCTGTTCTGGGGTCCAGGCTACGGCCTGGAAATCCGCGGCCGTGCCGGCGTGTCCGCAACGGGGACACGTGTAGAGCCTTTCACCACTCGGGCCGCCGGCCCAGATCGGGACATGCAGCCGGCTCTTCACGGGTCGCACATCCAATGCCTCGTGATCGACCGGACACTCAACCCGAACCGGGGGGCCGAGCGTTGTAGTGGAGCCCGTCAGTGCGGGGACCAGGAGCGCTACGATGAGAGCGAAGAGACGCGTCATGTCTGCGATGGTGCCGGAGTCGGCCGCTTACGTCACGACGACCACCCGGGGGTCTGGGGGTCGCTCCCCAGGCCAGACCTGCGGACGGACTGCCAGCCCGGCCGCCCGGGGGTCTGGGGGTCGCTCCCCAGGCCAGAATTGCGTCCGCCGACGCACCTCGGTAGGCTCTACGGTTATGGGCGGTGTCACATCCACGGGCTCTCTTGGTTGCAGTGCTGGGCTGGCGCGCGCGTCACGCGGAGTTTCGCGCGGCGCGCTGGTGGTGCTCCTCGGAGTCTTCTCGTTCGGTCTGGTCGCCGGGGCAGCGCCACCGGACACAAAACCCCGAGCCTACGACACCTACCGCAAGCGCAAGGTGCAGGCTGATCTCCAGGACTCCCTCGGGCGGCCAGGACGCGCCGCCGAGTCGCTCATCGAGGCCTACGCTGCATACCCGGACGAGCGGGCCCTGCTCGACGCAGTGCGCCTCTTCGTACGCGCCGATCGCCACGAGGAGGCGCTGCGGGTCGCCGAGCGGTACCTCTCGGTGGCCCGGTCGCCAGAGGGACGCGAGGCTGCCAAGCGACACGTGGCGGATCTCCGGGCAGCCTTGTCCCAGCACTCGGCCGAGCTGCAATTCGATTCGGATCCGCCCGCCGCCGAGATCTGCATCGACGATGCGTGCCGCCCGGCGCCGTTCTTGATTTGGGTCAGGGCGGGCACAAGGCAGCTGGCAGCGCGGTATCCGGGCCTCGACAGCCGGTCGTCGCCGCTCGAGGTCGTGCCGGGCAAACACGCCACCGTGAAGCTCACGCTTCGAGCCCGCGTGCCGGTCGGCCACCTGGAGGTGCTCTCGCCCGAGCCCGCCACTGTGACGGTGGATGGCACGGTCGCAGGCGAGACGCCGCTCACCGATGTGCGGTTGCCGGCCGGGCGACACGCCATCTCGGTTCAGGTGAAGGGCAAGGCGCCGTGGAGCGTCGAGGTCGAGGTCCGCCCCGGTGACACGACCACGGTATTCGCCGGCCGCGGCCCCTCGTCGGAGACGAAGAGCGGCGTGGGCCTCGCCATCCCCGAGCCACCCGAGCTGGTTCAGGTCACACCGCGAGCGCCTGAGGTCGTGAAGTTCAGCGGCGCGGCCGTCGAGCCAGAGGTTGCGAGACCCACTGAAGCGCCCGCGGCGCTACCCACGGTGGCCGTGGCCCCCACCGCGCCGCCGGTAGAGCCCGAGCCGCCCGACCCGTCGGCGCTGCCGCCCGCCGTGGACAGCGAGCCGCCCGAGATCGCGCTTGCCCCGCGGCCGCCGGTGGAGCCGGAAACCGAGCCGCCGGTACCAGCGCTCAGCCCGGAGCCGCCCGGGGAGACGGTCGAGCCCACCGAGGCCCCCGAGCCCCCGCCACTACCCGTCGAAGTACCGGATGCACCACCGCTCCCCGTGCCAGCCGAGACGCCCGATACGCCGACCCCGGTGCAACCGTCACCGGTCGAGCCGGAGTCCTTGCCTGAGGCTCCCGATGCGCCTGAGCCCGTGGAGACGCCGGAGGTGCCGGTAGCGCTCCCCGATGCCCCGGAAGAGCCCGTGCCCGTGGAGCCCGTCGAGCCGGAGGAGCCGGTAGCGCTCCCCGAGACGCCGGAGGCGCCCGTGCCGCTCGAGCCCGTCGAGCCGGCCGAGGCACCGGAGGAGCCTGAGGAGCCCGAGGAGCCGCCGATCGAAGAGCCGGTGGCCGCCGAGCCGGACGAACCCGAGGAGCCAGAAGAGCCCGAGGAGCCGACCGAGCCCGAGGAGCCGACCGAGCCCGAGGAGCCCGAGGAGCCGACCGAGCCCGAGGAGCCCGAGGAACCGGCCGAGCCCGCGGTTGCCGAGGATCCGGGCGTACAGGGCACTGTCGACGTCGGGCCGCCCGTCCGCTGGCAGCGGATTACGGGCTGGACGGCGGTTGGTGTGGGTTTGGGCGTGCTTGGGGGCGCGATCGCCACGCACGTCCTCGCGGCAGACGCCGTGGACTCCGCTGCCGGCCTCGATCCGGCCAGCGCCACCTACCTCGAAGACTATGCCGCGTTCTCGGACGACGCGAAGTCCAATGTCCTCACGCGGAACCTCCTCGCGCCACTCGGCGGGGCAGTCCTGGCTGCAGGCGTGGGCCTGGTCATCTGGGACTTCCTGCTACCCGACGCGGCGCCGGTCGTCGACGTTACGCCGCTCCGCGACGGAGGGCTGATGCTCCAGGCCACTATCGGCTTCTGAACGTGCGCCGTAGATCGAGCGAGCTGCGCTGGGGTCCGCCCCCCACCCCCCCGAACGAGACCCGCGTAGGCGCGTCTCAATTGAGGTCCCTTTGTTGAACTTGTCGCGCCTCCCCGTTATCGCCCTGGCCGCCGTGCTGAGCGCCTGCTCGCTCACGATCCCCGCCGCGACGCCCGCTACGGAGACGGAGAGCGACACTCCGGACACGCAGGGTGGGTCCGAGGAGGTGGTCGACGACGTGGTGGAGGACACCGCGTCCACGCCCACGTGCCAGTGCGGCGCGCCGTTCTGCCGCACCGAGGGCCTCTGCAAGGCGTCGAAGCCGGTATGCGAGCAGGGCACCGACGGGACCTGCGCGTGGAACTGCGACTACCCCGCCAATTTCGTGGAGGCGGAGGGCGACACGGACTGTGACGGAGAAGACAACGACTGTGACGGCGTCATCGACGACGTGGCGCCCAGGGCCAGCGACCCAATCACGTGCTCTCTGGGAGTGTGCGAGAGCGCTCCCAGCCGCTGCGTAGCTGGCGCCTGGGTGTGCGAGGACGCCGCCGTGCCGGGTCGCGAGACCGAGGAGTCGCTCTGTGACGGGAAAGACAACGACTGCGACGGCGAGACCGACGAGACCCTCGCGGGCACCGCGGTCGACTGCGGCTTCGAGGGGGTCTGCGCTCAGGTCACTGGCGTCGAGTGCGTCAACGGACAGTGGGCCTGCGGAGTGAAGAAGGCTGAGGCCCCGGGCTACGAGGTCACCGAGACCCGCTGCGATGGGCTCGACAACGACTGCGACGGCATCAAGGACAATGGCCTCATCGCGGGTAAGAGCGCGTGCAACTCGGCCGGCGTGTGCGGGCTCGGCGCCGCCGTCGCTACCTGCACCGCGGGGGCCTGGAGCTGCAACTACGGCGGCGTCGCCGGGTATCAGGCAGTCGAGTCCACGTGCGACGGGCAAGACAACGACTGCGACGGGCTCACCGACGAGGGGGTCCCCGCTCAGGACGTGGCGTCTTGTGATCCCGCGGCGAAGGCCAAGGCCACCGAGGGCGTCTGTGTCGCGGGCGCGTCCGTGAGCTGCCTCGCCGGCAACCTCCTGTGCGACTTCGACTCGATCCCGACCTACGAGGGCGTGGAGTCCAGCTGCGACGGGCTCGACAACGACTGCGACGGTCAGACCGACGAGAGCCTCACCGACGCGCCGCCGGGCACTTGCTCGGTCCTGGGCGTCTGCGCGCTGGGGTCCAGCACGGTCTGCGAGGGCGGCGTGTGGCGCTGCGCGTTCGAGGCCATCCCGGCCTACGAATCGATCGAGGCATCCTGCGACAACGTCGACAACGACTGTGACGGCCAGACCGACGAGGGCGTTCAGGTAGCAGCGAGCGAGTGCCCGGCCAAGGGCCAGGGTCTCTGCGCCACGCAGGCGGTCGCTGCCAAGTGCGAGGCCGGGAAGAAGGTCTGCGACTTCGGCGCGGTGGTCGGCTACGAGGTAACCGAGACCTCGTGCGACGCCGTGGACAACGACTGTGACGGGCTCACGGACGAGCAGATCGGCGGGGCGGCGTCGAGCCTCCCGGGCGCCACCTGCAAGAGGCTCGGCGTCTGCGCCGAGCCGCAGAAGGTCATCGCGTCCTGCACGGACGGGGAGTGGGCGTGCAGCTACGCGCAGCTCGGAGCGGCCTACCAGGCAGGGGACGAGACCCTCTGTGATGGCAAAGACAACGACTGTGACGGCGTGATCGACGAGGACATCCACGCCGCCGGTCACAGCACCTGCACGCAGGGCGTCTGTGCTGGAAACACCAGCTCCACCTGCATCGCTGGCGAGTTCAAGTGCGACTTCGGTGGCATCGTGGGCTACGAGAACCCCGAGTCGAGCTGCGACGGGAAAGACAACAACTGCGACGGCGAGACCGACGAAGGGGCGTGTCCGAACCTCGCGCGCTGCACGAGTCCATCGCAGTGCAAGTCCGGTGTGTGCCGAGAGACGCCGGACGGGCTCGAGAGCTGCTGCGTGGCCACGGACGATCTGTGCCCCAGCGCTGGCTGTAGCGCCGCGCGCAACGTGGGAGAGACTGACTGCCTCGAGGCCGACCTCGGCAAGGACATGAGCTGGTACGTCGCGTCGTGCTCGAACGCGGGCTGGAGCGTCGACCCGGACACCGACAGGTGCTCGACCGGGGCGTGCGCGGACGGCGTGTGCCGGGAGTGTGTCCCGGGCCAGCTCGTTTGTAGCGGGCTCACGGAGATCCTGCCGTGCACAGAGGACGGCGAGTACGGCGACGCTGTGCTCTGCCCTCCCACGCCGGTCGGGACCACCTGCGAGACCTACCCGAGCTGCGTCTGCAACGCGGACCAGCAGCTCAGCAGCGTGCCCGTGCCGGATGGCTACGACATGCGCGAGATCTCCATCGCCGCTATCACGGAGACGTCGCAATACGCCGTCTGGACCACCTCGCCCGCCAAAGACACAACGAACCGCGTCGTGGTCGGTCGGCTCATCTCCAGCAACGGATGCGCAGAGGGCAATCCCACCTACACGATCTACAACTACACCGCGCCCTCCGGCGCCAGCGAGACGCGCGTCCTCTCGTGGGGGAACAACACCGTCGTGGTCGCCTGGCGCGAGCGCACGGGCAGCGACAGCGGCAACGTCCGACTGCGCGCGATAAACGTGACCGGGGCGCCGCCGAGCCCGCAGGCCGCTACCTTCGGCACCTCCACACGCACTGGCGAGCAGGGCCAGCCCGCGTTGGTGAAGGCGAAGAACAACACCCTCGTGGTTGCGTTCAGCGGCGTCGGCCTGCCCGGCGGTAACGGGACGGACATCGCAGTCCAAACGATCCCCTACCTCGGGACCGGCAACCTCACGGGTCCCGCAGTGGGCAGCACCGACAAGGTGGTCAACTCACCCCCGCTGGGCGAGCAGACCGACCCGGCATTGGCTGCGCTGGATGATGGGCGCGTGCTGGTCGCGTGGACCGACGGCAACCTCGAGGACGGCGCGTCGCCCGGTGTGTATGCCCGCCTGTTCGAGCCTGGCGCGTCGCTCAGCTCTGGCACCTTCGTGGGCGTTCCCTTCCCGCTCCACGCTACCACCGTCGGCGATCAGCGACACGCGAGCGTGGCGGCTCGAGCTGGCGGCTTCGTCGCCGCCTGGGCTTCGAGTCACGGCGGCGACGACAACGTGTTTGTCCGAGCCTTCACGAACTCGGGCTCGGCCAAGTCAGGCGAGGTGCTGGTCTCGCGCGAGGCGAACGGGACACCCGCCATCGCCGGGCAGCGGAAGCCGGCGGTCGCCATCGTGGACGAGGCGGTCGTGGTGCTCTACGAGGACGAAACCCACGACCTCGATGCGAACGCGGGGGGCTCGGTGTGGTTCGTCCAGTTCGACCGCGACCTCAACTTCGTCAACGCTCGCCTCATCAACCAGGACGAGACCCTGAACCGGCAGCTGCGCCCTGCCCTGGCGCCCGCGCTCGACGCGAACGGCGTGGGCTTCGCGCTGGTAGGCTTCGAGACCGAGAACAAGCTGGGCGTAGACAAGAACGGCGTCTTCGTCCGCCCCGTGGTGCTCGCGCCGGAGCCGTAGGCCGGGCGGGCGCACCGGGAAGGTTCAGGGGACCACCGGAGGCTCGCCGCCCGCCGCGAAGGTCTCCAAGAAGCGCCGATACTGAGCCTTCGGGGCTTCGAGCTGGAAGAAGACCTCGTGCCCGTCCTCGATGCCGTCCTCGGCGTGGTGAACGACAACCGCCGTGCGTCCAGCGCGGTTCCCTGAGACCGGGAGAGCCAGCGGTGCCCTGCCCACCAGCTGGAGCAGCTCGACGACCGACGGGTACTCAACCAACGGCGCGTCGAGCGCCTGCCCCCCCAGGTCGAGCCCCAACGCGAGGACCGTCGGGTTCGAGATGGGCGGGAGGATGTAGGTGTCGACGATCCCCTGGACCATGAGCACGTGCGCCGTGACGTCGTCGCCATAAGCCGGCGGATCGGAGACCTCGCCCCCCCACTGGATGAGCCCGAGCACAGGATCACCCGGCTCCAGCCGGATCCCCCGGGCGGCGTGTCCGAGCGCCGCCTCCATGAGCGGGCGCACCTCGAGCGGGCTCTTCTTGTACAGAACGTTGGCCGAGAGCGACGAGCCGGCGCCCGACAACACCGCCGCCTGGTAGCGGGGCTCCACCGCCAGGACCAACGGCGCAATCGTCGCCCCCATGGAGTGGCCAGCGAGCGCGAGGCGCCCGAGGTCCGCGCGGGATACACCGGCCGCCCCGGAACAGGCGCTGCTGTCGAGCTGGAAGGTGGCGAGGAGATCCGGGAGGAGGGCGAGCTCCAGCGCAGACTGCCGGATGTTGTCGCGGAGGGCGGCGGGGTTCAGCACGTTGAACACCAGGAACTGCTCGTCGCCCTTCGTCACGTTGCGCACACCGCCGTGCGGGCCGTCAATGCTGATCCCCATGAAGCCGATAGCCGCCAGCTCTTGGGCGGGTCCGCTGCCCGGCTCCGCTTCGCCGTGGGCCACCTCGTGGACGCCGCGGTCCACGAGGGGGACGTCCCCTCCGCCACCGGTTCGCACGAAGACCACGGCGGGGAGCGTCTCGCCTTGTCCGCGCGGCACGGTGATGACCATGCGCGAACCCACTCGCCGCGGCGTCACGGGCGCCGCGGGCCAGGCGCCGCCGCTCTCGGCGTAGGGCGGCTCGCCCTCCTGGTAATCCGGCAGGTCCAGCATCCCCTCGAAGACGCAATAGCTCGGGTACTCGCGCGTGAGAACGGGGACTACGGAGACCTTGGCGGCGTGCGCCCGCGCGGCGGCCACGAAGGTCTCGAGCTTCTCGCCGCTGTGGCCGGTGGTGAAGGTGGTGAGCGCCGCGACGGAGTGCGCAGGGACGTCCACCGCCTCCAGGGCCGAAGCGTCGTCGGCGGAGACGGCATACGCTCCGGTCCCGCCAACCAGCTCCCATCGGACCAGGGCGGCGTACCGGGTGCGCGGGCGCAACGCGATCCCCTGAACCGGCGTGAGGGTGAGGAGATTCGAGGGCCAGTAGGGCCCGCGGGTCCCGCGGAAGTGCGCGTCGACGGGGAAGCGCCGGCCTCGCTCCGGCGACGCCGGGTCGATGTCGACGAGCTGTACGGACGACGTGGGCGCCATCGTCTCAGGCGCTGCGGGCGGCGCCTGGATCGGCCCGGTGAATCGAAAGCTGACGCTGCCGGTGCGCGGGAAGCCCTCGCTCGCCGCGATGGCCACGAGCTGCTGCACCAACGCCGACCCGTCGGGGTTCGGGAAGTGCACCACGGCGCCGGCCCCCCGGCGGTCGGAGGGCCATGGGGCGTCGAAGAACGCCTCGCCGGACAGCTGACCGTCTCTGTGGACCAGCCGCACGCCTGGGGCCACCTCGACGTCTACCGCGGCGGCGGCGTCGGCCAGCGTGTCGACCGGAGAAGACCCCTCCGTGGCGCCGCCCGATGAGCAGGCGAGGAGCAGCAGCGACAGGGCCAGCCAGCGTCTCGACATTCCGCGACGGTAACACGAGCCTCCTATGGCAGACTTCGGCCGGGCAGCCGGAAATTCACCACCCCGCAGCCCCGTTCTGAGAACCGCCATGGACACACCGAAGAAGAACGGGGGCCCCACCTGGGCTTGGGGCGCGGCCCGGTTCGCGCGACTCGCGGTCGCCGGGTTGCTCTCGTGTGCGCCAGTGCAAGAGCCCGCGCGGCCGGCGCCGCCCACGCCCACCGGCGAAGACACCCGGGTCAGCCCCACACCCGCGCTGCCGGAAGTCCACGTCACCCCTGCGGTCCCCCTCCCGACGCCGGTCGCGAAGGTCGCGTCCCAGTCGCCGCCGGCGCCCGGAGCCGAACCCGCCGTCCCCCCGGCCGCGCCGCCGGAGGAGCGCCCGTTCGCGCGCGTCTCCACCCCCGGCCCACACGACGTCTACCTCGCGGCACGAGCGTCGCTGGCGTCGGGGAGCCTGTCACCCGAGGTTTCAACACGCCTCGCGGAGGAGCTCCAGGCGCTGGGCGAGGGGCCGCTGCGCAGCATTCGCGGCGCGGTCGAGCTGTTGACGGCAGAGGCGTGGCTGCGGTCTCCCACGCCCGAGCGGGCCCTCGCGCTCACGGCGCCGAGGGAGCTCGAGGGACCGCCAGAGCCCACCCTGCCGAGCCAAGAGGCCCGCCGCTTGGAGCTCCACGCCGCCGCCCTGGAGGCGCTGGGCAAGAACGGGGCCGCAGTTGACGCCTGGATCGAGCGGAGTCGCCAGTCACCCGATTGGCGCGTGACGCTGCGCGCGATCTCGGCGCTGGCCGTGGCCGGTCGAGTGAAGGAAGCAGCTCGGCTGCTGAAGAGCTACGAGGTCCACGAGGGTCCGGTGAACCGGGCCGCGTACGTCGAGCTGGCCGGCCTCGGCCCCGAGGCGGCGCTCACCCACGAAGAGCTGGTCATGCAGCTCGAGACCCTGGCGAACACCGGTCGCACTGGCGCATTGCTAGACTCCGTGGCGCGTGTCGCGGCTTCCCGACTGGCTACCCGGGAGACGCTCTGTCGCGCGGCGGCGCTCGAGGCGCAGGCGCTGGCGCGCGCCCGGCGCTACAAGGTCCTCGTCGGCGCCCGCGCTCGCCTCACGGAGACTTGCGCTCGGCCCCTCGAGGGCGAGGCCGAGACGCGTCGGCGCGAGAACGGTGCGACTATCGCGTGGTCTCTGGGCAAAGCGCTGAGGGCGCGAAAGCAGCTCGCAGAGGCCGCGCAGTCGTTCGCGGACGTGGTGTCGCTCTCCAAGGACAGCCGCCTCGCCGACGACGCCCAGCTGGCGCGGGCGGCGATTCTGCGCGCTCGGGGCGAGCACCGTGCCGCCGACCTGGCCCTCGAGGACGCCTTGAGGAGGGGCGACGACCAGGCGGAGGAGGCCGCGTTCCAGCTGTTCTGGTCGCACTACACCGCCGGTCGGCGCGATCAGGCAGCCGCGACCGCGCGAGCGGCTCTCACGCAGCTGGCGCCCAGCGCGATCTCCGCGGCCCGGGGGCGTATGGCGTACTGGTACGCGCGCTCCCAGGACTGGCACGAGCCCTCGCCTTCAGCGGAGGCGGGCGGCAAGTCGAGCGCCGTTGCGGCCTATCACGCCGTGATCGCTCGGTATCCGCTCACCTGGTACGCACTGCTCGCGGAGGCGCGGCTACGCGCGGCGGGGCACGCACCGCCCACGCTGCCGCAGGCGCCGCCCTCGACGTCCCAGGTAGTGCGCTTCGCGGAGGCCCTCCAGCGGCCGGATGTGGCGGAAGCAATCGCGCTCCTCCGCCTCGGCGAGCCGCGACTCTCCGACCTCGAGGCGGCGACCAAGCAGCTGCCGGACGGGGCCTGGCTCACCGCCTGGGTCGCCGGTCAGGTCGACCTGCCGGTCCCCGCGTACCGAACCCTCCGCTGGGGTCTCGGCGAGGCCTACGCCGAGCGCCCGCCCTTGGGAGAGCACGCCACGTGGTGGCGCCTCGCCCATCCGCGCCCAGAGGCCTTCAAGGACGCGGTGGACCGCTTCGCAGCGGCGAACCAGCTCGAAGCAGCCTACGTCTGGGCGGTGATCCAGACCGAGTCGGCGTATCAACCCACGGCCCGCAGCGCCGCCAAGGCCCGCGGCCTCATGCAGCTCATCCGCCCCACGGCCGAAGCCATGGCGAAGCGAGAGGGGCTCGGCGCCGTGGATCTCGACGACCCCGAGACGAACATTCGCCTGGGGACGCGCTACCTGAGACGCCTCAGGGAGCTTCTCGGCGACAACCTGGCGCTGATCGCCGCAGGCTACAACGCGGGCCCGGGCCGCCCCCGGAAGTGGGTCGAGCAGCGCCTTGGCGCCGAGCTCGACGAGCTGGTGGAGAACATCCCCTACCGCGAGGCGCGACGGTACGTGAAGAGCGTCATGACGGCGTACGCGCGGTATCGGTGGCTCTACGACGGGACCCTGCCTCCGCCCCTGGACCTGACGCTCCCACCGGGCTGACGCGTTGCCAGCAGCAGCAGGCCCCCTCCGAGGACCAACGCGAGCGAGAGCACCCAGGCCGCGTGGACGGCGGGCGCCTCGCGGGCAAGGAGCCGTTCGCGCACCCCCCGCTCGGTTGGGCCCGGGGGGTGAGCGACGCCGCGCCTCGCCCAGAGATAGAGCGCCTCGTGCTCAGCGGCGAAGGCCTCGAGCGGGCCGGGGAGCCCCTGCCCCGCCGCCAAGGCGAGGCGCATGCGAAGCGCGTAAGCGAGCCGCTCTCGCGCCTCCCGGAGCGGCGGCTCCACCTCGGCCGATAGGAGCCCCAGACCGCGACAGCGGTCGTCCGTGCAGCGCTCGGGCGGAGTCGCGCGCCCATCGAGGGTCAGCGCCCGCTCGCGTAGGATCAAGTCCATCGCCTGCAGCAGGCGCTCGGCGCCCACCGGGTGCAGAGCCGCGTCGTGTCGGGACACCGGAGACTCGGGGACCATGACCCCCGCGAACCGGTGGGGATGCTCGGGCGAAGGCTCGCCTCGGAGCCCGTTCATGGCCGCCGCCGCGACGCCCGCACACGCGAAGCCTAGGCCCAGGAGGCGCAGCGCTCGCCTCGCTCGACCCGGACCCTCGACAGGCTGTTTGACATCCGGGAGCGCCATGGAGGACACACGCTACACGAGGTGGTCACTGTGGACGATGAACTCGAGCTGTCCCCCGAGCAGGCCGGTCAGACGCGCGTCTACCGCGCCCTGGGGGTGCTCTTCCTGCTGTCGATGGCGCTCCCGTACGCGACCGTCGGCGGAGTCAACGTCTTCCTCTTCGAACACGCCGCGAACAGCGCGGGGCTCGAGATCGTCAGGGCCTTCTGGCCGGCGGTCGTGGGCGTGGGCTTCGTGGCGCTCTCGTACCTGGGCAAGCTCTCGAACCCCGTCCGTGCGGGCGCCGCGCTCGGGCTCTTCGCCTCCCTGCTGCTCGTCGGGATCAACCCGCTCTCGGTGATTCGTTACGCCACCCCACCGATCGTGGGAGACGTGGCCGTCGTCCGGTTCGGGATGCTGCCGGGCGAGTTCTTCCCGCGTGAGGGGGCGCTGCATGTCGGCCTCTTGGTGACGGGGCTCGTTCTGCTGGCCGCCGGTGCCCGATATCGGGCCCGTCTCCAATCCAGCCGCATGGGCGCGTGGATCCTCGCTGCGGGCGCGGTCGTGCTGCTCGCATACTACGCTTGGCCCTACGGCGGCCGCATGCCGGCCATCCGCAACGTGGCGCTGTACTCGGATCTCTACAAGTTCGGCGAGTCCGCCCTGGCCGAGTTCGACGCCCAGACGAGCGACCTGGCCGAGCTTGGCTACGACACGGAGAGCGTTGCAGCGAAGCGCGCCATCCGAGAGGGGCGCAAAGTGGGGCAGCTACGCTTCACCGCGGTCTACTACGGCGCGATCTACTTCGTGCCCGCGTTGCTCGCCCTGGCGGCCCTCCCCGCGCTTTGGCGCAGCCGGTACCGCGGCCACAGGATCCCGTTCGCGCGCCTCGCAGGCGCCGGCGCGAGCTTCTTCCTCCTGGCGTTCCTGTTGCCCCTGGTCCTCAAGGACGGCGAGCGCCTCGGCGCGTTGGCGGGCCTGCGCGAGCTCTCGTTACTGTCGGCGTTCATCCCGGGGCTGGCGTACGCGCTGGCTCTCCTGCTCCGCAGCGTCCTCGAGCCGCGAGCGAGCGACGACGCGCTCCCGGACGATCCCCTCGCCTGGCGCGACGACTGAGCGTCACTCCCAGACGACGATCTGGCTGCTGAGGTGAATATCGCCGGCGCCATCCGGAGGATCTGCGCCGCCCAGGAGCCCGCGATACGTCACGGTGACGGAGCCGTCCTTGGCGAGCGCCGTGACGTCGGCGCGAAGCGGCTTCACCATGTTCCCCGGGCACCACCCGCCGCGGCCGAACCACCAGGTACCCCACTGATTCGGGACCGTGCCGTCGTCGACCGTCTTGGCGCACCCGAGGGAGTCGCCGACCGTTGGGTGCTCCTGCTTGAACACCTGGCCGTCCACGGTGAACTCGTGGACGTGGTTGCAGAACTCGGCGCACTGCTGCGTCCCGGCGCCATGCCCGGTGATGGTGGCCACGAGCTCGACCCGCTTCGCCGTGGCGGGCACCTCGACGGTGATGGGCTCCCGCCCCGTGTTGTAGGCCGAGCCGAAACCGCCGCCGGCAAAGAGCGGCGTGAGCTGGGTGGGCCGCATGCCCGCCCCGGTCCGAACGAAGTGCAACGCAAGGCGCGTCTCGGTGGGCTGCACGTTCCAGGACGGCGCCCACTCCCACCGAAAGAGCCGCTTCTTCGGCCCCTGGAGCCGCGCGAGCATCGGTGTCACGTCAGCCAACCAGCGCCCCTCGCGGTGATAAGTGGTGATGCCGCGGGCCAGCTCGTGCCGCGGGGTGGGGGCGTCGCCCGTGGTGACCACTGCGTCCGCGTCGCCTTCGTAGACGAAGAGCCACGACAGGTAGTCCCAGGCCCCACAGTTCCCGGGCTCTGGGAGGTCCGGGTTGGGGCACCGCTGGTCGACCTCTAGCCACAACGCGTCGAAGGCGCCCTCGGGGAGCTCCACGGCGCGCTCCGCGAACTCGGAGATCACCTCCCCGGTCCAGAGCGGCACGGTGACCTTGTCGAGTTGGGCGAAGCTCGCGTCGCGTTGCACCCCGAAGTTCCACGCCTTCGGCTCGTTGGCCAGGTACGCGAGGCTCGCGGCCCATGGCCACGCTCCCTCGGGCGCCTGCGGGTAGTACAGGTTGACGTCGGCGAACGAGCCGGTGCCACGGAGATGCTGGCTCGGGTCGATGCCGAAGCCCAGCTGCCCGATCCCGGAGTTCAGCACCGGCGTGAGCCAGTTCCCGAGGTCCGCCGCGGACTTCTTCGACACGTGGAGGTGCGCCTTCCAGTGAGCCTTGGCCTCGGCGTCCAGCGGGTCGATCGCGCCGATGATGTAGCCGAACATCTGGTTCGCGCGCTCCTCGGCAGCCGCCGCGGCGAGGCGCGATACGAAGACGTAGTGGACGTTCTTCGGTGAGGCGGCCAGCAGGTCCTCGAGGTGAGCGAACCAGAATGGACTCTTGTCGAAGTCGGACACGGGGATCGCGTCGGTGACCACGACGACGCCCTCGCACCCGCGGAACGCCTCTCGATAGTTGAAGACCCCGCCGCCCACCGTCTCGAGGGTGAAGTCCTCGGCCACGTCATGCCGCCGCGTGCCGTAGGGCCCATCCGACCAGGGGGACTCCGGCAGCCCCAGGAGCTCGCAGTGGGCCGGGGGCTCCACGACGTCCTCTGGCGGCGCCGCAACGTCGGGCGTGTCCGACACTTCGGGGACCTCGGGGGGAACATCGGGCGTCGGTGAGGCCGTGTCCTCCGCGACGTCCTCCACCGTGGGTGGTTCGGCCGTGTCGGCCGGGGAGTCGCTGGGGGCGCTATTGGAGCAGGCGAGGAGGAGCGTCAGGGGGAGGAGGCGCTTCATGGACACCCACTCTGGAGAAGGTGGCACCCTGCGTCAACGCGCCGCGACGGAGCCACGAACCGCGCGACTGCGACCCCGGGCCTCACCCCGAGCTGGGGGCCGCTTCTGGGAGGAAGGTGGAGAACATCGCGCGCGCGAAGGCGGCCGGCGTGTTCTCGCGTGCCAGCTGTCCCTGCGCCTCGGCGTCGACCAGGCCCCCCTCCGAGCGGAGGAGCCTCTCGATGCCGTGGGCGATGGCGCGTGGGTCCCGCGCGTCGACGACCGCCCCGAGGCGGCGGCGCTCCGTGAGCTGTCCGAGCAGGCCGTAGCCGTCGGCGATGATCGGCTTCCCGGCCGAGGCCGCGCGAATGAGGATCGCGCTCATCCCCACGTGCTGCTGGTAGGGGGCCAAGACGATGTCGGCCACTCCGAACCAGCGCTGGTTCTCGAGATCCGGCACGAAGCGCTCGTGGAGCAGGATCGTGGCGCCCGTGCGGCCCCGCGCGCGCTCCACCGCGCTGTGCACGCGCCCTCGGAAGTCGGCAGCCATGGGACCCACCACCAGGAGGCACACCTCACGCGCCACCGGCGGCGGCAGGTGCTCGAGGGCCTCGAGCACCTCGAGGAGCCCTTTGCGCGGGGTGATCATCCCGAACAGCAGGAGGACCGTCTTCTCGGGGGAGAGGCCTAGCTCGCGCCGCAGCGCCGCGATGGTGCCCTCGGGCTCATCGTGGACCGCCACGGGATCCGCGAGGTGACGGGCTTTGTGGCCCTCGCGAAGGCCGGCGCGCATGGCGTCGACCGCGTACGGGTCCAGGCAGAACATCACGTCCAGCGCGGGGTGCCGCAGGGCGCGCCCCGCGAGGACCCGCTGGCGGGCGGCCTTCAGGCGGTCGCGGAGGGGGCGCTCCACGGAGGAGAAGCCCCCGTAGTGGAAGGTGGGGCGGAAGTAGATGCCGGAGATCCGGCAAGGCGCGCGCAACCCCAGCGCCAGCGGCGTCTGGATGAGGCCGTCCATGTACATGGAGAGCGCGTGTGTGGCGGAGAGGCGAACTGCAGACTCGCAGAGCGCGCGCCACTCGCGGAGGGCGCGTTCGGCGAGCCTCAGCTCGGCCGGCGCTTTGGCCAGCCAGCTGGACGCCACGGGCGGAAGCGACACTGGCAGCACCGGCACGTCGGCGTTGCGTGCGTCGGCGACGAGCTCGGGGTGTTGGTCCAGCAGCTCAGGCGAGACGGCCAGCGAGAGCCGGCCACGGCGCTCCTCGGAGGCCCATATCCTGACGAGGTTCTGGAGATACCCGGCGTGGTGGCCGCCGACGTCCAGATCGAAGGCCATCGCGTGCGGCACGGCGGGAGCGCTCACTGGGCGTGGACCGACACGATCTCCCCGATGATGTCGCGCATGCTCCGCGTGATTCCCCAACCCGGGAAGTGCGTCTCGAGCTTGCGGAGGTCCGAGATGTAGCAGATGTGGTCGCCGATCCGGTTGTCGTCCACGTAGCTCCAGGAGATGCGCTTCCCGCTCAGCTCCTCGACGAGGTCGAAGGCCTCGAGGATCGAGATGGAGTTGGCTCGGCCGCCGCCCAGGTTGTAGACCTCGCCGGGCCGTGGCGCCTTCCGGAAGGCCTCGAACGCCGAGATCACGTCAGCGCTGTGGATGTTGTCGCGGACCTGCTTGCCCTTGTAGCCGAAGACCCGGTAGTGGCCGCCGGTCATGGCCACCTTCACGAGATACGACAAGAACCCGTGGAGCTCGACCCCAGAGTGGCTCGGGCCCGTGAGGCACCCGCCGCGGAAAATGCCGACCGGCATCCCGAAGTAGCGCCCGTACTCCTGCGCCATCACGTCCGCCGCCAGCTTCGACGCGCCGAAGACCGAGTGGAGGCACCGGTCGACGCGCATCGACTCGTCCACCCCGTGGAAGTCGGAGGGCCGCGAGTACTCCCAGCGTTTCTCGAGCTCGGCCAGAGGCAGCTCGTTGGGCGCGTCGCCGTAGACCTTGTTGGTGCTCATGTGGATGAACACCGAGTCACGGCAGTGCTGGCGCGTCATCTCGAGGAGGTTGAGCGTGCCGCCCGCGTTCACGTCGAAGTCGACCAGGGGGATCTGGGCCGCCTTGTCGTGCGACGGCTGCGCGGCGCAGTGGATCACGAGGTCGAACCGGTGGGTGGCGAACAGCTCGTTCAGTCGGGCGCGGTCGCGGATGTCGAGCTGCACGTGCTCGAAGCGCCGGGTGGCGCCGCGGAGGCGCTCGAGGTTCCACGTGGTGTCGCCGGCCGGCCCGAAGAACTCGGCGCGCATGTTGTTGTCGACACCGACCACGGAGTGTCCTTCCTGGTCGTACCACTGAACGGCCTCGGAGCCGATCAGACCGCTGCTACCCGTAACGAGCACCTTCATGGGCGCCTTTGTTGCCGGTGGGGCGAAGGCTAGTCAAGGAAAGTCCAGGGGACCGCGAGCGCGCGCGCCCCGCGTCGGGCGGCACAGCGGCGCCCTGCAAACGGCTCCCGCGTCAGGGGCAGGTGACCTTCAGCTGGTAGGTGCCACCGCCGGGCGGCCCATCGACGCCGATGTAGTAGGTCGTGCCGGCGAAGGCGGTGAAGAACGCCTGATCAAGCCCCGCCGACAGGCAATTCTGGGCGTTGCACGTGCCCTCCAGCGCCTCGAGCACGATCACCTGCGCGCCGAAGTAGGCGTTGGTGAGCTCGACCACCGCGTTCACCGACTCGGAGGGCGTCCACGTGTAAAAGATCTCCGGGCCGTCCAGGCCCTCGGCGCCAAAGCAGTTGTAGTTGGCGACCTCGCTCTCGCCCGAGGTGTGGAAGCCCTGCTGGAAGTTGCAGTACGCTTTCGGCGATGTGACGGGCGTGCAGACGCTCATGCACGTCTCCGTGGACGAGCAGTCCGGGTCCGCGCAGTCGGTGAGGAGGTCGTTGTCGTCGTCGATCTGGTTCAGGCACTCCTCGGGGGTGGAGCACCAGGGATCAGCGGCGCAGTCCTCGTCTGCGCAGTCCGTGACCCCGTCACCGTCCTCGTCCTTGCCGTTGTCGCAGAGCGGCTCGAAGGCGAAGTCGCAGGCGACGTCCAGGTCGAACTCGCCGGTGGCCCCGTCTTTGGCGTCCACCACCACGTACACCGTCTCCCCAGGCGCCACCACGAACGTCACGTTGGACGGGTGCGTCTCCTCGCAAGACGCCGGTGTGCAGCCCGCGCCAGCGTCCCGAAGCACGAAGAGCGCGGTCTTCACCGTCTCCTTGGAGAGCGACACCGTGAACTTCGTGGGCTTGGTCACGAAGACCGGCCACGCGAACTCCTTGGAGGACCAGTCCCCGGTGGCGCAGCCCTCCCAGGCGTCGACGGCCTTCGTGCTGCCGAAGGCCGCGTTGGACCAGCCGACCTTCTTGTCGCCGCACTTCAGGTAGTTCGCCTCCTTGGCGATGCAGGCGCACTCGTTGCCCGAGGGCTGACACACCCCGGCGGCGCAGGCGTCACCCGTGGTGCAGGGATCGTTGTCGTTACAGAGACCGCCCTCGTTCACTGGCTCGAAGGCGCACGCGCCCTTCTTGCAGACGTGGGCCTGGCATTGGCTCGAGAGCGTCTGGTCGCAGGTGACCGTGGAGCCGAGCTTGACCGTGCACTTCGCGCCGAGGCAGACCAGCACGCCGGTGCACGCGTCCCCGTCGTCAAAGGCGGCGCAGTCGACGTCGGTGGTGCAAGAGCACACGTCCTTGCCGGGGGCGCACGCGCCGGCCTCGCAGAGATCGCCCTCGGTGCACTCGTTACCGTCGTCGCATGTCCCTGTGAGTGGCGTGTGCAGACAGCCGCCATCGAAGCCGCACGTGTCGGAGGTGCACGGGTTCGAGTCGTTGCAGTCAGCCGCGATGCCGGCGCACTGGGTGCCGACGCAGCTGTCGAACTGGGTGCACGCATCCCCGTCGCTGCAAGTCTCCCCTTCCTTGGCGGCCGACTCGCAGGCGCCGGTGGAGGGGTTACACGCCACGGCGGCGCAGGCGTTCCCGCCGTCGTCGCACTCGATGACGCTGAACGTGTCCCGCACGCACTGAGAGTTGATGCACCGAAGGAGTCCGTTACAGAGGTCACCGTCTTCGAACGGGGCGCAGTCGCCGTCTGCTGCGCAGGGACAGTTCCGCGGGCCAGACTTGCAGACGCCGCCCTCGCACGCGTCGCCGATAGTGCACGGGTCCTCGTCGTCGCAGACGGTGCCCTTGTTGACCGGGATCCCCCCGCACGACCCCGTGCCCTCGATACAGCCCGCCACCATGCACTGGTTGAGGGCGCCGAGCGGGCAGTTCGGAGCAGTAGACGGGTCCACGATGCAGATCCCCGCCTCGCACTTGTAGGTGCCCACGCACGCGTCACCCTTGTCGTATAGCGCGCAGCTGAACGCGGGAGGGCCGCAGGGGCAGGCGTTGGACCCGCCGGTGCAGACCCCGTCCTTGCAGAAGTCGGCGATCGTACAGGGGTTGCCGTCCTCGCAGCCCCCGGTGGACGCGGTGTAGGCGCACTTCCCGCCGACGCACGTGTCCGCCGTGCACAGATCACCGTCGTTGCACGGCAGAGGCTTCCCTCCTGTACACGCCCCGGCGAGGCAGGTCTCGTCCACGATGCACGCGTCTCCGGTGTCGCAGGGCACGCCGTCAGGGAGCGCGGCCGCGACACACGCCCCAGAGGCGCAGGTGAGCGTCTGGCATGGCGTGGCCGGACAGTCCGCGGCGGTCTGACAGCCCGACGGGGCGATGTCGACCCCGGGCGCGGCATCCGGCGGGGGTTGCCCCGTGTCCGGGCCGGGCAGGGTGTCAGGCTTGACGGACGGCGTGAGCACCTTCTGGCTGTCGTCGCAGGCGATGAGGAGCCAGAGGCACAACGTGGAGCCGACGAGGTGGGATCGCATCGGAGCCAGCATAACCGGGTCGGCCCGCGCGGGGCGAACCGAAACACTCGGAGGTGCCAGGGCCGGGACACACCTGAGGTGACGCGTGGCTCACGCGCCGCTTGGCGAGGTGCTCGAGACCCCGCCCGGGAGCGCTCAGTGCGGCTTTGCGGGGAGGGGTGGGGTCTTGGGCTTGGTCGGGTCCGGGTAGGTCTCCCGGTGCTTGGCGATGCGCTTGGCCAGCGCCTCCTCGTCCGCGAGGGCCTGGTCGATGGGGCGGTTCTCCCACGTGATGAACGGGGCCTTGGGGTCCGGCTCCTTCAGGTCCTCGAGGTCCATCTCCGCCGTTTGGAGGTCAGTCTTGAGCTGCACCAGGTTCTGCTCGAGGAAGGTGAGCGTGTCTTTCTGCGCGGGGTCCTTCTTCGCGTTGGCCATCATGCTGGTGCGCCCGGTGATCTGGCCCTTGAGGCTGGCCACGCGGCGCTCGAGCCCTGCCTTCGCGTCGCGGTCGACGAACGCGAAGGAGCCGTCCTTCACGAACGCGGACACGACGGAGACGTGCTTGCCTCGTTGGAAGCCGCCAAGGACGGACGCGTCGCCGGAGCGGCCGACGAGCTCGTCGTACTCGAGCCACTGCCCGCCCAGAACGAGCGAGACGTGCTTCGACGCCGCGGTGACGAGGTCGACCTCTGCCTTGTTCAGGTGGCCGAGCACGATCACCGTGGACGCGCCGGCCGCCTTGAGCGCCTCGGCCTCCTTCGCGATGAGCTCCGCCGGCTCCACGATCGTGATGCCGTCGGTGGTCTGGCGGGCGTCCTTGGTCATGAAGAGCGCGGTGGTGGCCCCGATGATCCCGACCTTGAAGGCCCCGACGGTCTCCAGGACCGACGGCTTGAAGACCGGGGCCCCGTCCTTCAGGACGTTGACGGACAGGAACGCGAAGCTGGCCTTCTTCGACAGCGCGAGGAGCCGAGGCACTCCGAGGGCGAGGTCGCGATCGCCTACTGCGACCGCGCGCACCCCGAGCGTCTTGTAGGCCTCGAGGAAGATAGCGGCCGTGGCTTCGACCTCAGGGAGCTTCGCGTCGGCGATCGTGTATTCCGCCTGCCAGAGATCACCCGCGTCCAGGTGGAGCGTGGGCACCCCGTCCGCGAGAAGGGCTTTGTAGTGTGTGGCGCGCCGGGCAAGACCGCCCAGCTTGTTGTGCGCTCACCCACAGGGCTCGAGCTCGCCCTGAACGTTCGCGATGTGAACCACGCGAAACGAGGGGAGCTCGGCGCCCGAGTTCTCCGTGCCGGCGACCGCAACAACGGGCGTCGGCGCAAGGGTGAGTGCCGCGGGGGCGGCGGAATTCACAGGAGCCGCCGGAACCGCGATCGCGGCGACTGGGCTGGGCTCCGAAGGCTGGGGCTCCGACGGCGCCACTGGGGGCGCGACGACGAGCGCCGTCGCGGGCGCGACGACGTTTCCAGCGACTGCGGCCGGTGGGGCCACTGCGGCCACTGGTGCAGCCGCGGCTGGTGCAGCCGCGGCTGGTGCAGCCTCCACGGGCGCTACCGCTGGCTTGGCCGGTGCGGCCGGTGCGGCGGCGGGCTTCTCTGCGGCTGGCGCAGGCGCCGCGGACACCGACGGTTGCGGAGCTGCAGGGGCGACGGCGGCACCCGTGGGCTGGCTCTGAGGCTCTGCGGGCTGCTTGGCACAGCCGAGCGCCATCGCGGCCACGAAGGGCCACAGAAGACGCGCCCCGGAGTCGGGCCGCCTGGGGCCGCGACCGCCCGCTGTTGAGGAGTGGGGCTGGGCCCCCATCGCGGCAGAGGGCCACGAGTCGTCTGGAAGTCTGAAGCGTTGACGCATAGGCGCGGGAGCATAGTAGCCGAGGCCTCGGAAGCCAACCGCGAACACGAGGCAGTCGAGCGTGGTCTCGCTCGCCCCTATTCAGCGCGAGCTGCACCGGGTCGCGGCGCGCGGCGAGCCGAGCCGCTCCGAGTACGCCGCGGCGACCACGAGCACGGCAGGCGCCCCGGGATCCCGGGAGAAGTCGCGGGCCAGGCCCGTGACCCGGCCAGCGGCGCTGGGCACCTCCACCCAGCTCCAGCCGGTCCGGTTCGCCGCCGCGCGCCAGGACGCGAGGCTCACGAGCCGGCCGCCGCGGGTCGCGCAGCGGGAGAGCGCCGTGGCGGGGTCACTCGCCTGGCCGGCGGGCCAGGAGCCCGTGGGCCGCGTTTCCCCGGCAGCCTGCGGGTTGGACGGCTGGAGCTCGATGCTGCGAAGCACCGCGTAGAGTAACCCGGCGCTCAGCAACGCCGGCCACCCCGTCAGACGAACCGCGGCGTTGGCGGCGGCGCTGACTCGGATCCCGCCGGGCGCCGGGAGCACGCGCCAAGCAACGCCCAGAACGCCGAGGAGAGGCCCCGCGACGTCGGGCAGTACGCAGAGAGCGAGCCCCAGCACCACCGCACCGCGGCGTCCGAGGAGCCGCGTCCAACGAGCGCCGACGGGGGCCTCATCAGTGGAGCTCCCTTCGTGCCAGAGAACCCTCAGCGTCCCCCAACAGTGGAGGAGCCAGGCGACGCGCGCGGCGTCCTCCACCCAGAGGCCGGCTGGCCCGAGCAGCGCGCTCACCCACGCCAGCGGCAGCAGCCCCAACGCGGCAAGGCCGAGCGGGCCTACCGGCAGGGGTGCGAGCTCGCCGCGGGTGACCCCGCGCAGGAGCCCGTGCGTGACGGCGACGAACAGGGCCGCTGCCAGGGGGAACAGCCACGGGGCGAGCGCGCCCAGGTAGCCGAACACAGCGTCGGCGGGGAACTCGAGCGCCGTGCCCCACACGGCGGTGAAGGTCTCGCGGACGACGGCTTCGAGCAACGTGGCCTTGTCGAGGGTCCAGGCGAGTCGGACCTCAGGGTCGCCGAACGCGAGCGCCTCGGTGGGGCCGAGGATGAAGCCCACGGAGGCTGCCTGCCCCACGAGGAGCAGCGGCAGCGAGAGGTAACGAACGGGGTGATGCAGCGCGGCCAACACTCCGGACCACCACGCCCACTTCACGAAACGGGGTACGAGCGCGATGGGGTGCTGCCCGTCGTTGGGCCCCTCGATGCCCTCCACGGCCACCGTGAGCGCCGCGATGGCGGCGATCACCGCCCAGCGAAGCGCGGGGCTGGTGGCGCGTCGGGCCAGCCCAACTGCCTGGACGCCGGCGTGGGCCGACGACACGACGACGACGAACGCCGCGGAGCTGAGCCACAGGAAGACGAGGATCACGTGGGCGTCACGCTCCCCGTGGCGCCGTCCACGCGGACGCGGGCCCCGTCGGGCAGCGCCGGGTGGCCCCCGAGCACGGTCGGGATCCCCGCTTCCCGAGCGAGGAGGACGAGGTGCGTCAGCGGCCCGGCGCGGTCCACGATCAGCCCGGCGACGCGATCCAGAACCACGGCGTGCGCTGGACGCCCGTCGGGCAGCCACAGCACGGGCCGCTCGGTGGCGGCGTCCAGGGTCTCCAGCGACGCCAGCGGGCCCTCCGCGATGCCGGGCGAGGCGGGTGCCCAACCTGCGACCGGCCCGTAGAGCGGCGCGACAGGGGGCACGTGGAACACCGCGGCTGCGGCGGGCGCCGACGACGCCGTGGCGAGCGTGGGCCCTGTGGGACGCGCTCCTCGGGCGCGACGCCGGTTCTCCAGGAGGAGGCGCTCCTTGGCGACCGTGCGGCGCAGCAGAGCGGCGCGGTACGCCCAGAGCGCGACGCGCACCACCCAGCGCTCGTCCGAGAGCGGCGGCCGGGGCGGCACGACCCAGGGAGGCCACGGGACGGCGGCGCTTTCGGAGGGCGCCGTCGCGGCCCCACCGGGGATGCCGGCCTCGCCGCCCACCCGATCGGCCAGGTAGGCCGGGTCACTCAGGTCCTCGGGAACCGCCGGGCGAGACGGTGGCTCCATGCCGCGTTCGCACGCCGCGAGGCTCTCCGGCCGCGCCCCCAGCCCCTGCGACAGACGGCGCCAGGCCAGCGCCACGGTGGCCGCGCGGGCGCCGCACAGCGCAGCGTCGCCTGCGCGTTGCGTGGCGCCGAGCAACGCGAGGGCCCAGCGCCAGTGCGAGCGGACCCTCGCTTCGTCGTACCTAACGTAGAACCTGCCCTCTCTTGGGAGCACCTCGTCGGGGCCCTCGAGTCCGATCGGGTGGAAGGCCTCGCGCATCCGCCGGAGAAACGCGGTCTCCGGGGCTTCGTGGGGCCTCCGGTCGAGGTACGCATCCATGGAGACCTGATCCAGCGCCACGGTGGGCACCGCGGCCCAGCCGCCGTTCACGTAGGTCGCGACGGGCGGGACGCCGTCCAGCGGTCGGATCGAGAGCAGGGGACCGCTCCCGCGTGGGCTGATCAGCTCCAGCGTAAGCGGCGCGTCGGGGCGCGCCGAGACGAAGTCGAACGCCGGGTGCGACTCGCCGAGGAGCCGATTGTGCGCTCGGTAAGCGCCGGCAGGCGGCTGAACGAGGAAGCGCTCGGTGCAGCCCGTCATCGGGTCGACGGTGCTCACCGTGGTGATCTCATCCTCCGAGCCGACCGCCTGGACCAGCAGCGGAGTTCCGAGCCGCGCCAGGGCCGCCTCGAGCGCCTCGGGCGCTCCTTCGCTGAGGCTGACGATCTGCCTCTCGTGACCCCGCGTGAGCCGCACGGAAACAACGGGCGGCTCGCCGGGCAGGCGACGCGTCCCGCCGCGTGCGTCAGGGGCACCCTTGAGCGCGGCGGGCTCGAGTGAACCGAGCGCCCGCGCCAGCGCGGCTCGCCCGGGCGGCCGAATGACCACGAAACCGGGCACGAGGCCCGCTCCGCGCTTCCGCGCGGCGGCTAGACGCGCGGCGACCGGGCCGACCTGCTCTGGCCAGCGGTGTGCCCGACTCAGCGGCACGACCGCCGGTGCGCGCCGGGGAACACGCGCGCACAGCGCGATCGCGACCAGGAGCGCCGCTCCGAGGCCCCGCCAGGCCAGGCTGCCTGCACCGCCGCCGACCAACGCCACAAGGGTAGCGAGCACGAGCCCGGCGCCCAGGACGACCAGCGCGAGCCCCGTGAGCGGCGCAACGAGAAAGACGCCGAAGTAGGCGATCATGCGACGTTCGCGAGGGGGCCGTGCGGGGCGGGACAGGTCATCGGCCGCCCACGTTAACACACCCGTCGGGCGTCATCCCCGCGCGAAGGCACCCGTGGGGCCGGCGGCGCGAGCCGAGCGCGAGTCCGAGGCGGCCAGGAACCGGAGCAGCGCCGCGGACACCCGCTCGGGCGCGTCCGTCTGGACGAAGTGCCCTGCGTCTTCGACGAGCTCGAGCTCAGCGCCCAGGTCCTTCGCCGCCATTCGGGCCACCGTCGGCGGCATGATCGGGTCGAGTGCACCGAAGAGTACTAGGGCTGGCGGGGTGACGCGGGGCGGGCGCAGGAGCGCGCGGACCAAGGTGGCCGCCTCGCGGTGGAGCGACCGGTAGTAGCCCATGGCGCACCGGAACGAAGGCCCGGACTGGAGCGAGCGTGTGTAGATGCGGATGTCCTCGTCGGTGAACTTGGTGGGTCCGCCGCCGCCCCACTCGGTGAGCACCTCGGTGACGAAGCCCACGGGCCGCCGCCAGAAGCGGCGCTCCGCGACGCCTGGCAGGTTGAACGTGTAGATGTGGCGGGGAGTCCAGGGCAGAAAACGCCGAGCGGGCGCGTTCAACAGCGCGACTCGGGACGCCCGCTCTGGTGCGACGAGCAGCAACGCCGAGACCAGAATGCCCCCCCAGTCGTGACCGACGAGCGGCATGTGCTGATAGCCCAGCGCCTCGATGAGCGCCGCCAGCTCGTTGGCGAGCGTGGTCAGGCGATAGTCGGAGGGGCCGCCGAGCGCGGAGGGGTCGGGGATGGGCTTGTCGCTCTCGCCGTAGCCCTTGAGGTCTACGAGGAAGACGCGGTGACCCGCCTCGGCGAGCACTGGGGCAACATGCTGGAAGCTGCGATGCGTCTCCGGGAACCCGTGGAGGAGGAGCACGGGGGGACCGTCCGCGGGCCCGAGCTCGGCCACTGCGAAGCCGACCCCAAGCGCCTCGACGCGCCTCACGGACGGCGGGCCGGCGGTCGGGTACCCTCCGGGGTCTCGAAGCGGACCTGCTCAATGTCCTCGAGCGAGAGGTTCCACTCGCCGAGGGCCGTCTGCATGTAGGACAGCATCTCTCCCATGCGCTGGTCCTCGGTCTTGGTCCCAGGGGCCAGGCGCGGCGGCTCTCCGCTGCGAGCCGGATCCATACGGACGATGTCGGAGGCTGGCCTGGCGCCCGGGATCGGCGCCTTGGCGGGCTGGGCCGGCCGCGTCACGAGCCCCGAGAACCGCACGTTGGCGAGTCGCATCTGCCGCGCTCCGGCGATGGCGATCTGCTCCTGGAACTTCACCGCGAACGGGTGGGCCGCGTTGAGCAGCTGCTCGAAAGCCCGCCGGTGGAGGATGAGGATGATCGCGTCGCCCTTCACACGAATCGTTGCCGAGCGCGGCGCGCCATCGACCAGCGCCATCTGACCGACCAGAGCCCCCGTCTCGAGCAGCGCCAGGGTGCGCTCCATCCCGCCCACGTTGCGGACGACAGCCACGCACCCGCGCGCGAGGATGAAGCAGGAGTCTCCGACGTCGCCTTCTCGACAGAGCACCGTCCCATCGGCGAAGCGCCGCGGAGGCGCCGCCTTGATCAGCGCCTCGAGCTCCCGCTTGTCGAAGTCCTTGAGGCACGTGACCCGCTTGAGATCGATGCGCCCCCCCTCCTCCCCACCTGCCACTATGGAGCTCGTGGGGACCGAGCCCACCTTCGAGGCGGTGGCCACGCCGCGACGCTCCATCTCGGCTTCAATGCGCGAGTTGGTGTCTCGCAGTCGCCGCGACAACAGCTGGATCACCGCCCCATGTACGGCGACCGCTACCTCCGGCGCGTTGCTCATGAGCACGCGCATGGTGGAGCGGGTGAGCTCGAGGACCTGCGTGATCTTCGTGGCTACGACTGTGGCGCTGCGCGGCCCAGGGTCCACGCACGCCATCTCGCCCACCACCTCCCCGGGGTAGACCGCGGCTACTTCGGCGTCTTGCGTCGACGCCGTGGAGCGCACGCGCACCGAGAGCCGCCCGCTGACCACCATCATGAGGGCGTCGCCGGGATCACCCTCCTTGTACAACACCTCGTCCTCGCCAAGGCGCCGGGCCCCGAGGAGCGAGACGAGCGCTTCGATGGACGCAGGCGACAGCCGTGCCAGGAACGGAACGCGGCGGACCGCTTCCCGCATCGTGTCGGGATGGAGCCGGATAGTACTCATGGTTCGAGTGTTGCACCGGCCGCACGCTCAAAGCAACACGGAATGCCCATGATGGGATCACGTTCGACCACTACACTCCCTAGCACCTGTCACGACCGTCGACGGGCGCGGGCGGAGCTCACGGCAGACACCCGTCCACCCGTTGGCAACGCCTTGACCGCGCCGCGCTCGCGTGGCCCCCTGGAGGGCACGATGGAGCCCCCCGTTCGCCGGAAGCGCTACCCCGGGACGCACCCGCGCCGCCTGGAAGAGAAGTACAAAGAGCTCCGGGGGGATCCCGAGGCGCTGGCGCGAGCCGAGGCGCGCGGCCAGACCCCCGCCGGCCGGCACCGCCCGATCCTGCTGGACCCGATCCTGGCGTGGCTCGACCCGCAGCCGGGACAGATCCTCGTGGACTGCACGCTCGGCGGAGGTGGCCACGCGGCGGCGTTGGCCGAGCGGCTGGCGCCCGGGCGCCTCATCGCGCTGGACCTCGACAAGGCGGAGCTGGCGCGCACCATGGCCCGGCTCGAGCCACAGGAGCTGCCGATCACGGCGCATGCCATGAACTTCGCCGGGCTGCCCAAGGTCTTGGAAGCGGAGGGACTTCGAGGGGTCGACGGGCTCCTGGCGGACCTGGGCGTCTCGTCGATGCAGCTCGATCGCCCCGAGCGCGGCTTCTCGCTGAAAAACGATGGCCCCCTCGATATGCGCCTCGACGCCAGTAGGGGCCAGCCAGCGTCGGAGTGGCTCGCCCGCCAGACCGTCGAAGGGCTCGCCGAGCTGCTGATGGCCTACGGCGACGAACCCGCGGCCCTGCCGATCGCCGAGGCCGTGGTGGAGGCGTTTCACGGCAAGCGACCGCCACGCAGCACCCGAGCGCTCGCGGGGCTGGTCGCGCGCGCGCTGGGGCTCGACCCCGCCACCCGGCAGGCCAGCGCGTTCAAGGCCCACCCCGCGGCGCGCACGTTCCAAGCGATTCGGATGGCCGTAAACCGCGAGCCCGACAACCTCACGGCCCTGCTGCGGGTCTTGCCAGCCCACGTGCTGCCTGGCGGTCGCGTAGCCTTCCTCACGTTCCACAGCGGGGAGGAGCGCCTCGTGAAGGCGGCGCTCACAGAACCCCGCTGGGAGGCGATCACCCTGGATCTCCGCCCCAGCGCCGACGAGGTCGCCTCCAACCCCAGGGCTCGGTCGGCCCGGTTGCAGGTGGCGCGCCGCGCCCTTGACGCGCACGCCGCGACGGCGTGACATCGCCGGGGCGGGGGCCGGGCCCCGCGGGAGGCTCTGTTTATGGCGGCGATCGACAAGGGAGATAGCCCACAGCTCAAGGCCGAGCAGTTCGAGCACACGGAACTCCCGAAATTCAAGAAGCGCCAGGAGCTCACGCCGGCGGAAGCGGAGGACCGCGACCGTCTCGCGGACTTCTGCCTCAAGCTCGCGCGCGCCATGCTTCAGAACAGCTACTACTCGCCGGACCACCCGCGTGCGCGTCAGGTGGCCGACGAGCCCTACCTGGTCCTGCAGCAGCTCGGGAAGCAGCACGAAGAGTTCAACTTCGTCGTGGCCAGCTGGCTCGAGACCGAGTCCATGGCGCTCGAGGGGATCTTCAGCGAGGCCATTCAGCTCGAGCAGCTGCTGGGTGGGACCGCCGGCGAGCACTTCTCCAAGAAGCTGGCTGACTTCGCCAAGCGGAACAAGCTCGTCAGCTTCTCGATCAAGAACCAGATCGGCGACTCGGAGTTTCACCGTTTCATCTCGGTGTTCGTCCAGAGGCACGTCGACATGGAGTCGCAGCGCTTGCTCGACTCGGTCGAGGAGGCGAAGGGGCCCCGCTTCACCGAGCAGCTGCTCGAGAAGAACGTGGTCAACGTCGGCGTGGTCCTGGAGGGGGACCTGGTCGACGAGCGGCGCCGCCTCCCATGGCGCGTGAAGATCGCGCTGGCGCGCCTCAAGAAGGACCTTCAGGTCATCCCGCTGTATGCCAAGGCCAGCGCGATGGAGCTTCGGGACGCGAAGATCCGCATCCTTCGGGACATCCTGCGCCCCCTCCAACGCGGCCAGTACCTGAAGCAGCTCTTCCTCAACCTGGACCTCATCCAGAAGGAGGTCGCGGAGCTGAAGGGCGTCGACATGGAGTCGGACCTCATGACGGCGCTCTCCACCCAACGCCAGGTGATGCTGGCGGAGGCGATGCTGGCAGAGCACATCCGGATCACGCGCAAGACCCTAGCTGACGCGGGGGAAATGCGACCCGACCTGGCCGAGGCCGTCCTCCACCTCATGACTCGCCTGGGCACGCAGCTCGCGGCGGAGGCTGGAGACCCCACCGTCGCGAAGCTGCTGCGCGATCTGTTCGACGAGAAGGCCGTGCCCGTCTCGGTGCTGCCGCGCTATATGCAGCACCAGGTGAAGATCGACCGCTGGACCGCGAGTTACCTTTCAGGTCCGGAGGCGTTCGAAAGGGCGTTCGAGAGCCTGGACCGGCCCGAGCTGTACCTCTCACAGCTCCCGAACCTCGTGGCCATCATCCCGAACCTCGTCCGTGTGCGCCGGTACATCGAGGCCGAGCGCGTCATTCAGCTGCTCGAGCGTCATCAGGCCGAGCCCGGACGCTTTCCGGGCCGCCAAGAGCTGGTCAAGAAGGCGCTGAGCCACCTCGACGACGGGGCGGTGTTTCGGTTGCTGGCGAACGCGCTGCTCACGGAGGGAGAAGAGGCCCGGAGCACACTCCGAAAGATGTACGCCGTCTTCGGAACGCGGTCGGTGCCCCCCCTGGTGGAGCTCCTCGCGTCAGATGCGCCGCCCATGGTCCGGAACGAAGCCGCCGTCACGCTGGCGCATCTCTCGGACGTGGCGCCCGCGGTCGAGTTCCAGTTGGCGCAGCGCTCGTGCCCTGCCGCCGCCGTGCCCTTCCTGTTACGGGTGCTGGCCCAGCTCGAGTACCAGCCGGCTACCGACCTGGCCGTGGACTTCTTGAAACACCCGCGCGCCGAGATCCGCGACGCGGCGGTGGCCGCGCTCGCACGTATGCACGGCCGCGACGCGCAGGGCGTCTTGGCGCGCGTGTTGCGTGACCCGGAACCCAAGCTGGTGTTGGGTGCCATACGGCTCTTCGAGAGGCTCGGGAACCGCTCGCCCATCTACCTCTTGCGCCTCCTCGAGCTGAGCGGAGTGATCCCGAAGGAGCCGAACGACTCCGGGGCCGCCGGCATCGAGATTCAGATCGCTGCAGTGAACACCCTCGCGGCGTTGGGCAACGCGCGCCTCGGGGCGCTCGGCACACTCGAAGACGCGTTCATCGACCGCCTCGGCCTCGAGGGCAGCCGCTTCACTGCCTTGATGGAGCGAGGGAAGAAGACCGAAGACGACCGGGTGCGCCTGGCCGTGGTCGACGCGTTGGTGAAGCTGGGGACCGAGAAGGCCCTGGCGCGACTCTCTCAGAGCGCTATCGAGCCGAACCCCGACGTGCGCGAGCGCATGAAGGACGCGGCGAAACAGCTCGCCGCGAGGCTGGGCGCTCCGGCCTGAGCTCGAGGTCCTGAGCCGCTGCCCGAGCGGCTCAGGGGCAGAAGAACGGCTTGCAGGCCTTCTCGGCGATCGGGTTGCCATCCGCGCCGGTGATCGCCACACACTCAGTGCCCCCCCCGCTGCCGGGACAATCCGAGGGGCCCGCGCAGAGCGGCATGCACCGCATATCTGGGAACTGCGCGCTGCCGAGGTTTCCACACACGAAGGAGTCGGTGCAGTCGGCGTTAACGGTGCACGGGGCGCAGCTCGTCGGGATGGTGCACACGCGCAGCTCCGGCACCGGACCGGACTCGCGGTAGACCAAAGGCCGCGCGTCGCACACATAGCCGGCCGCGCAGTCTGCGTCGACGGAGCAGAGCTTCGTGCAATACCCGCTCGTCAGGGTGTCCGGGAGGCAATAGATGTCCTGGCACTGCTGGAACGACGCCGCGCCGTCGAGGGTGCTGCAGCCCTCGCCAAAGGGCACCGTACCGTCCGCGGTCTGGCAGAGGGCCTCGGTGTTCACGGCGCCGGTCGAGCCCGTGGCCGCCGGGATCAAGGTGCAAGCCTCACCCTCCTCGCTGCAGCTGAACCCGCACGGCTCCAGCGACGAGCCCGCCGGGACCGGATCGCACAACGACACCCAGACGTCGTCCGCCGGGTTCGTCAGCGAGTCGCCGACGCTGTAGCGCAACGCACGACAGACCGTGGGGTAGCCGAGCGGAGCGCCTGCGTCCGCGAGGACGCCCGACGGGCAATCGGCGGCTGAAGCGCAGAGCGGCGAGCAGAACCCGGACTCGCCGGTGGGATCGTTGGGCGTGTGGCAGAAGCCCGAGGCACAGGAGACCCCGATCGCCACGCCGCAGGGCTCGCCGGGCGCCGCTCCTGCCGCCGGCATGACACAGCGGCCGCCGCCGTCGAGCCCGCTCGCCCCGAAGACCTGCACGAACTCGCAGACCTCGGGGGCTTCGCAGTCCGCGGTGCGGGCGCAGGTGTTGTAGGAGCCCGAAACCGGTGAGCACAACCCGTAGGCTGCCTGGGCATCGTCGATGCCGTCCGGGAAACCCGCCGGCTCCGTGTCCAGGTTCTCCACGACGGCCACACACTTCATGCCGGCGCCGTCGCTGCAGTGCGCGTCTGCCGTACAGAGCGCGCTGCAGATCCCAGAGTTGAGACACAGCCCATTGCACTCGGGACCCACTTGGGCGTCCGTGGTGTCAGGGTCACAGGCTCCCCCGAGACTCGAAGCGCCGCCGGCCGACGCCTTGCACGCGTTGGCTAGCGCGAACGACTCCCCGGTGAGCCCGTTGCCGAAGAGCGAACAGTAGAACGCCCCGGGGCAGTCGACGTTGGTGGCGCAGGACTTCCCGATGCAGATGTCGAAGGCGAACTGCGGATACTCCGGGCCGAACACCTCCACGCCCGGCTCGCAGGCGAAGGCCGTGCAACCCGCGTTGGTCGTGCAGGTCTCTCCGCTGGCCTGGCACTTCCCGGCGACGCAGACGTCGGTGAGGCAGTCGCTGTCGTTGTCGCAGAAGGCCGCGCACCCGACGCCGAAGCAAAGCTCGGACTGGCAGAGCGCGACCTCACCTTGCGTCGGGTCGCCGTTGCAGGCGTCCCCAACGCCGCCGGACCCGGCGGCCGCGGTGGTGCATCGACCGGAGGGCACGCCCAAGACCACCTGGACCTGGCAGGCCTCGCCCACGGGGCACTGATCGTCGGCCGTGCAGGGCTTGAACGTGGTCCCCGGCAAGCACTCGGCGGTGCTGGCCGGTGAGACCTGGACACACCGCCAGTTGAGCCCATAGAGACCGGTGGGATCCGCTCCGGCGCAGTCGCTGCCCACGGGCGTGTCCTCGATCCCGTCGGGGACAGCCAGCCCCGAGTGGTCGAGGTCGTCTTCGACCAGAGTGCACAACCGCGAGCACACGGACGCGTTGAGGCAAACGCCCGTGTCGCACTGGCTGTCCAGGCAGTCTGGCCATGTGAAGGAGTCCGGGTTGCAGTTGGCCTTGATGCCGCATGCCGCGCCCAAGCCGGATTCTTGCAGCGGGTCACACTTCCGCGTGGCGTTGTTGCACGCCTCGTCAGCCGAGCACGTACCGCAGGAGCCACCGCAGCTGTCAGAGCCGCACTCCCAGCCCGCCTGGCAATTCGGCACGCACGCCGACACGCACGCGTGGGTGAGCGCGTCGCAGGTCTGGCCACCGGTGCACGTGCCGCAGTTACCTCCGCATCCGTCGGGCCCGCACTTCCAGCCGGCGCCGCAGAACGGCACGCAGCCGTCGGTGCCGTCGGTGCCGTCGGTGCCGTCGGTGCCGTCGGTGCCGTCGGTCGCGTCTGCCGCGTCCGTGGCGTCCGGGGCGTCCGTGGCGTCCGTGGCGTCCGTGGCGTCCGTGGCGTCCGTGGCGTCCGCGGCGTCCGCGGCGTCCGTGGCGTCCGTGGCGTCCGTGGCGTCGGCTGCGTCCGTGGCGTCCGTGGCGTCCGTGGCGTCCGTGGCGTCCGTGGCGTCCGTGGCGTCCGGCGTGTCGAACCCGTCCACGGCGTCGGTCGCGTCGGTCGCATCGGTCGCGTCGGTCGAGTCAGTCGAGTCGGTCGAGTCAGTCCCGTCGCCGCCACCTCCCCTGCGGCGCGTTGCGCACCCTGCCACGAGGACCACGAGGACCCACACAAACGCCACCCGAACCCACCGTCTGGTCATCTCCGAATCCTCCCGTACGCGTCGTTCCGCGCCGCCACGTGACAGCTCGCTGTGCGCGAGTCTCGTCAAGGCACGCCCGGGGCAGCCCCCGTTGGGGGGCCTTATACCGCGGTGGGGGGCGCGGGCTCCAATTTGACGACGCGGGCCCGCTCAGCGCGCTTTCGATTCCGCTCGATCCCGATCGCCGCGAGCCCCACCCGATTCGCCGCGTCGAGCGCGGCCCCGAGACCGCAGAAGGGCGCGACGATGGTGTGCGTTGCGGGGGACATGCGGCGCACGAAACCCGCTGCGAGCGACGCCGCGGCGGAGCCCATGCTGTGGCTCCACGCCATCTCGCCGAGCGAGGGGAGCACGTCGGGGAACGGCCGGTTGGCGTCGTCGCGCACACTCTCGGAGAACGCGAGAAGGTTGGAGAACCCCGGCCGTCCGCGCGACACGTCACCCGCCGGCTTGCGGCAGACGACCTTGTGCCAGAGCAGGGGGCGGTCGGCCGCTCGCAGAACCAGCGCGGCCTTCGAGATCCAGCGCCCCTCGTGCTTCAGGTCGGTGTGGAAGAACACGGTGACCCCGTCCGGTGGCGTGACGCGCAGGGCGAGGCGGGCCGCCTCGATGAACCACGCCTCCCAGAGCGGCATCGTGGTGCCGAGCTCGCTCACGTCGGGGATCGAGCAGATCACCGACACCCCAGGCATCGCCGGCCGCTCTGCCATCCACGCGAGCGCGTCGCCGTGGACCACCTCTCGCTGCGGGGGGGGGCTCACTTCTCCAGCCAGTCGCGCACCGAGCTCCAGGCGGTCTTGCCTGCGCCCGTGACGTTGCCGCCCATCTCTCTCAGGAACCGGGCGATCGGATCCTGAGCACCCTTGAAGCTGTCGGCGTAGCTGCGGAACGCCGCTCCGGCGTCCTCGACCGGCGACGGCACATCGTCGCTACGCTTCGCGTAGCGGCCCGCCAGGATCTCGCTGTACCCGCCCGACTCCGCCCATTGGCTCACCTCGAACGCGCGCGTGGTGTGAAAGGGGTGGGTACGTCCGAGCAGCTGCATGAGGCGGACGCCGGCGTCGAGCAGACCGCCGCCCTCCTCCGCCTCCCGGGCCTGGGCCAGGAAGGCTTGTGGCGCGTCGCCTGCGCGTCCGCCCGCGAGCGCCATGTGGACACGAACGGCCTGCGCCGGGTCCTGCAGGCACAGAAGACCCGCGCGGTCTCCCGTGAGCTCCGACTTTCGATCCCACTCTCGCAGAGCCGCGATCAAGCCGTAGAGCGCCACCCCAGGTAGCGAGGTGCCCGACAACGACCACCGCAAGAGGATGCCGGCCATCATCTTGTAGACCGCGTGGCCCGCGAGGATGTGGCCAAGCTCGTGGCCCAGCACATAACGCAGCCCCCCGTCGTCGAGCTGGTCGACCAACTCGCTGGTGAGCACGATGAACGGTCGCTCGGCCCCGATCGCGCCGGCGTTCACGAGCGGACTCTGAGCGACGAAGAGCTCGGGGGGGTCGAGGTCGAGCACCGCGCAGCACTCGCGGTGCAAGTCGAAGATCCGAGCCGCCTGCGCCGGGCCGATACGAACCGCCCCGGCGAGGTAGAGCTGCCGGAGGCTGCGCTCGGGGAGGAGGCCGACTAGCGCGCGGAGCACGGTGTCGAAGACGGGGATGGCCCTGAGCGCTGCCAGAGCAGCGCGGTCGGCCGGGTGCTCGAACGCTCGGCTGCTGATGCCTGAAAACACCTGGAGACCCGATGGGACGAGGTCGTTCATCGGGGCGGGTTTACCACACGGGGACGCCCGCTCCCATCACGGCCCGGAGGGTCCGCCGGAGGGCCCGGCCCACATGAAAATCGATTGCATCTGAGAGAGTCACCCCCTAACCTGCGCCCTTTCCCCAGGGAGAGCCGTGTTCCTTCTGGCCGCCAGCATCCTCGCCCTCGGCCTCGGCCCGGGCCTCGTCGCGCTCGGCCGGCGCGTGCCCGCGATGCTGTCCGCCATCGAGGTGGGCGTTCCCCTGGTGCTGCTGCTGTTCGTGTCGGTGGATTTGCTGCCCCACGCCCTGGAAGACGCCGGCGCGTGGGCGCTTCTCGCGCTGGCGCTGGGTGTGGTGGTGCCCTCGCTGCTCGAGCGGCTGGTGGGCGACCACGGGCCAGGGGCCCCGGGCCACGATCATCACGCGCACGCCGGATCCCACAGCCACACGCCGCCAGGAAACACCCCCGGGCACTCCGGGCGTGCGGGACGCCTCGCCGTCTTCGTCGCCCTCGCCGGGCTCGCATTACATGCGCTGCTGGACGGCGTGGCTATCGCCGCCGACGTCGCGAGCGAGGCGGTCTCCACGCTGGGCCTCGGGGTGGTGCTCCACCGCGTGAGCGACGGCGCCTCCGTCGTCTGGCTCGGACAGGGGCGCCTGTCGCGAGCAGAGACCCTTGGGATGCTGGCTGTGATCGCGCTGGCTACGGTGCTGGGTTACTTCACCGCGCTGTACGCGCTACCCGTGCTCAGCGAGGCGCTGATGGCGTGGCTCCTCGCGTTCCTCTCGGGCGTGCTCCTACACGTGACCGTGGCGCACACGGCAGTGTTTCAGCGCTCGCTCCAGTGGGTCACGCGTCGGCACCGGGACGCCACCCGATAGCCGCGAGCTGCCGCGCGCTGCTACCGCGACGCCACCAGAACCACGCTGACCAGCACCTCGTCGGCCACCTTCATGAAGAGCAGCGAAGGCGGAGTCACACCGATCGCCGGGAGGTTCACCGGCAGCTCAGCTCGGGCCTCGAGGGCCGTCTCGCTGATCGAGCCGGTGGCCTCGAACGAGAACGCCGTCTTGCGCCCGCGGTAATCGAGCGCGCCAGACACGCGGACCCGCCAGGGATTGCGGGAAAGGACCTCGGCCCCCGCCACGACGAACCGCGCCACCGGGTGCCGCGAGGCGTCGATCTTGGACAACACGGCCATTGTCTGGAGCTTGTTCCCGAAGTCGAAGGACTCGACCGGGACCTCCACCACGCCCCCCGCGCTGCTCTCGAGCGCCTCGGGTTCGCCCGTCACGCGCCCGCGCAGGGGCCCCGAGCTCCGGGAGTCGTGGAGCGTGGACTTCGCGCGAACCTCGATGCGCGACCTCTTGGAATCGATGACCCACTCTCGCATCACGCGCTCCTGGACTCGCCCACCTGGGAGTCGTGCTTGACCCGACGGACGAGCGCGAGCACCTCAGGCTCCGTCAAGGTGTGGTCCGACTGTTTCGCAGCGGCGAAGACGGCCTCGGCGAGGCCGGGCTCGGCTGCAACCCCGTGGCGCTCGAGCCACCAGGTCACGTTGGAGAGGCCGGACATGGGCCCGATCTCGATGACCTGCCCGAGGCCGAACAGCCCCGCCGGGACCCCGGAGTAGATCCGATCGGCGAGCCACGCGTCCCCCTTCTTCTGGGCCTTGATGATCGCCGCGGCGTGCACCCCGGTTGCGGTGCGGAACGCGTCGGATCCGACCAGCGGGTAGTTCACCGGGATCGCCACGTCGGTGGCACGGCTGACCGTGTGGCAGTACTCGCCGAGGTGGGTGAGGTCCTGTTCGATGACCCCGAGCAAGCGCAGGTTCATCAGCAGCTGATCCATGCTGGTATTGCCGACGCGCTCGCCGATGCCGAGCGCCGTGCCGTGCAGCCGCTCGACGCCCGCTTCCAGGGCCACGATCGAGTTGACCAGGGCCAGCCCACGGTCGTTGTGGCCGTGCCAGTCGAGCAGCACGGTCTTTCGCAGCCCCATCGCGTCCACGATCGACCGCGCGAACTTCACGAGCGCGCGGACCCCGTCGGGGGTGGCGTGACCGCACGTATCGCAGAGCGTGAGACGCGTGGCTCCACAGTCGAGCGCGGTTCGGAACAGGCGGTCGAGCGTCTCGGGCCGGCTCCGGATCGTGTCCTCGGTGACGAAGGTGGTGGGCAGCCCCTCAGCCACGCAGAACGTCACCGCGTCCCGGGTCATGGTGGCCATCCGCTCGACGTCCCAGTTCTCCGCGTATTGGCGGATGGGGCTGGAGCCGAGGAAAGCCATGACCTCGAGCGCCACCCCGGTCTTCTGGCTGATGTCGGCGATCGCGCGCAGGTCCGAGAGGTGCGTGCGACCCGCCGCCGCCGGCTTGATCCGCAGCCGGGCGTCCACGATCTCGCGCGTGATGCGTGTGACGTCGGACACCGCCCTGCCCCCCGCGCCGGGGAGGCCGATGTCGGCGTACTGGATGCCGAGCGAGTCCATGAGGTGGAGGATTCGGAGCTTGTCCTCGATGACGGGGTCGCGCACCGAGGGCGACTGGATGCCGTCGCGAAGCGACTCGTCGAAGAAGGTGACCCGGTCGCCGCGGACGATGGGGCGCCGCGAGTCTACGAGGTTCCAGTCGTAGACGAGGCCGTCACCGCCCTGCTCCGGGTCGATGGGGTCCGCCATGATCGCCTCCCTTGCCAGCCCGGATCGCCCGGGGGTCGTAAACGCCGGCACTCTATCAGCAGACAGAGCACCCGGCACCGTGGGACGCGCTGGAGCGTAGTTCGCGCGGTCTGGCCTCAGCGCCTGGGCACTTCCGCGGGTCTGCGCGAGGCGCACGGGCGGCTGTTCACTCGCGCAGGGCGACCCGTCAGGGCGCCTCGAGGAGGCCGACGCTGGGAAGGAGGCGCACCTTGTCGGTGACGACCGACAGCGCCACCTCGCGCGTGAGCTGGACGTCGGTCGTTGGGGCGTCGCCGACGTGCAGCACCAGCTCACCCGAGGCCACCGCTCGCGCCACCTCGTCGGCGAGGTCCAGAAGGGTCCGTGTTCCGTCGCAGCTCCGGATGAGGACCCGCTCCACGCCCCGCGACTCGACCTGCTCGTGGTAGGCGTTGGAGACGCCGTCAGCGCCGCGCGAGGCCTCCCATCGCGCGAGGCGGTTGACCCGGGGGCGCTCGCCCGGCTCCAGGCCAACGGCCACCCGCCGCGGCAACGCGTCGAGGATATCCAGCGCGAAGAGCTCCACGAGCGTCTGGCAGAAGGCCTCGTAAGGCGTGCTCGAGCGGCGCCGCCGCTTCTTGAGCCGCGCCTTGGCGCGCTCGAAGAGCTCCTCCGGACCGAGCGCGAGCGGATACGCCTCGTAGAGCTCTATCAGCGCCGCCTTCGTGAGGGGATCGGTCACCGTGACCTCGGTCTCGTCGCGCGCCGTAGCGACGCATGGCGCGCTCACCGAGAAGTCCACGGAGTCCGCCAGGCGCGCCTGCATCAGCAACGTCGTGCCCGCCAGCAGCTCGTGCGCGTCGACGGCGCCCAGCGGGTTCTCGGCGTGCGTGAGGAGCGTGCGACGGAACCCGGTGCATCGGATGTGGTCGATGAGCTGGTAGTAGCGCGGCGGGTCATCCTCGAGATCGGTCAAGGCCGCGTGAAATGCCTGTGGGATCCGCTGGAGCGAGCTGTCGCCGAACGCCGCCTCCCCGAGGACGTTGAGCCCGTTGCGGGCGGCGTGTTCGAAGAACTCGGTGACGTAGATCGGGCGATTGATCGGGGCGTGGTAGTCGTGAAACAGGTACTCGTGGGACGCGCCGTCCAGATTGTCCAGCGTGGCCTTGAGGAGCCGGCCGTACGCCGAGACCTCCGTGTCGATCCCCTTGACGATGAAGTCGAGCATGAGGCGGCCCTGCTCGATCTGCACCTCGGGGTCATCGAAGCGCCCGCCGTGCCAGCGCATCACGTCGCGCGCCTGCATCCGGTAATACCAGCCGGGCAACGTGTTGTAGCTCACGTACGCCACCCCGTTCGGCGCCAGCAGCTGCCGGATCACCCGCAGCATCGCGTCACGCGCCTCGTCCGTGATCCACGAATACACACCGTGGGACACGATGTAGTCGAAGCGATCGAGCGCGGGGTCCAGCGCCGCGAGGTCGGGCAGCGCCTCGATCGCGCCCGCGACGAGGGTCACGTTGGAGAGGCCCAGGGCCTCCGCGCAGGTTCGGCCTTCATCCAAGATCGCGGCAGAGAGATCAACACCGACGAACCGCCCCTTCGGGAGGTGGTGCGCCATCGACACCACGTTCATCCCGGTCCCGCAGCCGAGCTCGAGCACGCGCGCGGTCTCCACGTCAGGCGGCGAGAGCCCACGCATCCGAGCCACCATGGCAAGGCGATCCGGATGCGTCAGGCGATAAACCCGCCCCGTGTACTTCACGGCCTCATAACGGGCCTTCAACTTCTCTGTGTCGACCGTCTCGTACTCAGCCATGCCACGCCCACCCTAACAGAGGTGCCACCGCCCCGTCCGCTCACGCTGACGCCACCGCCGCGTCCGCTTACCGGCCGCTCACGCGGCCGCTCACGCTGACGCGGCGGCGGCCGTCGGCGTTCGCGTCGGCGGCGGCGTTCGCGTCGGCGTCGGGGTCGGCGTGCGCGTCGGCGTCGGCGTTCGCGTCGGCGT